>Ga0207814_100022_pt1 | contig 303629 bp, 278 predicted proteins | sample TtaePargueraPR_7_FD_187755 | JGI IMG/M metagenome (GOLD analysis project Ga0207814, IMG submission 187755) | Aerobic enrichment media microbial communities from Bioluminiscent Bay, La Parguera, Puerto Rico - Tt and P1 (2) (SPAdes) | ecosystem: Environmental > Aquatic > Marine > Unclassified ...
CCCCCCGCCAATTCCGTCCGAGCGGAAGCGCGGTGGAGGCTCGTGACGCAGGCCTTTGGCGAGCTTCGAAATTTGGTCGCACAACGCTTGCGCCGTGTGCAACAATCTGGTCATTGATTGTGGCAACAAGGCCTTGGCGCCTGATGCCTTTTCGCGCTGCGGGGAAGCGATTCCCTCGCAGTGCGGTAGCTATCGAGGGACATCAAATTTTTCCGATGGATTGCTGCCAGGAAGCTCCCGCCCGCAGGCCCGTCCGGGCCGAGGATTTCGCACGCCGGGAAGCGAAGCTGAAGCGCCGGAGGCGGGACATCGCGTGCGGTCAACAAACATTCTTTTCTGCGCTATCGGTTGGCCTACGGCCAGCTTCGCTTCCGCTACTTGAGCGCAAATCGTGTTTATCGCGCTACCGCTTCGCTGCTTGAGCGCAAATCGACGTTATCGCGCGTGGGTGAGTGTCAGTGCGCCTCAAAAACGCCGCACGGCAGGGAACTGAGCGCCTTTGATTAGATGCAATCACGGTGACCTGACCGCTTCCTTCTGAATGCACCAAGATATCTGGATACAAAGATGCAAGACCGTAGCGACCTCCTAGAAGGCGTGATCCAAAAGTTCGCGGATCAGTCCGCAATCATTGGGGTTGTCGGGCTGGGCTACGTGGGCCAACCCCTTGCCCTGCGATATGCCGAGATTGGCTACCGCGTGCTCGGGTTCGATATATCCGAGACGCTGGTCAATTCCCTGAATTCGGGACGCAGCCCTATCCAGCATATCGAGGACAAGCGCATAGAGGCAGCATGCAAAGCAGGATTTGAAGCCACCGTCGATTTTTCACGGATCAGCGAGGCCGACGGCATCATGCTGTGCGTCCCTACTCCGCTCAATCGATACCGCGAACCGGATCTGAGTTTTGTCGTAAACACATGCGAACAGATCGCGCCTCATCTGCGCGAGGGACAGGTGATCGCACTTGAAAGCACCACATACCCAGGCACTACCAGGGAAGAGGTTGTGCCGAGGCTAGAGAGTACAGGATTGAAGGTCGGACGTGACATCTTCGCCGTCTATTCACCGGAACGCGAAGATCCAGCCAATCTCGATTTCACGACTTCAACCATCCCAAAGGTCGTCGGCGGGCATACACCCCCATGTCTGGAGGCTGGATTGGCGCTCTACGGGAAAGCCATCGAAACGCTTGTACCCGTCAGTTCGACAGAGACAGCGGAGATGACGAAGCTGCTCGAGAACATTCATCGTGCCGTGAACATCGGTCTTGTAAATGAGATGAAGATCGTGGCGGACCGGATGGGGATAGATATCTTCGAAGTTGTCGATGCCGCGGCAACCAAGCCATTCGGCTTTACTCCCTATTACCCTGGACCTGGCTTGGGGGGGCACTGCATACCGATCGACCCATTCTACCTGACCTGGAAGGCGCGGGAATACGGGTTGCACACGCGCTTCATCGAACTGGCCGGCGAGGTCAACCGCGCCATGCCCGAATACGTCATCAGCAAGCTTGTGTCAGCGCTCAATGACAGAGGGAAAGCCGTCAAAAACTCGAAGATCCTGATGTTGGGTATCGCCTACAAGAAGAACGTCGACGACATGCGGGAATCACCGGCGGTCGAGCTGATGGAGGTGTTGCGCAGCATGGGCGCCCAACTGGATTATGCCGACCCCCACGTGCCGGTGTTTCCAAAGATGCGCGAGCATCGCTTCGACCTGTCAGCCGTTGAATTGACGCCCCAGACCCTTGCCGCCCAGGACGCCGTCATCCTGGCGACCGACCATGCAGCCTTCGACTATAATATGATTGAAAGTCATGCTCCTCTCATTATCGATGCCCGCGGCGTCTATCGGGCCCGCGGCGAAAATGTTGTTCGAGCCTGAGGAGGCTGTTTCGTGAAGAATTTCGCGCTCATCGGTGCAGCGGGCTACATCGCGCCGCGGCACATGAAAGCCATCAGTGAGACGGGTGGCAACCTGATTGCTGCCCTGGACCCGAATGACTCTGTCGGCATCATCGACAGTCATTTCCCAGACGCTCACTTCTTCACTGAGTTCGAAAGATTTGACCGACATATCGACAAGCTGCGTCGCGATGGCGAAGGCCAGGTCGATTACGTGTCAATTTGCTCCCCAAACTACCTCCATGACAGCCATATGCGCTTCGCCCTTCGTAGCGGCGCGGACGCAATTTGCGAAAAGCCGCTCGTGCTAAATCCATGGAATCTCGACGGCCTCGTCGAAATGGAGAGCGACACTGGGCGCAAGATCAACACGATCCTGCAGCTTCGCGTTCACCCATCGATTACAGCGCTACGCGACAAGATCCGCAGCGAAGCGCGCGACGAGAAGTATGAGGTTGACTTGACCTATATTACCTCGCGCGGGCGCTGGTACTTACAGAGTTGGAAGGGGGATGAGCGCAAGTCAGGTGGGATCGCCACGAATATCGGCGTACATTTCTTTGATATGCTGTACTTTCTTTTCGGAGATTTGCAGGAAAATTTCGTCCATCTCAAGGAGCCAACGAAAGCCGCAGGCTACCTCGAATACGAAAAGGCGAGATGTAGATGGTTCATGTCGCTTGAAGCGTCTGACCTCCCAGCTTCGGTGAAGGCAAATCAGCAACGCACCTATCGTTCAATTACAATGGATGGTCAGGAGATCGAATTCTCTGGCGGCTTCACCGATTTGCATACGCGTTCCTACGAGGAAATCCTTGCAGGCCGCGGTTATGGCGTTGAGGCGAACCGCTGCGCAATAGAAGCGGTGAGCGCGATCCGCAGCGCGCCTGTAGTCACGAGCGGCGAGCGGCATCCACTAGTATCCAGCGCGAAATGAAGCCCGAGGATATACAAGTTCATCCGACCGCAGTGGTGGATGAGGGTGCCAAGATCGGCGCCGGCAGCCGCATATGGCATTTTGTCCACGTGTGCAGTGGCGCCTGCATCGGACAGGAGGTTTCCCTGGGACAAGGCGTATTTGTCGGAAACCGGGTAGTGATCGGCGATAAATGCAAGATCCAGAACAACGTATCGGTTTATGACAATGTGACTTTGGAAGATGGTGTCTTCTGCGGACCCAGCATGGTGTTTACCAATGTCCACAATCCGAGAGCCCTGATAGAACGCAAATCTGAATATCGGGATACTTTGGTGCGCCGCGGTGCTTCGCTTGGGGCAAACTGTACTATAGTTTGCGGGGTGACGATCGGTTCGTATGCGTTTGTCTCTGCTGGCGCTGTAGTCACGCGCGATGTCCCGGACTTCGCTTTGGTGGCTGGCGTGCCCGCCAAGCAAGTGGGCTGGATGAGTGCTTTTGGAGAACGGTTGGACCTGCCTTTGTCTGGTGAAGGAGAAGACCGGTGCCCTCATACGGGGGATATCTATGTTCTGCAGAATGGTTCTGTGCTTAGAAAAAGCGCCGAATGAAGGTCTTTCAGATTGGCTTTAATAGGTGCGGCACGACGTCGATCTGGCGGCGTCTAGAGGCACTTGGATTCTCGGCAATCCACCTCAATACGAACGATGGTCAAAACATCGCTTTAACGATGCAAGCGAACCTAGCTGATGAGAAGCCTATCCTAACCGGCTTGGAAGCCTATGACGCATTTACCGACATCGAAGCACAACGTGAGGATCGTTTCGTGGAAGGGTACAAATTCTATCCTCAGATCCTCGAGCAGGTGCCTGATGCCTGGTTCATTCTCAACGTCCGGGACCGCGAACGCTGGATCGGCAGTCGCCTCGATCACATTGATGGTTCATATGCACAGGTGCTGTTGAAGTTATCAGGCTTACCCTCGCTCGAGTCACTAGCAGATCGCTGGCGGCACGACTGGGAGCACCATATCGCAGCGGTTCAGGCAACTATCCCTACAGATCGACTTCTGGTACTCAATATCGAAACCGATGATCTTGCAGAAATCGACCGCTTCCTAGACCGCCGGCTAGTAAAGCCGCTATCCCCAGTGCCACATAACTTTACTCGCTCGCGGATTTCCAGGATCCTCTCGAGTATTGTGCCTCAGACGATCAAACGTGCCCTGCCGAAAGAGGTGAAGCAGGCATTTCATCATCTTTTGCGCAAGCGGCACTAGATAGGGAGGCGCCGGCCAATGCGAGGAATTCCAATGCTTCCCTTCATCGACCTCGCCGCGCAGCAGGCGAGGATCCGGACATCAGTTGATGCTGGTATCTCGCGGGTGCTCGCGCACGGTAAGTACATCCTTGGCCCCGAGGTTGAGGAACTTGAGGAGAAGCTTGCCGCATTTTCCGGCGCCAACCATTGCATTACCTGCGCGAATGGCACCGACGCGCTGCAGATTGCATTGATGGCTCTGGAGATTGGCCCCGGGGACGAGGTGATTACGCCCGGCTTCTCCTACATTGCCACTGCAGAAACCGTGGCAGTGCTTGGGGCGAAGCCGGTCTACGTGGATATCGATCACGTGACCTATAATCTCGATCCGCGGCGTCTGGAGCCGGCGATCACGCCGGCGACGAAGGCAATCGTACCCGTGTCGCTTTATGGACAGCCGGCAGATTTCGAAGCGATTGGAAAGATCGCAGCCGCGCACGACCTGCCTGTGATAGAAGATGGTGCGCAGAGTTTTGGTGCTACGCAAGCGGGCCGTCACTCGGGCAATTTGTCTACAATCGGTTGTACCAGCTTTTTTCCTTCAAAGCCGCTCGGATGCTACGGTGACGGAGGGGCCATTTTCACTTCTGATGCCGAGCTTGCCAATCGTGCGCGCCAGATTGCCCGGCACGGCCAAGACCGTCGCTATCACCATATTCGAGTGGGCATGAACTCTCGACTGGATACGCTACAGGCGGCGATATTGCTTGCGAAGCTCGAGGTCTTCGAAGACGAAATCGAAGCCCGAAATACTGCAGCGGCACGTTACGCTGATCTTCTCGGTGGAACAGGCATCAAAGCGCCCATTGTCAAACCAGGCAATACAAGTGTGTGGGCCCAATACACACTTCGTGTCCCAAATCGCAGCTCGGTCCGGGATGCGATGAAAATGGCAGGCGTCCCCACTGCGATCCACTACCCGCTGCCGCTTAATCGCCAGCCGGCAGTGGCCGATGAGCAAGCTGTATTGCCGGAGGGAGACAGGGCGGCCGATGAGGTGCTGAGCCTGCCCATGCATCCGTACATTAATTCGGAAACACAAGAACGAGTCATTGCGGCTTTGGCTGCCGCGCTTGAAAAGGCCAAGCCAGAATGACGCCCAGCCTGAAGGTTCTTGTCCCAAATTTTCCGGCGCCTGACAGTTTTACTGACAACGTTGTCTATACACTTCGCGCACTGGGGCACGAGGTTCGCTGTATGGATCGCCCTACTTTCCGTGACCAGGGCCCAATACAGCGCGCAGTGCATGACGTGTATCTCGGGCTCTATCCCGACACGCTGAGTGGACAAGAGCGTTGGGCGTTGTCGCAAGCAAGGGAATGGAAGCCGGACCTACTGCTGTGCCTGACTATCGCTTTGCGCGAAGAAGTGTTGGCTGATCTGAAAAAGCTTGGCGTTGCAGCTTGCGTGGCCTGGTGGGGTGATACGCCTGCCAACATGCGAGGAATGGGGCTCTTAGCCGACGGATGGGACCGGATTTATATAAAGGACGCCGATGGGGCAAAGAAGATGCAAGCAGTCGGGCTTCCGGCCGAGCTTCTTCATGAAGCAGCAAACCCCGATTGGCATAGGCCGATCTATGTTAGTGAGCACGAAGACGAAGATGCTCTCGTCGTCGCAGGCAGTTACTATGGCTACAGGCAGTTTCTCGTCGCCCGCTTAGCAGAAGCGGGCGTAAAGTTGGCGCTCTATGGCTCGAAGCCGCCCCGCTGGAGCACACAAGCGGTGCGGGCACAGCATCGTATGCGCTACATTGTCAAAGACGATAAGAGTCAGGCCTTTCATTCCGGTCTGGCTTGCTTGAATTCCACAGCGATGTCCGAAGGCAATTCCTTGAATTGCAGAGCATTCGAAATTTGCGGCGCGGCAGGCCTGCAGCTTATCGAAAACAAGCCTGCTGTCGAGTTATGCTATGAACCGGGGCGAGAAGTTCTCACCTACGGCTCGGTAGATGAAATCCTGGATTATCTGGCAAAGGCTCGCGCCGAACCAGATTGGGCACAGAAGATCCGCATAGCGGGTCTGCGCCGCACTTTGGCTGAACACACCTACCAACACCGCCTGAACCAGATTCTAGGTGCGAGCGGGCTCATCAAATAAGATTGCCATCGAGTTAGGAACTCTAAGTGACCGAGCCAAAGTTCTACCCCCTTTCAATGCCCAGCCTCACTGGGCACGAAGTGGAATACGTCACGGATGCTGTAACATCGGGCTGGGTATCATCTCTTGGCGCTTACGTGACGCGCTTCGAGCAGGACTTCGCGTCATTTTGTGGCGTCAAGCATGCGATTTCTGTCTCCAATGGCACAGTTGCATTGCACTTGGCACTGCATGCGATGGGAATAGGCCATGGTGATGAAGTCATCATGCCTGACCTCAGCTTCATTGCGACATGTAACGCTACGATGCTTACCGGCGCGAAGCCTGTGTTTTGCGATATCGATGAAAACACGCTGTGCCTTGATCCGACCAAACTCGAAGCGCTGATCTCACCCAAGACACGCGCGATTATTCCAGTACATCTTTATGGCCACCCTGCCGACATGACCGCGATCAACTCGATTGCCAAACGTCACGGTTTATGGGTGCTGGAGGACGCCGCCGAGGCTCATGGATCGGCCATTGGAGGCGCTCGCGTTGGAAGCCTGGGAGATGCCGGCACTTTCAGCTTCTACGCCAACAAGAATTTATCAACCGGCGAAGGTGGGATGGTTACCACCAATAACGATGATCTTGCTCATGAAATGCGGACCCTACGAGATCACGCTATGTCTTCCGATAAGCGTTACTGGCACGAGAAGCTTGGCTTCAATTACCGCATGACAAATCTGCAAGCAGCTCTTGGTTGTGCGCAGCTTGAGCGGGCTGACGAGCTTCTGTCGTCACGGCGCATGCTCTTCGATTTGTACCAGGAGGGCCTTGGAAATCTCCAAGGTGTTCGGCTCAACCGGACCGCAAACTGGGCACATAACACCTATTGGGTCATCTGTGTCGAAATCGATGGCATGACCGAAGAGAAGCGCGAAGCGTTGATGGCGGACCTCAAAGTACGGGGTGTCGACACTCGGCCCTATTTCTACCCCATGTCGAGAATGCCTTACCTGGAGGCTGCAGACACGCCTGTCGCTCATGCTGTGGCCCAGAAAGGCCTGAACCTGCCGACCTATGTCGATCTCACCCAGGACGATGTTGCAGAGATTTGCAAGCGTTTCACCGACGCCCTGACAGCCGGCGGTTATGCTTAAACGCCTAATCTTTCCTCTGATCGAAGGGTGGCTTCGCTGGGTAGGCGGTCCAGTTGGCGTCAGGCTCAGGAGAGCCTGGTATCGTAGTCGCTTCAAATCCTGCGGGGAGCGGGTCACCATTGATCTTGGCGTCATTATTGAAGGGGCAGAGTACATCTCCGTCGGGGACGACGTATGGATCGACAAGCAGGTGATCCTGATTGCTGGGCCGAACGGTCCAACTCCGGCCAATCATCCAGCGAACATCCCTCACGGCGAAATTCAGATTGGTGCCGCATCTCATATTTGCCCGGGCGTTATCATACAGGGGCATGGAGGCGTGAAGATCGACGTCCATTGCACGATTGGAGCCGGCTCCCTGATGTATTCGCAGTCAAACAGTATTCACGATACATATCAGGGTACGGTTTCACATGACGAATATGTTCCGCCCAAGGTGGAGGCCCCCATCTGCCTAGGGCGGAATGTTTGGTGCGGTCTGGGAGTAAAGATACTGGGCGGCTCAGTGGGCGACGATGTGTTCATCAAGCCCAATTCTGTTGTCGTAAGGGATATTCCGTCCAACGTTGTCGTGGAATCAACTTCCAGTGGTAGCGAGGAGCGGCGGCGGTTCTCTGAAAGGAAGCCAGTGCCGTGATATGGCTCACAGCGGGTTGGCTTCTCAATATTGTTTGGTCCTTTCAGATGACAGTTGGGCGGAAAGGTCTGACTTCTGGTCTTCCTTTTGCCTTCATCCTGTCGACTACATTTCTTTATATAGGTTTTATTGCCTATCTAAACCCAAACTATACGCATATCCGGCGCGACGGTTCGGCTTATCTCGCGTTTTACGATTTCACTAGTGACACCGTGATGCTCGGCACCCTAGCATCTCTCCTGGCTCTGACATTCTTCAATATTGGCGCGTTCTTGTCGCGTTATGGAGCGAAACGCCCGAAGCTTCTTCTTCGGCCAGGAGAATTAATTTTAGACCCGTCATTCCGCACGCGCTTCCTTACTGGTCTGTTCTTATTTGGGATTGCCGGTTTCACTCTTTCTAGAGTGCAAATTCCTATTCCGCTGATCGACGCTATACAGTTGGTAGGTCGAAATTCGGCGGTTGTGTTAATTTGTCTTGGTCCCGCTCTGATACTCCTGTCGGATGGCAAGACCTCTTACGGTCGTTGGTTTGCTGCGGGCATGGCTATCCCAGCGGCCTACATCGTGCTCTTGGGCTTTGTATCATATGGGTTTATCGTCTTTTGCTGCGTCTTGGCGTTCTATCTAGCGTTTCTCCGCAAAAAGCGCCTTAAGATATGGCAGTTTCTGGTGGCTGGGCTGGGAACGACTTATCTATTCCTTAGCGCCTTTATCGCTTGGATGAGCTTTCGCGACACACTCCGAGAGATGATCGCCACCGGCTCAACCTTTGAGCAGCGCATCGAGGCACTTTGGCAAGCGGCCCTTTCCATTCGCCTTTTGAACTGGTCTGACCTGCAGTCGCTCGATCTTCTTATGATAAGGCTCAATCAATACATCTTCGTTGGCAAGGCCATCGAAATGCACACAGCCAATCCGTCATTGAGGCTCGGGGGGGAGACAATTTGGGTTTCCGCATTCGCTTGGATTCCGCGGTTCCTATGGCCCGGGAAACCAGAAATGAACACGAACCAGTTCATGCGGGATCATACTGGCATTGAGTTCACCGATCGAGCCGCGTTCGGTAACGGCCCCGTCATGGAATATTATGTAAATTTCGGCTGGGCAGGAATTGTTATTGGTTTCCTGATTTTGGGCTTCGTCCTTGCGCGGATCGACCGACGAGCATCACTTTCCCTGCGATCAGGGCGCCTATTAGATTTCGTCAAATGGTTTGCCGTTGGAATAGCTCTTATCGCTCCACTCACCAGCCTCTTTTTCATGGTGAATACCGCGATCATGACCTATCTGATTTTTTCTTCAATCCAATATATCATTGGCCCCTTACCCATCCGTTTCCATCGGGCCACACTGTTGGTGAGTAGTCGAAAAGCTGGGTCCAGGCAGACTGCTTCAAGGCTTGGCTCCAAGCTTCGACGCGGTAAATCCTGATGCCTGCAAGACCTATCCTTTTGGTGTCGCCGGGACCCGTCGACGGCTATCCACCAGTTCAGTATCAGGCACAAATCCTCGCAGATGCGGGTCATAGAGTTACGCTGGTTACAACGCCGCTGAAACCCGGACAGACAGAGACAGCGTTTGCGCATCCCGGTGTAACGGTGTGCTGCATTTCGACAAGAGGGCCCCGGCCAATTCGGATGTTGCGCTTTGCACTAGCCTTATGGCGCGCACGCCGAAGCCTACCGCGCGATGCCATTGAAATCGCCTACGATCCGATCGGGATTCTCTACAGTGATCTGACCCCTCGGCAGCCTCGCCGAAGGGTGGCGCATCTGCATGAACTGCTGCAGGATATGGACCAGTTCCGCGAAGCCCGGCTGAAACGCAGAATACACCACTTCGATGCCGTGGTTGTTCCAGACGCCGGGCGCGCAGTTCTGACACAACGAGCACTTGGCATGGCCGAAGTCCCGCTGGTGGTGGAAAACTATCCGCTAAGGGCTACTGCAGCTCTAGTCGCACCGAGTGGCAGAAAGCAGCGCTTTGAAGTCATCTACTGCGGTTCGCTTGGCTTGCATCAAAGGCTCGACGCGATCATCCGGAGCATCCCTCAATGGCCCGTGCATGCCGACCTCGTGCTTATCGGGAACGACACCACGCCGATTTGCCAGCAACTTAAAGTGCTGACTACGGACATGGAGCTTACAAAGCGAGTGCACTTCCTCGGCTGGATGGATAGACCGACGGCCGAATTGCGTCTGGCACATGCGGATCTCGGCATTGCACTACTTGCTTCGGAATTGGAACAATGGCGTACGGCACTGGGAGCCTCAAATAAGCGTTATCAGTTCATGAAGGCGAGGCTCCCTCAGATCGGTGACACCAACCCGGGCGTTCCTGAACTGCTTGAGGGTATTGGTGCCTGTGTCGACGCCGCCACCCACGACCCGTCAGAGATCGCCGCGTTGGTCAACGCCTACGCTACCGACCCTGCCCGCTGCGCAGACGAGGGCGCGCGCGCCTTCGCCCGACACCAGGAGACCTACAACTACGAACAAGTATTCGGGCGACTGCAGGATAGGATCGCAGTCTGGTAGATTCTCATGAAGACACAAACACTGATGATCGTCGACCCAGGTTTGCGGCTTTGGGGGTCAGAGCGGGCACTGTCGGCAACGCTGCAAACCCTGACCGAGGCTTGGGACCGCGTAGTCTTAGTTACACCGCCCGGTGCGGAACTTGCTGATGAAGTGTGTGCACACCCGGATCGTTATGGCCCAGTTCGGGTCATGCATGCGCCCATCGGCTTGTTACACAAGCGCGGCCGCGTCGCACAGCTAAAGGCAGCGGCAGTGTTGGGGCTCTTGGCACTTTGGCTGAGACCCGCCCGGATCTACCTAAACCAGGCTGGTCTAGCGCGACTTTTGGCACCGGTGAGCCGAGTACTTTCCACAGCGCTAGCAATTCATGTGCGGCTTCTCGAAGACGTCCCTCGCGTCACGACCCTGCGGGGCACCCCAAGCGCACCATTAGACCTGATCCATATTTCCGATGCTATGGCGACGGCAGCGGGTCCGGCGACGCTGCCTGCAGGTACAACCTGGCACAAGGCCTACGACCCCTACGCGTTGGCGGAGCAGCCTAAACCATTACCGCAAAAGGCGCCCTTTGTTTTCGTGGGTCGCCTCTCGCACGGCAAGGGGCCGCACTTGCTGATCGAGGCGCTAGGACAGCCTGTGTTGGCCGACGCCCGAGCAGATCTTTATGGCACGGGTATCGAGGGCGACTCCTATGCGGACAAGCTTGCCAGAAAGGCAGAACCCCTTGAAGGACGCGTGCGGATGATGGGCTTTTGCCAGGACGTGATGCAGCGCCTGCCAGCATACCGGTTCCTTGTATCGACCTCGCACTACGAGCCCTTGGGCCGCGTAGTGATGGAGGGCTGGGAAGCGGGCCTTGTGCCAATTGTCTACGCTGGCAGTGGCGGCGCTGCCGAAATGGTGCGCAAGTCAGGCGCGGGGCTCAACTTTGACAACTGGACCGGAGAGGCTCTGGCAGGGGCCCTTGTCACTGCACAGCAAATGACGGACGAAGCGCATCACGCCATGGTCTCCGCTGGACGCGCCTGGATGGCTCAGAACCTTGGGTTGGAAAACTATAAGCGTGCTCTCTCGGGTATTCTCTTCTGATTGTCCCTAACGGAGTGCCAACCATGACTCGACAGACGACCGACTGCGCGTAATCAGCAAGTCACGTGCTGGCAGCCCTACCTTCTTTCTTGGTCGACATCCTGTCGCTGGGCGCGGGGCGTCATGACTAACACACTCTCGGTTAGGGATGTTTTACCGGCTGCGACATCGTGCCCGCGCTTATTGAGAAAAAGCGCGCCGACCAGGGCGAATTCGGCACATTTGATGTGATGTACTTAGTAAGCGATGATCTGCCCAAGGCAGACCTAGTCATGGTGCGCGACTGCTTCATTCACCTGCCGCATGCCGTGGTCAAAAAGGCCATCGAAAACGTAAAACGATCAGGTTCGCGTTACCTCCTGACCACCACCTCCCCCGGGAGAGTTGACAATATCGACATCGAGCTCGGGGGCTTCCGCCCAGTGGACCTGCAGGCTACACCTTACGATCTGCCTCCGCCGCTCGAAGTAATCCTGAAGACCGAAGGGGCAACCAACGGTAAGTCAATTGGAATTTAGGACCTCACGGCGCTCTAACTCCATGCCCAAGCCTACCAAGGTACTTTTTCTCGCGCCCGGCTGTTTCGACAAAGGCGGCATCAGCCGATATTGCCGCTATCAAATAGATGCCTTGCGCGAGATTATGGGCACAGAAAACGTGCGCGTACTTTCGCTTCTGGGACCGGATCCCGAAGGGTTCGAAACACCGTATTTGGTCACCTGGCACGGACCTGCCCCCAATTCCACCAAGGCTGCCCGTGCAGGTTTTGTGTTGCAGGCGCTACGACAAACCTTGTTGTGGCAGCCGGATGTGATCCATTGCGCGCATGTAAATTTCACGCCTCTAGCTTCAAAGCTCAAGGTACTGAGTGGCGCGACGACGGTACTGAACGTCTACGGGCTAGAGCTCTGGAGCGGCCTAAACAATGCTCGCCGCGCCAATATGGCGCGGATGGACCACATTATTGCAGACTGCCACGCCACCGCCGATCACGTCATTGCAGAGGCTATGCACCCCGACCCGCCTGATGTGATCTGGGACTGCGTCGACTTGGACAGGTTTTGCCCCGGACCAGTCGAGCCGCATTTGGCGGAGCGTTACGGGTTGCCCAACCTGGATCAAAAACGCGTGACGATGACATTAGGCAGATTATCCAAAGAGGCGCGCCACAAAGGGTATGATCGCCTGCTGGAAATATGGGATGCTGTATCTGTCCGCGTGCCCAACGCGCATCTAGTGATTTGCGGACGCGGCAACGATGTTGAAAGGTTGAAGGACAAGACCCGCGACCTATGCCTGATGGACAAGGTCACCTTCACTGGCCCCATTGTCGAGGAAGACTTGGCTGCGATTTATCGCGCTGCCCACGTCTTTGCCTTGGTTAGCGATAAGGGACCGGGCCGCGGCGAAGGAATTCCTCTGACGCCGTTGGAGGCAATGGCATCGGGCGTACCGGTTCTAGTTGGAGACGAGGACGGCTCTCGGGAGGCTATAGACGGCAGCCGCAATGGCCTCGTGGTTTCGCCCCGCAACCTCGACGCGATGACCGAGGCGTTGGTGATGCTTCTATTGGAAACCGGACAGTCACGCGACACTCGCGTGTCCGAGGCCCGCGCCGTCGCTGAGGAGCGTTTCGGCTTTGCAGCCTTCCGCGAAAAGCACAGGGAATTCTATGCCGCCATCGGTACTCCAGCTGCACTAGCTTCGAGAACACGACCGAACTGATGTCACCTGCATCAACGGTTTTCCGCCTGCGCTCTGCAGATCATTGCGGTCGCGTGAACCAGCGGCTGCGTGAGGTAAGCGTATTGCCATGAAACGCATCGTGATCTTTGCGCCCAACTACCTGCCAGCCACGCGATATGGAGGGCCGGTCCGCTCGGCACATGGGCTGGCACGCGGGCTGGTGGCCCGCGGATGCCACGTGGACGTGTTGACCACCGATGTAGACGGACCAGGGCGCCTGGATGTACCTCTGGACAAGCCCACTAAAATCGAAGGCGTGCAGGTGCACTACTGCCCGATCGCTGCACCACGAAGAATTTATTATAGCCCCGCATTGGCGCAACGCGCGGCCGGGTTGTTGCCTCTCTCCGATGCCGTGCACGTCAACGGCATGTTTCTATGGCCGGGCCCTTACTTGGCGCGGGCCGCGCGCAGACTGGGTAAGCCCTTGGTGATCTCACCTCGAGGTATGCTGATGCCTGAAATGGTGGACGGTAAGTCGCGGCTAGCCAAAAGGACTTGGATCGCGGTACTGGAGCGCGCGAATTTAGCAGCTGCAACGGCCATTCACGTTACCTCCGAAAGTGAAGCGGAGGGTCTTCGCACCATGGGACTTGATCTGGCCCCGATCGCGGTGGTTGGCAATGGAGTGGACCTACCTGATCGCTTGCCCTCCGCGACCGAAATTGCCGCGGTCTGGGGTGACGTGCCTCCAGGGCGCCGGGTGGCCTTTCTAGCACGGTTGGATTGGACCAAGGGTGTAGACATGGCAATTGAGGCCGTACGCGCTCATCCGCAGGCGGTGATTAAGCTTGCTGGGCATGATCAGATCGGACTGCAGGCAGAGTTGGCACCGCGCTTGATCCGCAACGATGGGCGTGCAGCAGGCTCATTCTTGGGGCCACTCAACGGCATGGATAAATGGGCCTTTCTGGCTGGCGCCGACGTACTTTTGGTGCCTTCGGTGCGGGAAAGCTTTGGTATGTCAGTAGTGGAGGCCTTGGCCATGGGCACCCCGGTTATTGCCACTGAAGGCGTGGGTGCGGCGATGCTGTTACGTCAGCTGGACTCGAGGCTGGTGGTGCCGCGCGAACAGGGCGCACTCGACTTTGCGCTGAGTGCGCTTCTGTCCGAAGATTGCCGCCGCGCCTCAATTGGTCGAGCCGCTCGCGCCATGGCTGCGCGTGAGCTCCGCTGGACCGGTATTGCTAGAAAGATTCTCCAAATATACGGTGGCAAAGTCTGAGGATTACTGGTCTCGTGAGGTGCTTTGGCCAGATAGGGCAGTCCCCCTTCCTGAGTGGGATCACTTCTCTGATCAGCGGCAATGCCGTCGCCACTGCAGTGCCGATCCTGGCAGCGCCCCTTCTCGGGCGTCTTTATACGCCAACAGACTACGGAGCGCTGGCGCAATACATGGCACCAGCTGCGGTACTTAGCGTGCTGGCCTGCCTTCAGCTCCAGCACGCGATTATTGCGGAGCGCACTGACCGCGCTGCTGGAGCAACGGCGTGGCTTGGCTCAATGGCGGGGCTCGTGCTGACCGTTGTCACCGCGCTGGGTGTAGCGGCGTTGTGGAGGCCAGTGCTTGCAGGATCTGCCCCAGGCGCTTGGTTCGCGCTGCTACCGCTTAGCGTTGCAGGCGCAGCGTTGGTAATTACAGGACAGTTCCTTGCTAATCGACACCGAATGTATCGCCAGATTGCAGTGATAACGGCGTCAAACGTACTGTCCACAGCGGTATTGTCGATTACATTGGGTTTTGCTGGCTGGGGCGCGGACGGGCTGCTGTCAGCCTATTTCCTAGGCCAGGCGATTATGATCGGTCTCTATGCCCGCGTGCTTTGGCGGCTGCGCGGAACGCTGGGCTGGCCGGGTGTGGGACGACTGCGGGTTCTGCTCCGACGTCACTGGAAATTCCCGGTCTTTACCCTGCCCAGTGAATTCTCAGGCCAAGTAAACATGCAGGCACCAGTCTTCGCGTTGGCCGCGCTTGGGGCGGACGGCACGCTTGGAGCCTTCACAAGAGCCCGCCAGCTGGTGTCTATGCCGGTCACAGTGGTAGGCCAATCGGTGGCGCAAGTGTTCCGGCAAGAGGCAGCCGAACTCTACCGCGAAACCGGCAGCTGCCGGGGGCTGATGCGGCGTACCGCGACTTGGCTGTTCGCTGCGGGAATTGGGCCGTGCTTGCTGTTCATGGCCTTTGCGCCGTGGCTGTTCGAAGTCTACCTCGGGCCCGACTGGCGCGAGGCCGGAGAGGTCGCGCGCATCTTAGCGCCGATGTTGCTATTGCGGATGGTCGTATCGCCGCTGACGACGGTCTTCTATTTCACAGGGCACCAGGCACTCGACTTCAAGCTGATGCTGGGCTCTGCAGCGCTAATGGCGCTGGCGATTGGCATAGGCTGGATGATGGGTGGCACGGCCATAGCCGTGGTCTGGGCGTTTGCCTTTGGCTATTCTGTTATCTATCTGACTTATCTTATTTCAACCTTCGCCAAAGCTGGTCCATGAGCTTCCGTTCCCAGATCTTTCGCCGCCTATACCGCGCGCCTGAAATCGTAGCCGAGGCGATATTGTCCCAGCACCCCTCGATGCGCTTCCTCTCCGAAACGCGGGGGACGCAGACGCCGATCACGTTCCGCGAATGGTTTCGGCAGGAGGTGCGGGGGATCAATCGCGGACCATACTGGCCGGTGCATCCTTCAAGCCTCGTCGTCGGGTGGCGCAATGTGCTGGCGGGTATTGAGACCAGTCCTGGCGCCATGCCCGGATGCTACATCCAGGCGCTGGGGCCGGTTATCTTGGGTGACTACACTCAGGTAGCGCCTAACGTCTCAATTATTAGTGCCAACCATAAGCTGGAAGATCTTCGTGAACACGAAATCGGTCGCGTTGAGATCGGGGAATATTGCTGGTTGGGCGTGGGGTCTGTCATCCTACCCAACGTGACGCTGGGCTCATTTACAATTGTAGCGGCTAATGCAGTCGTTACCAAACCTTTCCCCGATGGGTATTGCGTGCTGGCGGGTATGCCGGCGCGCGTAGTGAAGCACCTTGACCCGACCCGCTGTCCTAAGCATCGCAGCCGCCACGAATACCATGGCTTCGTTCCCAAGGCGCACTTCGAAACATTCAGGGCAAGGGAACTTCTGGTGTGATCCAATGATCGTCGTTGTCGACTACGGTGCCGGGAACATCCGATCCGTCATGAACATGCTTAAAGCTCTGGGAGCAAAGGCGCGCATCGCGAAAGATGGAACGGAGCTAGGAGACGCCACGAGGCTGATCCTGCCTGGCGTGGGCCATTTCGACCATGGCATGTCGCAGCTTGAGGCTCGCGGCTTCCTAGAACCGCTGCATACCCGCGTGCTGAATGACCGGTTGCCCATCTTGGGGATTTGTTTGGGAGCTCAGCTGATAGCACGCAGAAGCGAAGAAGGTGAGCGGCCGGGCCTAGGTTGGGTGGCCGCCGACGTGGTCGCATTCGATTCCAGCCGACTTGGGCCTGAACTGCGGGTACCGCATATGGGGTGGGCGGAGACATGGGCACATGCTCCGGCAGTGACGCAAGGCAAGCTGCCAGATGTGCTGGCCGACACGCTTGGGCTAGAAGCGCGTTTCTATTACGTGCATAGCTTCCACCTGCTTTGCGATGATCCCGACACGGCGGTCATGCGCGCCCATCACGGTTATGAATTCGCCGCTGCCGTGGCCTTGGACAACATAATGGGCTTTCAGTTTCACCCTGAGAAAAGCCACGTGCACGGTAAGACCATTCTTAAGGCTTTCCTCGACTGGGAGCCCGCATGACGCAGCAACACCTTGTCCCGACCCCAGGCCGCCCGGCACAGGGCCGGCGCGTGCGGGTAATCCCGACGCTGCTGATTGACCGCCAAGGTCGGCTGGTGAAGACGGTGAAATTCGGGAAACGGGCCTATATTGGAGATCCTATCAACGCGGTTCGGATATTCAACACCAAGCAGGTAGACGAACTTATCTTGATAGATATCGACGCCAGCGCTGACGGCCGCGAACCGCCCTATTCGCGTATAGCCGAGATCGCCTCCGAAGCCTTCATGCCGGTAGCCTATGGTGGTGGGCTGATTTTCGAAGACCAAATTGCCCGCACCATCGATTGCGGCGTTGAAAAGGTGATCCTGTCTGGCGCGCTGGCCCAAGGCAGCGAATTGATCGGCACAGCCGCGCAGCGATGGGGCAGTCAGGCAGTCACCGTCTGCCTGCCAGTGGGACGCAACTGGCGCGGGCGCCAACAGGTGCGTCTCAAGCGAGGACGGAAGGCGCTGAAAGACGATCTGAACACCGTAGTGACTCGCGTAACAGAGGCGGGCGCGGGAGAGATCATCGTCTACGCCATCGACCGGGATGGCACTTGGGACGGTTATGACATCGATTTGTGCGCCCGAGTAGCAACGGCCACGACATTGCCCGTAGTGGCTTGTGGGGGCGCGGGGCAGTTGGCACATTTTCGTGAGGCTGTAGAAGAGGCAGGCTGTGCGGCCGTGGCTGCGGGCAGCCTGTTCGTCTATCAGGCGAGGGGCAAAGGTGTGCTGATTAGCTATCCCGCGCAAGATCGCCTGCACTCCGAATTCTTCGCGCATCTTCCGTAAAGGAACCGAGATGACACAGCCCACACCCCTGCGCCATCAGATCTGCACCATAACCGTGATGGACACAACTGACCCCAACATCACCTTCGACGAAAACGGGGTATGCAACTATGTGCGGGAATTTACCGAGTCCCGGAAGGCCCGTCCGGACGCCGAGACCCGAGCCCGACAACTTGAACAGTTGATCGAAGGCATCAAGGCCCAAGGCCGGGGCAAGCCCTACGACTGCCTTCTGGGCGTCTCCGGCGGTGTAGACAGTTCCTATCTGTGCGCTAAGCTTAAAGATTGGGGGCTACGGCCGTTGATCGTCCATTTCGACAATGGCTGGAATTCAGAGCTCGCGGTCAAGAATATTGAGGAACTGGTCACCCGTCTGAACCTCGATCTGGAAACATTCGTGGTCGATTGGGAAGAGTTTCGCGATCTGCAAGCAGCGTATTTCCGCGCTTCAGTGGTCGACATCGAAATTCCAACGGATCATATGATTTTCGCCGCGCTGCACCAAATCGCTGTGCGCTACAATATCAGAGTGCTGGTCTCGGGACACAATAGCGACACCGAATGGCTGCTTCCAAAGGCATGGTATTACAATAAATTCGATCTACGCAATTTGACGGATATAAATCGTCGATATGGCACGAACAGCATATCCAGGCTGCCAAAACTGGGAATATGGCAGCAATTCTATTACTATCATTTTAAAAAGATCCGGTTGGTCCAGCCACTGCAATATATAGACTTCCACAAAGCCGAGGCGAAACGCTTCCTAATCGAGGAGATGGGGTGGCGCGACTATGGCGGGAAGCACCATGAGTCGATCTTCACCCGCTTCTACCAAGGTTATGTGCTGCCGCGGAAGTTCGGCATTGATAAGCGCAAGGCGCATTTGTCGAATCTGATTCTTTCCGGCCAGATCACCCGTGAGGACGCGCTGCGCGAACTGCAGCAACCGCCCTATGATGAGGACCAGCAGCAAGAGGATAAGGCATATGTGGCCAAGAAGCTGGGCTTCTCTGATGAGGAGTTCGAGGCGATCCTAGACGCCCCATCGCGCGAGCATCGCGAATTCCGCACAGATGTGCGCGACCGCGAACTCTATTTCGCCATAGCCCGTGCCTATAGCCGGCTGCGCCGGATGGCGGGCTTGACCAAGCGTCCCGAGCCTCTTGCCTGAAGAACCCGTTACGATGAAAAATCTTCATGTCGTGTCTGTTATCGGTGCGCGACCGCAATTCGTAAAGGCGGCCATCGTAAGCCGTGCGCTACACAAGGCCAGAGTCGTCGAGCGCATAGTGCATTCCGGACAGCACTACGACCATGCGATGAGCGGGCGCTTCCTCGAGGATCTGGGCATTATCATCGACGCAAATCTCGAGGTCGGCTCAGGCAGCCACGCGCAGCAAACAGCCAAGATCATGTCGCGCTTCGAGAACTATCTCGCCGCGCTCGAGACTCCCGCAGACGCTGTTCTAGTCTATGGTGACACAAACTCCACTCTGGCAGCTGCGCTTGTGGCAGCCAAGTTACATATCCCGCTGGTGCACGTGGAGGCGGGCCTGCGGAGCTATAACCGCAGTATGCCCGAGGAGCTGAATCGAGTGGTTACTGACCGGCTGTCGGAGCTACTGTTCTGTTCCTCCGAGGAAGGTAAGACTAACTTGGTACGGGAGGGCATCACCGAAGGCGTGTATGTCACCGGTGACGTGATGTTCGATGCCTTTCGACATTTCTCCAGCCGAATTACGCCAGGCGTCACAGCAGCCCGGGTGCTGGGAGAAATGCAGACTGGCTTCATATTAATGACGCTACATCGGCCATCCAATACCGACGACCCCTCCTTCCTGCCTCGGCTTCGGGCCGTCCTCAAGCAGATCAACGTGCCTGTAATCTGGCCGGTGCATCCTCGTTTCCAAGCTGCGGTCGAGGCGGCAGACCTACCCAATCATGTGCACCTGATCGAACCGGTCGGCTATTTCGAGATGCTTGATTTGTTGGATGGCTGCGGTCACGTGATCACCGACTCCGGCGGGCTGCAGAAGGAAGCCTATTGGGCACACCGGCCCTGCATAACACTTCGCGAGGAAACTGAATGGGTCGAGACACTGCATGGCCAGTGGAATGTGTTGGCCAATCTCAACGACGAGTTGCCGGCACTACTGGCCCGCACACCTGAGACTAATTGGACACCACTATATGGAGACGGTCAGGCCTGTACGCGGATCGCAGGCATACTTCGCGACTGTTTAGATCGATATTCATGATCGACGTGCTGATGATCGCACTGCAATTCGCCCCAGTGCAGACTACGGGTGCGTTTCGCAGCATTGAGTTTGCCAAGCGGCTGGTCAATCACGGAATTCGTCTAACTGTGCTTACGATTGACCCTGAACAGGCAAAGGCCATTTTCGGCGCCGAGATCAATCCAAGCCTTTCTGATTGCTTGCCCGAATCCGTACAGGTCCAGTATTTGCAGCAAGCAAGACCAGTGACCCCAGAGACGCCACTTGCACAACTCTGGCGCATGCTCACCAAGTTAGATGACACGTTTGAATCTCGATTTACTCCGTCGCTAATGGCCCGTCTAGCAGAGTTAAAACGGGGTCCACGGCGTTTCGCTGCTGTTTATGTCAGTGCACCGCCGTTCGGAGCCACAATGCTCGGGAAACGGGCATCAGATGAACTGCAGTTGCCTTATCTGATCGACATGCGAGATGCTTGGGCACAATGGTCTCCTGGCCGGCAAATCAGTTGGCTTCACTACATGCGGAAGCAGCGTGACGAGGCGCGCGCCTTCTCCGCCGCCGATGCGGTAGTCGCCGTCACCCCCGAGCTAACAGACCTGTTCGCTACCAGTCATCCGGAAATTCCACGCCACCGTTTCCACACAATCACTAATGGTATCGGCGGGATTGCTGATCTCCCCCATGAAGCGATTTGGGCAGGAACGGCTAAGACGATAAATATTGGATACGTCGGCAGTTTTTACTGGACGCCTTCAAACAATCCGTCGTTTTCAGCACCCCATCGCTATCTGCAATATGACCCCGGGCTTGAAGATTGGAGCTACAGGTCGCCATTGTTCTTCTTCCGAGCATGGGCAGAGTTGGACAAGCAAGCTCCAAAAATCGGCGGGCGTCTGAGGTTTCATCACGTCGGACGCGAGCCTGACTGGCTAATGCCTATGGCGGCGAAGTACGGATTGGCGGATCGGTGCGTATGTCACGGCGCGATTCCCAAGCAGGATGTGCAAGGTTTCCTTGAAAATATGACCGGTCTTCTCGGGACTTCAATGAAACGGATCCATGGTTTGGATTACTGCCTAGCCACGAAGTCCTTTGAATATCTCGCTTCGGGCAAGGCCACCTTGGCTTTCGTTTGTTCCGGAGCTCAAAAACGCTTCTTCCAGGAAGTGGGTGGTGCCGTGATCTTCGAACCGGATGATCCAAAGGGCTCTGCCAAACTGCTACAGAGCTTGATTGGGAAGGACCGCCGTTTGGAAATCAAAAAGGACGCTCTCAATCACTACGATCACAACCGGACTTCAGCGCAGATGGCGTCGCTTATTCGCCAAGTCGCCGCATCTAAGGTTCTTCATGCAACTTAACCAGTTTTCGTCCGCTGGTTTCGACCGCGGCGCCTCCCGCGTCGTCGATGCCGTGTGGCTTGCCGCGAACGCTATTCTATTGTCATCTTGGCTGCCTGGCTCGAATTGGCGGGTTCTGCTGCTCAGGGCGTTCGGAGCTCAGGTGGGTCAGGGAGTTGTGATCAAGCCTGGCGTGCGCGTAAAGTTTCCTTGGCGGCTGCGGATTGGCGATCACAGCTGGATTGGCGAAAGAGTCTGGATCGACAACTTGGCTGAAGTTCGCATTGGTTCGCATGTGTGCATTTCCCAGGAAGCATATCTTTGCACCGGGAGCCATAACTGGAGTTCCAGCAGCTTCGACCTCGTTACAAGACCAATCATCATTTGCGAAAAGGCTTGGATTGCCGCTCGGTCGAACGTGGGGCCAGGCGTCGTTGTTGGAGAAGGTGCGGTTTTGGGCTTGGCGAGTAGCACAAGCAAAGATCTAAATCCTTGGACCATAAATGTTGGTCTACCCGCTGTTGAAGTAGGTATGAGAAATATCTTGAGCTATTCTCAAGAGGTAGAGCCGAGGCACAACATTACTTAACCGGGTTTTATTTTATAAACCTTATGTCTCCAATCAACGAATTACGGCCTTCCATCATGGCAAGAAGAGCTAGTATCAATGAGTGCGTAAGAGACTATAGATTTTATACGCTCAAGTTCGACTGGATGTTGTTGAGCGCTAATCGCGACCAGCGGTGCTCGTGGATCGCACGTGTGCTTGCGTTCTCAACATAGCGCCCCAGCACGCTGATCGTCTTCCAGCCGCCTGCCTGCATAATGGCGACCTGGTCGATACCGGCCACCATCATGTCTTGCGCCGCACCGATGCGCATGGAATGGCCTGACAGGCCGGCTGCCTTCTCGCCAAGGTCTGCACGCGCTGCTGCGCGCTTGATGATGCGCCTGATCGAGGCGGTCTCGAGATGCTTTCCACGCAGCTTGCGCGTATGCAGTCCTTGGAACAGCGGTCCTTCCTCGATGCCACTCACCTCAAGCCACTGCGCCAGGTGCTCACGCGTTGAAGGCGAGAGATGGGCGATGCGGCCTTCGCCAAAGGGATCGGACTTGGCCCTTGGGATGAGGATGGTGGCAAGGTCCGGCGCAAGGTGCTCGACCCGCACGGCAGCGAGCTCGACGCTGCGGCAAAGCGTGTCGTAGCCGACACTGATGAGCGCAGCATCGCGCCTTCCGGCAAGGCTATCGGGGCAGGCCGCAAGCATCGGCCGGAGAAGGTCGGAAGTGAGGCCCAGCGATTGCTTGGGGCGCGAAGGCCGTGCGCGGGCTGCGCGCCGGATCGCCAGCCGCACCTCACTCGACGAGGCAGGCGACGGCAGGTCGAACATGCGATGGGCAAACTTGATCGCCTCGACGCGCCGCTTGACCGTTGAAATCGAAAGCGCCTCGATCTGTTCATCGATAAAGCGTGCAACCGTCGCCGGCTCGGCAGGCACCCATTCATGGCCGTGGTCATCACACCAGGCGATAAAGTTTTCCAGATCGCTGCGATAGCCGCTGAGCGTCTTTTCAGAATAGGCGCCCTTGCATCTTTCGAAGATCGAAGTCAGCGTCGAAATGGGATTTGTGCCAGTGGGAGCAAAGGGATTCATATGATACATGGTGTATCATAGTGATTAAGAAGTCAACAATCTCTGGCGTGCAAATTAGAGCCGCCAGAGCGTTGCTCGGGATAACCTCGCCCGAGCTAAGCGAACGTTCAGGCGTAAGCAGGCCAACGATCCAAAGGTTGGAAGCAGTGGAAGGCATTCCCCCATCTCGCGGCGGGACACTCGAGCGCGTCCAGGCGGCCCTCGAAGCCGAAGGTATCGAGTTTCTCGGCGACCCCGAGACCTCGCCAGGCGTACGCCTGCGCGCAGGTCACAAAATCTGACCACATGGCTGGCCGATATTTCGCCAAGCTGATCCGTCTTCCCGCGATCGTCCTGATCGCCACCATTGTGCTGGTCGTCGCATTCTTCGATCGCGACCTCGGCATAGACTGGCATGACTACGACAAATGGCTCCACGGCGCAGCCTTTGCCGCGATCGCGCTGCTGGCTTCCCTGGTCTTTCCTCGCATAGCAGCCTGGCGCCTGTTGCTGCCGCTGATAGGTCTGAGCGCGCTCACCGAGCTTGCGCAATTCATGCCCAGGCTGTCGCGCGAACCCAGCTGGCTCGACTTTGCCGCCAACGTCGCCGCGATTGCCGTCACGCTGCTTTTGGTGGCTTTGATCCGACACGGGTCTTCGCGCTAGTCAGTTTCAGGTCTCGCTTTTCAGATGCCGGCAAGCAGCGCTCTGCTGCGCACCGCAAGATCCGGACGGGCCGGGCCTCGACCACGCAATTGTCGCCGCTCACCCACGGCCTGGAGGCGGCTGCCGCGGCTGGGCTTAGCGAAGCGGGAATATTCGAATTCCTGGCAAACGACCCTGACGGCTCGGAACCCGTCCCTGTCAGGACAAACTGGGGGCGCTTCCCATTTGGAGCGCCCCTTCTTTATGCCATCGAAAATGCCGCCATCCGGCTTGGGTTGTCACTACGCCGGCGTGTCTCGATTTCTGGCTCAGGTTTCTCCGTCGCGGATCCACCCCACAAAGCCGATGCGAGCGGCTACTCGATTTCCCGAAGCGTCTCGCGCGCCTGCCGCAGCAGCGCATTCAGCTGCTTGCGCTCGGCCATTGCCTCGCGCGTGTACATCCCGTGCTTGAACGCGTTCTGATTGCCTTTCGGCGCGCCCGAGCCCTTGGCGCCGCCATGCATGCGGCACCGCTTTTTGCCCGCGACCGCGGGTGAACGGCACGGTATCCCCGAACGCGTCTTTGCACCGCAGCGCGCGCTCTGCATCATCGGCCCTGTGTCGCGGCGATGGTTGCCGGCGCGTGCCTTCACCATCAGCGCTTCGCCTTGGTTTTGCGCACCGCTTCTTTGGGCTTCGAGGCGCCGCGCAGGTCCTCGCCATCAGCTTTGGACGCGCCATCGTCGTTGAGCGCTGGCGGCTTGGGGGTCGGGGCAGGGGAGCGCGCTTGCGCATTTCCGGCCGAGACATCGCCGACAATTGCCTGGCCGCCCTCGTTCACGTTGAGGTGCTTCACCGTGATGGTCTGCTTGCCCTTGCCGCGGTGCTTGTCGAGCGCTGCGAGCTGCCGTTCGTAAAGGCTCATCAGTTTCGCGGCGTGCTTGAGGTTGGCGTCCCGGCTGGGCAGCGCCTGGTCGGGTATCATCGCGCGCCGCAGGCATTCCATGGCTGCATTGTGGGTAGCGATCATCTGCGCCGCCAACATGCCTTCAAGCTCGCTGCGCGGGGCGATCTGCGTCATCGCGTCGTATGCCGCCTGTGCTGCGCGGATCTTGTCGTCCTCGTCTTTCCACTCGGGCAGCCACAGGCTGTTGGCGACCTGCAAGAAGAGTTCGTTCTGGAAATCGTCAGAAGTCGAGCCGCATGCCGGTTCGAAGCCATCGCCCCGCAAGGTCAATGCCTTCTTTTCCTTACCGCTCTTTTTGCCGCTGTCTTTGCTCATAGAAAACCCCGGCCCCGATCATGGCGCGGACAAGGGTTGGGCGCCAAGAGGCGGTCATCGCTCTTCCACTGCTATCGCCAGGCGGCACTACTGTGCATGGGGTTGAATTGCGTTTTCTGCTTTCACCCTCCCCCCTGCCGCCAAGACAACCCCTCGTTTCCACAAGGGGTCACTTCGCGTTTTTCCTTTTATAATCTCGGCCATTTTGCACAAACCCTCGCATCACCCTTGCGCGATAAGAAGGCTTGGCAGACACGCCCTCAAGTAGCGTCAGCGGTAGGGCACAAAAAGGCCCTCAAGTAGCGCAGCGGTAGGGCACAAAAAGGCGCTCAAGTAGCGTGCGCGGTAGCGCGATAAGAAGTCCTCAGGCACCGCCTGCGGTGGCTCGACAAGCAAGCCTAGAGAGCGAATTGCTCTAAGGTCCGCTCAAGACCCGATTGCAGACTTTCGCCAAGCCGACTGCCTAGCGCCCTATCTCGGACGTCAGGCTCGCGCATCTCTTTGCCCGAAAGCGGTCGTAGGTCGCGCGGAGATTGCGTCCGCTTTCGGCGGCGGCCTACAGACCGCGTCCCGGCCGTTTCTGGGTGGAAAGCGGACACAGCCTCTTCTGATTCGGGATCATCACGTAAGCCAATGTGTATGATTTGCCGGAGCAGTGCGTAGCGATTCAATCTTGCTGGGCGTCAAGGCCTGACGGACCGCTCCATACTATCCAATGACTACGAACGGGGCCCAGAAGAACGGGTGATCGCGACTGTTGTCGGGAGCTTGCAGGAACTCCTCCATCACGATCTGCAGGCCCGCACCAAGATCAATTCCCTGGTTCTGCAATTCGATCAGACGCACTGTAAGATCGGCTGTAGTGCCGCTTTCGACCTCCCAATGGCTGACCAACAAGGATTGGGCACCAGCATAAAAAAACGATTGGGCGAGGCCCGAAAGTGGCTCTGCATTCAATTCACCGTTGTCGGCAGCAGTATTGCAGGCCGAAAGGATCACGAGCCGGGCGTCGAGGTTCAACCCGGCGATCTCGCTTGCAGATAGCATTCCATCATTGGAGGCATCTGGGCTCTCGGGTGGCGTCAGGATAATTGCCGGTTCGGCGTAACCGCGTATCTCTCCCGCCACCACCGCATGCGTAGCGAAGGCGATGACGTCAAATCCGGACAGTTCGGCGCTGCGGAGTTCCGCTTCGTTCGAGTCTTCTCCCAGAAGAATGCGACGGCCTTCCGTGGGGAAATAGTTGGCAATCGCTTCGATCTCTTCGCGCGTTTCAGGCAGCGGCGTAAAGGCCCGGATTAGTTCAGCATTGGCAAGGCGACTCCGGGTCAATGAAGCAATCAGGTTGCCGCGAAAATTGCCGTTCGCGTTGGCACTACCTTCGAAATCCGGATCGCCAACCCCAAGGAAACTGCGCCGGTTCGGCTGGTCTCCGGCAATCGACCGCAAGGCTACGAGCGAGGCCGCAGAGGGGAATGTGGTGACGGAAAATCGTCGTCCGAGCCAGGGCTGTTCTGCGTAAGGCAGGTCGTCCGATGCATCGCTTGTCAGCAGAACGGCCAGAGGCAGTGAAGCCAGACTTCCGTCAGGCACGTAGGCAAGCCGGTCAATACCCTCGAGCGTCGACAATGCCTGTTCGAAGAGAGCGGCAAACAGCTCGCGCGCTGCAGCCAGGTCATAGTCATACAGCAGGCCCGTACTATCGGGCTCGATCGAGAACCTGATCGCAGTTGCCAGCCGATCGACTTCTGCACGGCCGACAGGCACCCAATAGGTCGTTCGGCCTCGACCGTGCAGCACGGTAACGTAGGTGCGGTCATCCTCGACCGCCAGCGACAGGAAGGCTTCATCGTCGGCCAGAACCTCGAGCACTGCGTCGCGATCGACCACGCGTGTCTTCAGCAGCAGGTCAAGCTGTGGGTCGCGACGACGGACTTCGCCGTCGATGTCAGCGATACGGGCCTCGATGACTGGTAGCCGCCGAATCAGCACGCTGCGCGTTTCTGGCAGCACATCGGAATCGGTGCGGGCAAAACCACCGATCAGAACGTCCTGAATTGTCCGCCACTCTTCGGCCAGATCAGTGCGCTCGCGCAGCAATCGGGCAAGTTCCGGTTCGGAAATTTCGAGTCGGTTAGCCAGTTGGCTGATGGCCCCGCCCGCGCGCGTTGCGCTGGCCAATTGGATCGCAACGAACTGCCTCGCTGCGCATTGTTCGACCCTGTGTTCCGGGCAGTCCAGCGACACCAGTCGCAATTCGTTGGCTATGATGGCGTTGCCTGCAAGACGTTCGCTCTCGGCATCGTTCCATGCACTTTGCTCGCCAACAGCCAGCCTGCGCCGCAACACGTCCATCGCCTGCCCGGACAGATCGCGCGACCGTCCGTGTTCGCCAGCTTGTTCTGCCACCAGCGCAAGTTGTGACAACGCGGTACCCGTGCCAAGCGCACTGTCGCCTCCTGTCTGGCGATAGATTTCGAGGGCGCGACCGATATCGGTTTCGGCCTCCGACAGCGCGCCGCGCGCGGCGGTGATCTCACCGAGCGCCAGCAAGCCGGGTGCCAAGTCAAAACTTTCGCCGCGTGCCGCCGCGAATTCTTCAAGGGCAAGGGACAATTCCTGCTCGGCAAGTTCCCAATCACCCGCCGCATGCGCCGCCAGACCCAAGGTTGCCTGAGAATAGGCGAGCGTCAGCGGGCGGACTTCCAGATCGTCAGTCTCGAGCATGGCCACGGCTTCTTCTGCGACCAGCTGTGCGAGTGGCCCCGCATCGGCCTGGACCAACATAAGCGCGCGCTCCATCTGCACCTGCGCTTCGGCCTCGGTCGGTCGTCCATAGAACTGCCGGTAAAGCTGGGCAGCGCGATCGAACAGGTCCGACGAGCGATCGAACTCGCGTCCCATACTGGTCGCGACAGCAAGGCCATAGGTAATTTCAGCCGCGCGCACTGCATCGTAGCGTCCGGCAAGCTCGAGCTGGCGCATGGCAATACCAAAGGAGGCAATTGCCTCCGGGACTTCGCGGCGAAGCATCTGGATCGTGGCAAGGGCGCTGTACCGGTCAACTTCAAGGAACGGCTCGCATGGCGTGGCGACGAAATTGGCAAGACTGTTTGCCTGCTCCAGCGCACCGCGCAGGTCGCCGCGCTCTGCCGCAAGCCTTGCGCGAGTCAGCACAAGGCTCGATGACAGCCTCTGGTCTGTCCCCGATTGCACTGCTGCCAGAGCCTGCTCAGCGTTGTCGAAGCGCAGCATCTTGCGGAAGCCTTCCGCAGCTTCCAGCAGCGCCTGTGACCGTAACCCGGGGTCCAAGCCGTCGGCATTGGCAAGCTCGTAGAGGCGATCGGTCAGGCGTGCAGCGAACTGCGGGCGGCTACCGCGCACTGCATTGCGCGTGGCTGCGATGGTGGCGGACAAGGCGAGGTCTTCGCCCCCGGCCGCATCTGCAAGTTCCAGCACCTGCTCGAACAATACGTCGGCCTCGGCAAAGCGCCCCAGCCCCGACAGCGCGACAGCCTTGTTCTGCGCGATACGCGCCCATGCCTGCCCGCGCTCGGGCTGTGCCCGTTCTGCCAGTTCAAGCGCCTGTTCCGCAAACGCCAGAGCTTGCCGGTGCTCTCCCCGGGCATTGGCGTAGGTTGCTGCATCCTGCAGGCCGACCAAGCCTAGTCCGCCCTGCTGCGGCGTCAGCCGTTCGAGTGCGTTTCGTACAAGACCGGCCGCTTCGTCATAGGCGCATGCATCCCCTGCGGCGCGCGCTTGGACGATCAGGTCTTCCGGGTCCTGCTGGGCCCCAGCCGGCGCCGAAACAGCCAGCGTGAGTGCGAAGAGGCTAGTCCGAAATATCACCCGCAAAGGTGCCATTGGCCTGGTAACCCCCATCAGCATCGCGAATCTGGAACGCGCCCACGGTACCTTGCGGCACTTCGTTCTGCACATCCACCAATTGCCCCTGCACCTGCGTCTGCCGGTTGCTCGTGACATCCGACAGGCCGTTGTAGGCCAGCCCCTCGGCTCCTTGCACGGTCAGTTCGGGGATGGTGTAGACCACGTTGTCGAAGTCGAGGCTCATCATGCCAGTGCGGGCATCGAGGTTCCAGGTCTGCTCGAAACTGCCGACTACCGTGCGCACTTGCGGCGTGCCGGTGGCCAGCACCGTGCCGATGGCATGGCCGGCATAGCTTGCCGATCCGCGAATCCCGCACTCGGTGCTGCCGCCCTCGGTAGCGCAGCTGGCGCCTTCGTAGGGCTTGCCGGCCGCCCAGCTGGAAAGCGCGGTGTGGTTGCGGTTCTCATCGCTATCGCCGCTCGGCAGCAAGTCGCCGAAGAAGAAGCCCCATTGCACGTGATCATACGCGGCGATTTTGGCGGCGTTGGTCTCGCCAAGGCCCTCGACCAGCGCTGCACCGGAGACCAAGCCGGCATTGGCGCCGTTACGATCTGTTGCCGCGCCGTAAAGGCCCGGCAGGATATAGGTGCCATACTGGCCGGGATCGATCGTGTTGTCGCCCACGATCGCGCTACCCAGAGCCAGCGACAGGTTGTCGCCATAGGTCACCGTCGCGCCGGTGGTATTGGCAAAGGGGTTGAGCTGCAGCACCAGTTGGCCGAGCCACGGGGTAAGGGTGTTGCCGTCGGCAGTCTGGCTTTCCATGGCGCCAGCGACGAAACCGGTGAAAGTCAGCGGCGGATCCTCAGGGCTATCGGTATCCGCCTGCGTATCGTAACCTGAAGCGAGGCGCAGGAAGGAGTAGTTTGTGACTGCATCCGTCCCCATCGGAAAGCTGCTGCCGGCTATGTCATTGAGGGAAGTCTCGTCGTCCCGATCATAGCCTTCGAAAGTGATATAGCCGACCATGCCCGGGCGTTCGAGAACGTCTACTCCAGGATTCCAGTCCCGGCCACCACCGTAGGACGTCGCCACGAGCGGAGCAGTGAACAGCGTGGCGCTGCCGGTATCTCTGCGGGTGGCACCGAAATTATGCCCTCTGATCACGGGTTCGTTGCCCTCGGAATAGACCACCGTCCCAAGTGAAAGCGAGACCGTGCTGGCTGCGCCGTCGGTTCCAAGGCCCAGATCGGCATGGAAGAAACGGGAGATGCCATCCTCCGGGGTGCTCTGCCGGTCCGGATTGACGACATAGAATTCCGTCTGCACGACATTGCCAACCGGCACGTCGCCGCTCGCCTCTTCCGGCAGGAAGGTTCGGAATTCGCGTTGCAGCGAAAGCGATCCTGTCGGTGAGGTTGCATCGGCATCGCTGAGCCCGCGTCCGACCGTGAAGCGATCTATCGTTGCGCCTTCGGTGACGGAGCCTGAAACCTCGCCGAAGCTGACGATGGCACCCCCGTCAAAGAAGTCGATCACGCCATCGTCGGGCTCGAAACCAAAGGGTATGTAGAAACTCTCGACCTCGACGAAAACGAAGTAATCACCGCCGTTGTCAGAAGCGAAGAATTCATCCTGCAGCGCATTCACATTGAAGTAGGGAGATTCGACTTCGGGATCGAACGGGTTTTCAATTGGCCTGCCAAATACATCTACTCGAATCTTATTATTGAGGTAATCGATGACCGCGTTTTCCGCTTGTTCAAAACTGTTTGGTCCAACAAACTCGTCGGCCTCTTCATCATAGACTTGGATGAACTTGTTTACCTCCTCAATAAACTGGTCCAACGTCAGAATATCACCGAAGTCTGACTCGGGGTCTTCCCCAAGATTATTGAAAGCTGTGAGCGCCGTGCCTTGCAAAATCTGTTGGCGCACGACCTCACCATTGCGAAGCTCTCCTTCCTCTTCGAAAGCATAGGCCGGAATGACAAGAGAGGCTAGGTTGAAGGAGCTTGGCTCCTCAAGCGCAACACTGGAGGTGAAAACTAGGGCGCCTTCGAACTCATATTCGGCTTTCGTGGGAATTGCGGCGACAACAAGCCAAGCGCCCTTTCCATCATTTGCCAAGGCGTCAAAAAATATCGTGTTTACTTCACCGCTTCCATCCGGCTCGCTCTGGTAGACAACGCCGAATTCTCCCTGGCTTCCGTCAGTGGTAAATTCCTCTCCACCAAAAGTGATACTGACCCCCGGAACCTCGCTATCGGGTTGGATATCGACTAAGATAATTTCGCCCTGTAAGTCGTCGAGGCCCGACAAGGTACCGAGTCCGCTCGTCAAGACGGGGAAGGTTTCCAATTGGTCAACGACCGTGAAGGCTTCAGGCCGTGGGCTGAAACTGCTCAGAGTCCCATCGTAGAGAAGTCCACCACCTGACGCAGATGAAACCGCCAGATCAGTGAAGGATACATCATCGAAGACGTCAATGATGTCGTCTTCGCCATCACCCGTATTCGCGTTACCCGTACTGCCTGGCTGGCCGGTGAATCCCAGCCCCAGGTCCAGTCCATCAAGCTGCGAGAGGTCGATCGGCGAGTTGTCGAAGTCGATCTGTACGGGGTCGCTGCCACCGCCGCCATCTCCACCCGTTCCGCCACCGGTATCACCGCCCGTGTCACCTCCGGTATCGCCGCCAGTGTCACCGCCAGTGTCACCGCCAGTGTCACCGCCAGTGTCACCGCCAGTGTCGCCACCATCGTCGTTGCCGTTATCGGCATCGTTCAAAGCTAGCTGGTTGCGGGTGAGCGAATCTTCCTCTTCCTTGTTCTCTTCGCCCTCCGGGTCGCCAGAACCTTCGCCCGCAAGCGCCAGTTGCGCCTGGCCGCCGAAGATCAGTCCGGGGTTAATTATTGCGGCGTCAGCAAAGGCCTCGTCGGCGGACTGTTGTCGCGGCCCCTCCAGAATGCCGGAGCCATCGGCCACCAGTTCGAAACCGGGCCGTTCGAGGATCACTTCCTCACCACCCGCCGTCACCGCCAGTGTTCCTCCGAACAACAGTGCGGCACGCACGGATGATCCGGTATGGTAGAAAAAGGCCCCGCCGTTGGCGAGGTTGAGCTGCGCTCCGCCGGCATCCACCATGATCGGCTGTGCCGTGTTCAGTTCACCGCCGATGACCCGCATGGCCCCACGCTCGAGCGACAGCTGCATGTTGCCGGTAGTGCCGTTCCACGAAAAGCTGACGATCCGGACGGCCGAGTTGGGTGCCAGCGTGATGGTGCTACCGTCGGCCAGCAGGACTTCCACGACCTCGCCGTCGCCGGCTTCTATCAGGCGGTTTGTCGCGCTGTTGACCGCAATGCGGGTGACAGTGCGGGCGGCTGCCTCCTCCCCCGCCTGAGCGTGCGATGCTTGCGGCAACCCCAGCGAAACAATCGATGCTCCAGCCAAGAGGGCAGCCGCAAAGCCGAGGCTACGACACGATGCGCCGGAGTGGTTCGGGGCGAAGGTTTTCACGGGCTTGTCTCCCAGTTGGCGGTCTTCGATCAAAAGCGTGTGCGCAGCCCCAGCGATGCCAGCGCGTTCTTGTAGTCGTAGTTGGGCAGGGCAGCGTTGTTCCACGTCTGCTGCACGCGCGTGTCTACGCTGAAATTTCGGCTGATCGGGATTTCGAAGGCAGCGTATATCTCGAAGCGGTCTTCCTCGCGCACCTGGGTCAGGCTGACCAGCGGGTCGACGGCATCGTAATCGCTGCGGCGATAGGCACTGCCGATACGCAGGATGCCGCGTGAACCGGGACCAAGGTCAACTGTATGAGAAAGACCTGCCGATGCGCCCAAGCTCGTGCGGCTCCAGTAGTCGGCGTTCGCGTCAGCAAATTCGGCCAGCACGCCAATGTTGGCATTGGTCCTGGGTGAGAGCTGGAAAAAGGCGGTGCCAGTGGCAGTGATGTAGTCGCCCGTCTGATCAGTCGCTCGTGGGCGGATGGAGGAATTTGAGTAGTCACGTCGCAGGTAAGCAACGCGGCCCGTCAGTAGGACGCCCAACGATGGTTCTGCAGAGACATCCAGTCCCCCACCGTAGGAGGTGAAATAGGCCGCACTGCCAAGATCAAGATGCGAGACCGAAACGAACGGCCGGATAAAGCCGTCCGGTGCGTTGGTCGATCCCAGCATGAAGCGAGGACCAAACTCACCGCCGATAAAGATTGAGTCGATTTCGCCGAGGTCGAAGAATGTCTGGGTCGCAAGCGTGCCGGATGCGACAAGCGAAGTCCGGCGCTGTCCGCCCAGGCTATGCGCCAGTTCTCCAGAGACCGAGGCGTAGATCGAGAAGTCGTCATCGCGGCTAATCGACAATCCGTCCGAATCAATGATTACAGGCGTGCCGCCCGGCAGGACGAGGCTGACTTCCCCTGGCGAACCGTTCGGGTTGGACTGGTACCGAATGCCTGCCTGCGCAGTGCCGCTGAAGCGGGTACGCTCCATGCTGACGTCCACATTCGCCAATGCTTCGCGCGCGCGGATCCGAGCCACTTCGGGCGCATCCGGCGCGTTGATAGCGTCTTCCAGATAATTGCGTGCCAACGGGGCATTGCCCGCGCGTAGGTACAAGAGCCCCAACTCCAGCCTGATATTGGCAAGATCGGGATTGTTCAGCAGTACCCTTTCAAGGGCAGCAATCGCTGCCGGGAGGTCGCCGCGCTCAGCTGCCTCACGAGCGAACCGAAACCAGTACTCCGTATCCTCGATCGATGCTTCATCAGCATCTTGCGCGCTTGCGCCAGAAGGGCAGCCCAAACAAAAGGCTGCAAACGTTGCTACCGCAAGAGCGGTTTTGCTCGCATAGTTGATTGCACTTCCCCCGTGTAGTGCGATCCCTGATTTGTGACTTGAAGCTATCTCCACTTTGATTGGCTGGCAAGCCATCTGCGAATGCGAACGCATATCATTACTAGGAGATTGCTTTGTTGGCCCTTTTCACAACTGGCGCCGCCAAGAGCGGTTGCATGCTCTCCCACCGTTGTCTGCTTTTGGGTCGTAAGCAGTCAGTCAGCTTTCCGAATGCCCTTGGCTAGGAGCAGACTGTCCGCTTCCCGTCCACTTTCGGACACCCTGCGCAATCACGCCGCTTGCAGGTCTGGTCACGGATTGTCGAACCTCGCGTAAGAAAGGCAGCACACGCTTTCATCGCTCGAAGGCGTTGCCGGACTGTTCATCCCCGCAGGCTCCCGTAGTTGGAGGTAGCAGCAGGAGGGGAAATTCAGACCTCGAAGCGTTCCCATTCGAGCCAGTCGGGTTCCGGCTCGTCGAGCAGATATGAGGACATCACCTCCCCGATCTGATCCTGGGTCAGGTACCAGCCCTGCTGCCTTCGCGGGGCAAGGATCCGCTGCATGAGCGCGTTTCCAAGTGGGCCCTGATCGCCCTTGGCTGGTGCAAGCGCGCGAAAGTGACGCTCTTCCTCCCCCTCGCGCTTCTCGAGCAGCCAACCGTTTCCCTCACACAGGCATTGCATGAAATACTGCGGCGACCTCTCGATGATAAGGAAGGGATCGCTGACGCGGGCCTCGGCCTCCTCGATGAGACGGGACATCTGCCGACGCAGCATCTCCCGATCGCCATCAAAGGACAGCGACTGATCAGCGCAATCGAACCGCCTCGGGACCCAGCCAAGGATAACCCTTCCGCCAGGCCCGACCATAGGCGCGCCGCCCTTTCCATCGTCGATTACCGGCATAGGCAATACCTTTCCATTCAGGGGCTGGAGACAAGGCCGGCGTAACGAGGCCGATCACCACGCTGCGCATGGAAGAAGGGTGTCCCTGCTTCTATTACAAGAGCCGGCTGCGACATTCACAATGTAATCGGAAGAGGGTCAACAGGTCAGGACGACCTGGACAAGGCGCACGCATGAACCGGCGAGGCCTGTACGCCGCTAGTCCAGCCCTCGCAGCGACTCGCGTAGATCGCGCATTACCTGGTTTACCGCCTTGCGCCGGGCAATCGCTTCGCGGCTGTAGCGTCCATGTTTGAGGGCATTCTGGTTTTCCTTGGGGGCGCCTGATCCTCGTGCGCCGCCGTGCATGCGGCAGCGCGTCTTCCCCTGCACCGCCGGCGAGCGGCATAGCGTTCCGTGGCGCGTTCGCGCGCCGCAGCGCGGTGCTGCCATCATCGGCCCGGTGTTCCGGACGTGATTGCTGCTCCGCTTGCTGGACATTAGCGCTCGACCGGCCGGCGTTGGCGCTGGCGAACGTTCAGCTCCTCGGCAAGCTTTTCGCCATCGGCCGAGGCGGCGCTCTCGTCGGAAAGGGCAGCTGGCGCGGCCTCAGGATGACGCGCTTCGCTCGCCCCCGCATCGGCAGCAAACGGGCCGTAGATCGCGCGGTTGTCATACACGCGTTCAACTGTGATCTTCTGGTTGTGCTTGCCGCGATGCTTGTCGAGCGCTTCAGATGCCGCGGTCACTTTGTCCATCAGCTTCATGGCATGATTCAATTCCGCGTCACGGCGCTCGGGGTCGAGGCCATGTTTGCTCGCCTGGGCAAAGCAGTCCATCGCGTGCTGGTAGGCTACGTCCATCAGGGGGAACACCATGCGCTCCTGTTCATCCTGCGGGCCGAAAGCCTCCACGGCTGCCAAGGTCGACTCGTTTGCGAGCGGCTCGCGGCAGGCCATGAGCGAGGTATTGGGCATTGCCTCCTTGATCAGCCGCAACTGGTGCCCGCCTCGTATTTGGCTCTTCGTATTGGACGCCTTACAGTAATGACCCTCTATATTATCTCGCTCGTCTTCCACGAAATCATCATCCTCGTCGTTTGACAAAGGATCGTAAGTATACGACATCATGTTTCTCCTATTATTAAACATGCACCATTGCGCCGACTCATAATGCCTTGTGAGAAGGGGCTGACCAATACCCAAATTTTTCAGAGCGGACTTGGCGGGTACACTGTGCGGGTACACAAGGTCTACCGAGCCCAGGCTCCCATTTTCCTACTGTGCATGGGGTTGAATGACAGGATTCGGCTTTGCCCCCCATCAGCGGGGATCGCCCGTGTCCCCGGGGTCACCGGCCGCCCGAACCATCCCTGCCGCAGAAAAGACTGGTCGAGGACGCACGCCAGCGCTGCACGACTGGTGATTCGCAGCGCGAGGACCCGCGCCACCCGCGCTCAGGCCGGTTGCTTCTCCTGTTCATGGGTATGGGAAATTGAAGGGGAGCGACCTCTGCGGCGCGGGGACCCTCTTGTGCTGCTCGGCCTGATGTACCCGAGGACATATTTGGCAATCCCAGGCGTTGGCCTTGGGAAAATGGCACCCCCTCCCCCACCCCATGCGCGATAACACCAGTTGGTGAACTCGTATTGAACTACGCCAGCCATAGACCCCGCCCAGCTCTGCCCGGCTCTGGCTGCTGCAAGTCTTCACCACGCACATCAGTGCCTGACTCGGCCTTGCGTGCGAATTTGAGCGATTACGAAGGATTGTATGGTGCGGTCGAGAAGACTCGAACTTCCACGGCCTTTCGGCCACAACGACCTCAACGTTGCGCGTCTACCAGTTCCGCCACGACCGCACATCGATACAGACAGGCCGGCCGCAGCCCGCCTCGGTAGGAGCGCGCCCCTAGCAAGAAGGCACAGGCGCTGCAAGCAGACTCTTGGCGGCAAAATCGCGGCGGCGCGAGCGGGCGTGCCTACTCCGGTTTCCAGCCGAATTCGGCAAAGCGCGCGCGGCGCGGGATATCGGTCACGGCCTCGTTGATCGTCACCGTCTCGCCCGGCGCGAGCTCGCGCTGCGGCGGAGGAACTTCCCAGCTGTAGACAACGGCATCGCGCCCGTCGCGCAGGACGATCAGGATCGTGGGGATGGTGCGCGTCTGCGTACCAATATTGGTGATCCGGCCACTGGCGCCAAAAAACTCCGTGCCGTTGGGCAGGGTGCGCCGTTCCTGCTCCTCGGGTGGGAAGTCCAGCTGCAGGTCCGGCTGGTCGGCAGCAAAGGTGGGGCGTTCCACCGGCACCCAGTCCGGCAGGCCCCAGTAGCTGACAGCAAAGATCGTGCCCGCCACTGCCACAGCGAAGATGGCTGCCGCCCAGGTCCACATCTTTAGCGGGTTGCGGCGCGGGCGGAACGGCGGTTCGGCATCGAAGGGCGAATGCTCGTCATCGCCATAGGCGTGGGCTTCCACCACCGGCGGCGGGGCGACTTCGTCTGGCTCCTGCACGCGCGGCGGTTCGGGCAGCGGCGCAGTTTCCGGCTCTGGTTCAGGCTCCTGCGCGACGGGAGGCGCAACCTCTTCCTGCGGTTCCTCTGCGACCGACTCCGGTTCAGGCGGCGGCGGGGGAGACGCGGGCTCGGGCTCGGGCGGGCGCTCCAGTTCCGGTCCTTCCTGGAACCAGCTGTACCGGCACTTTGCGCAGCGCACGGTGCGGCCTTCAACGCCAACGGCGGTATCGGGCACGACATAGCGCGTCGAGCAGGCTGGGCACTGGATTATCATTGCACTAGCCAATCCCTACGCCCAGCCAGCACGCCCCGGCAAGCTTGCACTGTCGCAACATCCGCACGGTTCTACCTTTTTTCCACAAGCACCAGCGCCTATAACAGCCCGGAATGCCTGCAATGCCCTTCCCCGCGCCGTTTCGAGGCACTAGCAACCGGCTATGAGCGGGAGCGACAATTCCATTGTTCAGTTCGACAATGTCGGGCTGCGCTACGGCACCGATCGAGAGGTGCTGAGCGACATTTCCTTCACGCTTTACCCGGGCAGTTTCTACTTCCTCACAGGCGCCAGCGGAGCCGGCAAGACCTCGATGCTTAAATTGCTGTACCTGGCAAAACGGCCATCGCGCGGGGCGATCCGGATGTTCGGGCACGACCTCATTACCCAACCGCGCAGCGCCCTGCCCGAATTTCGTCGGCGCATCGGCACCGTGTTCCAAGACTTCCGCCTGATCCCGCACCTGACCGCGTTCGACAATGTCGCCCTGCCGCTGCGCATTTCCGGCCTGAGCGAGGCCGAGATCCAGAAGCCCGTGGCCGACATGCTGGCATGGGTCGGGCTGGAGCACCGCGTTGACGCGCGCCCGGCCACGCTTTCGGGCGGAGAACAGCAACGTGTTGCCATCGCCCGCGCGGTGATCGCCCGGCCCGAAATCCTGGTGGCAGACGAGCCGACCGGCAACGTCGACCCGGAAATGGCGGTAAAGCTGCTGCGCCTGTTCGAAGCGCTCAACCGGCTTGGCACCACGGTGGTGGTGGCCACCCACGACGTGCACCTGCTGCGCAAGGTGCCGGATTCGCTGATCATGCGGCTGGACAAGGGCACGCTGTCCGATCCCACCGGTGCGCTGCGCTATCCGCCCAAGCGCGAAGTGACGGCCTGATGGCGCTGGGTTCCCTCATCGGTCGCGGCACGCCGCGTTTCGGCAGCGAAAGCGCGCGGATGATGCCGCAGGCGCGCATTGCCGGACCGATGCCCTGGGTGATCGCGATCATGATTGCGCTGACGGTGATGGCCGCCGCCGCCGGCCTCGCGCTCAGCAACGTCGCCGGCAATGCCCGCTCGGAAATCGCCGGCGGGGTAACCGTGCAAGTGGTGGAAGGCGCACCGGCAGAGCGCGAACGCCAGGCAGAGCGCGCGGTGGCCTTCCTGAATGCGCGCGAGGATGTCGCCTCGGTTCGCCGCGTGCCTGACGAAGAGCTCGCCGCGCTGCTGGAACCGTGGCTGGGCGAAGTGGTGAACCAAGAAGACGCCGTCCCCACGCCGGCGCTGATCGACGTGCGCATAGCCGGCCCCGTCACCGCCTTGCGGCTGCGCGAACTGCGGCGCGAGCTGGTGGCCGAAGTGCCCGCCGCGCGGCTGGATGCGCAGGCGGGCTGGCTGGGCCCGGTGTTCGAAGCCATCCGCTCGCTGCAGTTCCTTGCTGTCGGGCTGGTGGCGCTCCTCGCCCTCACCAGCGTGGCAGCGGTATGGCTGGCGGCGCGCAGTGCACTGGGTTCCAATCGCGATACGATCGAGGTGATCCACCACCTTGGCGGCACCGACGGGCAGATCGCCGGTATCTTCCAGCGCTCGATCGGTATCGACGCGGCGCTGGGCGGTGCAGCGGGGCTGGCACTGGGCGTGGGCGCGATATTCGTGCTGGGGGAGCAATTCGCCGGGCTCGGGTCTGCCCTGGTGGCGGGCGGCGCCCTGCAGCTGAAGGACTGGCTGAGGATTGCCGCAGTTCCGCTGGCAGGCGTGCTGCTTGCGGTGCTCACCGCGCGCTATACCGTGATGGCTGCCTTGCGGAGGATGCTGTGACCTTGCGCCGTGTCCTTGCCCTGCCGCTGGTGCTTTGGGCGCTGGGCTTCGTGTGGTTCGCGATCTCACTGCCGCAGCCTGCGCCACGTAGCGAAACCGACGCCATCGTCGTGCCCACAGGCAGCGGCGGGCGCATCCAGCGCGGGCTGGAAATGCTGCAACTGGGCGCGGCCGAGCAGATGCTGGTGACCGGCGTCGATGCCAGCGTGCAGCCGGGCGAGTTCGTGGCCCAGTTCGACGTGCCGCAACGGGTGATGGATTGCTGCGTGACGCTGGGCTTTTCCGCGCTCGACACCCGCGGCAATGCCCGCGAGACCGCGGAATGGCTGGACGAGCGCGAGTACAATTCGCTGCGCCTCGTCACCGCAGACTGGCACATGCGCCGCGCCGCGCTGGAGCTGGAAGACCAGCTGCCTGACCACGTCACGGTGGTGCGCGATGCCGTGCGATCAGAAGCCAGCCTGGGCACATTGTTCATGGAATATCACAAGCTGATCGCTGTGTGGCTGTTGCAGGTGCTGGGGTGATCTACCTTCGCAACATTGCCTTCTACCTTACGTTTTACGGCGGCTCGATCGGGCTGGTGATCGTGGCCGTGCTGGCAGCATGGTTCGCGCCAAGCCGCGTGCGCGCAGTGTGCGATGCATGGTCGAACCTGCATCACTGGGCTTGCGAGAACCTGCTGGGCATCCGGGTGGTCGAAACCGGCCAGCGGCCTGACGCCCGCGCGTTCTACGCCATCAAGCACGAGAGCTTTTTCGAAGCCATCGAGCTGCCGCACAATTTCGATTACCCCGCGCTGTTCGCCAAGCAGGAACTGTTCGACATTCCCGGCTGGGGCTTGGCCGCGCGCCGATACGGCGCCATTCCCGTGGCGCGCGAGGAAGGGGCCAAGGCGCTGCGAGTGATGATCCGCGAAGCCAGGCGGTTCATGGATGCAGGCCGTCCGATTGTTATCTTTCCCGAAGGCACGCGCGTGCCGCACGGGCAGCAAAAGCAGCTGGGGGCAGGTTTTGCCGCGCTGTACAAGCTGCTGGGCCTGCCGGTGGTGCCGGTGGCGGTGGACAGCGGCCCCGTGTACCAGCGTTTCTGGAAGCGGCCCGGCACCATCACCCTGCACTTTGGCGAGGCCATCGAGCCCGGCCTGCCGCGCGAAGAGATCGAGGCGCGCACGCTGGCGGCGATCAACGCGCTGAACGGCGCTCCGGCCATCGCGCAGGACTAGCCTTCGATTGCGGCAATCACGCCGGCCAGCCAGTCGCGCGCATCCTTGCGCTCGCCAATGTCGGCCACGAATTCTTGCCCCCGCGCCACGCTCTGCAGGCAGCAGTCGTCGCGCCAGCGATCCTTCCGGTCGTGATAGCTGAGGCCAGTTTCGCGCAGCCAGTCGGGAACGCGCCAGAGGCTTGGCGGGCCTTCGGGAACGGTCAGCCGTAGCGCGTCGCTGGCAGGCGCATTGGTCTGACCGCGACCGAACCACAGCGTGTCATTCGCGCCGTGCATGCGCAGCGCATGAGGATGATGCACGGTTTCAAACCATTTTCGCGTTTGCGCCTCGCACGTCGCCAGCGGGATTACCTCGCCGACATAGAGATAGCCGAAGATCCGATGGTGGGGATCGCCGCCTTCGGCCTGGAACAGGCCGAAGAACAGGAACAGGTCGCCCGGCCCGACCCCCTGGCGCTCAAGATGCGTTTGCGCGGCGCCATACTGGCCCAGCACCGCCCAGTCGTCATTGCGCGCAAACATCGGATCGTTGTGCACCCGGTGCCAGCCTTTCACCTTGCCCCGGCTCGCCCGCATGACATGGCCGCCCATGTGCAGGTTGCTGTAGCTGGTGCGCGAGGCGCCCAGCCGGTCGGGAATCGGCAGGCTCAGCGCGCGGCCATCGACAATCGGCGACGGGCCCCCGCCTGACGAACTGTCGAACCCCTTGCGGCTGAACACGATCTTCATGGCCGCAGTGCCTAGCGTCGCGGCTCCGCTCTAGCTAGGCTTGGCGGCAAAGGGAGAGACGACAATGCAGCCAATCACGCTCGGCCGGATGCGCATCCACAAGGTGTTCGAGATGGAATCGCCTACACCGATGACGATGAACCTGCCCGGCGTCACCCCACAGAACCTGGCGAAGCTCACCCAGTGGTACGATCCCGGCGACGACGAGATCGGTATGGATGCCGAACACTCGCGCATGACCTTCTCCGTCCATTCGTGGATTATCGAGGTCGACGGGCAGACCATCCTGATCGACACCTGCGACGGCAATCACAAGAACCGCCCGGTGCCCGAGGTGAACCAGCTGAACACCGATTACCTCGGCAACCTCAAGCGCGCCGGCTTTGCGCCCGAGGATATCGACCTGGTGATGTGCACCCACCTGCATTTCGACCATGTCGGCTGGAACACCCGGCTGGAGGACGGCAAGTGGGTGCCCACCTTCGCCAATGCCCGCTACCTGTTCGGCAAGCGCGACTACGAGTATTTCCGGCATGCGCCCGAAGGCGAGGAAGCCCATCACGAGAGCTTCCTCGATTCGATCGTGCCGGTGATGGAGGCAGGCCAGGGCATCGTGGTCGACGAAGATCATGTGGCCCACCGCGAGATCGGCGACGGCGTGTGGATGGAGCCCGCCTTCGGCCACTCGCCGGGGTGCTGCACCGTGCATGGGCAAGCGGACGGGCGAGAGGCGCTGTTCTGGGGCGACGTGATCCACCACCCGGTTCAATTGATTCGTCCGGACCTGCCCTTCGCTTTCGACGCCGATCCCGCGGCTGCCAGCGCCACGCGCCAGCGAGTGATGCGCCGAGCAGCGGCAGAGGACCTGCTGTGTTTCCCGGCACATTTCCGCGGCACCAGTGCCGGGCAGGTGCGCCAGGACGGTGAGGCCTATCGTTACGAATGGCTTCCTGGCGGGGGCTGATCGCTCCCCCGCGCCATTCACAAGAGTTGATTACGGCGGAAACCGTGTCCATGTGCCAGCATATGGCACTAGACAGAACTGCGCTGAGAGACGCTTATCGACTCGACGAAGACACCTGCCTTGCCCAGCGGCTGGACCAGGCCTCTGCGATCACCAGTGTACACGACACGGCGGCAGGGCTGGCCGCGCGCCTGATCGAGGACGCCCGGAAACGCGAATCCAGCGGGCTCGACGCCTTCCTCCATACCTATGGCCTGAACACCGACGAAGGCATTGCGCTGATGTGCCTGGCAGAGGCGCTGCTGCGCGTGCCCGATGAGGAAACGCGTGACGCGCTGATCCGCGACAAGCTGGCCACGCAGGACTGGGCCGAGCATATCGGCGAAAGCAGCAGCGTGTTCGTCAACGCCGCCACCTTCTCACTGATGCTGACCGGCGAAGTGCTGAAAGGCGGCAAGCGGCAGGAAAAAGGCCTTGCCAACGCGCTGCGACGTGCGACGGGCCGCATGGGCGAACCGGTGATCCGCAACGCCACCGGCCAGGCCATGCGCATCATCGGCGGACAGTTCGTCTACGCCCGCACCATTGGCGAGGCGATGAAGCGTGCTGCCCCGGAAAAGAAGCGCGGCCTGACCCACAGTTTCGACATGCTGGGCGAAGCGGCGATGACTTTCGAGGATGCCGAGAAGTACCGCCAGGCCTATGCCGATGCCATCGCGCGTCTCGCCAAGGAACCGGGCGACGTACATACCGCCCCCGGCATTTCGGTTAAGCTGTCCGCGCTATACCCGAAATACGATTTCTTCCACGCCGAAGCCGCGCGCGCCGCGATCGTGCCCGTGCTGCGCGAGCTGGCGCTGCAGGCGCGTGAGGCGAACATCCACTTTACCGTCGATGCGGAAGAGGCGGAGCGCCTGGAGCTGAGCCTCGACATCATCGAGGAACTGGTGGCCGACGACGAGCTGTTCGACGATGGCACGCAGGAAGGCTGGACCGGCTTCGGCATGGCCATCCAGGCCTACCAGAAGCGCGGCCTGCCGCTGTGCAAGTGGGTCGCCAAGCTGGCCCGCAAGCACGAACGCCGCCTGTTCGTGCGGCTGGTGAAAGGCGCCTACTGGGATGCCGAGATCAAGCTGAGCCAGGTGGGTGGCCACACCGATTACCCTGTCTTCACCCGCAAGATCGGCACCGACGTATCCTTTCTCTCCTGCGCGGCAGAGCTGCTTAAGGCCGAGGATTCGATCTACGCCGCCTTCGCCACGCACAACGCCTACACCATCGGCGCGATCAAGGCGCTGGCGGGCGAGACCCCGTTCGAGTTCCAGCGCCTGCACGGCATGGGAGAGGATATCTACGGCGCGCTTGCCCGCCTGGAAGGCGACAACCGCACGCCGGTGCGCATCTATGCCCCGGTGGGCGGGCACAAGGAACTGCTGGCCTACCTGGTGCGGCGACTGCTGGAAAACGGCGCGAACAGTTCCTTCGTCAACCGCATGGCCGATGCCGAGGTGCCGGTGGAGGAACTGGTCACCAACCCGGTGACGGATCTTGCCGCCATGCAGCCCTATCGCAACCCGGCGATCCCGCTGCCTGCCGATATCTATCCCAACCGCCGCAACAGTGCCGGGGTCGACCTGGCGCACCCGCCCGAGCTGGAGGAGCTGCGCAAGTGCCTGGCAGTGTGGCGCAAGGACCATCCTGTCGCGCGCCCCACCCTGCTGGCCGACGTCGATCATGAAGTGACCGAGATTCGCGCACCGCAATCGGGCAAGGTCGTGGGCGAACAGGTGATGGCGAGCGAACGCGATATCGACCTGGCGCTGGCCCGCGCCGTGGCCGCGCAGCCGATGTGGGATGCACTGGGCGGTGAGGAGCGCGCCAGGCTGCTGATCAAGGCCTCCGACCTGTTGGAGGAAAACACCCCGCGGCTGATGGACTTGTGCCGCCGCGAGGCGGGCAAGTCGATGCTCGACGGCGTGCTGGAAGTGCGCGAGGCGGTGGATTTCCTGCGCTATTATGCTTGCGAGGCACGCATGCTGTTCGGCGCGCCGCAGCCCTTGCCCGGCCCCACGGGCGAGCAGAACCTGCTGCGCCTGCACGGGCGCGGCGTGTTCGCCACGATCAGTCCGTGGAATTTCCCGCTGGCGATCTTCATGGGCCCTGCCGCAGCCGCGCTGGCCGCGGGCAACACCGTGCTGGCGAAACCGGCCGAGCAGACCCCGCTGATCGCCGCGCTGGCGATCGACCTCTGCCACCAGGCGGGCATCCCCAAGGATGTGCTGCAGCTGGTGCCGGGCGATGGCCGGGTGGGCGCCGCGCTCACCAGCGATCCGCGCGTCGCGGGCGTGGCCTTCACCGGCTCCACCGCCACGGCCCATGCCATCAACAAGTCGCTGGCCGCGCGGCCCGGCGCGATCGGCACGCTGATTGCCGAGACCGGTGGACAGAACGCGATGATCGTCGATTCCTCCGCCTTGCCCGAACAGGTGACGCGCGACGTGGTCGCCTCCGCTTTCCAGAGCGCCGGCCAGCGCTGCTCCGCCTTGCGCGTGCTCTACCTGCAGGATGACGTGGCGGACGAGATGCTGCACATGATCAAGGGCGCCTTCGAAGCCCTGGTGATCGGCGATCCGGCTGACCTTGCAACCGACGTCGGCCCGGTGATCGATAAGGAAGCGAAAGCCAGCCTCGAAGACCACGTCAGGGAGATGGAGGAGCACGGCTTCCCTGTCTGGCGCCGCAAGTTGCCCGAAGAGTGCGCGAACGGCCATTTCGTCGCCCCCACGATCATCGAGATCGGCTCGATCCTCGACCTCGACGAGGAACACTTCGGCCCGATCCTGCACGTTGCGCGCTATCCCGCCGGCGGCCTCGGCAAGGTGCTGGATGACATCAACGCCACCGGTTACGGCCTAACACTGGGCCTGCACAGCCGCATCGACGAGACGCGCCGTTTCGTCGAAGCCAATGCGCGCGTGGGTAACTTCTACGTCAACCGCAACCAGATCGGCGCGGTGGTGGGCAGCCAGCCGTTCGGCGGCGAAGGCCTGTCGGGCACCGGCCCCAAGGCGGGCGGCCCGCACTATGTCACGCGCTTTGCCACCGAACGGGTAACGACCATCGACACCACGGCCGCAGGCGGCAATGCCAGCCTCCTGGCGGAAGGATAGTCGCCTCAGCTTTCTTCATCGGGTCTTTCGATCAAAACGATCCAAAAGATCAGCTTTTCTGGCTAGCCGGTCCGTGAAAGAGGGGCCGCACCCATTTGGAGGTCGGAAAGGGAGAACATGAAAAAACACTCGATCTCGATGCTCGCCGCGCTCGCGGTGACGCTATCGCCGCTTGCGCTTTCGGTGTCCGCGCAGGCGCACAACCACGAAGAAGATGACATGGCTGCTGCCGAAAGCACAGCCGATGCAGAGGCGATGACCAACCAGGACTGGTGGCCGGAACGCCTCGACCTGACCCCGCTGCGCCAGCACGGCGCGGAATCGCACCCCTACGGCCCGGACTTCGACTACGCTGCCGAATTTTCGCAGCTCGACCTCGACGAAGTGAAGGCCGACATCGAAGCGCTGATGACCGACAGCCAGGACTGGTGGCCGGCAGACTATGGCCACTATGGTCCGTTCATGATCCGCATGGCCTGGCACAGCGCGGGCACCTATCGCCTGGGTGACGGGCGCGGCGGTGCCGCGGGTGGCCAGCAGCGTTTCGAGCCGCTGAACAGCTGGCCCGACAACGTGAACCTCGATCGTGCCCGTCGCCTGCTGTGGCCGATCAAGCAGAAGTATGGCCGCGCGCTGTCGTGGGCCGACCTGATGGTGCTGACCGGCAACGTGGCGCTGGAATCGATGGGCTTCGAGACCTTCGGCTTTGCCGGTGGCCGCGAAGACGACTGGGAAGCCGACCAGACCTTCTGGGGCCCCGAAGGCGAGTGGCTGGCTTCCGACCGCTTCCACGGCGACGGTGCCAGCGATACCGGTGGCGAGCGCCTGGCCGGCCCGCTGGCGGCAACGCAGATGGGCCTGATCTACGTGAACCCCGAAGGCCCCAATTCCAACCACGACCCGCTGGCTGCGGCTGACCGCATCCGCCTGGCCTTCCACAACATGGGCATGACCGACGAGGAAACCATCGCCCTGATCGCCGGTGGCCACACCTTCGGCAAGGCCCACGGTGCCCGTCCGGCAGACTGCCTGGGCGAAGCGCCCGCAGGCGCCGCGATCGAGGACCAGGGCCTGGGCTGGCAGAACAGCTGCGGCACCGGCAACGGCGCCGATACCGTGACCAGTGGGCTGGAAGGCGCCTGGTCGGTGAACCCCATCGCCTGGACGCACCAGTACTTCCAGAACCTGTTCGGCTACGAATGGCAGCAGGAACGCAGCCCCGCTGGCGCCGTGCAGTGGGTGCCGACCGATCCGGCGGCACGCAACCTGGTGCCCGACGCGCATGACCCCACCGTGCGGCACGCGCCGATCATGTTCACCACCGACCTTGCCCTGCGCGAGGACCCGGAATTCCGCGTGGTGTCCGAGCGGTTCCTGAACGACCCGGAACTGTTCGCCGATGCCTTTGCCCGCGCGTGGTACAAGCTGACCCACCGCGACATGGGCCCCGAATGGCGTTACCTGGGTGACGACGTGCCCGCAGAGCAGCTGATCTGGCAGGACCCGTTGCCCGATCGCGACTACGCCCTGGTGGAAGCCGCCGACGTGGATGCGCTGAAGTCACAGATCGCCCAGTCCGGCTTCACCGTGCCGCAGCTGGTGCGCGCTGCCTGGGCATCGGCTGCCAGCTACCGCGACAGCGACATGCGCGGCGGCACCAACGGTGGCCGCGTGGCACTGGCTCCGCAGACCGACTGGGCCGTGAACGACCCTGCCGAACTGCAAATGGTGCTGGGCCGCCTCGACGAAATCCGCCAGGCCTTCAATGCCAATGCATCTGGCGGCAAGGCGATCTCGCTGGCCGACATGGTGGTGCTGGGCGGTGCCGTTGGCATCGAACAGGCTGCCGCTGCTGCCGGTCACGCAGTTGAAGTGCCCTTCACCCCGGGCCGCGTCGACGCGACGCAGGACATGACCGACGTCAACAGCTTTGCCTACCTCGAGCCCAAGGCCGACGGCTTCCGCAACTACTTCAGCGCAGAGTCCTATCTCTCGCCGGTAGAAGCGCTGGTCGACCGTTCGGCGCTGCTGGGCCTGACAGTGCCGGAAATGACGGTGCTGGTGGGCGGCATGCGCTCGCTGGATGCCAACACCGGCGGCGCGGCGCACGGCGTGTTCACCGATGCCCCCGGCACGCTGACGAACGACTTCTTCGTCAACCTGCTGGACATGGGCACCCGCTGGCAGCGCAGCGAGACGCCCGGCGTCTACGAAGGGCGTGACTATTCCAGCGGCGAACTGCGCTGGACGGCCACCCCGGTGGACCTGATCTTCGGTTCCAACTCGGAACTGCGCGCCGTGGCCGAGGTCTACGCCTCTGCCGATGCGGAAGAGAAGTTCTACAACGACTTCGTCGATGCGTGGGTTTCCGTGATGAACAACGGTCGCCCGTAAGGTCGATTGCCGCGATATGAAGGAAACGGCGGGGCCCGGTGCCCCGCCGTTTTCGTATGCGAAAGGGGATATTCGCAGCGCGCAGCTTGCCCCCGCCCCATAGTTCGGGAATCCATCGGCGATGGCGATTCTTTCAGACAAGTGGATTCGGGAACAGGCGCAGACCAACGGCATGATCGAGCCGTTCGTGGAAGCGCAGCGGCGCGAGGGGAACATCTCCTACGGCCTGTCCTCCTTCGGCTACGACGCGCGCGTGGCGGACGAGTTCAAGATCTTCACCAACGTCAATTCCGCCGTGGTGGACCCCAAGAATTTCGATGGCGACAGCCTGGTGGACCGGCAGACCGATGTCTGCGTGATCCCGCCCAATTCCTTCGCGCTGGCGCGCACGGTGGAATATTTCCGCATCCCGGAAGACGTGCTGGTGATCTGCCTTGGCAAGAGCACCTATGCCCGCTGCGGCATCATCGTGAACGTCACGCCGCTGGAGCCGGGCTGGGAAGGCCACGTGACGCTGGAATTTTCCAACACCACGCCCTTGCCTGCCAGGATCTATGCCAACGAGGGCGCGTGCCAGTTCCTGTTCCTGCAAGGCAACGAACGGCCCGAAGTCACCTATGCCGACCGCGCGGGCAAATACATGGGCCAGCGCGGTGTGACCCTGCCGCGCCTCTGATCCCGGCCAGTCATCCCGGCCCGTGATGCGAACACCCTAGGCAGCGGCGCGACCAGCCTCTAGCATCGCAGGCCAATGCCGATTTGGGAGGCTCCGCATGACGTTACGCCGATTTTCCGCAAGCCTGGCCGCGCTGGCCCTGCTGGCCGCATGTGGCGGGGACGATACCGCCCCCCCGCCCGCCAACCAGCCGCCCAGCTTCGCCAATGCCAGCTACGAAATCGACTATCCCGAAAACGGCACCGGCACGATCATCACGCTCTCCATCAACGATGAAGCCGTGGCCAACGTGGTCATTGCCCTGAGCGGTACCGACAGCAACCTGTTCGCCATCGCCAATGGCCGCGACCTGGTGTTCAACGCCCCGCCCGATTTCGAGAACCCGCAGGACAGCAACGGCGACAATGTCTACGAACTGACCGCCACGGCCACCGATGCGCAGGGATTCAGCAGCAGCATCGATATCACCGTGACGGTGACCGACCCGGTGGGCGCCACGCGCTTCATCGATCCGGTTTTCGATGGCACCACCACGCTGGGCACGGTGGCCATGGTGACGCCTTCGGGCAATAGCGCGGTGGCCTTCACCGGCCCGGCAGGCGACACCCTGATGGCGCGGCCGCTGGTGATCGTCGGCGGCGGGCAGGCACCGGGCGCACAGGCCATGGCGACCGACTTCGCGCTGCGCGGATACCTTGTCGGCATGACGGACACGCAGGCCCCGGCAGACCTTACCGCCATGGCCGGCGCCTTCGGTAACGGCGCCTTTGCCTCGCTGGGGATCGATGCAGGGGCCATTGCCGTCGCCGCTCCGGGAGACGCACGTACCGGCTCTGCCCTGCAGGCCGCCTTTGCCGGCAGCGACGTGCCCACCTACACCTTCGCGCCCGATGACACATCGGCCTTCGGCGCGGCGATCCAGTTTCACCAGGCTCTCCTGGAAGGGCGAAACTGATGGCGGACGTCGAAGCATTGCTCGCCCGGATCGAGGCGCTGGAAGCGCGCGCGCAGGCAGCGGAAGACTATCGCGACCTCGTCAACCTGCAGGGCGCCTACGGCTACTATGTAGACAAGGGCCTGTGGGACAAGGCGGCGGACCTGTTCGCCGAGGAAGGCACGCTGGAGATCGCTGGGCGCGGTGTCTACGTGGGTCGCGATCGCGTGCGCGAGTACCTGCACCACCTGCCCCCTTACGAAGACGGCACCATCTACAACCACATGCAGTTGCAGCCGGTGCTGCATATCGACAGCGCAGCCGGCACCGCGAAGGGCCGCTGGCGCACGCTGATGATGGTGGGCTTCGTGGGCCGCGAAGGGCGCTGGGGCGAGGCGACCTACGAGAACACCTATATCCGCGAGAGCGGCAAGTGGCGCATCGCGTCCTTGCACGGCATCATCAACTTCTACGCCGAGTACGAGGAAGGCTGGCACAAGGGCGGCGTGCCGCTGCTGCGCTCGACCGAAGGGCTACAGCCGGATCGCCCGCAAACCTTCGAATACGAAGCACACCCCAAGGCCGTGATCGCGCCGTTTCATTACGAGGAGGTTTAAGGAACGGACGCCAAGTGCGGACTGTCCGCTAACGACCCAATTGCGGACAAACAGTGCAACGACGAGTCTTAGCCAGTCTCTGTCGCTGTGACTGATGCATCGCCTCCTTCCAGCGAGAAAGGCATGGCTGCAAGAATGGGAGCGTCCTGGAAAATCTCGCTTTCGATCATTTGGATCAAACCATCGGCCTTCTCACCACCAGACTGTGGCAATTCGGCGCCTGCCAGGTCATTCAGCAGGTATTCGATTGCGCTTTCTGACTGAACGTCCTGCAGGATTTCAGCCACCAAGGCCATGTCCTCGGTTCCCCGCATGGCAGCGCCGGCATCGGAATCGCCAAGCAGCGAAGACATTATCTCCGCATCGCTCGTAGCCAGCATCACATCAGCCAGATCGGCCGTCGAACCATCGCTTTTCGTATAGGATGCCGTGCCGACGACCTCGACATCACCGCCAGCGGCGACATAGCCGGCACCATCTGTTGTCAGTGACAGTTGCGCGATGCCCAAGTCAGTCAGGTAGGAAAATTCCCCTTCGTCAGACACGCCATTCTGATCCAGATCCTGCCAAACGCCAAAGCCGGAGAAGTCTTCGTCTGCACCCGAAAGAAGCCCGTCCGAATTGGTATCGAAGATGGACGCGATGGCCTCAAGGTCGGTCATTCTGCTTCCACCGAAGACAAACTCTGAAGCATCGGTGACTGTCCCATCGCCATTGGCGTCAAAGGCCAGGATACCGTCGCTCGCGCCAATCCATGCGGTAGCTTCCGCGTGGCCATCGGCATCGTAATCGTAGGAAACGCCGCCATCCAGGCCAACGAAATCGAAGCCGTCGCCTCCAAGGTCTATCGCCACTGGAGGTGCATGCATGACCGAGACAGTGATCAGGGCGCCGGTGAGCTGGAAGTGGGCCTGGACCTCGCCCCTGTAGGCGCTGATCGCCGCAATCTTGGTCCAGTTTTCGCCTGATCCGCTCTGGTCGATTTCGACGGACCCATCAGCGCTCAGGCGGACGAAGTCATTGGGGTCACCTCCGTCGGAAACATCGATCAGGTCGGAGAGGTCGATTATCTCGTCTTCCCGTGCCTTGTAATCGGTAATCGTATCGAAGCTCCCATCGGCGATCGAGGCTTCATCAAACACGAAAGTATCGGTTCCACGTCCGCCGCTGAGGGTGTCGACGCCAGCGCCACCATTAATGATGTCATCGCCGCGTCCACCGACAATCACATCATCGCCGGCACCGCCAGAGATGTTATCATCTCCTTTTCCTCCATCGATGACCTCGTTTGCGGCAGTACCGACATAGGTCTCGTCGCCCTTGCTGAGCATTACAGTGACCTGAGTTGGCTCGCCCTGCGTTGCACTGATTTCATCAAGGCTCTGCGCCTGCTCAATGGCAGTTGTGACCGTGTCAGTATAATCGACAAGCGCCTGGACAGCCTGGCCATCCGCTTCAGGAAGGCCGCTGGAGACGACCGAAGCCAGCGCAATAGGGTCCGTCAAGTCGACATTCGGCTGCGTTTCGACAAGATCTACCAGGGCCGCAAGAGCAGCATCCTCTTCGCCACCCGCCTCCACCACAACGCCCAAGACCTCAGCGACAGATGCGGCGACCTTCTGGGCATCCAGAGCAGACGGATCAGTGCTGGAGGTGGCAATCAGATCAGTGTTTGTCAGGTCGAGCGCCGGATCAATGCCAAATGCCGCCTTCACCTGGGCTTCGGCGGTCGCCAAATCAGCGCCAGCCTCGACCAATTCCGCGATAATCGTCGTAAGCGGATTTACGACCGTCGCGCCGTCTGGTGCGGACAGGGTCAGGGTGTTGGGAAGACCTGTATCGATATTGGTCCCGCCAACCGCAATGATCGTGCCCTGGTAGGGGCTGACGAGGGTGAAGTTTCCGTTCGCATCCGTGATGGCAAATGGTTCGTAGTCGTCGAGCTGGTTGTTGCCATTGTCATCGATGAACACTGTCGCACCGGCTACATAGCCATCGGCGACATTCCCTCCACTCTCGGCGGAAAGCCAGCTCGCGGCACCCTCATCCCAGTAGAAGGTACCGTCGTCGAACTGGATAAGCTCTACCGAAGTGAGGGAGTCCCCTCCGACCTGGAAACTGCCGTCGCCCGTCGGGGCTGTAATGAGTTGATCGCCGAATAGTCCGCTGAAGACCGCCGTATCGGTACCATCGCCACCGTTCAGCTGGTCATCACCGGCACCACCCAGGAGCGTGTCATTACCGGCATCGCCATTGAGGGTGTCATTGCCCGCTTCGCCGTAGATGGTGTCATTGCCTTCGCCGCCGTTGAGGATGTCGTCGGCCCCAAATCCGAAATAGAAGAGCGTCTCCACACCTTCGACGAGTTGGAATGAACTGTCGCCGTAGATGGTGTCATTGCCAGCTCCGGCATTGACCGTGTCGAAGCCGAAGTTGGCCGCGATGAGGTTATCGCCAGCATCACCACCAAGAACATCGTTGCCGGCGCTGCCAGTCAGGTTCTCGAAATTACTCGCCGTGATGGTGTAATCCGTCCCCGCGCCATCTGTGAAGTATACGACGGAGCTGCCTTGGTCGGCCAGAGAGAACTCTACGCCTGGGCCAAACGTCCATAAGTTGAAGTAGAGCGTGTCCGTGTCCGCTCCACCGTCGACAATGTGCGAGCCAATCCCAACCGCGATATTATCATCGCCGCCATTACCCGAGATAGTATCGTTGTTGTCGCTGCTCCCCTCGCTGTAATAGCCCCACAGGAAGTTCGCGCCATCGTCGCCGATCAGCGTGTCACCGTGGCTTGAGCCAGCGAGTGCTTCCACGCTGATGAAGGTATCCAGGCCGTGCCCGGTATCCTGTGGGCCGGCAATAGTGAGGTCGGCAGTGACGCCAATGGTGGAATCCGAGAACTGGACAGAATCCCAACCATCGCCGCCATCGAATATGTCGTTGCCAGCGTAATCTGCTTCATCGACTCCATTGTCGAAACCGGATTGATTCGGCCTCTCGCCCTGTAGCGAGTCATTACCATCGCCACCGTTCAGCTGGTCATCACCGGCACCACCCAGGAGCGTGTCATTACCGGCATCGCCATTGAGGGTGTCATTGCCCGCTTCGCCGTAGATGGTGTCATTGCCTTCGCCGCCGTTGAGGATGTCGTCGGCCCCAAATCCGAAATAGAAGAGCGTCTCCACACCTTCGACGAGTTGGAATGAACTGTCGCCGTAGATGGTGTCATTGCCAGCTCCGGCATTGACCGTGTCGAAGCCGAAGTTGGCCGCGATGAGGTTATCGCCAGCATCACCACCAAGAACATCGTTGCCGGCGCTGCCAGTCAGGTTCTCGAAATTACTCGCCGTGATGGTGTAATCCGTCCCCGCGCCATCTGTGAAGTATACGACGGAGCTGCCTTGGTCGGCCAGAGAGAACTCTACGCCTGGGCCAAACGTCCATAAGTTGAAGTAGAGCGTGTCCGTGTCCGCTCCACCGTCGACAATGTGCGAGCCAATCCCAACCGCGATATTATCATCGCCGCCATTACCCGAGATAGTATCGTTGTTGTCGCTGCTCCCCTCGCTGTAATAGCCCCACAGGAAGTTCGCGCCATCGTCGCCGATCAGCGTGTCACCGTGGCTTGAGCCAGCGAGTGCTTCCACGCTGATGAAGGTATCCAGGCCGTGCCCGGTATCCTGTGGGCCGGCAATAGTGAGGTCGGCAGTGACGCCAATGGTGGAATCCGAGAACTGGACAGAATCCCAACCATCGCCGCCATCGAATATGTCGTTGCCAGCGTAATCTGCTTCATCGACTCCATTGTCGAAACCGGATTGATTCGGCCTCTCGCCCTGTAGCGAGTCATTACCATCGCCACCGTTCAGCTGGTCATCACCGGCACCACCCAGGAGCGTGTCATTACCGGCATCGCCATTGAGGGTGTCGTTCTCATCTCCACCTGTGAGAGTATCGTCACCAACAGTTCCGTTGAAATCAGCCACGCGCAGCCCCCTGCTTAAAAAAGCCAATTAATGTGCGACCGATTCGGTTAGAGTAAGAAGTAGTTAACTATTGGCAACCCCCTTTCAGTTCTGTCTCATTTTTGGATTCTGACGATGCGTTTCGAAACAGGTTCAATGGGTTGATGAACCGACCGCGAGAGTTTTCATCCACCTCGAACCACGAATGGCAAAATGAGATTTAGCGAAACCTGGTCTCGGCATCGGCCGATTAACTGAGGTTCGGATAGGCGACAATTTCTCGCTCGAAGCCTGCTTTCTTGTCCTTCAGGAGAATTGCAGGCGGTGAAGGCAGCTAAAAAGCCAATAGCGATGATTGGCAAGGCTCGTCGATTTTGAAGTCGGGCTGAGCGCCAAGCTTACGCTCTTGCGTATTGGAGAACAGCACAAAATCAGGAAAGGGTGAGGACGAATGATCATGCCAGAGCAATGACGTCCGCTTTCCACCCATAATCAGACGTTCGGTGACACGGACGACCCGCCTAGGAGCGGACTGACAGCTTTGCCACGGTTGAAGCCCTAAGCGGACTGTCAGCCAACGACCCAGTTGCGGACGTTGACATAAGACATGCCTGCAGACTTGACCTGCTATTCGAAACCCAGCTTTCTCAGGATTGCAGGCTGCAGGGTTTCAGCGAATTTTATGCCAAACCGGTTCTGCAATACCCAGGCTATCTCCCCTTCGACTTTCAAGCCACCGGGCAAGACAAGCCTCACGTGCTCACCTTTATCAAGCCAGCCCTGACGGCATTCGATTCTGCAACCAGTGACAGAAAGATTGTCCATTTGGCCTGTCATTCGACCGCCTCTCGCCAAGATGCTGATCTCTAACCGGGTGTCGTGACGCTTGAAATTTCGGCGTTCCATAATTCACTCAAATCAAGGAGGATTCTTGGCATATTCTTGCTGTTCCAATGTTGAGCCCGGGCGCGTTCAGTTAGTCCAGCCATTCCTCAATGCGAGACTCTCCGTTCGGACCAACTACGACTTCGATTTCTCTGGCAATCGTTTCAAATTTGCGGGCCGCTGCAAGTTTCGAACAGCAGTCAGCCGACATAGTTGCATGCCGGGCCTCGGCACGTAAAGCCGAGGCCTTTTCCCGGTATTCCCGTATGATTTGCATTTATGGCATCTCCCCCGATTGGCAGCCAGAAGTTCCGATAAAGACGCACCCGAGACAAGCGGTTCAATCGCCCTGTTCCAAATCAGGGTTCACATAAACCTAATAAATGGCGCTACCTGAAACTATGCGCTCTTTGCTCAGGCATGCCGATTAAGGCTGTCTTCAATATTCTTGGCTATCGTTTTCGCAATGAGACGAAGGTAGTGATGTGACCGCATTTGGCGCAAAGAAATATGGCCGTCAGAGCATTTATGCTGGGCAGCGGACGAGACCGCGCTCAAAGGTTTCCCTGCCCGGTAATCTCGTCACTCCGGCGAAAAGCCAGTCGGTTGTCCTTGTCGATGTCTCTGTTACCGGCGCAAAGGTAAGCGGGACCAATCTCCCTGCCGCCGGAGAGTTCGTTAGGTTGAGCACAGGAAAATCTATAGTGTTCGGCACAGTGGCATGGTGCGAGGACGAAGAGTGTGGCCTTACGTTTGATCATCGACTGACCGACGCTGAGGTGGCCGAGTTTCAACAAGCGGCTGAGGAAGCGCAATGTCTCGGACTCAGCCCCGACATGATGCGCGCTAAAGCTGATTGGAGTAACGGCTTGTAGAGGCGCTGATTGCAGAAACTTGCTAGCTTAGATCGGCAAGCTAGCTGCCAAAGACTACTATTCAGCTCGCTTGCGAACGACCGCTTTCCACCCAATCCCCGCCGTCCGGCCAAACCAACGCGCCGCCGGAAAGCCGACGCTCCCCGGCGGCAGAGGAGCCTAGAAACTCGCCCTTACGCTCAGCTTGAAGTTGCGGCCCGGCAGGGGGACGAATTCCTTGGTGAAGCTGGCGTGGCGGCGCCCTTCGGCGTCGAACAGGTTGTCCACCTGCGCCAGCACGGTCAGGTTTTCCGCCCCTTCGAAGGGGTGCCAGGCCAGCGACAGGTTGACGTGGGTGTAGCTGTCGGTCGGCGTTTCCAGCGGGGCGACGCGGGTCTGGCTGTCGTGCCATTCCACTTCGGCGCGGGCATCGAAATGGCCGGTCTGCAGTTCCAGCGCGCCCGCCAGGCTCAGCGGCGGGATGCGCGGCACCGGATCGCCATTGTCCAGCGTTGCCTCGGTATAGTCGCCACGCAGGTCGCCCAGCAGGGTGAACTGGCCGGTATGCAGCAGCGGGAAGCTGATCTGGCTTTCAAAGCCCCACTGGTCGGCGTCCTGCTGCAGGAAGCGATAGACGGGTAGCCCGTCTTCCTCGGTGCCGTCGGGGCTGAGGAAGATGAAGCCGTCGAACCAGTTGCGATAGAGGCTGGCGTTCACCTGCACCGCGCCGATGGCGCCGCGCAGGTAGCCTTCCACGCCCCAGGCTCCTTCGGTATCGAGCATGGCGTTGCCGATCTCGTACTGCTGGGTGGCGACGTGCGGGCCATCGGCGAACAGTTCCTGCGCGCTGGGTGCCCGCTCCGCGCGGCTGACGTTCAGGCCTGCGCGGAAATCGTCGAACAGGATGTAGGAGGCACCAAGGGCACCCGAGAAGGTGTCGAAACTGCGTTCGCGGCCGAAGATATCCTCGGTGACCGAAGTGGTCTCGAAACGGCCGCCGGCTTCCAGTTCCACCGCGTCGAAATCCAGTTCCTGCAGGGTGAACAGGGCAAAGGTCTCGGTAATGCTGGGAGGCACGAAGGCTTCCGCGCCGCGCGCTTCGAAATCGACGTGCGAGTGCTGTGCGCCCATCGACCCGCGCAGGTTACCGCGGCGCGACTGGACCAGTTCCACGCGACCCTCGATGCCCTGCACGTCGAACACGGTGCCGATCTCGTCGCCTTCGAACTCGGTGTGGGTATAGTCGGACCAGCCCCAGCGGGTCCGTACGTGGTCGAAGAAGCCGTCGCCCAGGTCCAGTTGCCCGCGCAGGTCAACGCGGTAACGCTTCAGGCCGATCGAGACCGGGCCTTCCTCTTCCCCTGCCAGTTCCATGTCCTCGTCGTGGTCATCTTCGCCTTCGTGGACATGGCCCACACCTGGCAGGCCGGGTACACCGTAGCTGGTGTCGTAGTAGTCGAACGATACGCCGATATTGCTCTCGCCCGAGAACCAGGCGAGGCCGGTGCCGAGCGAAGTCGCCTCGGTCCAGCTGTTGGGCAGCATATCGCGGGTATTGGCGCCTTCGCGCAGTTCCTCTGCCTCATCGAGGTGGCCTTCTTCTTCCTCTTCCGCCGCATCGGCCAGCAGGTCTGCGCGCAAGGCCGGGGTGGCGGCGAAGCCGGGAATCTCGATATCGTCGGTATTGCGATAGGAACCATCGATGTGAAAGGCGAAGCCACCGCCCAGCGGGGCATCGAGCGACAGGCCGCCTTCGCGCAGGTTGGCCACCGTATCCACGGCGGCGATACCATCGATATGGATCGGCTCGTCCGGCAGGCGCGGGGGGATGCGTTTGGTAATCACGTTCACCGCGCCGCCGATGGCGGAACTGCCGTAAAGCAGCACGGCGGGGCCGCGCAGCACTTCCACCCGGTCGGAGGTCAGGGGGTCGACGGCCACCGCGTGGTCTGCCGAAGCGCCTGAGGCATCGAGCGAGCCGATACCGTCGGTCAGCACGCGCACGCGTTCGCCGCCGAAGCCGCGCAGCACCGGGCGCGAAGCACCCGGCGCAAAGCCGGTGGCGGAAACGCCCGGCAAGCTGGCCAGCACGTCACCGATCTGGCCTGCGCTTTCGCGCTGCAGCTCGATCCCCGAGACAACAGAGGTGCCAGCGACGGTATCGAGCCGGTCGATCCCCGCAGCCGTCACATAGATGTAGTTGTGCAGGTCATCCGCCGTGGAACGCGGCGTTTCCGTGTCCTGTCCCTCGGCAGGGTCGTCGGTCTCGGCTTGTTGGGCCACAGCGGGGAGCGGCCATGCGGCAGCGCACAGCAGGCAGGCGATCAGGGGCTTACGCATGAGAAGGGGGGGACTCTCTTGGCTGGTGTCACAATATATCATGCCGCACTTAGAGCCCGTGCCGTGAACGTCAAGTGAGCAGGTGCGAAAAGATGCCTCAGGCCTTGGCGGCGTCGCGCAGGCGCTCGCGCGCAGCCTGTTCGCCGATCAGCGGCAGCAATTCGCCCATGTCGGGGCCGTGGTTCATGCCCGTCAGCGCCTGACGCAGCGGCAGGAACAGCGCCTTGCCCTTGCGCCCGGTGCTGGCCTTCAGCGCGGCAGTCAGGTCGCCCCAGGGATTGTCGGACCATGCCAGCGTCTCGGCAGCTTGCGCCAGGTAGGCACGGTCATCCTCGGAGAATTCGAGCTGATCGATCGGGCCCGTCACGATCCGCCACCACTCGCTTGCTTCGCCGACCTTTTCCAGGTTGGGGCGGATGGCGTGCCAGGCAGCCTCGTCCATGCCCCGGGGCAGGCGCCCGGCAACATGGGCATAGTCCAGCTGGTGGACGATGGCGGCGTTGACGCGATCGAGCTCGGCATCGTCGAACTTGGCCGGAGCGCGTCCGAATGTTGACAAATCGAACGTGTTTACAATCATTTCCCGCGCAGCAATCGGCTCAACCGGCTGGCTGGTACCAAGCCGGGCCAGCAGCGCCACCAGCGCCTCCGGCTCGACCCCGCGCTCGCGGAAGGCATCGCAGCCTAGAGAGCCCAGTCGCTTCGACAGCTTGCCTTCCTTGCCCACCAGCAGAGCCTCGTGCGCAAAGCGCGGAGGCGCGGCACCGAGTGCGGTAAACATCTGGATTTGCACGGCGGTGTTGGAAACATGGTCTTCCCCGCGCAGCACGTCTGTCACGCCCATGGCAATATCGTCGACGCAGCTCGGCAGCATGTACAACCACGAACCGTCGGCCCGGCTGATCACCGGGTCGGACAGTTGGGCGGGATCGAACTTCTGCGCGCCGCGCACACCGTCGTCCCAGGCGATGGGTTCGTCGTGGTCCAGCTTGAAGCGCCAATGCGGGGCAATCCCCTCCGCCTCTTTCGCGGCGCGCTCCTCGTCGGTCAGCTGCAGCGCCGCACGGTCGTAGATCGGCGGCAGGCCCCGACCAAGCTGGATCTTTCGCTTGAGCTCCAGTTCCTGCTGCGTTTCGTAGGCCGGGTAGATGCGACCTTCGGCGCGCAGCCTGTCGAAGGCCTCCTCGTACAGCGCCATACGCGCCGACTGGCGCTCCTCGCCATCGGGCGTAAGGCCCAGCCAGTCGAGGTCGGCGCGGATCGCCTCGACGTATTCCTCTCGGCTGCGCTCGGCATCCGTATCGTCGATACGCAGCAGGAAGCGTCCACTGGCCTTGCGGGCCAGCAGCCAGTTGTGCAACGCAGTGCGGATATTGCCGACATGCAGGCGACCCGTTGGCGACGGGGCAAAGCGGGTGATCGTGTTCATGGCGCCTGCGGTTAGCCCTTGCCGACAGTTCCCACAAGCACGCAGGATCGGCCCGGCAAGCCGCTCAGGGCGCGGCGGCCAGCGCAGCCAACGCTTCCTGCGACAAGAGGTACAACCGTTCGTGCCGTTCGCAGCGCACAAATCCGTCTAGCAGGGCGGCGAATGCGGCGCGGTCTGCCGCTGCGGCGGCCTCCACCATCTGCGCGAACACCGCTTCGTCCGGCGTCAGCGCGTGACAACAAGGGCGGTTGACTGCCGCTGTTTCCGGCCAGGCCCGCGCGCATCCCTGCGCGAAATCCAGCACTGCCTTGGCTGCCGCGATGGACCCCAGCCGGCACGCCAGGTCCGCCAGCGGGTCGCGCTGTTCCTTCACGCAGCTGGCCATCAGCCGGATGGACAGCACCAGCGTCATCGCCGGGGCGGAAAACTGGCTGGCCACCGGCGGGCGGCGCAGGGCTTCAAGCAAGCCGGCGCGTGTCACGCGGGTGGGAAATACGGCTGGCTTGAACGAATTGGGGCGATGCATCGGCGGGCCTTCGTGCGGTTTGGTTATGGGCATCCTAGCACCCGCCACCTCAATTGCAACTCATTCGCAATAGCATCAGGAGCGTGAGATCACGAAATTGTGCTCGATGTAGAGGAATATCTCCGTCTCGCCGGACTGCTGCCAGTAGAGGTCGGAATCGAGGCCGCGGATCTCGACGCCATAGCCGTTGCCGAACATGGCCGCGTAGCGCCGCGATTCTTCGGCAATGTGGCGCACCACCTCGTCGCGGTACTGTTCGGGGTTGTCGATAGCGAGCCCGGTGGTGCCGACATCGATGAAGCTGCGGCCCTGCGCGGGGATCGCCGCGACGAAGGCGGCGATCCGCTCGCTCGTCTCGCGCACGCTTGGCGTGGCGCCCGCCAGCGGGATGCGGGCGTAGATCTGCGCGCGGTTGGTATCGGGCCGGTTGCCGCCCACAACCTGCAGGCTGCGCATGTTCTCGCGCGTGACGGGTTCCAGCGTATAACTGCCCGCCACAAGGGTGATCCCTTCGGCTGCCGCCCGGTCGATGGTGTCGCCCAGCATGCCGAACAGTTCCTCGATCCGCTCCTCGCTGTCGCGCGAATCCGAACTGACGAACAGCGGGGTGACGAAGTAGTCCGCCCGGCGGGTAAGGCCGATGGCCGACGGGCCGCTCGCGCCTGCGCCCACGTTGCGGAAATAGGCATTGGTCACGGAGCGATCCTGTCGCGCGCCCGTAACCACCACCTGTGCTGCTGCAGGCACGGCCACCAACAATGATGCCAGGCCGGCCAGCGCCAGGGTTGTTCCACGAAAGCTCATTCCATCCTCCCTTGTCGGCGAGGCGGGAAGGCTAAGGTGCGGTGCGCAGGCGGGCCATACCAAAGAAATGGCCCCGGCGGATCGCTCCGCCGGGGCCATGATTCAGTCAGCAGTCAAGAGGGAGAGCTCAGTCTTCGCTGCCCTCGCTGTCGGCTTCGGGGGCCGCTTCCTCTGCCGGAGCCTCCGCCACCGCAGCGCCGCCCATGGCGGCAGCCATGGCTTCTTCGCTGGTGGGTGCATCGGGCTCGACATCGTCGACGTCGGCTGCGCTGGCTTTCTCGGCTTCCAGCGCTTCCTGCATCTTCTTGTACTGCGCGCGCAGGGCGGCATCACGCGAAGAGGCGGTCACGCGCAGGCGGTTCATGCCCGCACCGGTCCCGGCCGGGATCAGGCGACCCACGATCACGTTTTCCTTCAAGCCGATCAGCGTGTCCTTCTTCCCTTCGACCGCCGCCTGCGTCAGCACGCGGGTGGTTTCCTGGAAAGATGCAGCGGAGATGAACGAACGCGTCTGCAGGCTGGCCTTGGTGATGCCCAACAGGATCGGCGTGCCCTGGGCGGGCGACTTGCCCTTGCCCAGCTTGGCGTTGGCCTCGTTCATTTCCTCCAGGTCGACCTGTTCGCCCGGCAGCAGCGTGGTGTCGCCGCCGTCGGTGATCTCGACCTTTTGCAGCATCTGGCGAACGATCACCTCAATGTGCTTGTCGTTGATCTTCACGCCCTGCAGTCGATAGACTTCCTGGATCTCGTTCACCAGGTACTCGGCCAGCGCTTCGATACCCAGGACATCGAGGATGTCGTGCGGGTTCGGGCTGCCCGAAATCAGCGTGTCGCCCTTCTTGACGAAGTCGCCTTCCTGGACGTCGATCACCTTGGTCTTGGGCACCAGGTATTCCACCGGTTCGCCCTCTTCCGGAACGATGGCGATCTTGCGCTTGGCCTTGTAGTCGCGGATGAATTCCATCCGGCCGCTGATCTTGGCGATCACGGCAGCGTCCTTCGGCACGCGGGCTTCGAACAGTTCGGCAACACGCGGCAGACCGCCGGTGATGTCGCGCGTCTTGGCGGCTTCGCGAGAAGCACGGGCAAGGATGTCACCCGCTTCCACTTCCTGGCCGTCCTCGACAGAGAGCGTGGTGCCCGGAGCCAGCATGTAACGCTGGGCTTCGGTTTCCTCGCCCTTCTTGCCCTTGCCCTTGGCATCGTCTTCGCCAAGGAAGGTGAGGCGCGGACGCAGGTCTTCCTTCTTGGAGCGACCGGCGGCGCGATACTCGGTGACCACGCGCTGGGCGATACCGGTGGCTTCGTCCACGCGCTCTTCCAGCGTCTTGCCTTCGACCAGGTCCTGGTAGCGCACGACGCCGGCCTGTTCGGTGATGATCGGCAGGGTGAACGGATCCCACTCTGCCAGGCGATCGCCTTCCTTCACCTTGGCGCCGTCTTCGAACATCAGCACCGTACCGTAAGGCACGCGGTGGATGGCACGCTCGCGACCTTCGGGGTCGACCACCACCATCTCGCCGTTGCGGGCCAGCGACAGGCGGCGACCCTTCTTGTCGGTGATGGTGGGCATGTCGCGATAGACGATCGTGCCGTCGCTGATCGATTCGAGGTGCGAGGTTTCGTTCACCTGCGCGGCCCCGCCGATGTGGAAGGTACGCATGGTCAGCTGCGTGCCCGGCTCACCGATCGATTGCGCGGCGATGACGCCGACAGCTTCACCGATGTTGACGGGCGTACCGCGAGCCAGGTCACGGCCATAGCAGGTGGCGCAAACGCCCTGCTCGGCTTCGCAGACCAGCGGGCTGCGGATCTTCGCCTGCTGCACCTCGGCTTCCTCGATGGCGGCGGCCATGGGCTCGTCCACCATCTCGCCGGCCTTCACGATCACTTCGCCGGTGGAGACGTTCACGATGTCCTCGGCCACGGTGCGGCCCAGGATACGCTCGCCCAGCGAGGCGATGACGCTGCCACCCTGAACAATCGCACGCATTTCCAGCGCGTTCTCGGTCTTGCAGTCGTCCTCCACGATCACGCAGTCCTGCGACACGTCGACCAGGCGGCGAGTCAGGTAACCCGAGTTCGCCGTCTTCAGCGCGGTGTCGGCCAGACCCTTGCGGGCGCCGTGGGTGGAGTTGAAGTATTCAAGAACGGTCAGGCCTTCCTTGAAGTTCGAGATGATCGGCGTTTCGATGATCTCGCCCGACGGCTTGGCCATCAGGCCGCGCATGCCGGCCAGCTGCTTCATCTGCGCGGGGCTACCACGGGCACCGGAGTGGCTCATCATGTAGATCGAGTTGATCTGCGCCTCGCGACCGTTTTCGTCCTTCGGCGTCGCCTTGATCTCGTCCATCATGGCAGCCGCCACCTGGTCGCCGCAACGGCTCCAGGCGTCGATCACCTTGTTGTACTTTTCCTGCTGGGTGATGAAGCCGTCCTGGTACTGCTGCTCGTAGTCGGCAACCAGCGCCTTCGTCTCCTCGATCATGCCTTCCTTGCTGTCGGGGATGATCATGTCGTCCTTGCCGAAGGAGATGCCGGCCTTGAACGCGTGGCGGAAGCCCAGCGACATGATGGCGTCGGCGAACAGCACCGTGTCCTTCTGGCCGGTGTGACGATAGACCTCGTCGATCACGTCGCCGATGTCCTTCTTCGTCAGCAGGCGGTTGACCACGGCGAAGGGCACCTTGTGGCTCTTCGGCAGGCACTCGGCGATCAGCATGCGGCCCGGAGTAGTCTCCACGCGCTGCATGTAGGTATTGCCGTCCTCGTCCGTCTGCGGGACGCGGGTGATGATCTTCGAGTGATAGGTGACCGCACCCACGTGCAGCGCCTGGTGCACCTCGTCGATATCGGCCAGCACCTTGCCTTCGCCCGGCTCGCCTTCGCGGTCCATCGACAGGTAGTACAGGCCCAGCACCATGTCCTGCGAAGGCACGATGATCGGCTTGCCGTTGGCGGGCGAGAGGATGTTGTTGGTCGACATCATCAGCACGCGTGCTTCCAGCTGGGCTTCCAGCGAAAGCGGCACGTGGACGGCCATCTGGTCACCGTCGAAGTCGGCGTTGAAGGCCGAGCACACCAGCGGGTGCAGCTGGATGGCCTTGCCTTCGATCAGCACGGGCTCGAACGCCTGGATGCCAAGGCGGTGCAGCGTCGGTGCACGGTTCAGCAGCACCGGGTGCTCGCGGATCACCTCGTCAAGGATGTCCCAGACTTCCTTGCGCTCCTTCTCCACCCATTTCTTCGCCTGCTTCAGGGTCATCGAAAGACCCTTGGCGTCGAGACGGGCGTAGATGAACGGCTTGAACAGCTCCAATGCCATCTTCTTGGGCAGGCCGCACTGGTGCAGCTTCAGTTCCGGGCCGGTCACGATGACCGAACGGCCCGAATAGTCGACGCGCTTGCCGAGCAGGTTCTGGCGGAAGCGGCCCTGCTTGCCCTTCAGCATGTCGGACAGCGACTTCAGCGGACGCTTGTTGGCGCCCGTGATCACGCGGCCACGACGACCGTTGTCGAACAGCGCATCGACCGATTCCTGCAGCATGCGCTTTTCATTGCGCACGATGATGTCGGGCGCGCGCAGTTCCATCAGGCGCTTCAGGCGGTTGTTGCGGTTGATAACGCGGCGGTACAGGTCGTTGAGGTCCGAGGTCGCGAAGCGGCCACCGTCCAGCGGCACCAGCGGGCGCAGCTCGGGCGGGATGACCGGCACGACTTCGAGGATCATCCATTCGGGGCGGTTGCCCGATTCGATGAAGCTTTCGACGACCTTCAGGCGCTTGATGATCTTGGCCGGCTTCAGCTTGGACTTGGTGGTCTCCAGCTCTTCCAGCAGGTCCGCACGTTCCTGTTCCAGGTCGAGGTCCATAAGCATGACCTTGACCGCTTCGGCACCGATGCCGGCAGTGAAAGCGTCCTCGCCGTATTCGTCCTGCGCTTCGAGCAGCTCGTCTTCGGTCAGCAGCTGGAACTTCTCCAGCGGCGTCAGGCCCGGCTCGGTGACGATGTAGCTTTCGAAATACAGCACGCGTTCAAGCTGCTTGAGCTGCATGTCGAGCAGCAGGCCGATGCGCGAGGGCAGCGACTTCAGGAACCAGATGTGCGCGACCGGCGCGGCCAGTTCGATGTGGCCCATGCGCTCACGGCGCACCTTGGTGACGGTGACTTCGACGCCGCACTTCTCGCAGACGACGCCCTTGTACTTCATGCGCTTGTACTTGCCGCACAGGCATTCGTAGTCCTTCACCGGGCCGAAGATGCGGGCACAGAACAGGCCGTCACGCTCGGGCTTGAACGTGCGGTAGTTGATCGTTTCCGGCTTCTTGATTTCGCCGAACGACCACGAACGGATGCGCTCCGGAGAGGCAATGCCGATCTGGATCTGGTCGAAGGTTTCCGGCTTGGCCAGCTGGTTGGTGAATTTGGTCAGTTCGTTCATTTTTCACGTTCCCTTGGGGGGATTAACAGGGGTTGGCGGGGAGGCGGCCCGCTAGCGAGCCGCCGACCCCTGTCATTCAGCTGCGATCTGGGTGAAGCCGTCGCCGTCCTCGTCCTCTTCGCCATCGGTGAGCGAGGACAGTTCGACGTTCAGGCCCAGCGAGCGCATTTCCTTGACGAGCACGTTGAAGCTCTCCGGAATGCCGGCCTCGAAGGTGTCGTCGCCCTTGACGATGGCTTCGTAGACCTTGGTGCGGCCGACAACGTCGTCGGACTTCACCGTCAGCATTTCCTGCAAGGTGTAGGCGGCGCCGTAGGCCTGCAGTGCCCAGACCTCCATTTCGCCGAAGCGCTGGCCGCCGAACTGCGCCTTGCCGCCCAGCGGCTGCTGGGTGACGAGCGAGTACGGGCCGATCGAACGGGCGTGGATCTTGTCGTCCACCAGGTGGTGCAGCTTGAGCATGTAGATGATGCCCACGGTCACCTTGCGGTCGAACGCCTCGCCGGTGCGGCCGTCATACAGCGTGGACTGGCCCGATGAATCGTAGCCCGCCTTCAGCAGCATGTCGGTGACATCGCCTTCGCGTGCGCCGTCGAACACCGGAGTGCCCATCGGAACGCCGCGACGCAGGTTCTGCGCCAGTTCAGCCAGTTCCTCGTTGCTGCGGCTTTCGATGTCGTCGTAGTAATTCTCGCCGTAGACGTCCTTCAGCTTGTCCACCAGCGCAGCCGGCGGCTTGCCAGCCGTGATGTCCGGGTTGGCGGCGCGCCACTCGTCCAGCTGCTCCCCGATCTGCTGGCCCAGGCCGCGCGCAGCGAAGCCCAGGTGCGTCTCGAAGATCTGCCCCACGTTCATGCGCGAAGGCACGCCCAGCGGGTTCAGCACGATATCGACCGGAGTACCGTCCTCGAGGAACGGCATGTCTTCTTCCGGCAGGATGCGCGAGATCACACCCTTGTTGCCGTGACGGCCGGCCATCTTGTCGCCCGGCTGCAGCTTGCGCTTCACCGCCACGAAGACCTTGACCATCTTGAGCACGCCCGGTGCCAGTTCGTCACCGCGCTCGAGCTTCTCCTTGCGGTCCTCGAACTTGTCCTTGATGGCCTTCACCGCCTCGTCATACTGGCCCTTCACCGCTTCCAGCTGGGCCTGCATGTTGTCGTCGGCGACGGCAAACTTGAACCAGTCCACGCGGTCGACGCTGTCGAGCACCTCGTCGGTGATTTCCGTGCCCTTCTTCACGCCCTTGGGCGCGGCCGAAGCGGTCTGGCCCACCAGCATGTCGCGCAGGCGGTTGTAGGTGGCACGGTTGAGGATGTTGCGCTCGTCCTCGCTATCCTTCTTGAGTCGTTCGATTTCCTCGTTCTGGATGGCACGGGTACGGTCGTCGATCTCGATGCCGTGGCGGTTGAACACGCGCACTTCCACCACTGTACCGGCCACGCCCGGCGGCAGGCGGAGCGAGGTGTCGCGAACGTCGCTGGCCTTTTCACCGAAGATGGCGCGCAGCAGCTTTTCTTCCGGCGTCATCGGGCTTTCGCCCTTCGGCGTGATCTTGCCCGCCAGGATATCGCCCGGGTGCACTTCGGCACCGATGTAGACGATGCCCGCTTCGTCGAGGTTGCGCAGGGCTTCCTCGCCGACGTTGGGAATGTCGCGGGTGATGTCTTCCGGGCCCAGCTTGGTGTCGCGCGCCATGACTTCGAATTCCTCGATGTGGATCGAGGTGAAGACGTCGTCCTTCACGATGCGCTCGGAGATGAGGATCGAGTCCTCGTAGTTGTAGCCGTTCCAGGGCATGAAGGCGACGAGCGCGTTCTTGCCCAGAGCCAGCTCGCCCAGGTCGGTGGAGGGGCCGTCGGCGATGATATCGCCCTGCTCGACCACGTCGCCTACCTTCACCAGCGGACGCTGGTTGACGCAGGTGTTCTGGTTGCTCCGCTGGAACTTCTGCAGCGTGTAGATGTCCACGCCCGGGTTGGTGGTGTCCACCTCGCCCGAGGCACGGATCACGATACGGCCGGCGTCGACCTGGTCGACGATACCCGAACGCTTGGCCGCGATCGCGGCACCCGAATCGCGGGCCACGGTCTCTTCCATGCCGGTGCCCACCCACGGTGCCTCGGCCTTGACCAGCGGCACCGCCTGGCGCTGCATGTTCGAGCCCATCAGCGCGCGGTTGGCGTCATCGTTTTCCAGGAACGGAATCAGCGATGCGGCGACCGAGACGAGCTGCTTGGGCGAAACGTCCATCAGCGTGACCTGGTCGGACGGGCTCATCACGAATTCACCGTTCTGGCGAGCCGAGACCAGCTCTTCCACGAACTGGCCGTTCTTGTCGGTTTCGGCAGAAGCCTGCGCCACGGTGTGCTTCTGCTCTTCCATGGCGGAAAGGTAGTTCACCTCGCCGGTGACCTTGCCGTCCTTCACGCTGCGATAGGGCGTCTCGATGAAGCCGTACTTGTTCACGCGGGCGAAGGTGGAGAGCGAGTTGATCAGGCCGATGTTCGGGCCTTCCGGCGTTTCGATCGGGCAGATGCGGCCATAGTGCGTGGGGTGCACGTCGCGCACTTCGAAGCCGGCACGCTCGCGCGTCAGGCCGCCCGGGCCAAGCGCCGAGACGCGGCGCTTGTGGGTGACTTCCGACAGCGGGTTGGTCTGGTCCATGAACTGCGAGAGCTGGCTGGAGCCGAAGAACTCGCGCACCGCAGCCACGGCGGGCTTGGCGTTAATGAGGTCGTTCGGCATCACGGTCGACACGTCGACGGACGACATGCGTTCCTTCACCGCGCGCTCCATGCGCAGCAGGCCGACGCGGTACTGGTTTTCCAGCAGCTCGCCCACCGAACGCACGCGACGGTTGCCGAGGTTGTCGATGTCGTCGACTTCGCCCTTGCCGTCCTTCAGGTCGACCAGTTCCTTCACCACGGCGAGGATGTCTTCCTTGCGCAGCGTGGTGACGGTGTCTTCGGCGTCGAGACCCAGGCGCATGTTCAGCTTCACGCGGCCCACGGCGGACAGGTCGTAGCGTTCGCCATCGAAGAACAGGCCTTCGAACAGCGCTTCGGCGGTTTCCTTGGTCGGCGGTTCACCCGGACGCATGACCTTGTAGATCGCTTCCAGGCCTTCCTCGCGGTTCTCGGCCTTGTCGACCTGCATGGTGTTGCGGATCCACGGACCGGTGGTGACGTGGTCGATATCCAGCAGTTCGAGCTGGTCGATGCCGGCAGCGTCCAGCTTCTCGAGGTTTTCCGGCGACACTTCGTCGCCCGCCTCGATGTAGATGCGACCGGTCTTCTCGTCGATCATGTCCTTGCTGGCATAGCGACCGAACACTTCCTCGGTCGGGATCAGCAGGGTCTTGAGGCCGTCCTTCTCTGCCTTGTTGGCAGCGCGCGGGCTCACTTTCTGCCCGGCAGGGAACACTTCCTCGCCGGTCTTGGCATCGACCAGCGCGAAGGTCGGCTTGGCACCGCGCCACGCCTCGGCGACGAAGGGAATTTCCCAGCCGTCCTTGCCGCGCTTCCAGGTGACCTTGTTGTAGAAGTAGTCGAGGATGTCCTCGCTATCGAGCCCCAGCGCATAGAGCAGCGCGGTGACCGGCAGCTTGCGCTTGCGGTCGATACGCACGTTGACGATGTCCTTGGCGTCGAATTCGAAATCCAGCCAGGAACCACGGTAGGGGATCACGCGGGCAGCGAAGAGGAACTTGCCCGAGGAGTGGGTCTTGCCGCGGTCATGGTCGAACAGCACACCCGGCGAACGGTGCATCTGCGACACGATCACGCGCTCCGTGCCGTTGATGAGGAAGGTGCCGTTCGAAGTCATGAGCGGCATGTCGCCCATGTAGACGTCCTGCTCCTTGATATCGAGGACGGAACGGGTCTCGGTTTCCTGGTCCACCTCGAACACGATCAGGCGCAGGGTCACCTTCATCGGGGCGGCATAGGTGATGCCGCGCTGGCGACACTCGGTGGTGTCGTATTTGGGCTCTTCCAGCTCGTAATGGACGAAGTCGAGCTCTGCCGTGCCGGCGAAGTCGCGGATCGGGAACACGCTGCGCAGCGTCTTTTCCAGGCCCGAGACATAGCCGGTGGCCGGATCGGAGCGCAGGAACTGTTCGTAGCTCTCGCGCTGCACCTCGATCAGGTTCGGCATCTGCACCACTTCGTGGATGTCGCCGAAAATCTTGCGGATGCGCTTTTTCTTGGTGCCGGTGGTAGCCGGGACAGACTTCTTCGCCATATTAGAGCCGAGGCCTCTTCTTCGCGTGTGTATGCGCTGTCTCGCGGAAGACAGCGCGAAATTATGTGTCACAAGCGGGGAAAGCGTGAGGACCGGAACGCAAAAACGGCCGCAGGCCAACGCACCTCTTCCACGAGGCGCCGCCACTGCAGCCTTGATCCGGTTTTCTCACGCAGATGCCGGAACTTCCGTCCTGGGTTGCGCCCCCGCGTAAGGCGCACCTTGCTCGAAGCTTTCCGGCGATGGAGGGCATATAGGTACAGGGCCGAGTCGGGTCAATGGGCAGCATGGCCGCCAAGCTTGTTACGCCCCCCGCGCTGGAATATGGTCTCGCTGGTTCATATCGCGGGGGAGATTCGGGTGAAGGGTTACTGCGACAATATCGAGAAGCTTACGGTCGAGAACGCGGATTTCCGGCGGGTGCTCTACACCGGCAAGAACCTGCAACTGGTGCTGATGACGCTGCCGCCCGGCTGCGACATCGGCGAGGAAGTGCACCCTGATCGCGACCAGTTCTTCCGCATCGAGGAAGGCAGCGGCTTCGTCGATATCGATGGCGTAGCCAATAAGGTGGAGGATGACTTCGCTGTGATCGTGCCCGCCGGGGCGCTGCACAATGTCCGCAACACCGGCAACGTGCCGCTGAAGCTCTACACCATCTACGGCCCGCCAGAGCACAAGGACGGCGTCGTCCAGGCGACCAAGGAAGAAGCCGAAGCGCGCCACCACGACGAGGAATGGGACGGCGGCACCACCGAATAGGCGATCATCGACTGCAGTTTCGCAAGATCAGGAGAACAGGCATGGCCAATCAGGATAACACGTTCCACATCAGGGAGGCCGTCGCCTATTTCGACAGCGGCAAGGACCTTGAGGCTGCGATCGACGACTTGCTGAGCTCGGGCTTCAACCGCGCGGAGATCAGCCTGCTGGCAAGCGAGAAGGCCGTCGACCAGGAACTGGGCCACAAGTACCAGAAGGTGGCCGAGCTGGAAGACGACGCGACTGTACCGCGCGCCTGTTACATCCCCACCGAAACGATCGGCGATGCCCAGGGGGCGGTGATCGCCACGCCGCTCTATCTCGCCGCGCTCTCGGCAATCGGTGCCATCGTCGCCTCGGGCGGCTCGATCCTGGCCGTTCTGGTCGGCGCCGTCGTGGCCGGAGGTGCCGGCGGTGCACTTGGCGCGGGGCTGGCGAAGATCATCGGCGACCAGCACGCCCAGCGCATCCAGGAACAACTCGACCATGGCGGCCTGCTGCTGTGGGTGCGGACCTGGGACAGCGCGGACGAGGAGCGGGCCGTGGCGATTCTGTCGCGGCATTCCGGTCACGATGTTCACGTCCACGGGGCGGCAGCCTAGCCAGCCGACGGCAGCACATTTTCTTATCCGCAACACCTGTCCGGCAGCAGCCAGGCAGGACCTTGCCATGCGCGTGGCAAACCTGCGCCCGCGGGCCGCTCCCGCCCCTCATTTACGCAAAACAATAAGACTCATATCGTTTTTCAATATTATTGATTGACAATAAGCTCCGACCCGGTCATATCGATTTTCAATAACCCATATCAAGGAGATCGATAAATGACCCGCATGTTCAACAATTCGCTCGCTGCCGTGGCCGCTGTCGTCGTCGCACTCACCTCGCTTTCGGCCATCACCAGCGTGCCGGTGCAGCACTCCATCGCGGTCGCCGCGCCGCTGCTCGCCTGATCGCACTGCCGCCTCAGGAGGAGGAGACCCATGACTGCAATGCAAGACACCAAGCCCAACGATCTGCTGCTTCTGGCGGGCAAGATCATCACCTTCATCATGCAGGGCGCGCTGGCCATCGGCGCCATCGCCCTTGCGATCGTCACCCCCGCGCTGCTGATCTTCCGCAACCGTGTGATCGAGGAATTCGCGACCGAAGCCGGCAACCCCGAAGTCGCCTTCCCGCTGTTCCAGCTGGCCGGCGTGATGCTGATCGGCCTCGCCATCGTGGTCATGCTGTTCGTGTTCTTCGGCACGCTGCGCAAGATCATCGCGACGGTTGGCCAAGGCGATCCCTTCGCACCCGAGAATGCCGACCGGCTCTCGCTGATGGGCTGGCTGATGCTGGGCGTGCAGCTTGCCCTGATCCCCGCCACCGCGCTGGGCATCGCATTGGCCCGCTTCGCCAGCGAGATGGACGACATCCACCTGACGGTCGACGGCGGCTGGGACATCGAAGGTATCCTGCTCGTCATCATCCTGTTCATCCTTGCCCGCGTGTTCCGCCACGGCGCCGCGATGCGCGAAGACCTGGAAGGAACCGTGTGATGGGCGCAGATTCGGAAGGAACCAAGATCGTGATCAAGCTCGACGACCTGCTGCATGACCGCCGCATGACGCTGACCGAACTGGCAGAGCGGGTGGGCCTGACGCTCGCCAACCTATCGATCCTCAAGACCGGCAAGGCCAAGGCCATCCGCTTCTCCACGCTGGAGGCGATCTGCCGCGAACTGGACTGCCAGCCGGGCGACCTGCTGGGGTACGAGGCAGGCTGAGCCGCACCTGTCCTACAAGGCTCCGGCCCTGCCAGCGCGCTTCGCATGAGCTCGTCAGCCCCGATACCGCCCCCGCTGCGCCCCCACGCAGCGGGGGCGGACTTGTTTGCGCAGGACAGTGCTCTAGGTGCTCCACATTACCGCACGGGGCGGAGCGGCACGGCAGGCGAATCGCTTGACTTTCACGCCCTCGCCGCTAATTGCCCGCTCGTCCTTTTCGCAGGACATCCGTCCGAGACAGTTGGTGAGCGGAATATGCCGCTCTTAATTTCCAGCCTAGACGGGGAAAAGAGTTTCCAGCGCCTCGCCCTTGCGATGCGCCAGCAGCGTGATGCGTCACGCACCTCCTTCCCCATCAACGGACCTTGCCATGCCGCATGAGCGGCGTGGTGATTTGAGCCGGTCGCCTGCACCAATACGCATGCGGCCATAGTGAAGGAGTACGGCATGGATCGTTCGCAGAAAACCGAAGCGGTCGCCCAGCTCAACGCTGTGTTCAACGAGGTCGGCGTGGTGGTTGTCACCCGCAACCTCGGCATGACGGTGGAACAGTCCACCGACCTGCGGAACAAGATGCGTGAAGCCGGCGCGACCTTCAAGGTTGCGAAGAACCGTCTGGCCAAGCTCGCCCTGAAGGACACCGATTACGCGGGTATCGAAGAATATCTCTCCGGTCCCACCGCGCTGGCCTGGTCGGAAGACCCGGTCGCTGCCGCCAAGGCAGCTGTCGATTTCGCCAAGTCGAACGACAAGCTGGAAATCGTCGGTGGCTCGATGGGCACGCAGGTTCTCGACGAAGCAGGTGTGAAGGCGCTCGCCTCCATGCCCAGCCTCGACGAACTGCGCGGCAAGATCGTGGGTCTCGTCAACGCCCCGGCAACGAAGGTTGCCCAGGTCGTCAACGCGCCCGCCGCCAAGCTTGCCCGTGTCTTCGGTGCCTATGGCGCCAAGGACGCGGCGTAACAGACGCTTTCTCGCATACGAGACGAAACATCATGGGGCATTTGAAAGGCCCCGCCCAATTTGGAGTGAACCATCATGGCTGATATTGCCAAGCTTGTTGAAGAACTGTCGGCGCTGACCGTCATGGAAGCCGCTGAACTCGCCAAGGCCCTGGAAGAAGAGTGGGGCGTTAGCGCCGCTGCTGCCGTGGCTGTTGCCGGCCCCGCCGCTGGCGGTGGCGACGCTGGTGCCGCTGCCGAGGAAAAGGACGAATTCGACGTCGTCCTGACCGGCGACGGTGGCAAGAAGATCCAGGTCATCAAGGAAGTCCGCGGCATCACCGGCCTCGGCCTGACCGAAGCCAAGGCCCTGGTCGAAGGTGCCCCGAAGGCGATCAAGGAAGGCGTTGCCAAGGCGGAAGCCGAGGAAATCAAGGCCAAGATCGAAGCCGCCGGCGGCACGGTCGAACTGAAGTAATCCGTCGAGGCGGATCGGCTTCCGGTCCACCTCACAGATTGATTTCACGAAGGGCGGTTCCCTATGTGGGAGCCGCCCTTTTCGTTTGCCTACAGGATACCCGATGCGCCCTGCCGCCCTGATGCCCCTTGCCAGCCTTGCTCCTGCCTTTCTCGGCCTCGCCGCCTGTGCCAGCATGCCCGAGGCGACGCCGTTGCAACAGCAGGCAATGCCGATCCACGGCGCCGACGGCCAGGTCGTTGCCGCGGCGCAAGGCGTGTGGCAATCGCGCGCCAACGGGTGGATCCTCGATATCGACGCCGATGGCATCACTCGCTGGCAGGATGCGCCGGGCGCCTGTTACCGCGCCGACCAGGGCGGCGACAATGCGGCCACCATGGGGACGATGGAATACCGCTATGTCACGCTCGCGGCGAACGGCGAGCAGGCCGTGTTCCGGTACCTTCCGGGCGACACGCCCACGCGCTTCACCCGGCTGGCCGCGCTGCCCGACAGGTGCAGCGGCCCCGCCCCGACCGGCGAGACTGCGGTGTTCGACCTGTTCGCGGGCGTGGTCTCACGGCACTATGGCTTTTTTGCGGAGCGCGATGTCGACTGGGACGCGCTGGTCGCCCAAGCGCGCCCGCAGGTGCACGACGGCATGGGCGAGGCGGCACTGTTCGACGTGATGGGCACACTGGTGGAAGCGCTGGGCGATTCGCACACCAAGCTGATCGCCACCATCGCTGGCGAACGCCGCCGGGCGCAGGGCGGGCTGGGCCAGACCTTGCCGATGGTGCGCGAAGGCATGGGCGAAGGCGCATGGCTGGGTGCGCTGGTCGAGCAGCTGCAGGGAGAAGTCCTCGACCCGGGATCGCGCATGCTGGCCAATGACCGGATGATCGCCGGGACCCTCGCCGATGGCCGGATCGGGTACCTGCAGGTCTTCACCATGGGCGGCTTCGTGGAAGGGTACGAAGAAGGATCGCCCGAATGGGCCGCTGCCGAAGTCGAAGCCTTCGATGCCGCCATGGACGAGGTGCTCGGCTCTTTCGCCGGGACCGAGGCCATGATCCTCGACCTGTCGAACAATCGCGGCGGCTACGACGTGATCGCCAGGGCCTTTGCCGAACGGCTGACCGAACAGGCCTATCTCGGCTATACCGTCACCAACACGGGCGGCGGAGAAGCCGTACCCTATGTCATCGATGTCGCCCCGGCGCCGCGTTATTCCGGGCCGGTCTACCTGCTGACCAGCGACGTGACCGTATCGGGCGGCGAACTGGCGACGCTGGCGCTGCGCCAGAACCCGCGGGTCATCCATGCAGGAACCACGACCCGCGGATCGTTTTCCACCCCGCTGGCCAAGCCGTTGCCGGGCGGCTGGTATCTGGAACTGTCGAACGAGGCCTTCCGCGCGCCCGACGGCACGCTTTACGAAGGGCGCGGCATCGCCCCGCAATGGCCGGTCGAGGTCTATCCGCCAAGCGATCCCGTCGGCGGCCACCGGGTGGCGCTGGAATGGCTGGCGGACGCGATCGTCGCCCGCCAGTAAGGCCGCTTCCTACAGCGTCTTGAGGTAGTTCACGATCGCCTGGGCATCGGCTGCGCTCACGCCCGGATTGGGCATGGTCCCGCCCGGCACCATGGCATGGGGATCGGCGATGTAGTTGCGCAGGTTTGCCTCGGTCCAGGTGATGTTCGCATCGCGCATGGCCGGGCTGTAGGTTGCCCCGGCAACGCTGCCCGACTGGCGACCGACCACACCGGCCAGCGACGGGCCGATCATGTTCTGGCCCGGTTCCACCGAGTGGCACACGGCGCAAGTGGTGAAGGCCTGCGGCGGCGTGGCCGGAGCAGCGGCGGCAACCTGGGTGGGCGTGGCTGTGGGCGTGGGCGTGGGCGTGGGCTCCGCGTCGGCGGCCTCGGCAGGTTCCCCTTCGCCCTCTTCCTCGCCCAGGGCGATGGCTTCGGCCTCTTCGACATCACCTTCGGCCGCAGCTTCGCTGGCGGCGCGGGCTTCGTCCAGCTGTTCCTCGTCGACCGAAGTCGTATCGTCTGCCGGTTCCTCGGCAGGCGAGCCGCAAGCGGAGAGTGCAAGGGCAAGGGCAGTAGTGGTGGCGAAAGCAAGCTGGATACGCATGACGTCCTTCCAATCTAACTTCGATCCAGGGGATCTTTGACAATGTCCTTTAGTGGCCAAATCCCCTGATCGGCAAGACTTGTTACTCCATGGCCGCAGTCTTTCTGCATCAGCCGAGCAGGCCGGGCTTTGCGCTTTCGCAAACGGTCCTGCGCGCCTATCCGGACCGGCTGCCCCAGGCAGTCTGTATCATGCGACCTGTTGCGCACCCTCCCACGCCCGGCTGGAAGGCCGAGACCGCCGAAACGCTCCGCCTCGCGGGGCCGCTGGCGCTTGCCAACCTGCTGCAGATGCTGACCTACGCCATCGACGTCATGTTCATCGCCCGGCTGGGGACGGACGAGCTGGCCGCAAGTTCACTCAGTATCGCCATTTTCGGGTTGCTGATGTGGTCGCTGCAAAGCCTCACCGGCGCCGTCGCCCCGATCATCGCGGCAGAGCTGGGCGCACGCGGGCCGGCACTGCGTCCGGTGCGCCGGGCCATGCGCATGGCACTGTGGCTCAGCGTGATCCTGGGGCTTGGTGCCATGCTGCTGTGCGCTTTTGCCGAACCGTTCATGCTGCTGACCGGGCAGGAGCCGCGCATCGCCGCGCTGGCGGGCGAATACATGGCGATCCTGCTGTTCTCCACCATCCCGATGATCGCCGCAGGCGTGCTGCGCAACTTCGTTTCGGCGCTGGGTCGACCGGTATTTGCCACGGCTATCACCGCGCTGGGCATCGGGGTGAACGCACTGGGCAACTGGATGTTCATCTTCGGGAACTGGGGCGCGCCTGCGCTGGGCCTGCAGGGCGCGGCGGTGGCCACGCTGATCACATCGCTGGCGATCGTCGCCTTCTACGTGATCGCCATCCGCCTCGATCCGCGTCTGGCGCGCTATCACATCTTCGGCTTCTTCTGGCGGCCCGACTGGGCAAGGGCGAAGGAAATCCTGCGCATCGGCACGCCGATCGCCTTTACCGTGCTGGCCGAAGCCGGGGTGTTCGGCGCGGCGGTGTTCCTGATGGGGCGGATCGGCGCGCTGGAGCTGGCCGCCCACGCCATTGCCATCCAGATCGCCGCGCTGGCATTCCAGGTTCCGATGGGCGTGGGGCAGGCCGCCACCATCCGGGTCGGCTATTTCTATGGCGCCGCCGATCACGAAGGCATTCGCCGCGCCGGCTGGACTTCGCTGGCCATGGGCACCGGCTTCATGCTGTTCACCGCCGCGGCCATGCTGGCGGCACCCACGTTGCTGCTGGGCATCTACATCGAGACCGACACGGCGGAAAACGCCGCGCTGGTCGCGCTGGGGGCGAAACTGCTGGTGGTCGCCGCCGCGTTCCAGCTGGTGGACGGGGTGCAGGTGGTGGCGGCCGGCGCGCTGCGCGGGCTGAAGGATACGCGGGTGCCCATGCTGATCGCCATTTTCGCCTACTGGGTGCCCGGCTTCGGCACCGCCGTGGTACTCGGCTTCCAGACTCAGCTGGGCGGCGTGGGCGTGTGGATCGGGCTGGCCACGGGTCTGGCCTTTGCCGCCGTGCTGCTGCTGTGGCGCTGGCACGGACGCGAGCGGTACGGCCTGACCTTGCGATCCGCCTGACCCGCCCCATCTGCCTGATGGTGGGCGAAAGGAGCAAATTTTTTGCCCCGTGCCCCATTGACTCCCCGCAGGCACACTCCCAAATGCGCGCCGCTGGCACTCTTGAGAGGAGAGTGCCAATCGTAACAACTCTAATTCACAGGAAGAGGTCATACACATGGCATTCCGTCCGCTGCACGACCGCGTACTGGTCCGCCGCCTCGAAGCCGAAGAAAAGACGGCCGGTGGCATCATCATCCCCGATAGCGCCAAGGAAAAGCCCAGCGAAGGCGAAGTCGTCGCTGTCGGCAACGGCTCCAAGGCCGAAGACGGCACCGTCACCCCGCTCGACGTGAAGGCCGGCGACCGCGTGCTGTTCGGCAAGTGGTCCGGCACCGAGGTGAAGATCGACGGTGAAGACCTGATCATCATGAAGGAAAGCGACATCATGGGTGTGATGGGCTGATAACCCACTCCCTGACTGCTTTCCCAATTCAACGAAATTCCAGGAGAAACGAATATGTCTGCCAAGGACGTGAAATTCGGCCGTGATGCGCGCGAACGCATCCTGAAGGGCGTCGACACGCTCGCCAACGCCGTGAAGGTGACGCTGGGCCCCAAGGGCCGCAACGTGGTGATCGACAAGAGCTTCGGTGCTCCGCGCATCACCAAGGACGGCGTGACCGTCGCCAAGGACATCGAACTGAAGGACAAGTTCGAGAACATGGGCGCGCAGATGCTGCGCGAAGTCGCCAGCAAGGCCAACGACGCTGCCGGTGACGGCACCACCACCGCCACGGTGCTGGGCCAGGCCATCGTGCGCGAAGGCATGACCGCGGTTGCCGCCGGCATGAACCCGATGGACCTGAAGCGCGGCATCGACCTTGCCGTGTCCAAGGTTGTCGCCGACCTGCAGGCCCGTTCCAAGGACGTGTCCGGTTCGGAAGAGATCGCCCAGGTCGGCATTATCTCCGCCAACGGCGACCGTGAAGTCGGCGAGAAGATCGCCGAAGCCATGGAAAAGGTCGGCAAGGAAGGCGTCATCACCGTGGAAGAGGCCAAGGGTCTCGAATTCGAACTCGATGTCGTCGAAGGCATGCAGTTCGACCGCGGCTACCTCTCGCCCTACTTCGTCACCAACCCGGAGAAGATGACGGTCGAGCTGGAAAACCCCTACATCCTGATCCACGAGAAGAAGCTGTCCAACCTGCAGGCCATGCTGCCGGTGCTGGAAGCCGTGGTGCAGGCCGGTCGTCCGCTGCTGATCATCGCCGAAGACATCGAAGGCGAGGCGCTGGCTACCCTGGTGGTGAACAAGCTGCGTGGCGGCCTGAAGGTTGCCGCGGTGAAGGCACCGGGCTTCGGTGACCGTCGCAAGGCCATGCTCCAGGACATCTCGATCCTCACCAACGGCGAGATGATCTCCGAAGATCTGGGCATCAAGCTGGAGAACGTCGGCCTGTCGATGCTGGGCGAAGCCAAGACCGTCACCATCGACAAGGACAACACCACCATCGTCGACGGTGCGGGTGACCAGGAAGCCATCAAGGCCCGCGTCGAGCAGATCCGTGCGCAGATCGAAACCACGACGTCCGACTACGACCGTGAAAAGCTGCAGGAACGCCTGGCCAAGCTGGCCGGCGGTGTTGCCGTGATCAAGGTCGGCGGCGCTTCGGAAGTCGAAGTGAAGGAACGCAAGGACCGCGTCGACGATGCGCTGCACGCAACCCGCGCTGCCGTGGAAGAAGGCATCGTTCCGGGCGGCGGCACCGCGCTGCTCTACGCCACCAAGGCGCTGGAAGGCGTCACCGGCGAGAACAACGACCAGACCCGCGGTGTGGAAATCGTGCGCCAGGCCATCATGGCTCCGGTGCGCCAGATTGCCACCAACGCCGGCCACGACGGTGCCGTTGTCTCGGGCAACCTGCTTCGCGAAGGCGATGAATCGCAGGGCTTCAACGCAGCAACCGACACCTACGAAAACCTCGTGGCAGCCGGCGTGATCGACCCGACCAAGGTCGTGCGCACCGCGCTGCAGGATGCAGCATCGGTTGCCGGCCTGCTGATCACCACCGAAGCGGCTATCTCGGAAATTCCCGAAGACAAGCCTGCCGGTGGCGGCATGCCCGATATGGGCGGCATGGGCGGTATGGGCGGCATGGGCGGCATGGGCTTCTAAGCCAGGCTGCACACCGTCTCACCGACGAACAGAAACGGGGCCGGAGGGAGCAATCCTTCCGGCCCTTTTCATTTGCAACCAGTCGCTCCATGATGCGCGCGGGACACCAAACCACATTCTCGGGGAATTCCTTCACCATGAAACGCCTTGCCGCGCTGCTGCTGGCCTCTGCCGCACTTACCGGATGCGATATGGCCGCTGCCGATATCGCCACCATCGAATGCACCGAAACCCAGACCGAGTGCATCAACGCCTGGTTCGACGAGAAGTTCGAGGAGGAACTGGCCTTCAGCCCGCTCCGCCAGACGATGCTCGGGCGCAAGACCGATTACGACAAGCTCGACGATTTCAGCGTGGCGGCAGCAGAAGAAGAGATCGCCTGGTGGCAGCAGGCGCTGGCCGAGATGGAAGCCAATTTCGACTACGCCGAATTGTCGGAAGAGGCACAGCTTTCCTACGACATGTTCAAGTACCGCGCCGAGATGGCGGCCCGGTCGGGTGAGTTCCTGGGCCAGGAATACATCCTTCACCAGATGCAGGGCATGCATGTCGCGCTGCCTAGCATCATCCTCAGCCAGCACACCGTCGAAGACGAAAGCGACATGGTCGCCTTCATTGCCCGCCTCGGCGCGCTGGGCCCGGCGATGGACCAGTTGCTGGCCCGCGCGCAGGCCAATGCGACAGGCGGCGTGCGCCCGCCGCGCTTTTCCTACGATGCGGTGATCGCGGAATCGCAGGGCATGGTTTCCGGCGCACCCTTCGATGATGGCGAGCCCTCGTCGCTCTGGGCCGGCACCGAAGAGCGCCTTGCCCAGCTGGTCGAGGACGGCACGATCACTCAGGAACGCGCCGATGAACTGCGCGCAGAGGCCCGCACCGCGCTGGTCGACCAGATGGCGCCCGCCTACCAGCGCGTGATCGACTGGTTTACCGAAGACCGCGCGAATACCGACGAAGTGGCACGCGGCGTTACGGCCCTGCCGAATGGCGAGGCCTTCTACGCCCACAGCCTGAACCAGATGACCACCACCGACATGACGGCGGACGAGATCCACGAACTGGGCCTGGCCGAAGTCGCCCGCATCCGCGGCGAGATGGAAGCGGTGATGGAGCAGGTGGGCTTCGACGGCACGCTGCAGGAATTCTTCGTCTTCACCCGCACCGATCCGCAGTTCTTCTTCCCCGATAACGAGGCCGGCGCGCAGATGTATATCGACCGCGCCAGCGAGCATATCGATGCGGTTACGGCACGCCTGCCCGAATTCTTCGGCACCTTGCCGCAGGCGCAGCTGGAAGTGCGCCGGGTGGAACCCTTCCGCGAACAGGATGGCGCGGCGCAGCACTATCGCCCCGGCACGCCCGACGGATCGCGCCCCGGCGTCTACTATGCGCACCTTTCCGACATGACGGCCATGCCGATCCCGCCGCTGGAGGCGATCGCCTATCACGAAGGCAATCCGGGCCACCACATGCAGGTTTCCATCGCGCAGGAACTGGAAGGAATTCCGCTGTTCCGCGCGCAGGGCCAGTTCATCTCTGCCTTCGGCGAGGGCTGGGCGCTCTATGCCGAGGCACTGGCCAAGGAAATGGGCGGCTACGAGGATCCCTATTCGGAATTCGGGCGCCTGCAGAGCGAGATGTGGCGCGCCATCCGGCTGGTGGTGGACACCGGCATCCACGCAAAGGGCTGGACCGAGGACGAGGCGGTTGCCTACTGCCTGGAAAACTCGCCCAACCCGGAAACCGTGGCACGCAGCGAGGTGCAGCGCTATTTCGTGCTGCCGGGGCAGGCCACCAGCTACAAGGTCGGCATGATCCGCATCCAGGAACTGCGCGCCCACGCCGAAGAGGTGCTGGGCGAGGATTTCGACATCCGCGGCTTCCACGATACCGTGCTGGGCGGCGGCGCCGTGCCGCTCAATATCCTCGAGACGCGGGTGAACAACTGGATCGCCAGCGCCCAGGAGGCCTGACCCGGCGTTTGACAAACTGACCTGTTTCCCCTTGTCTTGCCGGCAAGGGGAAACAGACAGATGGACCAGGGCAGTGATCGAGACAGAAAGCCGCCCCGCGTCATCGGTCTTGGCAGTGCGGTGCTCATCAACCTCAACGGCGTGGTGGGCGCGGGGATCTTTGCCCTGCCCGCCTTGCTCTATGCCGGCGCCGGCAGCCTTGCACCGCTCGCCATCTTCGCCTTCGCCCTGCTGACCGCCAGCGTGCTCGCGGTGTTCGGCAAGCTCTCCACGCTGTTCGACCAGTCGGGCGGCGGGCAGCTCTACATCGAAACCGCCTTCGGTCGCTTTGCCGGGTTCGAGGCTGGCTGGTGCATCCTTGGCGCCAACATCGCCGCGCGCGCGGCGAACTTCCACGTGATCGTCTCCTACCTCGCCGCCGTCTTCCCGGTTTTCGACGACCCGGCGATGCGTACGGCGACGATCCTGGCGCTGATCGCGGCTTTCACGCTGCTGGCGATTTCGGGCACGCGCCGCTCCATCGGCGCGGTGTGGGTGGGAACGGTGCTGAAACTGGCGCCGATCCTGCTGCTGTGCTGTGTCGGCCTCGTGACCAATGGCCTGCCAAGCACCTTCGTGCCGCCGCAGTTCAGCGAAGTGGAAGCGACCGCGCTGCTGCTGGCCTACGCCTTTTCCGGCGGCGCCATGTCCACCATTGCCGCGGGCGAGACGAAGGATCCGCATCGCACGGTCTACCTGTCGATGTTCATCAACCTTGCCATCATCGCCGCGCTCTATGCGCTGGTGCTGCTGGCCTATGTTGCCATCGCACCCGCCGATGCGAACGTGGATCGTCCGCTGGCCGCCGCCGCCGATGCCGTGTTCGGATCGTGGGGCGGCGTGCTGATCGGCGTGGCGGCGATCTTCTCCATCGGCACCGGCCAGCTGACCTATTTCGTCGCCATGCCGCGCCTGCTCTACGGCATGGGCCGCAGGGGGCTGCTGCCCGCCGCCTTTGCCCGTGTATCCCCGCGCTTCGACACGCCGTGGTTCGCCATTGCGGTATACGGGCTGGTGGTTGCCTTCCTGGCGCTGAGCGGAACTTTCCAGTCATTGGCCGCCCTGCTGGTGGCAGCAGAAACGCTGGTTCTGCTGGCCGTGCTGGTAGCCTTTGCCGCGATGTGGCGACGCAATACCGCCGGCATGGCAGCCACGACCGGCCCGCGCTGGCTGGCGATCCTGCTGGTCGCTGCCGCGTTCGAGCTGTGGATGCTGGCGCAGGTGCCACTCAGTGCCGCTCTGCCCACGCTGGGCATCCTTGTGGCGGGCGGCCTTGTCTTCCTGCTGGCGCGCCGATCCGGCGGCGACGTGGAGCCGATTCACCTTGGCTAAGCCATCGGCAGGCGCGCTTATGTCCCCGGCGTCGGCGTATCCGGGTTCACGCTCGCCTCGAATTCCGGCACCGGTCGCGCCTCGGCCTCGGCCAGTGTCGTGGCTCGGCCGTTTTCGTCGATATCGTTCAGCAGCCAGCGCATCTCGTCGATTTCGCGCCGCTGGGCGCGGATGATGCCGTTGGCCAGTTCGCGCACGCGCACATCGTCGATCCCGGCGCGTTCGCTGGTGAGAATGGCGATGGAATGGTGCGGGATCATGGCCGACACGTAGTCGCTGTCGTCGATGGTCGCCTGGCTGCGAACGAGGAACAGCGAGAGACCGAACGTCACCACGGCCACGCCGATGATTATCCAGTTCTTGGCGGTGTTGCGATACATGCCCCACATGAACAGCAGCATCACCACCGCCATCACGCTGCCCATGACGAACATCATCCAGAAGCGGGTCTCGCTCCAGAACACGTGGTCGATCACGTAAGTGTTGAGGTACATCAGCGCCAGCATGACGAGCGTGGACGTGCCCACCATCGCCATGAAGCGTTTGTAGTTTCCTTCCCTTTGCATTGCTCCTCCTTTCGGATGGATCAACGCTTCGCTTTGGCAAAGAGGTCCACCAGCTCTCCGAACTTGGCGCGCTGCTCCTCCTCGTCGCCCGAAGCGATGGCATCTGCCACGCAATGCGCGGCATGGCGCTTGAGGATCTCGTCCTCGGCCCTGGCCAGCGCTGCCTTCACCGCCTGGATCTGGTGCAGGATGTCTATGCAGTAGCGATCCTGCTCCACCATGCGGGTGATGCCGCGCACCTGGCCTTCGATGCGGCCAAGCCGGTTGAGCAGCGATTTGGTTTGCTGGACCATGTTCTTTCGTCCCCTTGAAATACCCCCATAGGGTATGTAGGTCGGCCGCATGAGACAACCCCCCCGGTTTTCGCGACGCGGCTTCCTCAAAACAGGCGCGCTTGCCACGGCAGGCCTTGCCATTCCCGCCTGGGCGCGTGGGCAATCGTTGACCCATGCGCGCCAGGGCTTTGGCGAGCTCTCGGGGGAGGTGATCGACCTCACCATCGACAACCACCAATTCGGCAGCGGCGGGCGCAGCGGCCATGCGATTGCCGTCAACGGTTCCGTGCCCGGCCCGCTGATCCGCCTGCGCGAGGGGCAGGAGGTGACGCTCAACGTCACCAACAACCTGGACGAGGACAGCTCGATCCACTGGCACGGCCTGCTGCTGCCGTTCCAGTACGACGGCGTGCCCGGCGTCAGCTTCCCAGGCATCCGTCCGGGCGAAACCTTCACTTACCGCTTCCCCATCCGCCAGACGGGCACCTACTGGTGGCACAGCCATTCGGGCCTGCAGGAACAGGCGGGGCATTACGGCCCGATCGTGATCGAAGGCGAGCACGCCCATCACATGCCCGACCCGCGCCATGACCGCGACTACGTGGTGCTCTTGAGCGAGTTCACGCCGCGCCACCCACACGAGATCGCGCGCATGCTGATGGTGGGCGAGCACTACTTCAACCGCCAGATGATGACCGTGGGCAGCGGGGAAATGTCGCTGGAAGACCGGCTGATGTGGGGCGCGATGCGGATGAACCCGCGCGACATATCGGACGTGACGGGCGCAACCTACACCTATCTCGTCAACGGCCACGGCCCGGCAGACGACCTGGAATTCGCCTTCACGCCGGGAGAGCGGGTGCGGCTGCGGATCATCAACGGGTCCGCCATGACCTTTTTCAACGTGCGCATTCCCGGCGTGGAGATGACGGTGATCGCCGCAGACGGGCAGGAGGTCGATCCCGTACCGGTCGACGAGTTCCAGATCGGCGTGGCGGAAACCTACGACGTGATCGTGACCCCGCCCGATGGCAGCCACGCCTTCGTGGCCGAGGCGATGGACCGTTCGGGCATGGGCGTTGCCAGCCTCACCTCGCACGCGGGCCACCGTGCCACGCCGCCGCCGCTGCGCGAGCCGGTGACGCTGACCATGGCCGACATGGGCATGGGCGGCATGGGCGGGATGGACCACGGCAGGCATGGAAAGATGGCCGGGATGGATCATGGCGCGGACGGCATGGACGGCATGGATCATTCCATGCGCGATACCTCGCTGCTGCCCGAAAGCGTGGAAGTCGGCCCCGGCATCGACATGGTTGCCCCCATGCCGGTGGACCGGATGGACTTTCCCGGCCTTGGCCTGAACACCGTCGACCACCGGGTGCTGCGCTACACCGACCTGCGTGCAAGGAATGCCAATCCCCACCGCATGCCCACCCGGCAGATGGAGATCCATCTTACCGGCAACATGGAACGCTACATGTGGTCGTTCGACGGCAAGCAGTTCAATGCCGTCACCGACGACCCCATCCGCTTCGGCTATGACGAGCGGGTGCGCGTGAAGCTGGTGAACGACACGATGATGGCGCACCCGATCCACCTGCACGGCCATTTCTTCGAACTGGTGAACGGCGCCGGCATGACGAACCAGCCGCTGAAGCACACGGTGATCGTGCAGCCGGGCGGCACGGCGACCTTCGACCTGACCGCCGACGAGCCGGGCGACTGGGCCTTCCACTGCCACCTGCTCTACCACATGCACGCCGGCATGATGCAGACCGTGACCGTGCGTCCCTTCCCCGAAGAGGGAGACGCCTGATGCGCGCGCTGTTGTTTGCCACCGCCGCGCTGATCGCCACCCCCGCCGCCGCGCAGGACCATTCGGGCCACGAGGGGCACGGCGCTGCCGCGCAGGAGCCGATGGACCACGCACAGCACGCGATGGACACGCAGGAAGAGCCTGTGATGGATCACTCGCAGATGGACCACAGCCAGCACGGGCAGATGGACCACGCGGCGATGGATATCCCCATGGGTCCACCACCGGCGCGCGCCTTCGACGGGCCGCAGCATGCTGCCGATCTCTACTTCGACCAGCGCCAGATGGCCGCCGCGCGCGCCTATAACCACGCCACCCACGGCGGAATGACGACAGGCCGGGTGCTGGCCGAGCGGCTGGAAGCGCATGTTGGCGATGGGCACGATACTTATGTCTGGGATGTCAGCGGCTGGTACGGCAGTGCCACCGACAAGGTGGTATTCAAGACCGAAGGTGTCGGTGAGTTCGGGGGCACGGTGGACGATGCCGAGATGCAGCTGCTGTGGAGCCATGCCATCGGCCCCTTCATCGACTTGCAGGCCGGCGCGCGCCTGGACGTGGAGCCGGATATCACCGCCCACCTTGCCCTGGGCGCATCGGGCCTGGCGCCCTACATGGTGCATTTCGATACCACCGCCTTCCTCTCCGACGAGGGCGACCTGACCGGGCGGATCAAGGCGGAGCACGACATGCGCCTGACCCAGAGCCTGATCCTGCAACCGCGTGTGGAGGCAGAGCTTTCCGCGCAGGACATTCCCGAACGCGGTGTGGGTGCCGGGCTGTCGAAGATCCACCTGGGCGCGCGGCTGCGCTACGAAATCGTGCGCGAATTCGCGCCCTATGTGGGCGTGGAATACGAAGCGGCGACAGGCCGCACGGCGGACTTCATCCGCGCCGAGGACGGCGATCCCGATGGCGTGGCGGTGTTGCTGGGCCTGCGCTTCTGGTTCTGAGCCTGGCTGCCGGCTACCACAGATATGGTAGCCAGCCGCCGCCATATCGCTGGTATGGTCCTGCCCGGTGAAATCATCGGATCGAGGGACATCATGGCCGAAACCACCCAGCCCCCGCGCACCCACGACACGCGCACCCGCAACAACTGGTTCCTGTTCCTGCCGCTGGTGTTGCTGAGCACCGTCTTCACTATCGCCGGTGCCCTGGTGGCCTATTACCTGTTCACCGACCAGCTGGGCTACAGCGGCGGCAAGTCAGGCATCATCTACCTTGGCGGCGCGGTGGCCGGCTTTACCGTCACCTCGCCGCTGTGGTCGCTGTATCGCAAGCGCTACCCCAAGGCGCCGAAGGGTTAGGGAATTCATCGATGTGTCACTCGGTTGGCGACTAGCCGACCGCAAGGGCAAACGCCCGCCCGCAGCGGGCGCAGCTATGCTGCGCGTCTAGCGAGGATGCTCACGCGGAGGCGTGAGCGAAAAACAAGAATTCCTATCCCCCCATGCGGCTGCGTTCGGCCGCCTCGACCTGCTCCTCGCTCCAGGTCACCGGGTACTGCGTCTGCGGGTTGAACAGGCCGTCGGCATGCACCGCGTTTTCCGCTGCTTCGATCTCCTCGGCCGTCAGGAACTCGCTCGGCTCCAGCGCGAACACGTCGATACCGCGGGTGATCTCGGTGCCGTAGATGCGCCCGTTGTACCAGTAGGCCGACCAATAGCCGCCGGTCACCAGCTGCTCGTCGTTGATCGGGCCGCGATCGAAATAGGCGATTTCGAACGGATTGGCCGGATCGGTGAAGTCGATCACCGAGATGCCGCCCTGGTACCATGCCTGCACGAAGATATCGCGCCCCGGCACCGGGATGATCGAGCCGTTGTGCGCGACGCAGTTTTCCTTGTCACCCTGCGGTGCGGGCAGCTTGAAGGTGCCGCGTCGTTCCAGCTGGCCATCGACGATTTCGTAGAAGGCATCGGCGCCCCAGTGGCGCGGATCGCTGGCGCGGCAGCGCGGCCGACCGCCACCGCCCCATTCATCGGTGAACAGCACCACGGTGCCATCGTTGTTGAAGGTGGCCGAGTGCCAGTAGGCGAAGCCTTCATCCACCACCTCGTCCATGCGGGTGGGATTCAGCGGGTCGGAAATGTCGAACACGATGCCGTTGCCCGAGCACGCGCCGGCGGCGATGTTCAGGCTGGGGAAGACGGTGATGTCGTGGCACTGGTCGGTGCGGTTGGTGTCCTGCGTGTCGTCGCCGTGGTCGCCGCCCTGCCACAGGCCGGCCAGCCGCCCGGTCTCGGGGTCGGCGAAGACGCGCGGGGAGGAAACGATGTGCGCCGCGCCCGGATTGGCCAGCGGGATTTCGATCACGTCGATGCTGAACAGCGCGGTGCGATCGTCGCCCGGCACGTCGCCGATGCAGAACGACAGCTCCTCTTCCTCGCGCACCGAACCGGTGCCGGAGTTGTAGACGATAAGGGCGTCATCGGTCTGCGTGACGATGGAATGGGTGTGACTGCCGCGGCAGGTCTGCACCTGCCCCACCTGCACCGGGCGGGTGATATCGGAGATGTCGAAGATGCGCAGGCCGCGGAAGCGGTCTTCGCTCACCCGGTCGGTCACGCCTTCCAGGCCGCAGTCGGTGCGCCCGCGCGTTTCCTCCACGCTCATGATCAGAAGGTCGCCCGCGATCGATACGTCGCCCTGCCCGCCGGGGCAGACGACCGAGCTGACCAGCGTCGGCACGCCGTCCTCGCCCAGGCGATAGGCGTTGAAGCCATGGTAGTTGCCCGCCACCATCATGTCGCCGGAGAAGGCGATGTCGGTGTTGGCAAAGTCCAGCAGCCCGCCGCGTTCGGCAAAGCGGCGTTCTTCTTCCTCTTCCTCCGGATCGCGAGGCTGGTCGCCGCCTGCCATCATCGCGTGATCGGCGTGGTCGGCATGGCCCTCGTGGCCTGCCATCGCTTCGGCGGCCTCCCCTTCCTCCTCCTCGGGAATTTCGGGACGCAGGTCGCCGGGGTTCTCCGGATCGAAGAACCCTGCGGGCTTGCGCAGCGAAGCCACGTGGCGAAGGTTGAGGATTGCCTCGCCCGCATCGAACAGGCCTGCCGCCAGCGTGGCGCGCGGATCGTCGGAGAGGCTGGCGAGAAAGGCGTTCATCCGCTCGATCTCGGCGTTCTGGTCGTTCACAACCTCGCTGGTGAATTCGTACATCACCGGGTCTGCGGCGGTGCCGCGCTGGTTGTGCAGGTCTTCCACCATGTACACCGCGCCCTGGTGGTGGCGCACCATCAGCTCCAGGAACAGCCGGTCGAAATTGGTACCGCGCGCCTCGGCCAGCGCGGCCATCTGCTCGGGGCTGGCCATGCCCTGCATGTCGGCGTGGTGGGCATGGCCCATGCCCGCCATTTCCACCGGCTCGCCCCGATCGGTCAGCCAGCCGCGCATGAATTCGATCTCGTCCTCCTGCGAGGCATCGATGCGCCCAGCGATGGCCAGGATCTCGGGCGTGCTGGTGCGATCGGCCGCCAGCGCCGCCATGTCGACGGCCTGCTGGTGGTGCACGATCATGCCCTGCATGAAGGCGACATCCGCCGGGGAATAGCCGTTGCGCGCAAGGTCGATTGCCTCTTCCTCGCTCAGCGTGCGTGGCTGCGCGCCGACAGGGCCGGGCTGGACGATGGTCACTTCCTGCGCGGCCACGCTGGCCCCGCTTGCCAGAAGCAGGGCGGCGAGTGATGCGCCGGTGGCAAGCCGCAGGCGAGTGGTGGTGGTGGTCATGTGCGTGGTTCCCCGAAAGACTGGTTTCATCTGCACCCATAGGCCCTGCGAATGGCCCATCCGTCAAGACGGGACCTTGGGCAGGCAATGTTTGTGCGAGGCCGCTTGCCGCGGCCTGCACATAGGGTTAGCTTTCGCCACGAGTGAACGAGGGGAGAAGAAGCCTTATGCGTGCAGCGATCTTTGCCACCGCCCTGCTGGTCGGCCTGTCGGCCTGCGGCGGCGATGCCGACACCGGGGAAACCGAAACGACGCAATATTCGGCGCGCAGCTACATGCAGGCGATCAACGATGTCGCGCGCATGGATGATCGCCAGTATGACGAGGCGCGCCAGCCCGGCGAGCTGCTGGCCTTTGCCCAGATCGACAAGGGTGAAGTGGTTGGCGACTATATCATGGGCGGCGGCTACATGACCCGGCTGCTGGCCATGGCGGTAGGGGCCGATGGCAAGGTCTATGCCTTCCAGCCGGAAGAATTCATCGCCTTCCGGCCCGAATATGCGGACGAGCAGGATGCTGCAGTCGCGCCCTATTCCGACGATAACGGCAATCCCGTGCGCGTCTTCCCGCTGCGCGGCCCTATCACCGATCCCGGCTGGCCCGAGCCGCTCGACACCATCATCACGGTGATGAACCTGCACGACCTGTATATCTCGCAGATGCCCGAAGGCACGGCCGACGCGGCAATCCAGATGCTGTACGATTCGCTTAAGCCCGGCGGCACGCTGGTGGTGGTCGATCATCTGGCCGCCGAAGACGGCGGGGCGGAGGCAGCGGACGAACTGCACCGCATGGATGCGCAACTGGCGCTGGATGCCCTCACCGCAGTCGGCTTCGAACTGGAAGCGGAATCGGACCTGTATTCCCGCCCCGACGATCCACGCACGGCCAATGTGTTCGACGATTCCATTCGTGGAAATACCGACCAGTTCGCCTGGCGTCTGCGCAAGCCCGAATAGGCCCTTTTTTGCGGCACGTTTCCCGGTCGCGAGCGTTGGTTGCACGAAAGCAAAAAGCAGGAGAAAAGCCCGATGAAGGTTCCGCACAAGGCTCATGTCGCACTGGTCGATGGCACCCGCTTCCTGGTGCTGCGCAACGTTGGGCCGATCTTCGAGCCCAAGCTGTCCGTTCTGGAGGAGCCCTCGCTCGATCCGAGCAACTACAGCGCGGCGGTGAGGAACCAGGACGATGCCAGCCAGCTAAAGGGCAAGACCGACCTCGATGAACTGGCGCATGCCGCAGCGGCGGCAGAGTGGCTCAATGCCAAGGCCATTGCCGGAACCTTCGAAGACCTGGTGGTGATCGCCGATCCCAAGACGCTGGGCGAAATGCGGCGCCACTACCATCCAGAGCTGGTAAAGCGGCTGGCGGCAGAGGTCGACAAGGCGCTGGCGCACGAGCCGCTGGACAAGGTCGAAAAGGTTCTTGCCAACACCTGAAGCAGCAGGATTCCGGCAGAACCGGGCCGTTTTCGGCCTGCGCGACTCGATACGTCGCCAATCCGGCGCGATTCGTCGCGCGCCCATCGCCAGACCGTGTGCTATTAAGCAATTGATAAGCACGTTTCTGGCAACGTCCACGGTATGGATACTTCGGTGATCGCACGTATTATTGCGCTACTGGCATTGGCTCTCGCCCCCTTGGCGAGCGCGAGCGCGCAGGCGCAAGGCGCCACCGGTGATTTCGAAAGCGCGTTCGACAGCGCCTTTGGCACCGAAGTCCGCGAACCGCCGCAGTTCCTCGAAGAGCCGAGCACGCCGCTGGAACGGCGTATTGCGCAACTGGCCGATGGCAGCGACGGCCGCATCGGCGTTGCCGCGATCGACCTTGCCACCGGAGAGGAAGTGTCGGTGCTGGGCGACCAGCGCTTTCCCATGGCCTCGACCAGCAAGATCGCCATTGCCGCCACCTACCTTGAAGGGGTGGACCAGGGTCGCTGGAGCCTGACCAGCGAATTCCCGCTGCTGTGGGCCGTGCGATCGCAGCCGTTTTCCACTGCCGCCGCGCCGGTGCGCGAAGGCGAGTACATGACCGCGGCAGAACTGATCGATCTCAGTCTGACACGCAGTTCCAACCCTGCCACCGATGCGCTGCTGGCTGCCGTGGGCGGCCCCGAGGCGGTGAACGACTGGGCGCGCCGCGCAGGCCTGACCGATTTCAGCCTCGACCGCGACATCGCCACGCTGGTGCGCGACGATCGCGAATTCGACCCGGCCACCTACATCGACATGCGCGACAGCGCCACGCCCGAGACCATGGTGCGCCTGCTGGCCGGCATCTACCAGGGTGAATGGCTGAGCCCGGAGAGCCGCCACATTATCCTGGATGCCATGGAACGGTGCCGCACGGGTCGCCGCCGCATCAGAGCCGGCATGCCCGAAGGCGTCACGGTGGCGCACAAGACCGGCACGCTCAATCGCCTGGCCGGCGACATCGGGATCGTCGAGATGCCCGATGGACGCGCCATCGCCATGGCCATCTACGTCACCGGGCAAAGCGCTTCGCAGGCAGACGAGAACGCGAACAAGAGCCGGGCACGCGCCTTGCGCGATTCGCGGATCGCCTCGATCGCGCGGGCCCTCTACGATGGCTATGCCGAGCAGGCAGACGGCCGGGCCTTTGCCAACGCCGAATATGCAGCACCAGCAGCTGCCGCGCGCTGAGGCAGCTGCAACAGGGCGCCCCGCCCGGAGCAAATACCTTTCAGGCATGGAAAAAGGGCGCGGCCATCGCTGGCCACGCCCTCAATCCGTGTAAAGCCTGGAAGGCTGCGAGGATTACTCGGCAGCTTCTTCTTCCATGGTGGCTTCAGCGTCGTCAGCCATTTCTTCGACGGCGTCGGTAGCTTCGTCCATGCTGGCTTCGGCGTCGGCGACGGCTTCGTCAGCGGTTTCTTCCATGGCTTCCATGTTGGCTTCAGCGTCAGCCGAAACTTCTTCCATGGCGTCGGTGGCGTCTTCCGAAGCGGTTTCGCCGCAAGCGGCGAGGGTCAGAGCAGCGCCAGCGGCGGCAGCGACGAGAACGATCTTACGCATAGGTATAAACCCCTTGAATTGCATAATTGTGGGAATGGCTGATGCCGGTCCCGGAACCGGCCTTCCCGCCAGTTCTGCTGCCTAAATAATGCCACATTTTGACCCACGCAAGCACATTATGGCGCAATTGCGGCGAACCGAAGGCAACAATAAGGCGGAATCTTTGATGCTTACAGCCGGGGAACGCCCATGCTAGCAGGCGGAAATGCCCGATAAACAGCATCTCTACCTGGTCGATGGCTCGGCCTATATCTTCCGCGCTTACCACCGTCTGCCGCCCCTGACGAATCCGGAAGGGACGCCCGTGGGCGCGGTCTATGGCTACACCACCATGCTGTGGAAGCTGGCAGAGGATCTCGACAAGGCCGAAGGTCCCACGCACCTGGCCGTGATTCTCGACAAGTCGAGCAAGAGCTTCCGCAATGATATCTACGACCAGTACAAGGCCAACCGGCCGCCGCCGCCCGAAGACCTGGTGCCGCAGTTCCCGCTGATTCGCGACGCGACGCGCGCCTTTTCGCTGCCCTGCATCGAGGAACCCGATGTCGAGGCAGACGATATCATCGCCAGCTATGCCCGCGCTGCGCAGGCCAAGGGATGGGATGTCACCATCGTGTCCTCCGACAAGGACCTGATGCAGTTGGTGGGCGAAAAGGACGGCGCCCGCATCGACATGCTCGATACGATGAAGAACGCGCGCATCTATATCCCCGAGGTCGAAGAGAAGTTCGGCGTGCCGCCAGAGAAAGTGGGCGACGTGCTCGCGCTGATGGGCGATTCGGTCGACAACATTCCCGGCATCTTCGGTGTCGGCCCCAAGACCGCCAGCAAGCTGATCGCAGAGCATGGCAGCCTCCAGGCGGCTCTCGATGCGGCGGAAGACATGAAGAAGTCCAAGCTGAAGGAACGCTTGCTGGAGCACCGCGAGGATGCCGAACTCAGCCGGGTACTCGTCACGCTGAAGGAGGATTGCGAACTTCCCCAGCCGCTCGAGGATTTCAAGCTGGACGGCGTGCCGCCCGGACCGCTGGCGCAATTCCTCGAAACGCACGGCTTCAACAGCCTGCTGCGACGGCTGGACGCAGGCACCGGCAGCCCGGACAAGCCCAACGACCTGAATCCGGCCAAGGCCGATACCAAGGGCGCAGCAGCCTCCGGCGAAGGCAACAGCCAGCCGCTGCCCGATTGGCCGGATGTGGATCGCAGCGCCTACGAATGTGTGCAGACGATGGAGCGTCTGGAAGAGTGGGTCGAACGCGCCTTTGCCGCACGGCTGGTGGCGGTCGATACCGAAACCAGCGACCTCGATGCCATGCAGGCCGACCTCGTCGGTTTCAGCCTTGCGCTTGGCCCCAACGATGCCTGCTACGTGCCGCTGGCCCACGGCAGCGACGACATGTTCGACGAGAAGCCCGCACAGGTCGATCGTGACCAGGCGCTGGCCGCGATCAAGCCGCTGCTGGAAAGCGATGCCGTGCTGAAGGTGGGGCAGAACATCAAGTACGACCTCAACGTGCTGGCGCGTTACGACATCGAGGTGGCGCCGATCCACGATACCATGGTCATCAGCTTCGCCATGGACGCTGGCCGCGAGGAAAGCGGTGTCGGCGGCGGCCACGGGATGGACGAACTGGCCGAGCGCCACCTTGGCCACACCTGCCTGAAGTTCAAGGACGTGTGCGGCACGGGCAAGAAGGCCATCCCCTTCGGCCAGGTGCCGCTGGACAAGGCCACCGAATATGCGGCGGAAGATGCCGACGTGACCTGGCGCCTCTACCAGCACCTCTATCGCCGCCTTCCGGTGGAAGGGGCAACCCGCGTCTACGAACGGGTCGATCGCCCGCTGATCCCGGTTGTGGCAGGCATGGAGCGTGAAGGCATCAAGGTAGACCGCGCCGCGCTGTCGCGCCTGTCCGAACAGTTTGCCGAGACCACCGCGCGGATCGAGAAGGAGATCCACGAGGAAGCCGGCGAGGAGTTCACCATCGGCAGCCCCAAGCAGCTGGGCGAAGTGCTGTTCGACAAGCTGGGGTACAAGGGCGGGCGCAAGGGCAAGAGCGGGCAGTACTCGACTGACCAGTCGGTGCTGGAAAAGCTCAGCGCGCAAGGTGCGACGATTGCCGACAAGGTGCTGGAATACCGCCAGCTTTCGAAGCTGAAATCGACCTATACCGATGCCCTGCAGGAAGCGATCAACCCGAACACAGGCCGCGTGCACACCAGTTATTCGCTGGTAGGCGCGCAGACGGGCCGCCTGTCCTCTACCGATCCCAACTTGCAGAACATCCCCATCCGCACCGAGATCGGGCGCGAGATCCGCAAGGCCTTCGTGCCCGAAACCGGCAACGTGCTGCTGGCGGCCGACTATTCGCAGATCGAATTGCGGCTGGCCGCGCACATGGCCGACGTGCCGGAGCTGAAAGAGGCCTTCGAACAGGGCGAGGACATCCACGCCCGCACGGCGAAGGAGATGTACGGCGAGGTCGACCGCGACACGCGCGCCAAGGCCAAGACCATCAACTTCGCCATCCTCTACGGCATTTCGCGCTGGGGCCTGGCGGGCCGGCTTGGCGTGGAACCGGACGAAGCGCAGGAAGTGATCGACACCTATTTCAAGCGCTTCCCCGGCATCCAGAGCTATATCCACGAAACGCTGGAGAGCGTGCGCGAGAAGGGTTATTCGGAGACCCTGTTCGGCCGCAAGACGTGGTTCCCGCGCATCAATTCGAAGAACCAGGCCGAGCGCCAGGGCTCCGAACGCGCGGCGATCAACGCGCCGATCCAGGGCACCAGCGCCGATATCATCAAGCGCGCCATGGCCCGCATGCTGCCCGCGCTGGCAGAGGCAGGCCTTGGTCACGTACGCATGCTGCTGCAGGTGCACGACGAACTGGTGTTCGAACTGCCCGAAGGCGACGTGGATGCAGCCTCCCCGGTGATCGAACGGGTGATGGCCGATGCAGCCTTGCCTGCCGTCAAGCTGAGCGTGCCGCTGGGCATCGAGATCGGCACCGGCACCAGCTGGGATGCCGCGCACTGAGCTTGCTAGGCGGGCCGGCGGTCTTTACTGCATTGCACCATGAATGACTGGCTGACTGCCCTTCGCGACACCGTGCCCGATGCCATTGAGTCCTGGCTGGTCGCCGCGCTGGCGGCGGCTATCGGTGTCCTGCTGGCGCTGCTGGCGCATCGCATCCTGTTCCGCATTCTCAGGAAAGTCGCCAAGGCCAGCGACAGCGAGGCGGACAATATCGTCGTCAGGCACCTGGCGCGGCCCACCAAGTGGGCCATGGTGGCACTGGGCGTGGTACTGGCGGCGCGCGAAGTCGCGGTGCTGGAAAGCGTGTGGGAGAAGATCGCCGGCTTCGTGATGCCCGCGCTGATCGGCTGGATCGCGTTGTCGATCATGCGCGCATTCGTGGCGGCGATGGAGCTGCGCGCCGATATCGACGTGGCCGACAACCTTCAGGCGCGCCGCCGCCGCACGCGGCTGGCCATATTCAGCCGCATCGGCACCTTCTGCATCATCGTCATCACCGTGGGGCTGATGATGCTCTCGATCCCCGGCGTGCGCAGCGTGGGGGTCACGCTGATGGCCTCTGCCGGACTTGCGGCCCTCGCCGTGGGTGCGGCCGCCCAGCCTGCGCTGAAGGCGCTGATCGGCGGGCTGCAGATGGCGCTGACGGAACCGATCCGCATCGACGATGTCGTCATCATCGACGGCGAATGGGGCCGCATCGAGGATATCCGCACCACCTATGTCGTGGTGAAAGTGTGGGACGAGCGGCGCCTGATCGTGCCCTCTTCCAAGTTCCTGGAGGAAACCTTCCAGAACTGGACGCGCAAGGATTCGCAGCTGCTGGGCACGGTCTACCTGCACCTGGACCCGCTGGCCGACGTGGCCCGCCTGCGCACCGAGTTCGAGAGGCAGATCGAGTCCAACCCGCTGTGGGACCAGCGCGTCAAAGCGGTGCAGGTCACCGATACCACGCTCGATTCGATGGAACTGCGCCTGCTCATGAGCGCGCAGGACGCCAGTGCCGCCTTCGACCTCAGGTGCCAGATCCGCGAAGGCATGCTGGCCTTCATCCGCGAACAGATGCCCGAAGCCATTGCCGTTCGCCGCGTCACCTCTGCAGCAGAGATGCTGTGGGAAGGCGGCGAAGCGGGGATTACTTCGAACCGGGACTAGTGCTTTGAATCCCGCGTGCTCTCCACCATGCCTTCGGTGATGAAGCCGATTGGGCGCACTTCCGCGGCGCGCTTCTTCAGTTCGCCCTTCATCTTCTTGTACTCGGCTTCCATCTTCGCGGTAACCGTGGCGCGGCTGTCTTTCAGCGCGTCCTCGAAATCGGCCATGGCGACGCTGTCCGGTTCACCGTTGGTGCGGCGGATGGCGGTCAGGCCGGCGCGGCGCACCACGTCTTCCAGGTCTGCGCCGGTGAAGCGATCGGTTTTCTTCGCGATGGCGCCAAGGTCGACGTCTTCGCCCAGCGGCATACCCGCGGTGTGGATCTTGAGGATGTGCTCGCGGCCAGGTTCGTCCGGCGCGCCGACGTAGACCAGCTCGTCGAACCGGCCGGGGCGCAGCAGCGCCGGGTCGACCAGCGTCGGGCGGTTGGTCGCACCGATCACCACGATGGAGGACATCTCCTCCATCCCGTCCATTTCGGCCAGGATCGTGTTGACCACCCGGGCCGTCACCTGCGGTTCGTTGGCAGACGATCCGCGCGCCGGCACCAGGGAATCGATCTCGTCGATGAACACGACGCACGGCGCCACCGCGCGCGCACGGGCGAACATGCGGGCGATCTGCTGCTCGCTTTCGCCGTACCACTTGGACAGCAAGTCGCTGCTCTTGATCGAGATAAAGTTGGCTTCTGCCTCCTTCGCCACCGCCTTCGCCAGCAAGGTCTTGCCCGTTCCGGGCGGGCCGTAGAGCAGGAAACCCTTGGCCGGACGGATACCCAGCCGCTCGAACGCGCGCGGGGTCCTCAGCGGCAGTTCGACGCCTTCCTTCAGCGAGGCGATGGCTTCGTCGAGGCCGCCAAGGTCCTGCCAGCCGACCTTGGGTGCCTGCACCATCACTTCGCGCATGGCGCTGGGCTGCACGCGCTTCAATGCTTCGCGAAAGTCGTTCTTCTCGACGCACAGTTCTTCCAGCACTTCGGCAGGCACTTCGCGCGCGTCGAGATCGAGCCTGGGCATGATCCGGCGCACCGCTTCGATCGCCGCCTCGCGCGTCAGTGCGGCGATGTCCGCACCGACAAAGCCGTGGGTGGAGCGCGACAATTCGCCCAGGTCCACGCCTTCGCCCAGCGGCATGCCGCGCGTGTGGATGGCCAGGATCTCGCGCCGACCGCTTTCGTCGGGGACGCCGATCACGATCTCGCGGTCGAAGCGACCGGGGCGACGCAGTGCCTCGTCGATGGCATCGGGCCTGTTGGTGGCGGCAATCACCACCAGGTTGGCGCGCGCCTGCAGCCCGTCCATCAGCGTCAGCAGCTGGGCGACAAGGCGCTTTTCCGCCTCGCCCTGCACCTTTTCGCGCTTGGGCGCGATCGAATCGATCTCGTCGATGAAGACGATGGCCGGCTGGCTGCGCTCGGCTTCCTCGAACACCTCGCGCAGCCGCTTTTCCGATTCGCCGTAGGCGCTGCCCATGATTTCCGGGCCGTTGATGGTGAAGAACTCGGCATCCGATTCGTTCGCCACCGCCTGGGCCAGCCGGGTCTTGCCGGTGCCGGGCGGGCCGTGCAGCAGCACACCCTTGGGCGGGTCGACGCCAAGGCGGGTGAACAGCTCAGGGTAGCGCAGCGGCAGTTCCACCATCTCGCGCAGGGCCTTGATGGTCTCGTCCATGCCGCCGACGTCGTCGTAGTTGATCATGCCGCGGGCATCGCGCGGTTCCTCGAACTCGGCGCGCAGTTCCACCTCGGTGTTCTCGTCGATGTGGACGAAGCCCTTGGGCACGGTGGAGACCACCTGCAGGCGGATCTGCGTCAGCGCATAGGCGGGCGCATTGAACATGCGGCGCACTTCGGGCGGCACGTTCTGCACCGGCTGCTGGCCATGGGTAGCAACCAGGTCTCCGGCAGTCAGCGGTTGCTTGAAGAACACCCGCTTCAACGCCTCGCTGGGGCCGTGCAGGCGCATCTCGCGGCGGGCGGGCGCGAACACCACGCGCGTGGCCGGCTTCGTCTCTGCCCGGCGCACGATCACGTGTTCGCCGGAAGAAGTCTCGGCATTGCCGCGCTGCAAGCCATCGAGGCGAATCACGTCGAGCGCTTCGTCCTCGTCATAGGCAGGGGCGGCGATGGCGACGGTGGCGCGCTTGCCTTCGATCTCCACCGCGTCGCCTTCGGTAATGCCCAGCGCCTGGAAAGCAGACCGGGGCATGCGCACCACGCCGCGGCCCGATTCCTCCTGCCGGGCGGCAGCGACCTGCAGCCGCACCGTTCCCGCTTCCACCTGTGCTGCATCCGCTTCGGCCATGTGTGGTCCTGTCCAGTTATGCCTGTTGTCTACAGCGGACCTAGGGAGCGCCCGCCACTATTGCAAACCTGCAAGCAGCCGGAAGGTGCCGGGAAAGCCGCCAGCGGATGGATCAGGCGCTGCGGTACGGCTCCTGGGAGCGGGCAAGAAAAAAGGCCCGGTCGTTGCCGACCGGGCCTGGGAAGTTTTGGGAGAGGATGCCTGAAAGGCAGGGAGAGATATGCGCGGATCGACCCGATCTCGCAAGTGCGAAAAGGGCATCATATGTTGCACCTTTTGCAACATATCGGTATATTAGCGAAAATGCAGTGACTTAAGGGCTTACATGAGTGTCAGCCCCTGGCGAAAATCGAATCGATATTCAGGTTGAGGCGAATCGCTATTGTGCAGTGCGGCATCGGGCTTTGGCTGGTGACACGAAGCCGCCCGGGCTCTAGTGTCCGCACGATTCCACAGCCCAAGGATGCCGCGATGCAGAAACTCTATCCTTCCGCCGAAGCCGCCCTTGAAGGGCTGCTGCACGACGACATGCTGATTGCGTCCGGCGGGTTTGGCCTGTGCGGCATCCCCGAACGATTGCTGAAGGCGATCCAGGACAGCGGCGTGAAGAACCTCACCTTCGCCAGCAACAACGCCGGGATCGACAACGAAGGCATCGGCATGCTGCTGCGCACGCGGCAGGTAAAGAAGATGATCTCCTCCTACGTCGGCGAGAACAAGGAATTCGAACGACAGTACCTTTCGGGCGAGCTGGAGGTGGAGTTCTGCCCGCAAGGCACGCTGGCCGAACGCATGCGCGCAGGCGGCGCAGGGATTCCCGGCTTCTACACCAAGACCGGCGTCGGCACGCAGGTGGCAGAGGGCAAGGAGCACAAGGAATTCGACGGCGAGACATACATCCTCGAGAAGGGCATCTTCGCCGACCTGTCGATCATCAAGGCCTGGAAGGCGGACGAGACAGGCAACCTGGTGTTCCGCAAGACTGCGCGCAATTTCAACCAGCCTGCCGCCACCTGCGGCAAGGTGTGCGTGGCCGAGGTGGAGGAAGTGGTGCCCGCCGGTTCGCTGGACCCCGATTGCATCCACCTGCCCGGCGTCTTCATCAACCGCATGGTGGTGGGCGCCCCCTACGACAAGAAGATCGAGTTCGTCACGACGCGCCAACGCGAGACGGCGTGATGCCCGGCATACCGATGATGCAATCGGTGCGCAGTGCGAGCCTGGCCCATTCCCGAATCACGGGATTGAGCGCCGCGGGGGCACCTGCCGGAAACGGGAAAGGGCTCGACATGGAACGGGCAGGCAATACCACCGGGCTGAACACGTTGCAGGATGACATGCGCGAATGACCTATCGTAACCTTTTGCTCCTCGGCCTTTCTTCCATCGCCCTGCAAGGCTGCATCGCGGCGGCCGCGCTGCCGATCGTGGCGGGCGGCGGCGCGCTGGTTCGCAATGGCGTGTCCGACGACGCGCGTTCCAGCAGCCGCGAAAGCGTGACGGTGGTCAATCCTCCGCTTGTAACTCCGGCAGCGGCCCCCACGCCCACGCCGACTCCTGCCCTGGCCGCCGCGGAGCCTGCCGAACCGGTTGCGGCAGCGGCGGAGCCGATCTCGCCCCAGGCCACGCCGACACCCGCATCCACACCCACTCCGCTGGCATCTGCCACGCGGGAGCCGGTGATCGTCGCCACCCTGGGGGATGCGTCGCAGGATGCACTCTATGTCGAACGCTATCCGGGGGAAACCAAGCAGTCGCGCCGTGCCGCGCTGGCGCAGACGCGCTGCGTGATCGCACTGGCGGGTGACGAGCGCTCGGACTTCGACGACCTTTATAATTTCCTGCGCGACCTCAACGATGCGCGCTCGCTGGAGATGATGCTGGGCAACGGCTGGTTCCTCATCCCCAACCCGGTCGGCGAATAGCCGCGCAGACACACCTTTCCCCCAAAGGAGAACGCTCAATGCCCTGGACCCGCGACGAGATGGCCGCCCGCGCCGCGCAAGAACTGCAGGACGGTTATTACGTCAATCTCGGCATCGGCATCCCCACGCTGGTGGCGAACCACATTCCCGAAGGCATGCAGGTGACGCTGCAAAGCGAGAACGGCATGCTGGGTATCGGCCCCTTCCCTTACGAGGGCGAGGAGGACGCCGACCTCATCAACGCCGGCAAGCAGACCATCAGCGAACTGCCGCACTCTGCCTATTTCGATAGCGCCACCAGCTTTTCGATGATCCGCGGCGGGCATATCGACCTGACCGTGCTTGGCGCCATGGAAGTGGCCGAGAACGGCGACATCGCCAACTGGATGATCCCCGGCAAGATGGTGAAGGGCATGGGCGGCGCGATGGACCTGGTGGCAGGCGTGAAGAAGATCATCGTGGTGATGGAGCACACCTCCAAGCACGGTGACCCGAAGTTCATTCCCGAATGTACCTTGCCGCTGACGGGCACCAATGTGGTCGACATGATCATCACCGACCTTGCCGTGTTCCAGCGCCCCAACCACGACCTGCCGTTCAAACTGGTGGAACTGGCGCCAGGCGTAAGCGCAGAGGAAGTGGCCGAGAAGACCACGGCGCATTACCTGAGCTGACAGGGTTTGGACCGGTTTGTCCGCTTCGTCTGGATCGGGGCGTTCCTGATCGGTGCCGTCAATCACGCGCGCGATGTGCTCTCCGGCGGCTGGTTGCCCTACGATTTCGCCCCGCTTGCGCTGAACTGGTTCTGGTCGCTGCTGCTGCCGCTCGATCTGGCCGCCGCAGCCTTGCTGGCACTGCGATACCGCGCAGGCGTGGTGCTGGGCCTGGCGATCATCGTGGTCGATGTCGGCGTAAACACATGGTTTGCCTACGAAACCGATTGGATGGACCTGTTCAAGGCGCTGCAATGGCAGAGCCTGTTCCTCGGCTTTGCGCTCGCTTCGGCACCGTTGCTCTGGCGCGGCAGGTAGGCTGCAAGCGCAAGCCTATCTTTTGCCCGCGGCACCTGCTAGGATGACGTCGGAATATGCGACGGACTTCGAGATTTGCCGACCGCCGGTCATCCTTCTTGCGAAGGCCCGGCGCAATCCAGACGACGACTTCCTTTCATCAGACGATTTGACGCGACAACCGCCCCCGCATGGTGCGGGGCGGCAACCCTTACGTTTCTTGAAAGGAACGACACATGGCCAAGATTGGCACCGTAAAATTCTTCAACACCGACAAGGGCTATGGTTTCATCCAGCCCGACGATGGCTCGGCCGACAGCTTCGTGCACATCACCGCCGTTCAGGCGGCAGGGATGCAGACGCTCGATAAGGAGCAGCGCCTCAACTACGACGTCGAAACCGGCCGCAACGGCAAGGAAAGCGCCGTCAACCTGTCGGCTGCCGACTGATCTTCCGGGGCGGGGGCGCTGCGCCAAGGCGTCGCCCCCGCCCTGCCCTTCCCCCACACCCATCATCAGGAGAAGGACCATGGCCCAGACTTTCGAATTCTATCGCGACCGCGCCGATGCCGCCGCCGCAGCTGCCGAGCAGGCGACGCTGGACAACGTGCGCGAGCGCGAACTGCGCGCGGAACGTACGTGGCGCGGGCTGGCCGAACAGGCGCGCAAGGTGGCCGAGGACCGCGAAAAGGCGGCCCGCGAAAAGGCCGAGCAACGCGCTGCAGAAGCCGAGGAAATGCGCGCCAGCTAGGCGCACGTTTGTTGCAGGCAAGACCGCCCTTGACGCGTCGCTTCATTCCTGTATTTCGGAAATTACAGAAATTCAGGAATGTGAGTCGGAACTCGTGAAAGTAACCGATATCCCCGAAGCCGAAGCGTTCATCCTCCACTGGGGGGAGATGGGTTCGCACTGGGGGGTGAACCGCTCGGTCAGCCAGGTGCATGCGCTGCTCTACCTGTCCGACAGGCCGCTCAATGCCGAAGAGATCTGCGACACGCTGGGCCTCGCCCGCTCCAACGTCTCCACCGCGCTGAAGGAACTGCAAGGCTATGGCATCATCCGCCGCCAGCACGTGATGGGCGACCGCCGCGATCACTTCGTGGCCGAGACCGACCTGTGGGAGATGCTGATGCGCATCACCTTGGAACGCAAGAAGCGCGAGATCGACCCCACGCTGCTGGTGCTGTCGGACCTTTCCGCCCAGTTGGAAGGCCGCGACGATGTGCCCGCGCACATCCGTGAGCGGATAGAGCGCATGCACACCTTCATGGGCACGCTGACGGGCTGGTTCGACGACGTGCGCAAGCTGCCCAAGGGCACGCTGGTTTCGCTGATGAAGCTGGGCAGCAAGGTCGCGCGCTTCATCCCCACTCGCAACCAGACGGGCGGCTAACCTCCAACAGCGAAAGGATCACCTGCCATGACTGCCGATCCACGAGATAGAGTTTCTGGAATTACAGAAATTCCGAAAGATGGCTTCGGGCCTAATGCACGGAATTTCGCGTCGGCGTGGGGCTGGGGAACTGCGGCATTCGCCATACTGCTGCCTATCGGCATGATCGCTGACGGCGCGTCCGTCAGCGGGTTCCTTGGCGGCATGCTGCTCTGCGGTTTCGTGGGCGCGCTCTTTGTCATCGTCGGCCTGCTCCTGATCGGCCTGCCGACCACGCTGCTGCTCAAAGCTGCCGATTGGGAGATGGCCGCCCTTTATGGCCTGATTGGCGCGCTTGCAGGCGCGGCATCCATTGCCCTGCTGTTTAGTGGCGAGCTGTACACCGACAACGCCCTTTCCATTTTTGCTGGCGTTGGCGGGATCGCTGGAGGAGCCACAGCCTATCGCTGGGGTCGCTGGCGCGAAGCCAAGCAGTCCATTCGCAACAATGCTGCTGAAAAACCAAACAACCCCTTCCACGACATGATTCACTAAGCAGGAGAAGTCCGATGACCGAACTCAGCTATTTCGCCTACCTCATCATCGCCATTGCCCTTACCGGCTGGGTTGCACGCACGCTCAGCGTCAATGGCGAGGTGTTCCTGGTCGATTGCTTCGGCCACGACGAGGTGCTGGCGCGCAGCACCAACCACTTGCTGGTGGTGGGCTTCTACCTCGTCAACGTGGGCTTCATCCTGCTGACCATCAGCCTGGGCAGCGAGCCCGCCACCCTGGCCGAGGCGATCCGCTTCGTTGCCACCAAGGTGGGGCTTGCCGTGCTGGTGCTGGGCTGCTGGCACTTCTTCAACATGCAGATGATCGCCCGCTACGGCCGCAAGGTGGGCCGCTGGGTGCGCGAGAACCACGGGGCACTGCCGGCCGGGGCTTCCGTCCCCAGCACCAAGCGTTGAACCAGTCTATCACGCGAAGGGGCGGCTCCATAACGGGGCCGCCTTTTCGCGTGCGCGCTCAGCGTAGCGGCGCGCGGCTGCCGTCCTTCACGTGCAACAGCACCAGCGCGGCCACCAGCGCAGCAAGCGTCATGTAAAGCGCAGGCGAGGTCGCCAGCCCGGTCTGCGCGATCAGCAGCGAGGCGATCATCGGCGTCAGCCCGCCGAACACGCCCAGCCCGATATTGAAGGCCACGCTGTATCCCGAAAGCCGGTCTTCGGCGGGGAACATCTCCACGAACAGCGCCGGGCCCGAACCGAGCGGCACGGCCAGCACCAGGAAGAAGCACAGGTGCGTCACCAGCACCGAGGCCAACGATCCGCCCGACACCAGCATCCATTCGTGCAGCGGCCAGGCCAGCAGGACCAGCAGCCCCATGGCAACGGCGATCCAGGTGCGGCGCGGCATCACCCGGTCGCCCACGATCGCAGCCAGCGGCATGGCCAGGATAACGATGAAGGTAACCCCCGAATTGATCGCCAGCGCCGTGCCGCGTTCCATCAGGCCCTGCGCGGTCAGCCATTCGGGCAGGTAGACCACCGCCATGTAGAAAGTGGTGCCGTATGCAGCGGCAAAGCCGACCGCCAGCAGCGTTTCGCGCCGGTTGCTGGTAAAGGCCTGCAACAGCGGCGAGGTTGCCGCGCGGTTCGCATCCTGGCGGCAGAACCGCTGCGAATTGTGCAGGTCGGAGCGGATCCAGAACGCCAGCGTGCCCAGCACGGCTCCTGCCAGGAAGGGCAAGCGCCAGGCCCAGTCCTGCACCACTTGCGGATCGAACAGGTTGGTCGTCAAAGCCGCCGCGCCCACGCCCAACAGCGAGCCGGACATGGAGCCGACATTGGCCCAGCTGCCGATCAGGCCGCGCTTTTGCATGGGCGCGGTTTCGACGAGGTAAGTGGCGGACGAGGAAAACTCCCCGCCCACCGACAGGCCCTGCATCAGCCGCACCAGCACCAGCAGTACCGGCGCAAGCATACCGGCCGTGGCATAGCTGGGCAGCAGGCCCAGCAGCAGCGTGGGCATGGCCATCAGCGCGACCGAGATCTGCATCGTACGCGCACGGCCGTGCAAGTCGCCGAACCACCCGAACAGCGCCGCCCCGATCGGCCGCATCACGAAGCCGGCGGCAAAGATGCCGTAAGTGGCGATCAGTCCTGCCGCGGGGCTGGATTCGGGAAAGAACACCGGCGCGATCACCCCGGCGAGATAGCCGTAGAGGGCGAAATCGTACCACTCCACGACATTGCCGATGAACCCCGCCATCACGCGGTGGCGAAGCTGCGGCGCCCTGGCTGCCTGTTGCTGCGCTATCTGCGATGCTCCATGCCCAAGGCTGCCCCTCCTAGCGCTTGATCCAGCTCCTGGCCTCGTCCAGCTGGGCCAGATCGAACAGCTTGAACTCGGTCGGCACCAGCGGCGTGAACACGCGCAGCGACATGCGCAGCCAGCCGATGTCGGTCACCACCGCGATGCGTTCGAACCTGTTCCAGTGGCGCACACCCAGCAGCATGTCGTTCCATGCGGCCTCGCCGGTGTAGGCGATGAACTGCTCGTCCACCACCAGCATGCACTTGATGCGGTCGTGCTTTTCCAGCTTGGCGTCCATCAGCGGCACGAGCTTGTCGGCATAGGCCTTGCCGGTGATGATGCCCTTCGCCTGCACCGCCACCACGTCGTCGGGGAACCCATCGAGCAGTTCGAACGTACCCGGCTCGTCGCCCTCGCTCTCCAGCCACGCGCGGGCCTCTGCCAGCTTGCTTTCCGGGAAGCGACGGATCTTCGCCTTCACGAAATGGTCGGCCATTTCGGGCACCACGGCCAGCAGCGGATTGTCGCCAACCACGGCCAGCTTCTGCACCAGCTTGTGGTGATCCTTCACCAGCTCGAAATGGTCCTGCAAGGCCTTCGGACTGTCCCAGTGCACCATGGCGTGCATGTGGATCAGGATATTGGGCACGCGGTCGTGCCGGTTGATGTAGTCATCGATGGTAGCGCGAACCTTCGCGAAATCTTCGCTGGTCAGCGCGCCTTCGAATTCGACTTCGGCAATACCTGCATCAGAGATCGTAATCTCGATCATCGTCGTCTCCTCTCACTCCGGCCCGAGTCGGGTATACGCCTTTGCGTGCTGCAGAACCAGAATTGCCGTTCACCGCGACAGGCCGCTTTTGCTGCCTTCCGCTGTGCCCGCGGCGTGCTAGAAGCAGGCAACGGGAGAGGACATGCAGACACGCAGCAAATCGCCATGGCTGGCGCTGGTGGTGATCGCATCGATCGCCACGGTGGGCTTTATCGACCGCATCGTGGTGAACGTGCTGGTGGAGCCGGTGAAGGCCGAGTTCGGCCTGTCGGACGCACAGGTTTCGCTGATGGCCTGGGCTTTTGCCTTGCTGAACATAGGCGCCGGGCTGGTGGTGGCGCGTATTGCCGAACGGGTGCGGCGGCTGACGCTGATTTCCTTCGGCACCATTTTCTGGTCCAGCGCCACGGCAGCCTGCGGCTGGGCGGGCAGCTGGGTGCAGCTGCTGGTGGCGCGCATGGGCGTGGGGCTTGGCGAGGCGATCGGCCTGCCGGGCAACCAGTCGGTGGTGGCCGACTATTTCCCCGCCAACAAGCGCGGTTTCGCGATTTCCTGCCTGCTCCTTTCCCCGCCGCTGGGCGCCTTCATCGGCTTTGTCGGGGGCGGCTGGATCGCGCAGGAATTCGGCTGGCGGATGACCTTCCTGATCGCCGCCATCCCGGGCCTGGTGATGGGCTTTGTCGCCTGGTTCTTCGTCGGCGAGCCCAGGCGCGGCCAGCACGATCCGGGCGCCAGCGACGATGTGCCGCCGGTTTCTGCCGTGCTCGGCCGGCTGTTCCGCCTGCCCAGCGCGCGCAACCTGGTGATCGGCTCGGCGCTCGCGGCCATGCTGGGCTTCGGCCTCAACTTCTTCTTCGCCAGCCTGATGGTGCGCGAATTCGAGGTAGGGTTGGCCGAGGCAGGGCTTTACGCCGGCCTGATCGCCAGCCTGCCCGCCGCGCTTTCGGTGGTAGGCAGCGGCTGGCTGGGTGACCGCTTTGGCGAAGGCAGCCCGCGCGCCTATGCGCTGATCCCGGCGATATCGCTGCTGCTGGGTGGGCCGCTGTATGCCTTCGCCATATTCCAGCAACAGCTGCCCCTGCTGCTGGGGCTGGTCAGCGTGGCGACCTTCCTCAACTTCGGCTACCTCGGCATCACCTACGCCACATTGCAGAACCTGATGCACCCGCGCATGCGGGCCACGGCAGCGGCGATCCTCAACGGCGTCTACGGCGTGGCGGGCGGACTGGGCCCCTCGCTGCTGGGCTGGCTGAGCGACAGCCTGTCGGTGGAAATGGGCGCAGCGCGCGGGCTGGCCACGGCGATGGCGATAACGGGCCTGGCTTACCTGTGGGCCTCGGCGCACTATTTCATGGCCGCGCGCAAGCTGCCTGCCGACATGGCTTCGGTCAGGTCTCCCGCCGCCGGAACGGCAGTGCCCTGAGCCCCGCGAGGCTGCGCCACGCCCACTCTGCCGGGCCTTGCCGGAATCGGGCGAGCCACATTGGCGACCACGCCAGCATCAGCGCAATCGGCACCAGCGCCAGCAACAGTATAGGGCCGCGCGACACTTCGCCGAACAGGCCCAGCCCCCAACTGGCGAACATCGCCGCGAACACCAGGCTGGTGGCAAGGTAATTGGTCAGCGCCAGCCGTCCCACTGCGGCAAGGCGACGGGTGATGGCACGGTCTTTCAGGGCGCCGCCGAACAGCGCCATGGCAAGCGCGGCGTAGCCGGCGCCCAATACCACGTCGAACGGGGCGGAAATGACGATGGCGTTCGCCGCCGTCACGATGGCATCGAAGCCGCTGAGAATGTCCCACGCGGCCAGCGCCAGCAGCACGGGGAGGCTGGCAAGCGCGCAATTTCGCGCCAGCCGCCGGGCGCGCGCCGCGTCCCATTTGCCCGCCAGCAGGCCGCTGCGCCACAGCGCCATGCCCAGCAGCATAGCGGCCAGCGCCGAAGGCATGGAGGCGACGATGAAGCGGCCTTGCATCGGCAAGTCCGACAGGCGCCGCGCCAGCCGCCCGGCAAAGCTCTCCGCGCCTTGCGCCAGGCTGTAGGCGATGGTGTCCGGATGGCCGCCATAGGTGCGCTCGGCCATGTCGCGGGCGGCAAGGTCCACGGGCATACCGCTGGCATACTGGTACCAGTAGTGCAGCCAGCCCCAGGCGAACCAGCCCGATACGGCCAGCTGCCCCGCCAGCAGCAGCACGGCAGCCCACAGCAGACGCCGTGTCGGCCAGCGCGCAGCGATCGGCAACAGCAGGCCGCACACGGCATAGATCCGCAGCACGTCGTTGTTGGCCAGCAGCACCGCATGCGCCAGGCCGATCGCCAGCAGCACTGCCATGCGGGCATAATGCGAACGCAGTGGATGGGGCACGTCCTTGCCCAGCAGGATGGCCACGCCCGCGCCGAACATCATCGCGAACAGCGCGCGAAACTTGTCTTCCACGAACACGAAGCCAAGCGCCCACAGCGTGGTTTCCAGCACATCGGTGCCGCCCCACACGCGCGGGTTGAGATAGGCGTTGGCGGGCATGGCAAACGCGATCACATTCATCAGCGCAATGCCGATGACGGCCAGCCCGCGCAGCGCGTCGAGCGCCTCGATCCGGTGCTTTGCAGAAGGCGCGGCGGTCAGGGCAGTGCCCGAAACGCTCACGCCCTCATCTCCTTACGCGAGCGCGGCCTTCAGGTCCGCGGCAAGATCGGTACGCTCCCAGGGGAACAGGTCGCCTTCCGCCTGGCGACCGAAGTGGCCATAGGCAGCGCTGGTGGCATAGATCGGCTTGTTCAGGCCAAGGTAGGTGCGGATGCCACGCGGGGTCAGGCCGCCCAGCTTCTCGATCCCGCGAATCGCGTCCTCGATCTTTTCATCGGCCACCGTGCCGGTGCCGTGGGTATCGACATAGAGCGACAGCGGCTGCGACACGCCGATGGCATAGGCGATCTGGATGGTGCACTTGCTGGCCAGGCCCGCCGCGACGACGTTCTTCGCCAGGTGGCGAGTGATGTATGCCGCGCTGCGGTCCACCTTTGTCGGGTCCTTGCCGGAAAAGGCGCCGCCGCCGTGCGGGGCCGCGCCGCCATAGGTATCGACGATGATCTTGCGCCCGGTCAGGCCGGCATCGCCATCGGGACCACCGATCTCGAAGCTACCGGTGGGGTTGATGTGCCATACGGTCTCGTCGGTGATGAAGCCTTCGGGCAGGATCTTGCCCACCACGCCCTTCACATAGGCGCGCAGCTCGGCTTCCTTCTCGCCTTCGTCATAGCCCGGCGCGTGCTGGGTGGAGACCACCACGGCGGTGCAGGCGACCGGCTTGCCGTTTTCATAGCGCAGGGTGACCTGGCTCTTGCTGTCCGGCTCCAGGAACGGGGCAGTGCCGTTCTTGCGGTCGGTGGCCATCTGCTGGAGGATCTTGTGGCTGTAGTCGATCGGCGCGGGCATAAGGTCGGGTGTCTCGTCGCAGGCAAAGCCGAACATGATGCCCTGGTCACCCGCGCCTTCGTCCTTGTTGCCGCTGGCATCCACGCCCTGCGCGATGTGCGCGCTCTGGCCGTGGAGGTAATTCTCGAAGGTCAGCGTTTTCCAGTGGAAGCCGTCCTGCTCGTACCCGATGTCGCGCACGGTATTGCGCACCGTGTCCTCGATCTCCTGCTCGATACCCGGTGCCCACTCGTCGCCCTCGATGATGCCCTTGCCGCGGATTTCGCCGGCCAGCACCACGCGCTGCGTCGTCGTCAGCGTTTCGCAAGCAACGCGCGCTTCGGGGTCCTTCGACAGGAACAGGTCGACAATGGCATCGGAAATCTGGTCGGACACCTTGTCCGGATGACCTTCGGAAACACTTTCGGAGGTGAACAGGTAGGATTGGCGCATGTTGGAGATTGCCTTCTCGTAAAAACACTGATGGTTCAGCGCGGGCTCTAACTGTGCCTCTTGCGCATTGCAACCAAACCCGCCGCCAGCAGCAAGACTGCCCAGCCAAGCGACAGCACGTTGCCGAAACGGGCGAACAGCGTCGGCGGCGTAGCCTGCGGCACCACGGTATCGATCCGCCCGCGCACATGCTGGCCAAGGTAGTCGCGCACCACGCCGCGCGCGTCGATCACCGCGCTGATGCCGGTGGTGGTGGCGCGCAGCACGGGCAGGCCTTGCTCGATCGCGCGCATGCGGGCCTGGGCCAGGTGCTGCGGCGGGCCGAAGGCGCCGAACCAGCCGTCGTTCGATGGGTTGAAGATATAGTCGGGCCGATTGTCGGGCTCGGTCACGTCGCCCGCAAACACGATCTCGTAGCAGATCTGCACCCCGGCCCGCCCTTGCGCGCCAAGGTCCAGCGTACGCGGTCCCGGCCCGGGCCAGAAGTCGATGCTGCCCGCCACCAGCCGCGACAGGCCCAGCGGCTCCAGCCATTCGCGCATGGGCAGGTATTCGCCATAAGGCACCAGGTGCGCCTTGGCATAGCCGCCCAGCAGCTCGCCGTCTGCACTCACTGCCGTCACCGCGTTGCGCGCGCCCAGCGCGCGTACCCAGCCGGTCTCGTCCGGTCCGATCTCGAGGTCGACTGCGCCGGTCAGCAAGACCGAGCCTTCGCCCACGGTCGCGCCCAGTCGGCGGCGCGCATAGATCGGGCTGCCCAGTGCGGTGGTGCGATCGTAGTAGCGCTGCGGATAGCCTTCGCGCAGGTAGTCCACCATGCCGCTTTCGGGCCACAGCACGATACGCGGTTCCTCGCTTTCCTCCAGCCGGGGGGAAAGCTGGGCAAGGCGGGTGAAGTGGTCCTCGTAATACTGCGGATCGGACAGCGTCTCCTGCCGGATATCGGGCTGGGCGATGGTGACTTGCAGATCGCTGTCATGCGGCGCACCCGCAGGCCAGTACATGCCCGCCAGCAGCAAGGCCGCCAGCGCCCCGCCGGCCAGCCAGTTGCGCTCGCGCAGCAGCAGCACCAGCGCGCAGCCCAGCAGCACGGCAAGGCCGGACAACGCATAGGTGCCCATCACCGGCGCGATCGCAGCCAGCCCCGGCCGGTCGAACGGGCCCAGCAGCGCCATGGCAAAGGGATTCCAGGCATAGCCGGTGAAGACCCAGCCGCGCATCCATTCGGTGACGATCCATGCCGCCGCAAAGACCAGAGCAAAGGCCCAATTCGGACTTCCCTGGCCAGAGCCGCGTTTCACCAGCAGGCGCGCCAGCAGCGCGGCAAGCGCGGGGTAGACGGCAAGATAGAGCGACAGCAGTGGCACCGCGGCCCAGCCGAGAATGGCGGGCATTTCCGACTGGTAGGTAAAGGCCGTGGCGATCCAGTTGTTGCCCAGCGTGAAGTGCGCCAGGCCGAACAGCCAGCCCAGTCCGAAGGCGCGCAGCGGTGTGGTGGCCCGGGCCGCCAGAACGGCAAACAGCCCCATGGCCAGCAGCGCGACCGGCCACAGGCCCAGGGGCTGGAATCCGGTTGCGGAAAGCAGGCCAAGCAGCAGGGCCGCCAGCCGCGATCGCGCCAGCAGGGGGTCGAGGACAGTTTTCCCGCTGGCCATCGCCGTCAGCTCCCGCCCGCCTGCCTTCGCTTCAACCGCCGGTATCAGTTGACGGCTTCGAGAGCCTCTTCGCCATCATCGTCGTCGGACTGCTTGCGCCGCGAACGCGCGGGCTTGCGGCGGGGCTTTGCATCCTCGTCGCCATCGTCGCCCTCGTCCGAACCGCGCGCGATGGCGGGCGGCAGCATATCGGGATCGAGACCGCCCTCGTCATCATCGCCGTCGTCACCTTCATCGCTTTCCGGCTTGCGCTTGCGCGTGGCCTTGCGCGGCTTCTTGCCGCGGTCGTCGCGGGTGAAGGGATTGTCGTCATCTTCCTGGTCGCCCGATGCGCCTTCGACGCCTTCCTGCGGCTCGGCATCGTTGCCACGACCCTTGCGCGGGTTGCCGCGACGCGAACGCGAACGATCCTGCTGGTCGTCGTCGTTATCGTCGTCGTCGGACCTGTTCTGCTCGCGCTCGGCAGCGCGCTTGGCCTGCGCCTCTTCCTTCTGCGCCTTGTTGTCGGCAATGACGCGGAAGTAGTGGTCGGCGAACTGCAGGTAGTATTCGGTCTGCACCCGGTCGTCGTTCAAGGACGCTTCGTGCGCCAGCTTCTTGTACTTTTCCAGCAGCTGCGGGGCGTTGCCACGCGCGCGGGAATCGATCCGGTTGGACTGGTTGCCACCACCACCGCCACGGTTGCTGCCGCGGCCGCGACGACGATTGCTGTTTCGATTGCTATTCAAGGGAAATTCGCTTCCTCAATCTGGCTACGATCCAAGTCGCTTCGCCATATGACCCCTCGTGAATACACCTCATTCGCGAGGTATTTCTTCTCCGTTGTCTGCGTGCTTGCGCTGCGGCCCTGGGACCGCGGTACCGGCAAATGTCGGAGTTCGGTCCAGCGCCCGTGCGCTGTCGACCTATGCGTAGAGTTAGCTACTCGATTCGTCTTTGCCAAGTGTTAATCGCAATTCCAGCGCCCTGTCACGTCCACCAAGGTCCTTGTGTGCAATTGCGGTAAAGCCGTGTTGGCGGGCGATTTCGGAGACCTGGCTTGCCTGCGTTGCGCCGATTTCGAGTACGGCGACGCCGTCTTTCGTCAACAGTTGCGGCAATTGCGGGATGATGACGCGATAGTCGTCGAGCCCTTCCGGACCCGCGAAAAGCGCGCTGGCAGGCTCGAAATCGCGCACGTCGGGGTCAAGCTCGGCGCCGTCCTCGACATAGGGCGGGTTGGCGAGGACGAGGTCGAAACGGCCCAGTTCGGCGTGCCAGCCGGGCCTCGTCCAGTCGCCGGTCTGCAGGGCGGTCCGTTCGGCAAGGCCGCGGCTGGCAGCGTTTGCGCGAGCCACCTGCAGCGCCGCTTCGGATGCATCCACACCAATACCCTCGGCCTCGGGCAATTCGTTCAGCACCGCCAGCAACAGCGCGCCCGAGCCCGTGCCAAGGTCGAGCACGCGCCGGGCATGGGGCGCTGCATCCAGTGCGACGCGCACGATCGTCTCGCTGTCGCCGCGCGGGATCAGCACGTCGGTCGTAACGGCAAGGGTCAGGCCGTAGAATTCCTGCCGGCCAAGGATGTAAGCCACCGGCTCGCGCGCGAGGCGTCGCTGCAGGAATTGCGCGAAACGCGCCGGGGCAGTGGCCTGCTGGTGACGCAGCAACATGTCGGAGCGCGAGACGCCCAGCGCATGGGCCATCAGCAGCTCGGCATCGAGGCGCGGCGTGTCGGAAGTGCCCAGCAGCATGCGCGAAGCTTCGCGCAGGGTCGCAGCCACCTCGGCCATGGCGTCAGGCGTCCATCGCCGCCAGGCGCTTCGCCTCGTCCTCGGCGATCAGCGCGTCGATCAGTTCGCCAAGGCCGTGCCCTTCGAGGATTTCCGGCAGCTTGTGCAGCGTCAGGCCGATGCGGTGATCGGTCACCCGGCCTTGCGGGAAATTATAGGTGCGGATGCGTTCCGACCGGTCGCCGCTGCCGACCATGGCCTTGCGCGCTTCGGCCTCGGCGCCGTGCGCCTCCTCGCGGCGCTGTTCGTACAGCCGTGCACGCAGCACCTTCATCGCCTTGTCGCGGTTCTTGTGCTGGCTGCGCTCGTCCTGCATCGCCACCACGATTCCCGAGGGAATATGGGTGATTCGCACCGCAGAATCGGTGGTGTTGACGTGCTGCCCGCCCGCGCCGCTGGAACGATAGATGTCGATGCGCAGGTCCTTCTCGTCGATGGTCATGTCGACTTCGGTCGGCTCCGGCAGCACCGCCACGGTCGCTGCCGACGTGTGGATGCGCCCGCCGCTTTCGGTAACGGGCACGCGCTGCACGCGGTGCACGCCGGATTCGAACTTCAGCTTGGCGAACACACCATTTCCGGTGACGTTGGCGACAATCTCCTTGAACCCGCCCGCGTCGCTGGCGTTCATGGAAACAGGTTCCACCTTCCAGCCCTGTTCGGCGGCATATTTCTCGTACATGCGATAGAGGTCGCCCGCGAACAGCGCGGCCTCGTCGCCGCCGGTGCCGGCGCGGATTTCCAGCATGGCCGGGCGCGCATCGGCGGCGTCTTTCGGCAGCATGGCGATGGCCAGCTTGCGCTCGGCATCGGGCAGCTGCTTCTTCAGCGTCTCCAGCTCTTCCTCGGCCATGGCCTTCATCTCGGGGTCGGAGAGCATCTCTGTCAGCCCGGCAATCTCTTCGCGCATGGCGGAAACCTGCGCCGCGATCTTCGCCACCGGCTCCAGCTCGGCATAGTCGCGGCTGGCAGCCACGAATTCCTCGCCCTCCAGCTGGCCCGAGGCCATGCGTGCCTCGAGCTCGGCGAAGCGGTTGGCGATCTGGTGCAGGCGTTCGGCGGGGATGGTCACTGTGTCTCGAAACCCGAATTGGCGAACAGCGCCTCTATCCGCATGACCGCATCCGGCACCCTGCCGTGCTTCTTCAGCGTGCCACTGGGTTCGCCGTCGCGGATATCGAGCGAGATGATGACCCCCGGATCGGTCTTGCGTGCGCGGTCGAAACGCTTGCGCGGGCTGCCGGTGGCGAAAATCTCGGTCTCGATCCCGTGCTGGCGCAGGTTGGCGACCAGCGCGATGGCATCGGTTTCGCGGTCGCGGTTTTCTGCCACCACGGCCACGTCCGCGCCCTGCTCGCTCGCACAGTCGACCAGCATGGCCAGCCGCTCGATCCCGGCGGCCCAGCCGACAGCGGGCGTGGGCGCACCGCCGAGCGATTCCATCAGCCCGTCATAGCGGCCGCCGCCAAGAATGGTGCTCTGGCTACCCAGCGCGTCGGCGGCTGCCGAGCCTTCGTCAGGGATGAACTCGAAGGCCGTGTGGCGGTAGTAATCCAGCCCGCGCACCAGGCTTTCGGCGCGCGTCCACTTCACGCCTGCGGCATCCAGCCCGCTGGTGACGGCATCGAAGAAGGCGCGCGCGTCGTCGGACAGGAACTGGTCGATCTTCGGCGCATCGGCCACGAACTTGCGGTCGCGCGGATCCTTGCTGTCGAGGATGCGCAGCGGGTTCTTCTCCAGCCGCTCCTGCGAATCCTCCGAAAGCTCCCCGCGCACCGCGCCGAAGTACTCGATCAGCGCCGCCCGCCATGCCTCGCGGCTGTCGCCGTCACCCAGCGTGTTGAGATGCAGGGTCACGTCTGTGATGCCCAGTTCGCGGATCACCTGGTCGGCCATGGCCAGCAGTTCCACGTCGGCCTGCGGCTCGGCGGCGCCGATGATCTCGGCGTCGATCTGGTGGAACTGGCGATAGCGGCCCTTCTGCGGCCGCTCGTAGCGGAACAGCGGGCCGTGCGTTGCCAGTTTCAGCGGCGCGTGCTGCTGCCAGCCGTTGGTGAGGAAGGCACGCGCGATCCCGGCGGTGAATTCGGGGCGCAGCGTCAGGCTTTCCCCGCCGCGATCCTCGAACGAATACATTTCCTTCGAGACGATATCGGTCGTCTCGCCGATGCTGCGCGCGAACACCTCGGTCTTTTCGAACACCGGCATTTCCACGCGGCGGAAACGGTACAGCTTGCGCACGCGCTCGAAGGTCTCGACGACGAAGGCAAAGGCCTCAGCGTCGGGTCCGAAAATATCCTGCGTGCCGCGAATGGCCTGAGGAGTCTTGGTCTTGCTCATGGGGCGCAGCCTTTAAGCCGCGCCCCGCAAACACGCAACGGCTACTCCGCCGCCTCCATGAACCGCTCGTCGATGCTCGTCTCCGCCTCCCAGCTCTTTACCTCGGGCAGCACTTCCTCGGCGAACAGCCGCATCGAACGCACCGCGTCCTCGCGCGGCATGCCGCCGAAATAGACGTGCGGGAAGAAGCCCTGCGGCTGGTAGATTTCCTTCAGTTCCCACATCCTCTCGAGGATCATCTGCGGCGTGCCGGTAACGGCGGACTTGCCGAACTTCTCGCAATAGGCGTCCACCTCTTCCGGCGAATGCAGCATCATGTTCTCGTAATGCTCGTAGCCCTTCACATTGGCGAAGGTGCCCGGCTTGGCGAGGCTGTAGTTCTTCACCGCCGCACGCATGGTGTGCTCGAGGTATTTCTGCCCCTGTTCCTCGGCGTAATCCGCATCCTCGTGGATGTAGAAATTGCCGCTGAGCATGGGCGGCGGCGGCTCGCTGCCGTCCTTGTGTACCTGCTGCCACACTTCCTTGTACTGGTTGGGCGGTGCCTCCTGCCCGCGCTGCGGCAGCATCAGCACCATGTTGCCAAAGCCGTGGCGGGCAGCTGCCACCATCGAATTGCCCGACAGCGAGCCGCAGAACTTGCGCCCTTCGAAGCTCTTGATCGGGCCGGGCATCAGCTCGGTGCGCGGAATGGTGCCAAAGGCGCCCTCGCCTTCGATCACGCCGGTTTCCAGCGCCGGGATCAGCACGTCGAGAATATCGTTGTAAAGCGCGCGGCTCTTGTTCTGGTCGATCCCCAGGCCGGCGAATTCCTGCGGCGCCAGCCCGCCGCCAAAGCCCAGCACGGCGCGCCCGCCCGACAGGATATCGAGGTTGATGATATGCTCCGCCAGCCGCACAGGATTGTGCCACGGCACGATGATGCACTGGGTGCCCAGCTTCACCCGCTTGGTGCGCCCGGCCAGGTAGGTGAGCAGCTGCAGCGGGTCGTTGGACACCGAATAGTCGGAGAAGTGGTGCTCGGTGATCCACACCGAATCGAAGCCCAGTTCTTCCGCCAGAACCAGCTGGTCCACTTCCTCGCGCACCAGCTGTGCGCCATCGTAGGAATCCCCGCGCTGGTGCGCGAATCCCGTCCCAATGCCTACATGCATGTCCCGCTCTCCTCTCCAAAACGACTCTTGTTGATTTTGTCCGCAAATAATGCGCCTTTTCGCCGGCAAAGACAATCGGGGCTGGGCAAGCGCGCCGTGCTGGGCTAGGCGCTCGCCCGAGTTTTGGGAGGGGATGCAGTTTCAACCCGCTAGAGGACCTGAGCATCCATGCGTATCGAACATATCCCGGTCGGCGATAACCCGCCCGAGAGCCTGAACGTCATCATCGAAGTGCCCACCGGCGGCGAACCGGTGAAGTATGAATTCGACAAGGCCAGCGGCGCGCTGTTCGTCGACCGCATCCTGCATACGCCGATGCGTTACCCGGCGAACTACGGCTTCGTGCCGCACACGCTCAGCCCCGATGGCGACCCGCTGGATGCGCTGGTGATCGCCCGCTCGCCGTTCATCGCCGGCTGCGTGGTACGCGCCCGCCCGATCGGCGTGCTGAACCTGGAAGACGAGCACGGCGGCGACGAGAAGCTGATCTGCGTGCCGGTGGACACCACCTTCCCCTATTACTCCGACGTGGGCGAGACGAAGGACCTGCCCTCGATCATCTTCCAGCAGATCGAGCACTTCTTCACCCACTACAAGGACCTTGAGACCGAGAAGTGGGTCCGCATCGGCGCCTGGGGCGATGCTGCCGAAGCGCGGCAGATCGTGCTCGAGGCGATCGAGCGGTACCAGGCGGACAAGGGCTGAGGCGCTTCAGGTTTCCGAGCCGGAGTCCGATTCGCTTTCGCGCAGTATGAAACAAGCAGCGGCTCCCGGATCAGGTCCGGGAGCCGCTGGCGCAATATCGGCATGTCCGTTTGCGACCCGATTGCGGACCTTCACGCCATTCGCCATACTCGAAATATGAAGTGTCGAATGCACCCGGTCGTAAACGTCATCTGCCATGGAGTGCAAAGGCCTCAAAGAAGATGGAAAAGGCCGCTTCTCACTTTGCTATCGCTTCCGATTATTGCCTTCGGTGCGGTCTTGGTGTTCGTAAGTATCGCCGAAAATTGTGGGTGTTGATACTAGGGTTGCCGGTTCTCACGTTTGGCTTGTTGGCCTTCATGGTCGCTATCTTGGGTTGCGATGAATGCGTCGCGAAAATTTTGGGCGATTGGAAGCATGGCTGGCCCTAAGCCATCGACCACATACATATTCCTGAGCCCATGGCTGCGGCGTTGATCGAGGTAGCGGCCAATTTCCCAAGAGCGTGCAGCAAAGTCCGCTTCCCACCCAATTCCAGACAGTCACTCCACCGGCCTGCCGGAATCGAGCAGATCCTTTTCCTGCCCCGGTGCGCCGGCGCGTTCTTCTTCCACCATGCGGGCGATCTCGTCCTCGGGGGCGACATCCTCGCTTGTCGGCGGTGGCGGCGCGGGCCTTGGCGGCGGAGCAGGCGGCTGCGGCGCGGCGCGCCCCTCGCCCACATTCTCGAACGGCAGCGGCACGGTGCGCTGGTCGAAGCGCAGGCGATAGATCGGTTCGGGCAAGGCGAAGCCGCCGTCTTCCAGCGCGCGCTTGCTGGTGGCGATGGCGCGGCTGCGGGCCTTGTACCAATCGGCCTCGTTCTGGTCGATCCAGCCCAGGAAGGTGAGCACCACGTTGGAATCGCCCACGTGGTCTATCCGCACTTCGGGCGGCGGGTCGGCCAGCACGAAGTCGAGGCCTGCCAGCGTCTCGCGCCCCAGCTGGCGTGCGGCCTCCACGTCGTCGTCGGCATCCACGCCGAGCTGGAAATCGAAGCGGCGCTGCGGGTTGCGGGTGTAGTTCAGGATCACCGCCTTGAAGACGGTGGAATTGGGAATGCGCAGGTGGTTGCCATCCAGCGTCATCAGGATGGTGGCACGGCTGGTCAGGCGGATCACGCGGCCTTCGTGCTGGTCGATCACCACGTAATCGTTGGCGCGGAACGGCTGGCGCACGCTCAGCATCAGCGAGGCGACGTAGTTCTCCACCGTATCGCGCATGGCAAAGCCCAGGGCGATGCCGACCACGCCCGCGCCGCCCAGCACCGCGCCCATCAATGCGCCCGCGCCCAGCATGTCGAGCGCCACCACGATGCCGAACACCACGAAGATGAAGCGCAGGGCGCTGGCGATCAGTTCGGCAAGGAAGACGTTGGTGGCCACCCGCCGCCACAGTCCGGTGAAGGAGGCGAGCAGGTAGCCGAAGCCGGCGATCAGCAACGCCACCAGCAGCGCCGCGCCCAGAAGCGGCAGCATGCGGGCGAACATGTCCCAGCGCTCCTCCAGCCCGCTGATCCCTTCGCCGATGTCTACCGACAGGTCGCGCTCGACCGAATTCTCCACCGTCACCACGCCCTGCACACCGGTGGCGATGGCTTCGGCGCGGGCCACGGCGGCCTCGTCGGGCACGGTGCCGGTCAGGGTGACGACGCCCTGGTTCACCTGCACGGCAACGCCGGTCAGGCTGGGGACATTGGCGAAGATATCGGTCAGCCGCGCAGCAATGCGCGCGTCTTCGCCGGCATCCTGCTCCTGCTCGATAGAGCCCGCGCTGGGCGTTGCCGGCGCCGGTTCCTGTTGCGGGACGGTTTCGGGAAGCAGCGGCGTAGCGAGCGCCTGCGTGGTCAAAAGGGGAGCCGTCAGCAGGGGTGTCGCCACCAGGCCCAGCAGCAGGGCAGCGGCGAGGCGCAGCATGGCGGTCAGAACAGCGCGGCGACGGCCTTGAAGCCGAAAGTCAGGGCCACCGGCAGGCCAAGCGCGGCCAGCCACACCAGCGACACTTCGCGGCGGAACTGCGGCGCCAGCGCCGGGTCTGCGGCCTCATCGTCGGTCAGTACGCTCCACCGCGCTTCGAACCAGCGACAGGCCGGGATGATCGCCGCCACCAGCACGATCAGCGCGAAATAGGGCAGCACCGAACCGCTGGAGCTTTTCAGCTGGGTCATGGTGACGAAGATGTGCAGGCCGGTATAGACCAGCAAGCCAAAGGCCACGTGGTCGCTGACCTTGCGACGCCAATCGAGCTTGTGCCCGCTGCGCGCCTGTGTGCTTTCGAGTGCCTTGGTCATCAGGCTTTCCTCTCATCCAGTCCCGATTCGAATTATTCCATTTCGCAGGCGCGCTGGCAAGGGCGTCAACCATGTGTTCAGCTTTGCCAGTCATTTGCTGCGGATAGCCATGCAGGAATCTTGCCAAACACCCTTCAAAGCCGGTGCAATCGTGCTAGATGACAGGTCATGAGCGCGCTCGACAACGAATTCCTCGACGAAAAGGCCCTGGCCGAAGCGATGGCGGAAGCGCCGGCGGGGGCCGCGCCCGACCTGCCCGAAAGCGGCGGGCTGGAAGTGGTCTCCATCGCCAAGAGCTATGACAAGCGCGCTGTCCTCAGCGACATCTCGCTGACCGTGGCGAAGGGCGAGGTGCTGGGCCTGCTGGGCCCGAACGGCGCGGGCAAGACCACCTGCTTCTATTCCATCATGGGGCTGGTGAAGCCCGACAGCGGCCGCATCCTGATGGACGGCGTCGATGTGACGAAGCTGCCGATGTATCGCCGCGCGATCCTGGGGCTTGGCTACCTGCCGCAGGAAACCAGCATTTTCCGCGGCATGACGGTAGAGCAGAACATCAACTGCGTGCTGGAAATGGTGGAGCCGGACAAGGAGGTCCGCCGGCAGGAACTGGAGCGGCTGCTGGAGGAATTCCACATCACCCGCCTGCGCGACAGCCCGGCCATGGCGCTGTCGGGCGGTGAACGCCGCCGCTGCGAAATCGCCCGCGCGCTGGCCGCGAAACCTTCGATCATGCTGCTGGACGAACCCTTTGCCGGGATCGACCCGCTGTCGATCAGCGACATCCGCGACTTGGTGAAAGACCTGAAGCGACGCGGGATCGGCGTGCTGATAACCGACCACAATGTTCGCGAAACGCTGGATATCGTCGACCGCGCCTGCATCATCTACGGCGGGCAGGTGCTGTTCGCCGGCAGCCCGGCGGAACTGGTGGCCGACGAGAACGTGCGCCGCCTGTACCTGGGCGAGCACTTCGAATTGTGATGCCTTGCCGACAATGATTTGCGGGTGGGGGGTCTGATATGGCTCTGGGGCCACGGCTAGACCTCAGGCAATCGCAATCGCTGGTGATGACGCCGCAGTTGCAGCAGGCGATCAAGCTGCTGGCGCTGTCGAACCTGGAAATCGAGACCTTCATCGGCGAAGCGCTGGAGAGCAATCCGCTGCTCGAGGCAGGCGAAATACGCGCCGAAGACCGCGACGCGCCGCCCGAAAGCGACCAGCCGGAAATCGCCGACGCCACCGCCACGGGCGAGGAAGCACTCGATATCGACCCCGCCGCGCTGGATACCGATCGCGATACCGGCGACTGGTCTGCCGACATTTCCGGCGCGGGTGCTGCTGCCGAAGGGCCGGACCTGGAAAACCGCAGTGACGAAGACCTCTCGCTGGCAGACCACCTAGAGGCGCAGGTCGGCGCGGCCGCGCCGGACGCAGTGACCGAATTCATCGCCCGTCACATCATCGGCCTGCTGGACGATGCGGGGTACCTTTCCGGCGACCTGCGCGAGATCGCCATCAGCCTGGACGTGCCGCTGGCGCGCGTGGAACAGGCGCTGGAAGTCGTCCAATCGCTCGATCCCACGGGCGTTGGCGCGCGCTCGCTGTCCGAATGCCTGGCGCTGCAAGCGAAAGAGGCGGACCGTTACGACCCGTGCATGCAGGTGCTGCTCGGCAACCTCGAACTGGTGGCCAAGGGCGCCTTCGCGCACCTCAAGCGCATCTGCGGCGCGGACGACGAGGACATTGCCGACATGCTGGCCGAACTGCGCGGCTACGACCCCAAGCCGGGGCTCAAGTTCGGCGGCTCCGCCAGCGGCGCGGTGGTGCCCGACGTGCTGCTGGCAGCGGTGACCGATGCCGAAGGGAACGAGGGCTGGGATATCCAGCTGAACGAGGCCACCCTGCCCCGGCTGGTGGTGAACCGCAGCTACTACGTGGAACTGCGCGCAGGCTGCACCGGGAAGGAGGCGAAGGGCTGGCTTTCGGAAAAGCTGGCCGATGCCAACTGGCTGATAAAGGCGCTGGACCAGCGGCAGAAGACCATCCTGAAAGTCGCCGCAGAGATCGTGAAGCAGCAGGAAGGCTTCTTTCGCAAGGGCGTGAGCGAACTGCGCCCGCTGACGCTGAAGGCCGTGGCCGAGGCGATCGAGATGCACGAGAGCACGGTATCGCGCGTCACCAGCAACAAATTCCTGCATTGCGAACGCGGCACGTTCGAGCTGAAGTATTTCTTCACCTCTGGCGTTGGCCGGATTGGGGGCGGCGGAACCGACGGCGAAGGCGCCAGCGCCGAAGCAGTGAAGGCCCGCATCAAGGCGCTGACCGACGCCGAAGACCCGAAGAAGATCCTCTCCGACGACAAGCTGGTGGAACTGCTGAAAGCAGAAGGCTTCGACTTGGCGCGAAGGACAGTGGCAAAGTACCGCGAGGCCATCGGGATCGGTTCAAGCGTGCAGCGGCGACGGGCGAAGAAGTTGCAGGCTATGGGGTGAGGGAAAGGGCTGCCTTCCCGACGGCGAGGTTGCAAATGTTACCGGATGCGCCCACCCACGTCAGCGAACAGGAACGGAGAGACGCATGAAGACCTTTGCCGCAGCGATCGCACTTGCCACTGCATCTGCCATCACCTTGCCCGCCGTGCCCCTGCACGCGCAAGAGGCAGCGCAGGCGCCGGCGACGCCTGCATGGGTGGAGACCAGCAATGCCTATACCGAGCGAGTCATCGAGATGCAGGCCGGCTTCTTCCCGACCAATGCCTCATCGATGGGCTACGAACAGTACGACGGGCTGGTCAACGACATGTCGCTCGACCGCGACGAAAGGTATATCGCGGCAGCCCGCGCCCTGGTGGCCGATTTCGAAGCCGCCAAGGCGAACGAGAGCAACCCCTTCGTGCGGCAGGACCTGCAGATCCTGATCGACTCTCTCCAGCAGGACATCCGGGGGATCGAGCTTGGCAATCGGCTGACGCTGGAGTTCACGCAGGTAGCGCAGGGCATGTTCGGTGCGACCGGCCAGCTGCTGTCGGACCAGACCGCCGAGAACCGCCGCCCGAAGGCGCTTGAACTGCTGCAGCGATTCACGGGCACCTGGCCCGACACCGAACCGATGACCGAACTGGCCAAGGCCCGCTTCGAGGCGAGCCGCGGCGACAGCAAGATCGGCCCCTACCGGGTGGAAGTCGCGGAGTCGGTCAGCAACATCCCGACCTTCATCGCCGGCATTCGCGAACTTTTCGAGCGGTACGAAATCGACGGTGCCGAGGAAGCGCTGGACGCGATGGAAGCGCAGCTGACCGAATACGGCGAATGGACCGAGGCAACCGTCCTGCCAGCCAGCCGGGATACCGCCCGCCTTCCCGAAGAGCTCTACGCCCTCAACCTCGAACAGGTCGGCATCGACCAGGACCCGCGCGCATTGATGAGCGAGGCGCGTCGCGGCTTCTATGAACTGCGCGCCCAGATGGAAGCACTGGCCCCGCAGATCGCCGAAAAGTACGGCTGGGAGGAAACCGACGCGGCCTCTGTCATGGCCGGGCTGAAGCAGATGACCGTCCCCAATGACGAGATCGAGGACTTCTACCGCGACGTGAACCGCCAGCTGGAAGCGGAAATCCGCCGCAACCATATCGTCTCGCTGCCGGATACCGAATTGCAGATGCGCGTCGCCACCCAGGCGGAAAGCGCAGCGCAGCCCGCACCGCACATGCGCCCGCCGCGCCTGATCGGCAATACCGGCGAACAGGGCACCTTCGTGCTGACCGTCGGCAATCCTACCGCAGGGCCGGAAGACCGCTATGACGATTTCAATTTCCCGGCGGCCAGCTGGACGCTGAGCGCGCACGAGGCACGTCCCGGCCACGAGATGCAGTTCGCCGCCCTCGTCGAACAGGGCGTCAGCCTGGCGCGGATGCTGTACGCCTTCAACAGCGTGAACGTGGAAGGCTGGGCGCTGTATGCCGAGGCCGAAATGCTGCCGCACGAACCGATCGAAGGCCAGTTCATCGCGCTGCAGTTCCGGCTGTTGCGCGCCGCCCGCGCCTTCCTCGATCCGGCGCTGAACCTGGGACTGATGACCCGCGACGAGGCCGAGCGCGTGCTGCGCGAGGAAGCCCTCTTCTCGCCCGGCATGACGAAGCAGGAGCTCGACCGCTACCAGTTCCGCATGCCCGGCCAGGCCGGATCCTACTACTACGGATACCGCAAGCTGATCGATCTTCGCATCGAGACCGAACTGGCGCTGGGCGAGAGGTTCGACGAAATGGCGTTCAACGACTTCCTGCTGAGCCAGGGCATCATCCCGCTCGACCTGATCGCCCAGGCAGTGCGAGAGGAATTCATTCCCTCGCAGCTGGGACAGGAATGACGCGGAGGTCTGTTGAAAGACTGCGAGGCTATCGGGATCGGCCAAGTGTGCAGCGCCGGCGGGCAGAGAAGCTGGCGGCTACGGGGTGAGGGGAACGTCCGCAAACGACCCGATTGCGGACATTCGCGGAGATCGCCACAACGGTGGCGTGAGCAATCTAAGCAGATACGCAGGTAGGACGGTCAATGAGCGGCTCTTCGATGCTGGTCTGATGGACGCCTTTGACTCCGCAGCGAGAGCACGGAATCGTGCGGAGATGATCCGGCTATTGAGGGACGTGGATGTTGATGATGCCCCTTCCTCTGCGGACACAATCTTGGAGAGCCCGAAACGCTACGGCTATTGAGGCGTCGGCTTCCCACCCAATCCCGGTCATTCGGGCCACTTTGCAGCAACACCTGAAGCTGTCACCCAGATGGCGGCACTACCAGCCTGGGCTCCCCCACTACGGCTTATAAACCCAGTATTCGGCACCCCAGCGCTCCTCCAGTTCAGCGAGGCATTCGCGGTGGATTTCGCGCACGCGTTCGGGTGTCATGTACTCCGCCTTGTCGATCTCCTCGATCGTCAGCGTCGACTTGTCTTCGTAGAGGTGCTCGCCTTTGAGCAGGGCGTTCTCGTCGTAAGGCCAGATGAAGGCCTGGCGGCTGGAGACGAGGTAGAGCCCGTCGGCTTTCTCGGCCTTGATGCCGATCTTGGCCAGTTCCTCGCCCGTGCTCATCTGGTGGAACCACATCTCGTCGGCGATGCCCCAGTCGGCCACGGCCACCTTGTCGCCGCTGTTCCACAGCACGATGTCGCCGATGGCGGAGTAGAAATCGTAGACGCCCTGCTTGCCGTGCACCTGCGTGGGATTGTCGCCCCAGCACACGTGGTAGACCGGATCGTCGGCCATCATGTCGTCGGCGGTAATCTCCTCGAACATGGCCGCGCCTTCCAGGTGCACGTGGCGGCAATAGTTCTTCAGGATCGCCTTGTGCAGCGGGTTGTCCAAGCTGTCGTGCAGGGCGATCGAGGGGTCCATGCAGGCGTAGACTTCGGCTTCGTACTTGCTGGCCATTGATGTTCTCTCCCGTTTGCGGGCGAGGATGCCATGGCAGCAGGCAAAATCAACAACGCCGTTTGCGTCTCAGCACTTTTCGCCCGCGCGGATCAGCTGGCCGCGCAGGCCCTGCAGCGTGGTGTTCTGGATTTCGATGCCGGGGTGGGCGTTCACCTCGATCACCATCGGCCCTTCGTTCACGTCGTGCACGATATCGACGCCGCAATAACCAAGCCCCACGGCAGGCCCGCCGTGCGCGGCGATATCCAGCACCTTCTTCCAGTGCGGGATGACGAAGCCGATCAGCTGCTGCCCGGTGTCAGGGTGGTGGGTGATAACCTTCTTGCCCTGCTTGGCGCGGAAGATCATCCCGGTTTCAAGGTTCACGCCCGCGCCGATGCCGCCCTGGTGCAGGTTCGCCTTGCCATCGGATTCGTTGGTGGGAAAGCGCGCCATCGCCATCAGCGGCACGGTGCCGCGGCAGATCACGCGCACGTCGGGCAGACCATCGTCGACGAGGAAGGCAAAGCCCGGATCGGCGCGGATCAGCGGTTCGATCAGCGCGGCATCGTCGGATGCGGAATCGCCGGAGAACTGCCCGTCGACGATGCGGCGGACATGGTTCTGCACGTCTTCGGGGGTGAGCGGCGTGCCCGAGCCTTTCAGCCAGTTGCGCCCTTCCTTGCGCACCGCCAGCAGGATGCCTTCGCCTTGCGAACCGCGCGCAGGCTTGATGCACCAGGCATCGGGCAGGATCTTCTCGGGATCGAAACTGCTAAGCTGACCATAGCCGGAGACCACGGCTATGGTGCCCGAGGTTTTTACCCCGGCCTCGACCAGCGCCACCTTGGCGGCCACCTTGTCGCGCGCCCGCTCGATCGCCTGGCGCGGGTTGTACTTGGCGATGATCGCGTTGCGCAGATTGATCCCCAAGATCTCGTCCACCACGTGGATCGAGGAAGCCGAGGAGGGCTGGCTCGACGAGCCGTCCGATTGCGGCGCGGGAGGCGAAGAGGTCGGCAAAGCCGCCGTTTCCATAGGGCGGGAGCGACGTTTCAGCAGGTTCAGCGGGTTGCGCATTGTCGGGTCCTGGCTGGGTTTGGGTGAGTTCGGCACGGATACGGTCCCAGTCGACTGCGGTCAGGCGGCCGGGGGTGTTGGTTTCGGGCGGCGGCGCGCTGTCGTTGGCAGGCGGCGGAACACTGTAGCGGGCGGCGACCGGTTCGGGCGTGGGCAGTATCGTGGGGGGCGGTGCGGGAACCTTGATGGCGGCTGGCGCGGGCCCGGTGGCCGGCCTCCTGTCGGCGGCGTCCTCGTCGTGCGGCTTGTCGATCTCCGCACGCGCGGCCAGGATCTGGTCCAGCTCCTCTACCGGCGCAGGCTCGACTTCCTTGCCCATCCGCTTCATCCAGCCCTCGTACCAGATCGGGAAGAAGCGGCTGATTTCCGTCATGCGCAGGCCGCGATAGCGGCCCAGGATGGTGATGGCGATGGCGGCAAAGCCGGGCAGCAGCAGCGGCGAGACCTCGATCAGCATCAGCGCCACCTGGCTGACCATCACGAACTGGATCACCAGAGCCAGCACCAGGGTGTTGAAGGCGATATGTGCGGCTTCGAAATAGCCGTCCTTTTCCCACTGCCGCCACCAGCGCTCAACGCATAGCGCGGTCACCACCACCGGCATGGCATCCACCTGCAGGTCGCGGTCGAAAATGCCCTGCAGTGCGGCGAGCACGAACACCACCAGCGAGATCAGCACGCCCAGGAAGCCGTCGCGCGTCATGCGCAGTTTCAGCAACGAAGGCGCCACCACCATGCCGATGCCGATCGAGGCGACCAGCACGACAGGGCCCCAGATCGGGCCGATCTGGAGGAAGGCGAGGGCGATCAGCATGGGGGTGAACAAGCCGAAGGCCTTCATCCCGATGAAGCTGCGCGCCAGCACCACCAGGAAGCTGCCGATCGGCAGCACCATCAGCAGGTTCGAGGGCTTCAGGCCCCAGATCGCCTGCGACACGGCGATGCCGCCCAGTGCGGAAGGCATCGACAGCGGGTTGCGGGTATTGGTGATGCCCCAGATAGCCAACGCGCCGATAATGCCCAGCACCGCCATCCCGATGTAGGCCGGGCGGCGTACCTGCGGCGTGGCGCGTTCATACGCCCGCTTGAGGAATGCGATCTGGCTAGAAAACATAACCGACAGACAGGCTCAGCCGGTAACCCTCGCGGTCGCGCAGCGGATCGTTGGAGGAGCCCAGGATATACTTGGCTTCGGCCTCGATCCGCCAGGGGCCGGGCCGCCACAGCACTTCCACCTCGGGCACCACCTGGGTGTCGTCGCGCCGGTCGCCCGCAGGCGTCAGGCGGCCGTCGAAGCGTGTGTGGCGCACTTCCACGGCGGGGCGCACGCGCAGGTTGCGGGTGATCGGGTGAGTGTAGGAAACGCTGGCGGATTCGCGGGTGTAGCCGCGATCGGGGTTGTCGGAGGTGATCTCTTCGGCGCGCAGGTCGAAATTGACGTAATGATAGCGACCGATGCGGTGGCGATAGTCCACGTCCACGCGCACGCCTTCGCCTTCGGACGCGGTGCCGTTCGGCCCGGCGGTATCGTTGTACTCGCGATCGCGGTAGGTGACCTGGGCGCGCACGCGGTGGGCCAGCACGGGTTCGTATTCGATGCGGATGGAGGCCTAGACCTCGTCGGTGTCGCTGCTTTCGACGGTGACGAGATCGTCATAGACGCGGCCTTGCACGCGCACTTCCCAGTCGTCGCCCAGCTTTTGCGTTACCGAGGCGGTGAAACGGTCGCGGTCATAGCGCGGTCGTCCGGTGGCGTCGCCGAAGCGTTCGACCTGGATACGGTCGGCCTCCAGGCGGAAGGTGGTGACATCGTTCTCCAGCTCCACGCCCACCTGGCCGCGCGCATAGCCGCCATCGCCAACAATGATGAGTTCGTCCTCGCGGTCGCTGCTTTCGGAGGTGACCACGCCCAGCTCGACGCGGGCGAAGGGGTCCAGCTTCCAGGTGCCCTCGTCGTCGTCCTGCGCAGCGGCAGGCACGGCGAGGAGCCCTGCGCCAAGCATGGCGAGGGCGGCAGCGACGATGCGCTTCAACGCGCAAATAGGCGTAATCCCCTGCATATGAGGGGAAATACCCAGCCAAAGGTTTAGACTTTGCTAACCCTAAATCGAAACATTTGCACCGCAGCGCCCAGCGACGGCGGTAAACGTTAACCGTTCTGGTAACTTGTCGCCTTGGGGCTAACCGCTATAGCGGGTTGCCGTCGCGATCGCGGAAGATCTCGCGGCGACCGACGTGGTTGGCAGGGCCCACCAGCCCTTCGCTTTCCATGCGTTCGATCCACTTGGCCGCGGTGTTGTAGCCCACGCCCATCTGGCGCTGCAGCCACGATCCGCTCGCCTTCTGATTCTCGATCACGATCTGGCAGGCCTGGCGATACTTGCGCTCTTCCGGGTTGTCCGAAGCGGTAAACTCGTCCTCGAACGACAGGCCGCCGTCTTCGGGCTCTTCGGTAACGCTGTCGACATAGGCCGGCTCGCCCTGGCTGCGCCAGTGATCGGCCACCTTCTCCACCTCCTCGTCGGACACGAACGGGCCGTGCACGCGTTTCAGCGCGCCGGTAGAGGGCTTGAACAGCATGTCACCCTTGCCCAGCAGTTGTTCGGCACCCTGTTCGCCGATGATCGTGCGGCTATCGATGCGGCTGGTGACGTTGAAGCTGATGCGGGTGGGCAGGTTGGCCTTGATGACGCCGGTAATGACATCGACCGACGGGCGCTGGGTCGCCATGATCAGGTGGATGCCCGCTGCACGGCTCTTTTGCGACAGGCGCTGGATCAGCACCTCGATTTCCTTGCCGACCACCACCATCAGGTCGGCCAGCTCGTCCACGATCAGCACGATCATCGGCAGCACTTCGTAATCCAGTTCCGCCTCTTCCACGATGGGTTCGCCGGTTTCCGGGTCGTAGCCGGTCTGCACCGTGCGCTTCAGCGGCTTGCCCTTGGCGGCGGCTGCGGCCACGCGTTCGTTGAAGCCGTGGATGTTGCGCGCGCCGATCTCGCTCATCATGCGATAGCGTTTTTCCATCTCCTCCACCGCCCACTTCAGGCTGCGCACCGACTTGTGCGGCTCGGTCACCACGGGGGCGAGCAGGTGGGGGATATCGTCGTAGCTCTTCAGCTCCAGCACCTTGGGATCGATCAGGATCATGCGGCATTCGGCAGGCGTGAAGCGGTACAGCAGGCTGAGGAGGATGGCGTTGAGGCCGACCGACTTGCCCGAGCCGGTGGTGCCCGCCACCAGCAGGTGCGGCATGGCAGCAAGGTCTGCCACCACGGGGTCACCCGAAATGCCCTTGCCCAGGATGATCGGCAGGCTGCCCTTTGCATCGACGAAGGCTTCGCTTTCGACCAGTTCCTTGAAGCTGACCGTCTGGCGGTTGGCGTTGGGCAGTTCGATGCCCATCACCGTCTTGCCCGGGATCGGCGCAACGCGGGCGCTGATCGCGCTCATGTTGCGGGCGATATCCTCGGCCAGGCCCACCACGCGGCTGGCCTTGATGCCGGGCGCGGGTTCCAGCTCGTACATGGTCACGACGGGGCCGGTCTTGACCGCGGTGATCTCGCCCTTGACGTTGAAATCGTCGAGCACCGTTTCCAGCAGGCGGGCGTTGCGTTCCAGCGCCAGCTTGTCGAGCGGCGGGGCATTGTCGGTCGCGCCGTCTTCGAGCAGGTCGATCGCGGGCAGCTCGAAATCGGCGAACATGTCCTTCTGCTGCGCCTTGGGCGAAGGCTTGGCCCGGCGGGGCGGGGCAGCGGGATCGGTGATCTGAACCGGCTTGCGATCGGCAAAGGGGTTGGCGGCGGGCGTGTCATCGCCCTCGTCGCCTTCGGGCCTGGCCTTCGTACGGCGGGTCTTTGACCGTTTTGGTTCGTCAGGCTTGAACGGATTTGCCGGAGCGGAAAGGCGTGGCAGCTTGCCTGCCCAATCGGGCAAGGTCAGCAGGCTGGCCCAGTCGACCGCGAACACGCGGCCTGCCAGCACCGCACCGCCGGCCAGGCTGGCAAGCCCGCCTGCCAGGATGCCCCAGAACCGCCCGCCTTCGGGCAGCAAGCCTGCCAAGGCTTCCAGCGCGCCTTCGCCCAGCAGGCCCGCCAGACCGCCGAAGCCCGCCGGCCAGGAGTGTTCGCGCGGGTCGGTCACCAGCGAGAGCGCGGTGGCCAGCAGCACCATGGCGATCAGCAGCACCACCACGGTGCGCCACCAGGCACCGCCCCAGTGCTCGTCCTCATCGGCATCGCGCCACAGCTTGCGGGCAAAGACGTAGGTAAGCGGCAGGAACAGCACGGAAACCCAGCCGAACGCAGTCAGCGCCAGGTCTGCCGCATAGGCGCCGGGGCGACCCATCCAGTTATCGATCACGTCACCCGCCGCGGTGGACAGCGAAGGATCGGTCTGGCTGTAGCTGACCAGCGCAATCGCCAGGAAAGCGGTGAAGGCGAACAGCAGCACCGCGCCTGTAAGCTGGGCACTGCGAGCCAGCGACCGGCGAAATGCGGCGCGCCAGTCCGCGCCCTGCTTTGCGGCCCTGCTGGCCATGATTCATCCCCTTGCGATGCGTCCCGAAGCGAAGAATCCCATAGCGGGACTCCGGGGTCAAATTGTTTGTCTCATGAAGCCGCATCCGCGGCTTCGTCCTCGCTAGATGCGCAGGCAAGCTGCGCCCGCTGCGTGCGGGCGTTCGCCCTTGCGGCCCTGCGGGCCGTTCTAGCTCAAGCCATCGATGGCGGCCCAGCGGGCCCAACCGAGCCTTTGCGCGGTGGAGCGCGTCATTCCGCCAAGTGCAATCACCGGCATTTGCGCAAAGCGCGCCAGCGTGCGGAAGCGGATCGGCCCCAGCGATTTGCCGCCGGGGTGGGAGCGCGTGGGGAACACGGGAGAGAGCATTACTGCATCGGCGGCCATCCGGTTGGCCTGGGCGATCTCGCGCATGTCGTGGACGGTGGCGACGCTGATGAGGTCCGCCCGTGTTGGATAGATCGACAGCGGCGCGCCGTAGACGCCATCCGCACCCCATTCGCGCGCAGTCAGCGTGCTGTCGGACAGGATCACGAGGTGGCCTGCACGGCGGGCGATGGCGGCAAGCGTGTCGAACCGTGCCAGCCGTTCCTCCGGCGGCAAGTGATAGTGGCGATAGACGAAGCCCACCGGCTCGGTGAACTCGGCCAGCCGCGCATCGAGCACGGCGTCGTTGCGCTGGTCGGAAAGCAGCCACAGGCGTGGCAGGGACTGGAAAGAGGCCATGGCCACGCTATAGCGCGCGCATGACTGCCAATACCACCACGACCGCCACCGACAGACTGACCGCCGTGCAGGCCGAAATCGCCAAGGCCTGCACGATCGCGCGCCGCAAGCCCGAAGAGGTGACGCTGGTCGCCGTCAGCAAGACGCACCCGGCAGAGGCTATCGTGCCGCTGCTGGAGGCAGGCCAGCGCGTTTTTGGCGAGAACCGCGTGCAGGAAGCGCAGGGCAAGTGGCCCGCGCTACGCGAGCAATTTCCCCAAACCGAGCTCCACCTCGTCGGCCAGCTGCAATCGAACAAGGCAGACGATGCCGTCGCGCTGTTCGACTGCATCCACTCGCTCGACAGGCCCTCGCTGGTGAAGGCGCTGGCCAAGGCTTTCGACAAGGCGGGCCGTCAGGTCCCCTGCTTCGTGCAGGTCGATGTGGGCGAGGAAGAGCAGAAGGGCGGCTGCCCGATCAAGGACGTGCCTGCCTTGCTGGTACAGGCGCGCGAGGCAGGCATTCCGGTGATCGGCCTGATGTGCGTGCCACCCTTCGGCATCGAGCCCGCGCCCTATTTCGCCCTGCTGGCAAAGATTGCCGATGACCACGGGCTGGAAGGCCGCTCCATGGGCATGAGCGGTGACTTTGCCACCGCCATCATGCTGGGCGCGACGCACATTCGCGTGGGCACTGCACTGTTCGGCGAACGGGAGTAGGCGGGCGTTCGGGTTGCCGCCCTAGCGCGCAACCACCGCCCAGGCACCCTCTGCCACTTCCACGCAGGTGAACTGCTTGGCCGCGCGGCGATTGTACCCACCCGGATCGTACCACGCGATGTCCTGCAGCTGGCCGCTGCGCCGCGCTTCGTTCTTCGCGGCGATGCAATCACCGCGCGTCGGGAACAGCTGCCCGTCGAAAAGGTCCTCGAAATCGGGCCAGTATACCTCGGCTGCCGCCGGGCTTGCCAGCAGGGCGCCGGCCACGGCAATCGTGCGAAGCTTCGTTTTCATCATCGTCTCCAGTCTGACCGCCTTCCGCGGCACCCCCGGCAGGATCGCTGGCGGTGGCGCGTGAACGTCAGGACCGGGCCTAGGCGGGACAGGGAACCATCCGGCGAACCTGCAGGCAGGGATTTGTCCCTAGGGGGCGTGCACGATCGGGTAACAGGCCCTGGCCCTCCGGAACGCAGGTGTTGACGCGGGCCTGCCTGTCGCGCCAAGTCGGCGGCACAAGCAATTGATCGGGAACCCCGCCATGACTGTTCGCCTTGCCGCTGCCCTTGCGGTGCCACTTTTAGCCATGGCCGCGATGCCCGCACGGGCGCAGGACGGCGAGGATCCCTATGCCGCCTGCGCGGCGAGGACCGACGATGCCGCGCGGCTGGCCTGTTCCGATTCCACCTATGCCCGGCAGCGCGTGGTGATCGCCGAGCGCGAGGAAGCCGAGGAGCGCGAGCGCGAGGAAGTGTTCGGTTTCCGCGAAGAGGACGACGCGCTCGAAAACGCCGAGGAAGATGTCGCCGTCACCGCCACCGTGACCGAAGTGTTGCAAGGTGCGCGGCGCAGCCAGGTGCTGCTGCTCGACACTGGCCAGCTGTGGCGCGAGATCAACGGGTCCACCATGCGCAACCGCGTGCGCGACGGCTGGGTCGCAACCATCTAGCGGCACTGGAGCGGTGCCTACGAAATGCGTTTCGAAGGGCGTAGCGGCTACCTGCGCGTAACCCGCATCCGGTAAGCCCTAGGCCGCCTCGGCGCTGTCCGGCTCGCCCGCTTCGATGGCGTCGAGCAGCGCCTGCTTCACCTTGTCCTGCCGGTCCTGCGAGACGAGCTTGTCGCCCAGCAGGTCGGTGACGTAGAAGGTGTCCACCGCGCGCTCGCCGTACTGGGTGATGTGCGCGGAATTGATGATCAGGCTGGCTTCGAACATCGCCCGCGTCAGGCGGTTGAGCAGCGCCGGGCGGTCGGTCGCGTTCACTTCGATTACGGTGAAGCGGTTCGAGGCATCGTTGTCGAACAGGATGACCGGCGCGACGCGGAAGGCTTCTGCCCGCGTCTGCTTCAGCGGGCGCTTGGCCAGGCGCGGCACCATGTCGATCTTGTTCGCCAGCGCATCCTCGATCGACTGCTTGAGGCGCTTGATCTGCTGGTCTTCCTTGAACGGCTTGCCCAGCGGGTCGAGCACCAGGAAATTGTCGACCGCCTTGCCCACCCGGTTGGTGTGGATGCGCGCATCGATCACATTGCCGCCGGCAAGGTGGATGGCCCCGGCGACACGGAAGAACAGGCCGGGATGGTCATCGCCGATGACCGTCACCAGCGTGGCGCCCAGGGCCTCGTAATACTGCGCATGGATCGACAGCGCGTGCTCCAGTTCCCGCGCGGCATCGTAATGCGGCAGGTTGATGGCGATCACGTCTTCGGGCTCGGCGATCCAGTAGGCATCGTCGAAGCGGTCATCCAGCTTTTCCACCAGGTAGGCCTTGTCGCCCAGCATCTGCGCCACTGCCTGCTTCTTGGCGGCGACGCGCTGTTCGCGGCCATGGGTCTTGTGGCCCAGGCGCAGGCGTTCGACAGAGGCTTCGTAGAGGTCGCCTATCAGCTGGCGTTTCCAGCTGTTCCAGATGCCCGGACCAACGGCGCGGATATCGACGATGGTCAGCACCGTCAGCAGGCGCAGCCGCTCCAGGCTTTGCACCACGCCAACGAAATCGCCGATGGTCTTGGGATCGGACAGGTCGCGCTTCAGCGCCGTCGCGCTCATCAACAGGTGCTGGCGTACCAGCCAGGCGACCAGTTCGGTCTCTTCCTTGTCCAGCCCCAGCCGCGGGCACAGCCGCCGGGCCACTTCGGCGCCCAGCACCGAATGGTCGCCGCCGCGTCCCTTGGCGATATCGTGCAGCAGCACCGAGACATAGAGCGCGCGGCGGTTCTTGATCTTCGGCAGCATTTCGCTGGCCAGCGGGTGGTCTTCCACCAGCTTGCCGCGCTCGATATCGCTCAGCAGGCCGATGGCGCGGATGGTGTGTTCGTCCACCGTGTAGTGGTGGTACATGTCGAACTGCATCTGCGCGTTGACCTTGCCGAAATCGGGGATGAAGCGCCCGAAGACGCCTGCCTCGTTCAGCCAGCGCAGCACCGTTTCCGGGTCCTTGCGCCCGGTCAGCAGGTCGATGAACAGCTTGTTCGCCCGCGGGTCCTTGCGCACCTTGCCGTCGATCAGGGCGGCATCGCGGCGAGCGATGCGGATGGTGGCGGGGTGCACTTCCAGCCCCTCGCGCTCGGCAATGGCGAACACCTCGATCAGCCGCACAGGATCAGCCGCGAACCAGTCGTCCGACGGGGCGGAAAGCTTGTCGCCTTCGATGGGATAGCCGCCGATCGACTTGATCGGCTTGAAGCTGGAGAAGAACTCGCTGATCTTGCTCCTGGCCTGCGTCTCTTCCTCCAGGTGCGAAAGGAACACGCCGGTCAGGTGGCCCACATGCTTTACCTGCAGGAAGTAGAATTGCATGAAGCGTTCAACCGCGCTCTTGCCCGGCCTGTCGGCATAGTTCATCCGCTTCGCCACTTCGCGCTGCAGGTCGAAGGTCAGGCGGTCCTCGCCGCGCCTGGCCAAGGTGTGCAGGTGCGCACGTACCGCCAGCAGGAAGCCCTCGGCGCGGCGGAAGCTGCGGTATTCCTTGTCGGTGAACAGCCCCTTGTCGACCAGTTCGCGCGCGCTTTTGACGCGGTAGACGTACTTGCCGATCCAGTAGAGCGTCTGCAGGTCGCGCAGGCCGCCCTTGCCATCCTTCACATTGGGTTCGACGACATAGCGAGAATCGCCCATGCGCTTGTGCCGGGCATCGCGCTCGGCCAGCTTCTCGGCCACGAACTGGCGCTCGGTGCCGGGCACCACTTCGCTCCAGAAGCGCTGGCTGGCCATTTCGTACACGTCCTGGTCGCCCCACAGGAAGCGCCCTTCCAGCAGCGCGGTGCGGATGGTGAGGTCTTCCTTCGCCATGCGCACCACTTCGTTCAGCGAACGGCTGGAATGCCCCACCGTAAGGCTGAGGTCCCACAGGTAGTAGAGGATCGCCTCGATCACCTGTTCGCACCAGGCGGTGGGCTTGTCCGGGGTGACGAAGGCGATGTCGATGTCGGAATGGGGCGACATCTCGCCGCGCCCGTATCCGCCCACGGCGATCAGCGCCAGCCGTTCGCCGCTGGTGCGATTGGCGGCGGGATAGACGTGCTCGATCACGTGATCGTGCACCACGCGGATAAACTGGTCCGCCAGGAAGGCGTGGCCATAGGCGCTTTCGTGCCCGGCGCCCGGTTTTGCCTCCAGCCGGCGCGCCAGTTCCGCCCGGCCGGCATCCAGCGCCGCACGCAGTTTCTCGACGATGGCCTGCCGTCCCTTGCCGGCACCCTGGTCTGCAACCACGGCATCGATATCGGCGGCGAGCTTGCGCCGATCGATCACGGCGCGCTGTCTGGGGATCTTGGGAAGGGTCACTCCTACAGCAAATAGGCCGCTGTGCCCGGCAATGCAAAGGGCCATTGCCGTGGTGCCTGCGCCCTATCGGGGGTTCCCCGATGGCCTCGCCTGTGCCAAAGCGCGCGTGTTTTTGGGGCGCTTGGTGCGCCTTGCAGGATAATGAAGGGTTGAGCGTGATCCTGGATCTTCTGGCAACGGCGGGCAGCGCCACGCTGAACTGGAGCGACCTGGGCCTGAAAACCGGGATCGACCTCGGCTTTTTCGAGCTCAAGTACTATTCGCTCGCTTACCTAGCGGGCATCATCCTTGGCTACTGGCACCTGTCGAAGATGGTGAAGGCGCCCGGCGCGCCGATGGCGCAGGTGCATGTCGACGATCTGTTCTTCTACTGCACGCTGGGCATCATCATCGGTGGGCGGCTGGGCTATGTCACCTTCTACGAACCCGGCCACTGGACCGATTTTTCGGGCGATGGTTTCATCAGCTGGAAAGTCCTGCGCGTGTGGGACGGCGGAATGAGCTTCCACGGCGGCCTGATCGGCACCGTGCTGGCCATTGCCTGGGTCAGCTGGCGCGGCGGCCTGCCGTTCATCCGCGTGGCAGACTACATCTCGGTCAACGTCGGTTTCGGCATGATGTTCGGGCGGCTGGCCAATTTCATCAATGGCGAGCTGTGGGGCCGCCCGGCGGGCGAGGGCGTGCCCTGGGCGATGACGTTCTGCGACCGTGGTCGCACCGCCGCGGGCGAATGTCTCTCCAGCTTTATCCCGCGCCATCCCAGCCAGCTGTACGAGGCGACGCTGGAAGGCCTGCTGGTTGTCGTCGTGATGCTCAGCCTGTTCTGGCTGACCCGTGCCCGCTATCGCCCGGCGCTGCTGGTGGGGGTATTCACCACGCTGATTGCCTTTGGCCGGTTCGTGGTCGAATTCTTCCGCGAACCCGATGCCCAGCTGGCCGAATTCGCGGCGGAGACCGGGCTCAACATGGGCCAGTGGCTAACCATACCCCTTATCCTTCTTGGCCTTGGCCTCGTGGTATATGCCCTGACGCGCGCTCCGCTGGCGAGCGGCGCGAAACAACAGGGGACCAGCCAGGCGGAGGCCAATTGAGCGACCTCAGAGACGAAGACGCCAAGCGCAACCTGGGCGATACCTTTCGTCGCCTGATCGCCAGCACCGGTCCGATCAGCCTCATGCATTTCATGGGCGAATCGAACATGCGCTATTACAACGACAAGCGCGTGATCGGCGGTCCGAGCGAACATGGTGGCGGCGATTTCATCACCGCGCCCGAAGTCAGCCAGATGTTCGGCGAACTGATCGGTCTGTGGCTGGCCGACATGTGGATTCGCGCCGGACGCACCGAGCCTGTCCACTATGTCGAGCTGGGGCCGGGGCGCGGCACGCTGGCGCGCGACGCGCAGCGGGCGATGAAGCGCTATGGCCTGGTGCCGAAGATGCACCTGGTCGAAACCTCGCGCGGGATGCGCGACGTGCAGCTCAGCCAAGTGCCCGACGCCATCCAGCACCGCGACCTTTCCACTGTGCCCATGGAAGGGCCCGTTCTGCTGGTGGCCAACGAGTTCCTCGATGCCCTGCCGGTACGCCAGCTGGTGAAGACGCAGGACGGTTGGCGCGAAGTCATGGTGGCGGTGGATGACGACGGGAACTTCGTCGAGACGCCGGGCCGCCAGCCGATGGATTCCGCCGTGCCCGAAGCGCGCCGGGGCGATCCGCCGGGCACGGTGATCGAAACCTCGCCCGCCTGCGCCACCATCATGTACGAAGTGGCGGGCCGCCTCGCCAGCCAGGGCGGCGCGGCGCTGTTCATCGACTATGGCTATACCCACGGCCGCAGCGGATCGACGCTGCAGGCGGTGAAGGGCCACAGGAAGATCGGCGTGTTCGATGCGCCGGGAGATGCAGACCTGACCGCGCACGTCGACTTCGCACAGATGGCGCTGATCGCCGAATCGCGCAACGCCCGCGTGCTGGGCACGGTGACGCAAGGGCAATGGCTCACCCGCCTGGGCATCCGCGACCGTGCCGACGCGCTGGCGGAGTTCGCCCCGCAGCACCGAGACGCCCTGATGCGCGCGCGCGACCGCCTGATCGCGCCCGACCAGATGGGCGAGCTGTTCAAGGTGATGGGCCTTGCCGGACCGGACTGGCCCGACGGAGCGGGTTTCAGCGACGAATAGCGCCTAGCAGCCACTGCGCTGCCTGCTCGGGCGACCACTTGTCTTCGTCCCTGTCCACCGCATAGTTCGCCTGCCGCATGGTCTGGACATCGACTGCGCCCAGCAGCGGTTGCAGTGCTTCGACCAGGCCTGCGTTATCGGCCATGCGGGGTGAGACGAGCACGATCGCATCGTACGATGGCAGCGCCTCCAGCGGGTCTTCCAGCACCACCAGGTTATCCGCCGCGATGCGTCCGTCGCTGGTGTAGGCGCTGATCACGTCGGCTTCGCCCGAGGCCAGCGCGTTGTACATGAAGGTGGGCGAATAGGTGCGCCGGTCGGCGAAGCGCAGGCCATAGGCATCGCGAACTGCTTGCCATTCGGGCCGCTCGAACCATTCGGGATCGCCGCCGATGGTCAGCTGCGGGGCGGAGCGGGCAAGGTCGGCAATGGAGGCGAGCCCGTAATCCCGCGCCGTTTCCTGCGTTACTGCCAGGCCATAGGCGTTCTCGAACCCCAATCGCCCCAGTACCCGCGCGCCGGAAGTCTCCGCCTCCCAGCGCACGATTTCATCGTACATTGCCTGGCGGCCCGGATTGTCGGTGCGTTCCAGCTGGTTGGTCCACAGCGTGCCGGTGTAATCGACGGATATGTCGATCGCGCTGCTGGCGACTGCATTGTGCACCACTGCCGAGCCCAGCCCTTCGCGATATTCGACGGCAAAGCCCGCATCCTCCAGCAGCTGGCCGATGGCGCGGGCGAGCACGTATTGCTCGGAAAAGCTCTTGGCCCCGATAACCACTGTTTCGCGGGCGTCGGCGCGCCAGTCGACGAGCGAGGCTGCCGCCCCCGCGATCCCCGCCAGCGCCAGCAGCACGCCCGCGACCACCATGCGCGGCCGGCGCATGGCAAAGCCGCGCTCTACCAACCCCAGCAGTGCATCGGCGGCCAGGGCAAGCCCCGCGCTGGCAATGCACCCGGCCAGCACCAGCACCCAGTTCTGCGTCTGCAATCCGGCGAATATCGGATCGCCCAGGCTGCGCTGGCCGATGGTGGTGGCAAGGGTTGCCGCACCGATCGTCCACACGCTGGCGGTGCGGATCCCGGCCATCACATAGGGCGCGGCCAGCGGGGCCTCGACCAGCCGCAGCTTCTGCCAGCCGGTCATGCCCAGTCCGTCTGCCGCTTCGATCAGTTCGGCATCGAGGTTGGTGAGCGCGGTGACGGCATTCCTGAGGATAGGCAGCAGGGCATAGAGCGCCAGCGCCAGCCACGCGGGCAGGAAACCCAGGGCAGGCAGCCCATCGCCCAGCAGCGTGCGCGCCGCCAGCAGGATCGGAAAGAACAGCGCCAGCAGGGCCAGTGCCGGGATGGTCTGCACGAGGCTGGCGAACCCCAGCGTCACCCTGGCCACGCTCGGCGAGCGGCTGGCCCAGACTGCGAGTGGAAGGGCAACGGCAATGCCCAGCGCCACGGCGGCAGCGCACAGCAAAACGTGCTCGGCCAGCTTTGGGCCAAGGCCCAGCAGGGCACCGAGCAGCGCGCTCATTCGCCGATCCCGGCCAGCTGGCGGGCCTGCTCGCGCGGCACCGCCACCAGCGCCTGCGCCACCTCGCCTCCGGCGCCGGCCAGCAGGGCCTGCGGCGTCTCGTCGGCAACGATCCGGCCGGCGTCCATCACCAGCACGCGACTGGCGAGCAGCAGGGCTTCTGCCATGTCGTGCGTCACCATCAGCGTGGTGAGGCCCAGCTCGTCATGCAGGCGCCGCACGCGCTGGCCCAGTGCCCTGCGCGTGATCGGGTCAAGCGCGCCGAAGGGTTCGTCCATCAGCAGCAGGTGCGATTCGCCTGCCAGCGCCCGTGCCACGCCCACGCGCTGGCGCTGCCCGCCCGAAAGCTCGGCAGGCATGCGAGCGGCCATGGCGGGGTCGAGCTCTACCAGGTCAAGCAGTTCGGCAATCCGCGCATCGGGCAGTGTCTCGCCTTCCAGGCGCGGGGTCAACGCCACGTTTTCTGCCACGGTCATGTGCGGGAACAGGCCCACCCCCTGGAACACGTATCCGATGCGGCGGCGCAAGCGGGCAGGCGGGCCGGCCAGCACGTCCTCGCCGTCCAGCAGCACGCGGCCCGATGTCGGTTCCACCAGCCGGTTGATGCATTTGAGCAAGGTCGACTTGCCCGAGCCGGAGGCGCCTACCAGCGCCACGAATTCGCCCGCCGCAATCTCCAGCGACACGCCGTGCACGGCGGTCACGTCGTCATAGGATTTCGAAAGCGCGTCGAACCGCAGGAAGGCAGGCTGGGCGCCGTCCATCAACCGGTCAGCGCCTCTTTCGCCATGGTCAGTTCGACCACCAGTCCGCCCGGTTCGAAGCGGCGTTCCCAGCTGCCCTGCAATTGCCCTGTCACGCTCATTTCCACCAGCCGCGAGCCAAAACCGCTTTCGCTCGCCTCGCGTACCGGCGGGCCGCCGTGTTCCGTCCAGACCAGCGCGATGGCATCGTCGGCGTCGCTCACCACCAGGTTTACGTGGCCCTCTTCGGTAGAGAGCGCGCCGTACTTGGCGGAATTGGTGGCCAGTTCGTGGAACACCAGCGCCAGCGGGGTGGCGGAGCGCTGGCTTATGGCAGCATCGGCCCCCTCGATCTGCACACGGGGGCTGTCGTCGCTGTCGGAATAGGGAGCGAACAGCGCCTCCAGCAGGCCCTTGAGGCTATCCTGCATCGCCCCGTCTTCGGGCCGCACGAATTCGTGCGCGCGTCCCAGCGCCTGCAGCACGCGGGTCAGGTCCCTCGCGAAGGGCTCGTGCTCGGGTGCCTTGCGCGCCTTCAGCATGGCCAGGCCGATGACGACGGCGAAGATGTTCTTGATCCGGTGCGCCAGTTCCTTGGCCAGCAGGTCGCGCTCTTCCAGCGCCTGGTGGACCTCGTCGATATCGGTGACGGTGCCGAACCAGCGCACGGGCTCGCCCTCGTTCTCCACCACCGGCACCGCCAGGCCCAGCACCCACATCCAAGACCCGTCGGCGCGCTTCAGGCGGAATTCGGCATCGAACTGTTCGCCCGCGGCGAAGCGTTCCTGCCATTCGGCGAAGGTCTGCGGAAAGTCGTCGGGGTGGAGGAAGGGTTGCCACTCGGCTGCCGTCGGCGGCGGCGGGGCGCCGGTCACTTCGCTCCAGCGCTTGTTGAAATAATCGAAATTGCCGTGATTGTCGGCAGACCAGGCGATCTGCGGCACGCCTTCGATCATGCGCCGCAGCCGGGCCTCGCGCTCCTCGATCTCGCGGTTGGCCTGCAGGGCAGAGCGCCGCGTTTCCAGCCTTCGCATGGCCGCCTGCGCCAGCACCGCCATGCCTTCGCGTTGGAAATCATCGAGTTGCGCTGCGTGCGCGCTGGTATCGATCACGCACAGCGTGCCGATCGAGGCGCCTTCGTCGGAGACCAGCGGTTGCCCGGCGTAATAACGGATGTGCGGATCGTCGGTGACCAGCGGATTGTCGGCAAAGCGCGGATCGGCAGGTGCATCGGGCACTTCCAGCATGTCCGCGCGGCCCAGCGTGTGGTTGCAGAAGGCGACATCGCGCGGCGTTTCGCGCTGCTCCACCCCTTCGCGGGCGAGGAACAGCTGCTTGTCCCGTTCCAGCAGGGTGACCATCGAGGCAGGCACCTTGCATAGCTTGGCGGCGAATTCGACGATGGCCTGCAATTCCGGATCGCCTTCCAGCGCTTCGGCCTCGAAGCTTTCGACCACGTCCAGCCGCGCTGCCTCGGCGGTAAACTCGGCGGCGGGCTCGGGCGTGCCCGTCTTGGGAAGGGGATCGTGCAGGTTCATATCGCAACAAACTAGCTGCCTCGCATTGCGATTGATAGACGAGTTAATAAGTTTCGATTGTAACCTGTTTGCCTGGCGCGGCACGCTTGCTAAAGGCGATGGCGACCAAAGGAGCAGACCCAGCCATGCGCGCCACCCCCGATTTCGATTTCGGCCTGACCGAAGAGGCCCAGATGATCCGCGAGACCGTCGCCCGCTTTGCCGACGAGCGGATTGCCCCGCTGGCGGCAAAGGTGGATGCCGAGGACTGGTTCCCGCAGGAACTGTGGCCGGAAATGGGCGAACTGGGCCTGCACGGCATGACCGTTTCGGAAGAGGACGGCGGCACCGGGCTGGGCTATCTCGAACACACCATTGCGGTGGAAGAGGTCAGCCGGGCCAGCGCCTCTGTCGGCCTCAGCTACGGCGCCCATTCCAACCTGTGCGTCAACCAGATCGCGCGCTGGGGCAACGCGGCGCAGAAGGCGAAATACCTGCCCGGCCTCATCAGTGGCGAGCATGTCGGCAGCCTGGCGATGAGCGAGCCGGGCGCGGGATCGGACGTCGTCAGCATGAAGCTGAAGGCCGATGCGGTGCAGGGGGGCTTCCTCCTGAACGGCACCAAGTTCTGGATCACCAACGGCCACTTTGCCGAAACGCTGGTGGTCTATGCCAAGACCGATCCCGGCGCCGGCAGCAAGGGCATCACCGCCTTCCTGATCGAGAAGGACATGCCCGGCTTTTCCTGCGGGCAGAAGATCGAAAAGATGGGCATGAAGGGCAGTCCCACCAGCGAACTGGTGTTCGAGGATTGCCACGTGCCCGAAGACAACGTGCTGGGCGAAGTCGGCAACGGCGTGCAGGTGCTGATGAGCGGGCTGGATTACGAGCGCGTGGTGCTGTCCGGCGTGCAGCTGGGCATCATGCAGGCCTGCCTCGACACCGTTATCCCCTACGTTCGCGAGCGCCAGCAGTTCGGCAAGCCCATCGGCCATTTCCAGCTGATCCAGGCCAAGGTGGCAGACATGTACGTCGCGCTGCAATCGGCGCGTGCCTATACCTATGCCGTCGCCCGCGCCGCCGATGCAGGGCATACCACCCGCTTCGACGCGGCAGGCGCGATCCTGCTCTCCAGCGAGAACGCCTTCCGCGCCGCAGGCGAAGCCGTGCAGGCGCTGGGCGGTGCAGGTTATACGACAGACTGGCCGGTGGAACGCTACCTGCGCGATGCCAAGCTGCTGGACATTGGCGCCGGAACCAACGAAATCAGGAGAATGCTGATCGGAAGGGAGCTGATCGGCGCCTAGTGACAGGCATCCCGGGGAGAGACAATTTGCTGAAAACCGCCGTCGCCGCAGCCGCCGCGCTGCTGATTGCCGTGCCCGCAAGTGCGCAGGACAGCGCACGAGTCGAGCAGCTGACCTTCGATGCTCCCTCGCTGGCGGGCAACCTCGAAGGCAATTCCACCCAGCGCAGCGTCGTCGTCGTCACCCCGCCGGGCTATGACGAGAACCCCGACAAGCGCTATCCCGTGGTCTATTTCCTGCACGGCTACTGGATGCCGGTGGACGTGCAGCAGGAAGGCTTCCGCATCGACGAAGCGGTGCAGGCTTCCAGCGAGGCTGGCCACGATTTCATCATGGTGATGCCCGACGGTTTCTCGAAGCTGCGCGGCGGTTTCTATTCCTCCGGGCCCGTGGTTGGCGACTATGAAAGCATGGTGGCGGACGACCTGGTGGACTGGGTCGATAGCAACTACCGCACCATTGCCGATCCTGCCTCGCGCGGGCTGGCGGGCCATTCGATGGGCGGATACGGCACTGCGCGCATCGCCATGCACCGTCCGGGCATTTTCTCGTCGATCTACATGATGAGCGCCTGCTGCCTCGACCCCATGACCATGACGGCAGAGGACGCCGCGCGCATCGAAGCCATGACCGAGGACGACGCTGCCGCTGCCGGTTTCGGCGAGCTTGCCTCGCTGTCTACCCTGGCGACGTGGTCTCCCGATCCGACCGCGGACAACGTGTTCCACGTCTATACCGGCCTTAAGGAAGACGGCACGGTGGACCCGCTGGTGAACCAGCGCCTCGCCGCCAATTCGCCGGTCGTGCTGGTGCCGCAATACCTGCCGGAGCTGAACGGGCTGGAAGCCTTCGCCATGGATATCGGCGACCAGGATTTCCTGCAGGCCGGCAATGCCGCATTCCGCGCCGAGCTGGACCGGTTCGGCGTCACCTACGAGTTTGAGCTGTACGAAGGCGACCACGGCAACCGCATCCGCGAACGGATCCGCACCGAAGTGCTGCCGTTCTTCGCCCAGCACCTGGACCGGGAGTAGACCCATGCTGAAACATGCCCTTGCCGCCCTGGCGGCTTTCCTTGCCGCGCCGCTGGCCGCGCAGAACATCACCGCGCCCGATGCCGTGGTGCCCGATGGCATCACGGTGGAGGAGGTGCTGGTCCACGGTGCCTCGCTGGAAGGCAACCTCGAAGGCAACAGCGCGGACCGGCCGGTGATGGTCGTGCTGCCGCCCAGCTATGCCGACAGCCCCACGCGGCACTACCCGGTGGTCTACTACCTCCACGGCTTCGCCATTTCCGGCCGCGATTTCTACGACTACATGCAGGTGCCCACTGCCGTGGCCGACAATGCCGCCGAGGGGCGCGAGTTCATCGTGGTGGTGCCCGACACGCTGACGGCCATGGGCGGCTCGATGTATTCGAACAGCGTCACCGTGGGCAATTTCCGCGATTTCATCGCGACTGACCTGGTGCGCTATATCGACGCCAACTATCGCACGATCCCGACCCGCGAAGGGCGCGGCCTGGCAGGCCATTCGATGGGCGGGTACGGCACCTGGGTGGTCGGCATGACGCATCCGGAGGTGTTCAACGCAATCTGGGCGCAAAGCGCCTGCTGCGTCTCCCCGCGCACCGAAACGCCCGAAAGCGCCGCCGCCATGGCTGCCGTGCCGCGCGACGGCGTGGACGATAGCGGCTTCGGCATGCGCGCAGGGCTCGCCAGCGCCACGGCCTGGGCGCCCGATCCCACCAACCCGCCGTTCTACGTACAGTGGCCGCTGGCCGAGGACGGCAGCGTCGACCAGCACGTGATCGCGCAATGGGCGGCCAATTCGCCCTATGCCATGGTCGCCAGCCACGTCAGCGCGCTGGAAAGCTTTTCCGCCATCGGCTCCGACGTGGGGACGCAGGACGGCCTGATCGCCGACGACACGCTGATCAGCCAGCAGCTGGACAGGTTCGGCGTCGAGCACATTTTCGAGACCTATGAAGGCAACCACGTCAATCGCATCGGCGAACGCTTTTCGAGCGTGGTGCTGCCCTTCATGGCCCGGCACCTGGACATGGAGAGCGAATGACCGCACCCGTAATCACCTCTTCGCTCGACCTCGAAAGCCCAGAAGCGAAGGCGCGTGCGAAGCACAATCGTGCGTTGGCCGAAGAGCTGCGCGAGAAGGTGGCCGAGGCGGCGCTGGGCGGATCCGAGCGGCACCGTGAGCGACATGTGTCGCGCGGAAAGCTGTTGCCAAGGGATCGGGTGGAGCGGCTGCTCGATCCGGGCTCGCCCTTCCTGGAGATCGGCCAGCTGGCCGCGAACGGCATGTACGAAGGCGACGTCAACGGCGCGAGCATGATTGCCGGGATCGGGCGGGTTTCGGGCCGGCAGGTGATGATCGCCGCCAACGATGCCACGGTGAAGGGCGGCAGCTACTACCCGATGACGGTGAAGAAGCACCTGCGCGCGCAGGAGATTGCGCAGCAAAACCGCTTGCCGTGCGTCTACCTGGTCGACAGCGGCGGGGCGAACCTGCCCTACCAGGCCGAGGTCTTTCCCGACCGCGACCACTTCGGACGCATCTTCTACAACCAGGCGCAGATGAGCGCGGCTGGTATCCCGCAGATCGCCTGCGTGATGGGCAGCTGCACTGCTGGCGGCGCCTACGTTCCGGCCATGAGCGACGAGAGCGTGATCGTGCGCGAGCAGGGGACGATCTTCCTTGCCGGCCCGCCGCTGGTGAAGGCGGCGACGGGCGAGGAGATTTCAGCCGAAGACCTTGGCGGCGGTGCGCTGCACGCGAAGAAATCGGGCGTGGTCGATCACCTGGCCGAGAACGACGAACACGCGCTGACGATCGTGCGCGATATCGTCAGCCACCTGGGCGCGCGCGATCCGGCGAAGGTGGAACTGCAGGACCCGCGTCCGCCGAAATTCGACGCCGAGGACCTTTACTCGATCGTGCCCGAGGACGTGCGCGCGCCTTACGATGTGCACGAAGTGATCGCCCGTATCGTGGACGGCAGCGAGTTCCACGAGTTCAAGCGCGAGTTCGGCTCCACGCTGGTCTGCGGCTTTGCCCATGTGTGGGGCATGCCGGTGGCAATCCTTGCCAACAACGGCGTGCTGTTCTCCGAAAGCGCACAGAAGGGCGCGCATTTCATCGAGCTGGCCTGCCAGCGCGGCATTCCGCTGCTGTTCCTGCAGAACATCTCCGGCTTCATGGTCGGCGGCAAGTACGAGGCCGAAGGCATCGCCAAGCACGGCGCCAAGCTGGTGACGGCAGTCGCCACCGCGCAGGTGCCCAAGATCACCGTGGTGATCGGCGGCAGCTTTGGTGCGGGCAACTATGGTATGTGCGGACGGGCCTATAGCCCGCGCTTCCTGTTTACCTGGCCCAATGCCCGCATCAGCGTGATGGGCGGCGAGCAGGCGGCCAGCGTGCTCGCCACCGTCCACCGCGACGCGGGCGACTGGACCGCAGAAGAGGCGGAGGAATTCAAGGCCCCGATCCGGCAGAAGTACGAGGACGAAGGCAACCCCTACTACGCCACCGCCCGCCTGTGGGACGATGGCGTGATCGACCCGGTGCAGACGCGCGACGTACTGGGGCTCAGCCTTGCCGCCTGCCTCGAGGCGCCGATCCCGCCCAAGCCGCAGTTCGGCGTGTTCCGGATGTAAGGGAGATGGGCGACGACAGGCAGGACAAGCCGCAAGTGGGCATGCCGCGCTGGCTGCTGTGGGCCTTTGTCGGCAAGCTGGTGTTCGTCACCGTGCTGACCATCGGCATTGTCTGGTGGGTAACCGGCCGCTGACGACGCCTTGCTAGGCACTTGCTGCGCCTGCTGCGCGCGTGCAAAGCAGGGCACAGGGGAGAGGTCAGGTGCCAGTGCAGAACAATCGCAAGCCCACGCTCCTCTCGCGCATGGTGTGGTGGCTGCTGCGGCGGCTCTACCGGTGGAAGGGTTATACCCTGCTCAACCACCCGCCGAAGCTGCCCAAGTTCATCCTCGTCGGCGCGCCGCACACATCGAACTGGGATTTCATCTATTTTGCAGGTGCGGTGCAGGAAGTGGGGATCATGCCCCGCTTCATCGGCAAGCATTCGCTGTTCAAGTGGCCGATGACGCGGTTCATGTACGACATGGGCGGGATGCCGATAAACCGCGCTGCGCCGCAGGGTTACGTGAAGAGCGTGATCCGCGCCATCGACGAAGCAGACCAGATCGCGCTGGTGATCGCGCCGGAAGGCACGCGTTCTTCGGACGGGCGTTGGAAGAGCGGGTTCTACCATATCGCCCTGGGCGCGGGCGTGCCGATCGTGCCCGCATGGCTGGATGTCGGCACCGGCCACGCGGGCTTTGGCGAGCCGATCATGCCAAGCGGCGATTTCCACGCCGACCTTGCGAAAATCGCCGCCTTCTACAAGCAGGCCATGCCCGATTGCGCGCGGTTCGACCTGCTGGAGCGGCAGGCGCGCGGGGAGATCGAAAGCCCGGGCAAGCTCCGTGACTGAGGCGCTGTTCGATAACGCTGCGCTGCTGTTCGCCGGGCTGCTGCTGCTGTGGCTGGTGGCAACCATGATCCGCAGCGTCAGCTTCATCGATGCGGTCTGGGGCCTCTCCATGGCCACGCTGGCGGTTCACAGCTACGCGATGGTCGAGCCCGGCCCTGCCGCCAGCGTACTGGCGCTGATGGTGCTGGCGTGGGGCGCGCGGCTGGGGGTGCACCTGCTGCGGCGGTTCCTGCGCCATGGCGAGGATGCGCGCTATCGCCGCATGCTGCCCGATCCCGAAACCCGCGCTGCCTATGCGCTCACCGCCTTGTGGAAGGTTTTTGCCCTGCAAGGCGCGCTGATCATGCTGGTGAGCAGCCCGGTGCAGGTAGGCATCCTGGCGGCGAACCCCGGCCAGCCGCTGGGCGCATGGGCCGGGCCGGGGCTGGCGCTCTACGCGCTCGGCATGGTGTTCGAAGTGGTAGGCGACTGGCAGCTGGACCGCTTCAAGGCCGATCCGGCGAATGCGGGAAAGGTGATGGACAAGGGCCTGTGGCGCTATACCCGCCACCCCAACTACTTCGGCGATGCCTGCGTGTGGTGGGGCGTGTGGCTGGTGGCGATGTCGGTGGCGCCCGGCGCTGTCGTCTGGACCCTGCCAGGGCCGCTGTTCCTCACCTTCACGCTGGTCAAATGGTCGGGCGCGGCAATGACCGAGGCCGGTATGCGCGACAAGTACGGCGAGGAATTCGCCGACTACGTGCGGCGCACCCCGGCCTTCATCCCGTGGGCGCCGAAAGCCTAGCGATGCCCCTCGTGGCTGAGCGCATATTTCAGGCTGGTGCCGATCATCAGGCCTGACAGCAGGATTATCACGCTGGCCCAGATCCAGTGCGGCAGCAGCAGTTCGGCCTCGATCGCGCCGGTATCCGACAGCATCGCACGCCCGCCGACCATGGCGGTTTCGGAGAACAGGTAGTCCATGTCGTTGAACATCGAGAGCGCGGCCAGCACGCCCAGGAACTGCAGCGTGAACAGTTGCAGCCCGCGTGTCCCGCGCCAGGCGATCCAGCCCAGCGCCAGCGCCAGCGATGGCAGCACCGCCCAGCCTACCCAGCTGCGCACCCACACCAGCGTGGACAGCAGCAGCGCGGCAGCCAGCGCGATCAGCGCGGGCTTCCAGTACTTGTGCGCCCCGCTGGCCAGGATCAGCAGTGCGCCGATCACGCTGGGCCCCAGCGGACCGCCCATGGCGACCAGAGCGCGGTCCAGCCCGCCGCCTTCCAGCGCGATGCGCGAGGAGGCATAGCCCGACCCGTCGGCATTGATCACCAGCAGGTCGAACGCGTTGCCGGTGGCCAGCGCAGCCAGGCCGTGGCCCATCTCGTGAAACCAGGTGGTGAGGATGACGAAGGGCCAGATCAGGTAGGAGCCGAACGGCAGCGCGGGCAGGGCCGTGACCAGCACGCCGGCCAGCACCAGGCGACCGACCTGCTCCTCCTGGCTGCCACGTCTGACGGGTCGCCAGGCCACGGGCTCAGTCGCCTCGCCTGGTGTAGACGCCGGTGAAGCTGACGTTCGCCCCGCCGCAGCGGTTGTTGTCGCCCGCCAGCAAGTAGTTGCCCAGCAGGGTGAAGTTCACTTCGCACAGGTCGCCGTCATCAAAGCGTGCGCGGGCGCCAAGGCGGTCCAGCCGTCCTGCCAGCTCACCCACGTGGACGGAATAGCCTTCGGGAGGCTGGCGCGCGGGCCAGAAGGCCAGCCCTTCGATCCGCAGCCGCGCGCGGCCTTCGTGGGTGATGGTCAGCGTGTTGTCGCCGCGCCCTTGCCACTGGCCCGCCCAGTCCTTCGGTTCGGGTGCTTGCGCCGTGGCCACGAATTCGATGCGGTCCAGCCGGATCCAGCCCGCAGTATCGCTGGGCGGGTAATAGGCGCAGGCAAAGCCTTCGCGCAGCTTGCCGACGATCACCTCGTCGTCGGCGATGAGGTAGCGGCTGGTGATGCAGCCCTCCCCGGCGGCAGGGCAGCCATCGGTGTCGCGGTGGAAATAGACCCGGCGGTCAACATTCACGCGCGCCAGCGAAAAGGGTGCCTCGCGCGGGAACAGGCCATTGCGGCAGAAGCGATCGTCGCCGTGCGCCTGCGCGGCGGCGGGCAAGGCGAGCAAGCCCAGCGCTGCCAGCACTCCGGTTTTCATCGCTCTACTCCCAGGTAACCTCTGTCACACCGCGTTCCTGGGCCAGCACGGCCCATGCGGCAAGGAACAGCCCTGCCACCAGCGGCCCGACGACAATGCCGGAAAGACCCATGGCGGCGATACCCCCCAAAGTGGTTACCAGGATGATCCAGTCGGGAATGCCGGTGTCGCGGCCCACCAGGATCGGGCGCAGCACGTTGTCGGCCATGCCGATCACCGCCACGCCCGATACCAGCACCAGCACGCCTTGCCAGATATCGCCGATGGCCAGCAGGTAGATGGCGACCGGGGCCCAGACCACGGCCGGGCCGATGGCCGGCACCAGCGAGAATATGGCGGTGAGCAGGCCCAGCAGCACCACGCTGGGCATGCCGGCGATCCAGTAGGTAATCGATCCCAGCGCCCCCTGCACCAGGCCGACCACCATCGAACCCTTGATGGTGGCGCGCACGATGGCGAGGAAGCGATCTGCCAGCTGGTGCGCGACATCTTGCGCCAGCGGCAGGTGATCGAGCACGCGCTCGCCCAGTTCGCGTCCGTCGCGCAGCAGGAAATAGGCGACGTACAGCCCGATGCCGAAGGAGAGGACGAAGCCCACCGCACTGCCGGTGATGGAGACCGCCTGCTGGGCGATCAGGCCGGAGCTTTCCAGCGCCAGTTCCTGCGCCCGTTCCTGCACCATTTCGGCGGTGCCCAGGCCTTCGACGTCCAGGCTGTCGCGAACGGCTTCGGGCAAGGCGCCGTAGACGGTGTTGAACCATCCGGCCAGGTCTATCCGCCCTTCGCGAAAGGCGACGACGACGGATGTGGCCTGTTCCACCACCACGCCGCCAATCATGAAAGCCGGGATGATCACGGCGAAGGTAATCACCAGCAGGGTGGCAATGGCGGCGCGGTTACTGCCGCCCATGCGCGCGCGGAACCACTGGTACATCGGCTGGAACATGATCGCCGCCAGCGTTGCCCACAGCAACGGCGCGACGAAGGGCCAGATGATGTAGAGCAACACCAGCGAAACCAGCGCCAGGAAGACGAGGAAGCCGCCCTTTTCCAGCGTTTGTGCCTGCGTTTTCGCTGTCATTCCTGCTCCTCCCGGAGCTGCCATAGCCCCCTAAATGTCTAGATTAGCGACATTTAGCGCATTGTCCTGAATAAACTCGCGGCGCGGTTCCACCACGTCGCCCATCAGGCGGGTGAAGATCTCGTCGGTGACGTCGGCGTCTTCTACCTTCACCTGCAGCAGCTCGCGGTTTTCCGGGTCGAGCGTGGTCTCCCACAGCTGTTCGGCGTTCATTTCGCCGAGACCCTTGTAGCGGCTGATCGACAGGCCCTTGCGGCCCGCGGCCAGCACGGCTTCCAGCAGCTGGCTGGGGCGGGTGATCGCGGTGTTCGGATCGAAGGCCGGGGTCTCGGCATCGGTCTCCTCCGCGTTCGCTTCCACGGGCTGCGCCTCGGCGCTGCCGGCCTTCACCAGCCGTGCAGGCGCCGCATAGTTTTCCGCCTGCGCCACGCCCAGCGTGTTGAGCTTGCGGGCCTCCGCGCTGTCGAGGAACTTCTCCTCGATCAGGTGGACGTCGGTCACCCCGCGCCACACGCGGTCGAAGCGCACGTCGCCGTTGTCGGTGGTGCGAGCAGACCAGTCGGCTTCCGGATCGCTCAGCTGGATCTGGCCTGCGGCATGGGCAAGGCGGGTGTCGCGCTCTGTCCGGGAAATCCCCGGTTCCAGCGCGCCGGCCATGGCCATCGCCTCGATCACGCCCGAATCGTATTTGCGCGGGGCGAAGCCGAGCAGGTTCGTCAGCTGCAACGCCTTTTCGACAAGGTCGGCAAGGTCCGCGCCGCTGCGTGCGCCCTCGGCGGTTTCCAGCACCCGGTCCTGCAGGCCGTTGTCGACCAGGTAGCGATCGAGCGCGCCCTGGTCCTTCAGGTAGACCTCGCTCTTGCCCTTGGCGACCTTGAACAACGGCGGCTGGGCGATGAACAGGTGGCCGGCCCTGATGATCTCGGGCATCTGCCGGTGGAAGAAGGTGAGCAGCAGCGTACGGATATGCGCGCCGTCGACGTCGGCGTCGGTCATGATCACGATCTTGTGATAGCGCAGCTTTTCCAGGTCGAATTCGTCGCGCAGGCCGGTGCCCATCGCCTGGATCAGCGTACCGACTTCCTTGGAGGAAATGATCCGGTCGAACCGGGCGCGTTCCACGTTCAGGATCTTGCCCTTCAGCGGCAGGATTGCCTGGTACTTGCTGTCGCGCCCGCTCTTGGCGGAACCGCCTGCCGAATCACCCTCGACCAGGAAGATTTCGGACTTGGCCGGATCGCGTTCGCGGCAGTCGGACAGCTTGCCCGGCAGGCTGGCGACGCTCATGGCGCCCTTGCGGCTCATTTCGCGGGCCTTGCGCGCGGCTTCGCGGGCGGCGGCGGCGTCGATGATCTTCTGCACGATGGCCTTGGCCTCGTGCGGGTTCTCTTCGAGCCATTCGGTCATCTTCTCGCCCATCAGGCTTTCCAGAGGCTGGCGCACTTCGGAGGAGACCAGCTTATCCTTCGTCTGGCTGGAGAACTTCGGGTCAGGCAGCTTGACCGAAACGATGGCGGTCAGGCCTTCGCGCATGTCCTCGCCCGAGAGCGAGACCTTGGCGCTTTTAAGAAGGCCTGCGGCATTGGCATAGTTGTTGAGCGTGCGGGTCAGCGCGGCGCGGAAAGCGGCGAGGTGGGTACCGCCGTCGCGCTGCGGGATGTTGTTGGTGAAGCACAGCACGTTCTCGTAGTAGGAATCGTTCCATTCCAGTGCCACGTCGATGCCGATGCCGTCCTTCTCCGCACTGACGGAGATGGGTTCGGGCACCAGTGCCTGCTTGTTGCGATCCAGCCACTTCACGAAGGCCGCGATTCCGCCTTCGTAGAACATGTCGTGCTCTTCCACTTCCTCGTGCCGCCTGTCGCGCAGCAGGATGCGCACGCCGGAATTGAGGAAGGCGAGTTCGCGGTAGCGGTGTTCCAGCTTGTCGAAATCGAACTCGGTGACGTTCTTGAAGGTCTCTTCGCTGGCCTTGAAGGTGACGCGGGTGCCCTTCTTCAGGCCGTTGGCATCGCCGTTGCTGGCGACCGCCGGGGCATCGCCCACTTCGCGCAGGGATTCCACCGCCTCGCCATGCTCGAAGCGCATCCAGTGTTCGCGGCCATTGCGCCAGATGGTCAGCTCCAGCCATTCGGACAGCGCGTTCACCACGGAAACGCCCACGCCGTGCAGGCCGCCCGAAACCTTGTAGGCGTTGTCGTCGCTGGTGTTCTCGAACTTCCCGCCCGCGTGCAGCTGGGTCATGATGACTTCGGCCGCAGAGACGCCTTCTTCCTTGTGGATGTCCACCGGGATGCCGCGGCCGTTGTCTTCCACCGACACGCTGCCATCGGGATTGAGTTCGATCAGCACCAGGTCGCAGTGGCCTGCCAGCGCTTCGTCGATGGCGTTGTCCGACACTTCGAAAACCATGTGGTGCAGGCCCGATCCGTCGTCGGTATCGCCGATGTACATGCCGGGGCGCTTGCGCACCGCGTCCAGCCCTTTGAGGACCTTGATGCTCTCGGCGCCGTATTCGCCCTTCTGGGCAGTCTTTTCGGGGGTGTTCTCGGGCGTATTTTCCATGTCGACGATATAGGCACTGCGCACCCCATGCGGAAGGCTGCAGCCCCTTTGTGCGGCGCTTTTCCACCGCTTACCGCGCGCCGGACGCGAATCGGCGCGAACCGCCGGTTCCGGCACGTTCTGCCGCAAGCCGCGTTATGGTGGCATGACGATGGTCGTGATCGTGGTGCTGGTGGTGTCGGGCGCGCTTGTCGCGGGTGCGCTGTGGGGCTCCTATGGCCCCATGGGGCGGCGGACAGAGGGTTTCCTCGTGGCCTTGGCGGGCGGGGCGCTTCTGCTTTCCGTGGTGACCGAACTGATCGAGCCTTCGCTGGAGCGCAGCGGGCTGCCTGCAACGGTGCTGGGCGTTGCCTTCGGTGCCGCGCTGTTCACCGGCATCGACTATCTTATCGACGAAAAGTGGAATTCCTCTGGCGGCGGCGGGCTGCTGGCGGCGATCACGCTCGACGGAATCCCCGAGAACCTTGCGCTTGGCGTCGCCCTGATCGGCGCCGGTGTACCCGAAGTGGCAGCGCTGGCGGGGTCGATCCTGTTGTCGAACCTGCCCGAAGCGGCAGGGGGCGCGAAGCAAATGGTCGATTCCGGCCATGGCAAGGGCAAGGTGATCGCCCTGTGGGCAGGCACCGCCGTGCTGCTGTCGATCGCGGCGCTGGCCGGCAACCTGCTGCTGGCAGACGTGAGCGAGCACGTGCTGGCGACGGTGCGCTGCGTGGCGGCCGGCGCGGTTGTTGCCAGCCTTGCCACCGAGGTCTTTCCGCAGGCCTATCGGGAGGATCACCACTGGGCCGGTATCGCCACCGCGCTGGGCCTGCTGCTGGCGCTTGGCCTTGGCGAGCTTGGCGGCGGATAGAAAAATGGCCGCCCCTCCGGGGAGGGGCGGCCATCTGTTCAGCTCGGGAACAGGGGGGATTTGGGGGGGGGAGGTTCCCGAGCCTAAGGGGTCGCTTGCCCGTGCTCTTACAGGATGCCGATCAGCAGCGTGGTGCTGACGGTAATCGCTGCAAGCGATGCAAGGATATTCGGTGCGAACTGGCGCATTGTTACATCGTCCTGTTGGTGGGTTGTGGCGGACAGGCCACGATGGCCTGCCTCGCTGACGCGGGCGCAAATGGCGACGGGACGAATATTTTGCAAATGCGAAATATTCGACAAGTGTTGCGTGTTTTGCAACACTTGTCGAATATTGCTGTTCAGGGCTGTCGCGGCTGAGTCAGCGAGCGGCGAGTTGGCGCGGGGCCGGTTGCGTTTCTGCCAGTTCGGCGCGCAGTTCGGCCACGCATTCGCGATAGAGGCGCTGCATCTTGAGGTCGCGCGAGTCGGGGCGCACGCAGGCTTCTTCCACGGCGCGTTCGATCATTTCGGCGCGGGTAACGGTGCGCTCGGCTCTCTGGTCGCCGGCGGTGGGCGCATCGCCGATCACCATTACGAAAGCGGACTGGGCGTAGGCCGGGGTGGCGGTGATCAGCGCGAGGCAGAATGCGGAGGCGATAGTCTTGTACATGGTCGTGAACTCCATTGGCTAATGGTCATGGGCTCAGGACATCCTCGACTTCCGCCATCTTGTGTGCAGTTGCAGCATGTATTGTGCAAGTGCGAAAAGGTCGACGCCTATTGCCGTTTTCGCAACGCTGAAACTTTCGCCGATGCGAAGGCGCGGATTGGCGCCAAGCGCTATGGATTCTCGTGCTCCTGCGCTGGACAGCAGCCCCGCCTTTGGGCAGAGCGCGGACATGCAGGCAGATCATCTCCCCGAATCCATCCTCATCGTCGATTTCGGCAGCCAGGTAACCCAGCTGATCGCGCGCCGCGTGCGCGAAGCGGGCGTCTATTCCGAGATCGCCCCGTTCAGCCAGGCAGAGGAAGCCTTCAACCGGATGAACCCCAAAGGCATAATCCTGTCCGGCAGCCCCGCCAGCGTGTGCGACGAGGGATCGCCGCGCGCGCCCCAGGTGCTGTTCGATAGCGGCTTGCCGATCCTCGGCATCTGCTACGGACAGCAGGTGATGACCACGCAGCTGGGCGGCGAAGTGCGCCCCGGTCACGAGACCGGCGACGGCGGCGAGTTCGGCCGCGCCTTCCTGACCGTGACCGAGGAATGCGCGCTGTTCGACGGGCTGTGGCACGTGGGCGAGCGGCACCAGGTGTGGATGAGCCACGGCGACAAGGTGACGCAGTTCGCGCCGGGGTTCGAAATCGTCGCCACCAGCGACGGCGCGCCCTTCGCGGTGATCGCCGACGAGGAACGCAAGTACTACGGCACGCAGTTCCACCCGGAAGTCTACCACACGCCCGACGGCGCGCGGCTGCTGGCGAATTTCGTGCGCCACGTGTGCGGGCTGGCGGGCGACTGGACCATGGCCGCCTATCGCGAGACCAAGATCGCCGAGATCCGCGAACAGGTGGGCGATGGCAAGGTGATCTGCGGCCTGTCGGGCGGGGTCGACAGCTCCGTCGCCGCGATCCTGATTCACGAGGCGATCGGCGACCAGCTGACCTGCGTCTTCGTCGACCACGGGCTGCTGCGCCTGAACGAACGGCAGCAGGTGGAAACCATGTTCCGCGACCACTACAACATCCCGCTGGTGGTGGTGGATGCCGAGGAACGCTTCATGAAAGGCCTGGCCGGCGTCACCGACCCGGAAAAGAAGCGAAAGTTCATCGGCGCGGAATTCATCGAGGTGTTCGAGGAAGAGGCGAACCGCATCGGCGGCGCGGACTTCCTCGCCCAGGGCACGCTTTACCCCGACGTGATCGAAAGTGTTTCCTTCACCGGCGGCCCCAGCGTGACGATCAAGAGCCACCACAACGTGGGCGGCCTGCCCGAACGCATGAACATGGAACTGGTGGAGCCGCTGCGCGAACTGTTCAAAGACGAGGTGCGCGAACTGGGCCGCGAACTGGGCCTGCCCGACATGTTCGTCGGCCGCCACCCGTTCCCCGGCCCCGGCCTTGCCATCCGCATCCCCGGCGAAGTGACCAAGGAACGCTGCGACATCCTGCGCAAGGCAGATGCGATCTACCTCGAGGAAATCCGTTCCGCCGGTCTCTACGACGCGATCTGGCAGGCCTTTGCGGTGCTGCTGCCGGTGAAGACCGTGGGCGTGATGGGCGACGGGCGCACTTACGATAGCGTCTGCGGCCTGCGCGCCGTGACCAGCACCGATGGCATGACGGCGGACGTATACCCCTTCGACGCGCACTTCCTGACCCAGTGCGCCACGCGTATCGTCAACGAAGTGCAGGGCATCAACCGGGTGGTCTACGACTATACGTCGAAACCGCCGGGAACGATCGAGTGGGAGTAACCTGACACTTTCGACCATCCGGGGGAGGAGACCATGGTCAAGTACTGGAAGCGCATAGCCATCGCCGGGATCGCCGTGGAACTGCTCTACGCGGTCTATGTCTACTATCTCGCGACCGTGGACCTGGTCGGCTACAAGCCGGAAGGTCTCGCCGTCGCTTTCATCCTGTTCGCGATTGGTGGTTTCTGGGCTGCGCGACCTGCTGAGGGCGCCCGCCTTGCCACCGGCATCGCCGTCGGGATTGTCGGCACCCTGTTCTACTATGCCATCTCGCTGCCCACGATCCTGGCGGGGGAGATCGAATTCCCGCTCCTGGCATGGGTCAACCACGGGCTGAAACTGGCAGGTGGGGCGACAGGCGCGGTGCTGGCCGGGCTTTCGGTGCGTCGCAAGGCGTGATGCTCAGCCACCAGGCTACCTGGGCTATCGTTACGCTTGCCCTGCTCGCCGCTTGCCAGACCACGCCTGCCGACCAGTTCCAGCCGGTCACCATCACCGGCTTCGAGTGCGGGGACAATTGCTACCTGCGCTTCATCCGCCCCGGAAGCGAGGCGGAGGAAACCGCGCTGTGCCATGCGCCAGCCTGCGGGCCGTGGGCCGAGTGGCAGGTTCTGCCGCCGGAGTTCGTCGGACGCAGTGCGCAGGTTCTGCTGGGCGTCGGAGAGCAGTTGAACGGCGATGGCGAGGTGATGAGCACGAACTTCCCCGCCGTGCTCGACCTGCAATTCTAGCTCGCCACATGCTTGATATGCGTCAATGCCCTCGCCGCGCAGGCGGGCAATGGCAGCGGCACCGCTTTTGAGGAGCCGTACCGATGTTCAAGATGATGCTGGTCCTTTTTCCCGTGATCGCCACCAGCCTGATGGGAATCGCCGTGATCGCCGTGCTGGGCATGGACATGTGGGCCGGGTGGCAGGAAATCGCGCTGGCCGCCGCGGGCGGTTTCATCGTCTCGATCCCGATCTCGTGGTGGGTTGGAAAGCAGGTGATCGCCAAGACCGGGTGGGATTCCTGAGCGCCTAGGCCTTCGCCCGCAGCAGGTTCACCAGCCACACCAGCGTGGGGTAGACCAGCACCACCAGCCCCGTGGGGCCGTTTCCAAAGGGCACGACTTGCCAGAAGAACAGCAATGCGCCCGCCAGCGGCAGCGCGGCAAACAGGCATGCCTTGCGGCTGGCGCCAGACAGCGGATTGACGAACAGGCTTTCGAAACGCGCGCCCGCCTCGGGCTCCTCCCCATCGGCGACCGCGCCTGGCGCCAGCATGGCGTGGTAGGCGGGCAGGTAGGCGAACATCAGCGCGACGTTCAGCGCCAGTACGCCAAGCGCCATGGTGCCCAGCATGGGTGCGCCTTCGATCAGCACCGCAACGAAAGCGCCGCACACGTTCACCGCCGCCATGGCTGCCAGCGCGAACGGCACGGCGCGGTTCAGCAGCAGGGCAAGCCCGCCGGTCAGCTGGATGAACTTGGCCACCGCCAGCAGCCCGCTGGCATCGAGGCTGCCCATCAGCCGCAGGCTCATCGGCGCGGTCCAAGTGGCGGTGCGCACCCACGGCAGCAGGTCGGGCAGGAAATAGGCCAGCGCGGTGGGCACCATGATGATCCCCAGCGCGATACGCAGCATGTCGATGGGGCGGATCATGGCTGCACCTGCGTTTGGCCGTCCTTCGAGGACGACAGGCGCGGGGGCCAGCGCGGGGAATCGTATCCTTCCCACAAGGTGCGATAGCCGTCGCGGTAGGCGTAGAGCAGGAAGACATTGCAGCCGAGCACGGCCCAGCCATAGACCGCCGACGTGCTCCACCAGCCTTGCAGCTCGGTATCCCAGTACCACACGGTAAAACTGACCGGCAGCACCATCACCAGCGCCAGCGGCACGCGAAAGCCGAACAGGATCATCAGCCCCGCTGCCAGTTCCACCGCCTTCACCAGCGTGAACATCCCGGAATCGAGCAGCGCTGTGAACACCCCGTCGCTGAGCGGGTTGGCCCCGCCCGGCTGCGGATAGAGCCGCACGAAATGGTTGAGGCCCGCAGGCACCATCCACGCGACATAGACCAGCCGTACCCACCAGACCGCGAAACGCATGGTCATGCGATCACCTCTCCTCCCGCTTCCCGTCGTCTTAGCACGGCGGGATTGGTTTCCCGCAAGCCCAGCGCCACCAGCGCCGCCGTGCCGGCAAGGCCGATCATGATGTACATCGGCAGCTGCAGTCCGGCGGCATCGGCCAGCCAGCCGGCCACCAGCGGGGCGAAGACGCCGCCGGTCAGCTCGCCGATGCACACGACCAGCCCCATGGCCGTGGCGGCGAGGCCGCGCGCCAGCGTTTCTCCCGGTATCACGCCCATGAACAGCGGGAACACGCCCATGCCGATCCAGCCGATAAACAGCAGCGCGGTGAACAGCGCCAGCGGGGCGTCGAACCACAGCATCACCATCGGGCTGGTCGCCATCAGCACGGCAAAGCCGACCAGCGGCGGGCGACGACCCACGCGGTCGGAAATCCATGTCACCAGCACGCCGCCGATCGCTGGGCACAGGCCCAGCGCGGCCATCACGCCGGACATCGTGCCCGGTTCCAGCCCGCGCGGGCCGACCAGGTAGAGCGGGTAGAAGATCGAGCCGACCACCACCCAGCCCACCAGCAGGCACGAGATCAGCGAGCACAACCAGATGTTGCGTTCCTTCAGCAGCGCCAGGCCAAGGCTGGCGTGCGGGGCATCGGGGTCACGCGTGTCGGGCGGTTCGTCGATGAAGCGCCAGATCAGCAGGGCGAGCACCAGCCCCGGAACGCCCGCCATCAGGAAGGCCACGCGCCACGACCATTCCTCTGCCAGCCACACCAGCACGACAGGGGCGATTGCCGTGCCAAGGATCGCGCCGAACACGTTCTGCACGATCCCGGCGTTGAGGCCGCGCCGCCGTTCGGCGCTGGCGGCGATGATGATGGCAAGGCAGATCGGCAGGAACGGCCCTTCCGCCGCGCCCATCACGACGCGCGCGGCGAACAGCTGCCAGAACCCCTGCGACAGGCCGGACAGGATCGAGCACAGCGAGAAGACCACCATGGCGACCAGCAGGAACGGCTTTCGGCGCCCCATCCGGTCGCTCAGCAGGCCGAACACCAGCGCCCCCAGCGCCCAGGTGGCCGACAGTCCGGCGCCCAGCGCGCTGACTTCGAAATTGCTGAGCCCGAGGTCCTCGATCACGAACGGCGAGACGAAGGTCAGCGCCATGCGATCGAAATAGGCAAAGCCGTAGGCCAGCCCCAGCAGCAGCACGACGCGCAGTTCGTAAGCCCGCGTGGCGGTCATGCGATCCCCTCTCCCGATGTATCCCGCTGGGCAGCCTATGCCCGAAAGCACGGGCTGGCAAATGGCAAACGAGGGTGGCAGGCAGGTGCCATGCAGCTGCCCCTCGGCCCCGATCCGCGAACCGATGTGCTGGCGCGCATCCACGCCGCGCTGATCGCAGCCTTCGGGCGTATCGTACGGCCTGCCGACAAGCGCCGCGACCCGGTGTGGACGCTGGTGCAGGGTGTGATCGGGGCGCAGACCAAGACGGCCATTTCCAACGCATCCACCGATGCCCTGCTGGCGCGCTACGGATCATGGGAAGCGGTGGCGCGCGCCGGGGCAAGCGAACTCGAAGCCATGCTGGCGAACCAGACCTTCCCCTCGGTCGCGGCAGAGCGGCTGAAGGCCTGCCTGCTGGCCATCGTGGAGGAGCGCGGCGCGGTGGACCTGCGCCACCTGTCCAACCTTCCCGACGACATGGCCATGGCCTGGCTGGAAGCGCTGCCAGGCGTAGGGCGCAAGAACGCCGCCGGGGTGCTGAACGCCAGCACCCTTGGCCGCCGCCAGCTGGTGATCGACGGCCACCATCGCCGGGTAATGCAGCGGGCCGGGCTGGTGCCGCCCCGCGCCGATACCGCCCGCGCGCACGATGAACTGATGCCGTTGCTGCCGGGCGACTGGAGCGCGGCGGATATCGACGAGCATCACCTGCTGGTGAAGCGGCTGGGGCAAAGGCTGTGCCGCCAATCGCGCATGCATTGCGACGCATGCCCGATCCGCGCCGATTGCCGCACGGCAACCGGCACGGCAACTGGCGGTTAGGTCACTTCCTGCAGCTTGCCGCTCTTGCAATCGTAGATGAAGCCGCGCACCGGCAGGTCGTCCGGCACCATCGGGCTGGCCTTCACCCGCGCCACGTCGTCGCGCACGCTCTGGGCAAGGTCGGTGAAGGTCAGCCAGGCCACCTGGTCGCCCTCGGTCGTGCCGGGGCCGGTGCCGGTGTCGCGCCAGCCGTTCTCGTCGATGGTGGCGGTATCCAGGCTCTGTCGCAGCAGTCCGCGCATGATCTCGTCGGTGAAGGTTTCCATCCCGCAATCGGTGTGGTGGACGATGAAGAATTCCTGCGTGCCCAGCAGCTTGTGGCTGATGACCAGCGAACGGATCGCATCGTCGCTGGCGCGCCCACCGGCGTTGCGGATGACATGGGCATCGCCTTCGGCCAGCCCGGCGAACTTGGCCGGATCAAGCCGCGCATCCATGCAGGTAAGCACGGCAAAGCCGCGTGCGGGCGGCATGGCGAGGTTGCCCTTGTCGCCGAAATCGGCGGCATAGGCGGCGTTGGCTTGCAGGATCTTGTCGAGATTGTCGCTCATGGGGCTCTCCGCTTGTTTTTCGCGCAAAGCTTACCGCCGTGGGCATCGGCGCGCCACAAAGGCTTTCTATCCTACCATGCAAATCCGGCTTCCACCGCACGCCGTTCCGCGGGCGTGGAGCGGCGGCCCAGCACGTCGTTGCGGTGAGGATAGCGCCCGAACCGCGCGATCATGCGGGCGTGGGAACGGGCGAAGGACAGGTTCGCCCCGCCGTTCAGCTGCGCGAAGACCCGCAGGCCCAGGCGATGATCGGCGATGTCCTCGCTGTGCATCAGCGGCATGACCAGGAACTGGCGCTGCTCTCGCTCCAGCCGGGGCAGGTAGCCGCGCTGCAAGGCACCGTGGGTAATCGCGCGCGCCAGCGGATCGGTGGCAAAGGCCCTTGGCGTGCCGCGATGCACGTTGCGCGGCACCTGGTCGAACAGCAGCACGGCGGCGAGCGCCGTCTGCGGATCGGAGAGGAAGCTGCGCGCCGGGCAAAAGGAAAGCGCCTCCAGCTCTCGCCGGAAGCGCTTGTCCATCGTTGCGTCGACCTTGTCCGAGCCGCCCCACCAGTCACGCGGGGTCAGTTCGTGAAACCAGAAGTGCAGCAGTTCGGCGGCCCATGGCCGGTTGGCCACGGGCATGCGCCGGTCAGTCTTCAGCCGATTCGTTCAGGGTGTAGGGCACCCAGTCGTCGAGCGTCAGCGCGCCGCTGAACATGCCCGAGCTGCGATCGATCGTGCGCATCACGTCGTTGGTGCACAGGCGCGAACCGTAGCGTTCGATCACCGGCACGTCCCAGCGGTCGAGACTGCGCGGATTGCGCGCACGGGCCACCCAGATGGTGTCGCCGCGTTCGTAGACGAGGCCGACGTACTCCTCCACCCGCAGGCGGTTGGGCTGGAAGGTGTTGATGCAGTTGGTGGGTTCACCCGCCGTGCGCCCTTCGACCAGTTCCTGGAACGCCTGCTCGGCGCGTTCCTCGCGAGTCTGGTCCTGCGCGGCAAGCGGTGCGGCGCTGACAGCAAGGGCCAGCGAGGCGGCAGTAATGGAAAGTGCTTTCAGCATGATTCGTCTCCTATCTGGTGGCGCAATATTACAAGCGCCATGAACCAACGCTGACATGCCCGTTTTGCGCGCGGCAAGCCTGCCCGCACAAACCCGCAGTACCGGTCAGGCAGCGGCACCCGTGACGGACGCGTCGGGCACGTTGCCGTCGTCTGCCGGGCCACCCTGCAGCACAAAGCGCCGGTCGCAATAGCCGCAATCGACATAGCCCTTCTCGTCGATCTCCATCCACACGCGCGGATGGCCGAGGCTGGCAGGCTTGTAGTTCTTGCCGCCGCGAATGTCGCCGGCGCCGTCGCACCACACGCGCGGGGTGTCGACGATTGTGGTTTCGGGTGCGTGATCCATGGCTTGTTCCTCTATCGCTTTACGCAGCGGTGGAAAAGCCCCTAAGAGCGCCGCCATGGCCGAAGCAGCAATCGAAATCCGCGATCTGGTGAAAGAATACGCGGGCAGCAAGAATTCCGACCCCAAGCTGGCGCTGAAGGGCGTGAGCTTCGACGTGCCGCAAGGCAGCGTGTTCGGCTTGCTGGGTCCCAACGGCGCGGGCAAGTCCACGCTGATCAACATCATGGCCGGCCTGGTCAACAAGACCGGCGGGCAGGTGAAGATCTGGGGTCACGACATCGACAACGACCACCGCAATGCCAAGCTCAACATCGGCATCGTGCCGCAGGAAATCGTGTTCGACCCATTCTTCACCCCGTTCGAGGTGCTGGAGAACCAGGGCGGCTTCTATGGCATTCCCAAGGCGCTGCGACGGTCGGAGGAACTGCTGAAGGCGGTGCACCTGGAAGACAAGCGCAACGCCTATGCCCGCACCCTGTCGGGCGGGATGAAGCGGCGGCTGCTGATCGCCAAGGCGATGGTCCATTCGCCGCCGATCCTGGTGCTGGACGAGCCGACCGCCGGCGTGGACGTGGAACTGCGCAAGCAGCTGTGGGAACTGGTCAGCGAACTGAACGCCGAAGGCGTGACCGTGGTGCTGACCACGCACTACCTCGAAGAGGCGGAGGAGCTGTGCGAGCAGATCGCCATCATCAACCACGGCGAACTGATCGCCAACAAGCCCACGCGCGAGCTGGTGGGAATGATGGGCGAGAAGATCGTATCGGTGACGGTGGACAGGGACGTTGACGAGCTGCCCGTCGATCCGCGCTTCCACAAGTGCGAGGCAGCGGGCGAGCGGGTGATCGAGATCACCTTCGACAAGTCCGAGATGACCGCCGGCCAGGTACTGGCGAAGGTTCAGGAACAGGGTTTTGCCATCGAGGACGTCTCGACCCGCGAAGCGGACCTGGAAGACGTTTTCGTACAGCTGACCGGCAGCGCCTGAGGGCGCTGTCGGCGCACCCTATCCGCGGGCCTTACGGATGCGAGCGGCTGCGGCGCCGGTCGCGGCGCCACTGCCCCTTGCGCAGGCGGAAGATCGGCGCATCGCAGTGCTCGCAGCGGCTCAGGTAGGTATCGCCATTCCAGTCGGCACGGCGCCCCGCAGGCTCGTGCCGGTTGAACAGGCAGGGCAGGCGCAGGCGGCCAAACGCATGGACAAACAGTTTCGTGGCGGCAGATACGCTCATGCCGCAGGTTATGTGCCTGCAAGGTAAAGCGTTGGTTAACGCCGGGTATCCGGGGACCTGGGTAACAATACCGATACGCGCTATCAGCCGGCATCCCCGGCATCTGCGGTATCCTTGCGCCACCGCCCCTTGCCCGCGCGCCGGATCGGGCTGCGACAGCGCGCGCAGCGGCTGACGAAGGAATGACCGTCCCAGTCGGCGCGACGACCGGGCGGCGTGTGCCGGTTGAACAGGCAGAAAAGCAGTTTGACCATGACAGTACTCTCCATGCGGGAGTGCGGCGGCGGGGTCGTGCATGACAATTGCGAAGCCGCGATCGGTTCGCGACTCACGGTGATGGTGCACTGCAACAAGAATAGGTGTTTCCACGTAAATGCTGTCCCGCGCAAGGGCATTGCCATGCTTTTGGTATTGCGGCGGCTTGCGGCTATGGCGGCAAGCGGGCAAGGGATGCGGCGATGAATGCAGCGACAACCGATTACGATGTGCTGGTCATCGGCTCCGGCGCGGCCGGGCTGACCGCGGCGCTGACGCTGGCGACCACACGGCGGGTGCTGGTGCTGGCCAAGGGCAAGCTGACCAGCGGATCCACCGCCTGGGCGCAGGGCGGGATCGCCGCCGTGCTGGATGCGGGCGACACCTTCGAGGACCATATCCGCGATACCATGGTGGCCGGCGCCGGCCTGAACGACCGCGAAACGGTGGAATTCGTGATCGAGGGTGCGCCTGCCGCGATCGACCGGCTGTGCGAACTGGGCGTGCCGTTCAACCGCGACGGGGGCGACCTGCACCTCACCCGCGAGGGTGGCCATTCGCACCGCCGCATCGTGCACGTTCACGATGCCACCGGCTGGGCGGTGCAGGCGGCGCTGCTGAAGGCGGCCGAGGAAAATCCCAACATCACCCTGCTGCCGCACCACAGCTGCATCGACCTGATCACCGGGCGGCACGAAGTGAAGTATTCGGGCAGCGGCCGGGTGTGGGGCGCCTATGCGCTGGATACCACCAGCGGCCAGGTGGAAGCCTTTACCGCCCGCGCCACGGTGATGGCGGCCGGCGGGGCAGGGCGCGTCTACCAGTTCTCCACCGCGCCGCGCGGGGCCACGGGCGACGGCATCGCCATGGCCTGGCGGGCAGGGGCGCGTGTCTCCAACATGGAGATGATGCAGTTCCACCCCACCTGCCTGTATAACCTCGTGGTCAAGAACTTCCTGATTACAGAGGCGGTTCGCGGTGAAGGCGGGCGGCTCCTCCACCCCGAAACCGGCCACCGCTTCATGGTCGACTATGATCCGGAACGCATGGAACTGGCCCCGCGCGACGTGGTGGCGCGCGCCATCGACGACCAGATCAAGCGCTATGGCCTCGACTATGTCCACCTCGACATCAGCCACCAGCCGCCCGAATTCGTGAAGGAACACTTCCCCACGATCTACGACAAGCTGCTGGGGCTAGGCATCGACATGACGACAGAGCCGATCCCGGTGGTGCCCGCGCAGCACTATACCTGCGGCGGGGTGGTGATCGACCTTGCCGGGCGCACCGACCTGCCGGGCCTGTGGGCAGCGGGCGAATGCACCGAAAGCGGGCTGCACGGCGCCAATCGCCTGGCTTCCAACTCGCTGCTGGAATGCTTTGTCTTCGGCGATGCGGCGGCGCGCGATATCCTGGCCGCATGGGACGGGCTCGACACCCCGCCCGCGATCCGTCCGTGGGACGAAAGCCGGGTGACCGATTCCGACGAGGAAGTGGTCATCAAGCAGAACTGGACCGAGATCCGGCGGATGATGTGGAACTATGTCGGCATCGTGCGCACGACCAAGCGGCTGGAGCGCGCCAAGCACCGCATCGACCTGCTCGCCAGCGAGATCGACGACTATTACGGCCACTTCCGCGTAACTACCGACCTGATCGAACTCAGGAACCTGCACCAGTGTGCGGACCTGATCGTGCAAAGCGCGCTGCGGCGCCACGAAAGCCGCGGGCTGCACTACACGCTGGACTATCCGGAAACCGACGACGAGGTGAAGGACACCGTGCTGGTGCCTTGACGGCACAAGCATCAAAATTCATTCTGAGGGTCCAAGATGGGGACTAGCCTGGGAGTCAGGAGAATGAATAGACCCATCATAGCGGCCACCGACTTTTCCGCCCGTGCCGACCGCGCGGTAGATCGCGCGATCATGCTGGGGAAGGAATTGGGGCGCGACGTTGTATTGCTCCACGCCATCGAATTTGCGCCCGCTCGCAAGATGGATACCAACGCCCTCGATAAACGCATGCGTGCCGTTCTGCCCGAGACCGACGTGCCGGTTGAATTCGCCTATCCCGAAGGATCGGTTCCGGCAGCGATAGCCGGCTATGCCGAGGGCAACGATGCGGCGATGATCGTGCTGGGGGTGGCGCGCTACAATTCGGTCGGCGACTTCTTCCTCGGCACGGCTGTCGACCGCGTGATTCGCGGCACCAGCAAGCCGGTGGTGGTGGTGAAGAACCGTCCGCACCATGCCTATCGCAAGGTCCTGGTAGCCTGCGATTTCTCGCAACCTTCGCGCGAAGCAATCGGATGGGCGGCTGCGACGTTTCCGGAGGCGGAACTCCATCTTGTCCATGCCTATTCCGTCCCGTTCGAGGCTTGGAACAAGGCCGAATATGTCGCCGAAGAGATCGAGGCCGAGGCTGCGCAGCGCCTTGCTGCGCTGGCTGAAGGCCTGCCCGAAGCGATCGGGGCACAGGCGAAAACGCATGTGGTCCGTGGGAACTTGTGCTCTGCCGTCAACCAGATCCCTGACGACGAAGGCATCGACCTGGTAACCGTGGGTTCGCAGGGTGACAGCGGCTTCCGCCATGCAACGATTGGCAGTCAGGCGAGTGCGCTGCTGGAGAATGCGAGAGCGGATACTGTATTGATCGGTCCGCGCGTCGCCTGACGGGCTTGAAGGCCTAGCCCGGCCCCTCCACTCCCTCCACGATCACCAGGCTGCCACCTTCGGAATGCTCGGTGCGCAGGTGGCGCACGGCCTGGTATTCGGGCGAGTTGTAGAAGCCCTTGGCGGCCTCCACGCTGGGAAACTTCACCACCACGCTCTGATGCGGGGCATCGCCTTCCATCACGCAGCTGTTCCCGTCGACCACCAGCGCCTCCCCGCCGTGCCTGGCCAGGATCGGCATCACCGCCTCGGCATACTGGCCGATCCCTTCGCCGTCGGTGACCGTGTAATGGGCAATGATATAGCCTGGCATGTGCGTTCCTCCCTCTGGCCCTTGCATGGACCGGGGGCGCGCCGGTGTCCATCGTCAGTGTCTGTCGCAGGCGTGGCATGCGGGCACACATGGTTGGTTTCGCCTTAACGCCGCTTCTCAAGCACGCTGCTTAGCCTTGCTTGCTCAAGGCCCGTTGACCCGGCGGCGGCACATTGGCCCGCATGGACCAGCGCCTGCCCGGACTCGATGCCCTGCGCGGCCTTGCGGCAGTTGTCGTTGTGGCGTTCCACCTCGGCCTGCCGATCGCGGGGGCGCACCTGGCGGTGGACTTCTTCTTCATGCTCTCGGGCTTCGTCATGGCACGAACCTACGAGGCGCGGCTGCGCGAGGGGTCGCTGGGCGCAGGGCGCTTTTTCGTGCAGCGCTACAGGCGGCTTTGGGGCTGGATGGCCCTGGGCACCGCGCTTGGCGTGCTGGCGGCCCTTCACCGATATGGCGCCTCGGTGGAGCTGGGCCTTTCCGCCGTCTTGATGCTGGCCATGGTGCCTGCGCTCAACGTGGCGAGCGCGCCCTATTTCCTCAACATGCCGCTGTGGTCGATCGTTTACGAACTGGTCGCCAATGCGGCGCACGGGGTAAGGCTGGCGCGCATGGGCAACCGTGCGCTGGCGCTGGTCGCGCTGGCCTGCGCACTGGGGCTGGGCTGGGCCATTGCCGTGGCGGGCTTTCCGCGCGGCGGCTTTCCCGAATACCACTGGCTGGTGCTGCTGCGCGTCGGGCTGGCCTATGTGCTGGGCATACTGTTGTGGCGCTTGTGGGGCGACAGGCCGCCGCTGCGGGTGCCCTTCGCGCTCTCCTTCGCGGCGCTGCCTGCCTATGTGCTGGCGGTTTACCTTTGGCCGTGGAATTTTGCCCCGCTTGCCTTCGTCCTGCTGCTTGCCCCGCTGATGCTGTTCGGCGGCATGAGCGCACGATTCGAATCCGCTGGCGCGCAGGAAACCGCGCGGCTGCTGGGGGCGATATCCTTCCCGCTCTATGCCGTGCACTACCCGGCGATCGACTTGCTCGGGCAGGACCACGGCCCGGCCTTGCTGTTGGCCATCGGGCTGGGCCTGCTGGCGTGGCATCGGCGTGCGGACCTGCTGGCGGGGTTGCGCCCGGTGCATGCCTGACGACGCCTGCACGGGCCCTTGCCAGGGGCAGGCAGCGGTTTTTCGACTTTCTCGAAACAACCTGTGCGCCGATGCGTTGGTGCGGTCATGTGAAGGAAGGCGACTCCGGTCGCTGCAAGGATGGAGACAACCATGAAGAAGATTATGCTCGCCGCCACCGTTCCCGCTCTCGCACTGGCCGCCTGTGGTCAGGACGACGCCGTCGAGGAAACCGGCGATGCCCTTGAAGAACGGGCCGACGCCATCGAAGACCTGGGCGACGATCGTGCTGCCGCCATGGAAGAGGCAGCCGACGAAGCGCCCACCGATGCACAGGAAGATGCGCTGAACGCGCGCGCCGAGGAGATCGACGATATCGGCGACGACGCTGCCGACCAGATCAACGAGGTCGCCGACCAGATGGAATGACCCCGCGTCATACCAGCCAGGCCCCTGGACTGGTCTGCCGGAAGGCCCTCGCAGCGATGCGGGGGCCTTTCGCGTTCCCGGCGCTTCAATCCATCATCAGCAGGATGGCGAAGGCCAGGCCAGTGCCGGCAAGGAACAGCGTCCACGACCAGTACAGTTTCACGTCGAGGCTGATCTCCGGCACGACCACGTCGAAGGGAAAGACGTGCAGCATGCCGCCGCTCGATCCGCCGGAGCCGATGAACAGCGCCACAATCAGTGTCAGGAAGATGCCGAAAGGTATCGCCTTGAACATTGCGATCATGATGAACCCCCGAAGTTGACCCTTGTGCTTCTTTTCCACCCGCCCTGTGCCACAGGAAGACCCGATGCGCCATTGCATGATGGCCACGAGAAGAGTCTTCGCGTTGCAATATTGCGCGTTACGGTTCGATTGATTCGCGCTGCCGCACCCGCACAGCTTTTTTCCGCAGTTTGATTTTTGCTCTTGCGCCCCGCGCGAGTCGAGGATCGACCACGCGTCGCGCCGTATTGCTGGCATGACACACCCTGCTTTCGCGTTCATCCGGGCGGTAAATCGGAATTAACCCTCTTGCGCCCGAGTCCCACCTGATTCACAACAGATGGTGGTCGACTTGCCGGGGAGACCTACTAGACCTAGATTCCAGCCATAGCGCGATACGCCTCGCGCCACGGCCCCGGAGTCGCTCTTCCAGGTCCTGTCGGCAGGTCGGAACGGGCTGGCGGGGGATAAGTAATCAACCGCCGATGCATGTCGAAGGCAAGGCTGGCAGCGTGCCGGTTTCGAGTCGCAGACATGCGGGATCGCATGCGGGGGCAGGGGCTGTTCGGGATGCCTCTGGCACGCCAGAAACGGGGACTAGGGCCAAATGGAATTTCGGAACGGAGACGATGCAGCGATGGGGCTGGACGAACACACTGCAAACGAGGCCGAAACCAAGCCGGCAACCAAGAACAAGCGTTCCGAACAGAAAGCGGTAGGCATGGAAAAGAGTGACAAGGGCAGCGATGCCCTGGTGAGTGAAGCGGCGGCAGAAGCGCTGGCCGAAGCGGCCAAGGCGGCAGCTGCGCCGAAGAGCGATTCGAAGACGGTCAATCCGCGTCGCTTCAACATCAAGACCGATCCGGCGCGCGATGCCAACCTGACCGAATTCGGCAAGGAAACGCTGACCGACCGCTACCTGCTGCCGAACGAGACCTACCAGGACCTGTTCGCCCGCGTGGCCGACGCCTATGCCGATGACGAGGCGCACGCGCAGCGTATCTACGACTACATTTCGCGCCTGTGGTTCATGCCTGCCACCCCCGTGCTGTCGAACGGCGGCACCGGTCGCGGCCTGCCGATCTCATGCTATCTCAACTCGGTGTCCGACAGCCTCGACGGCATCGTCGGCACCTGGAACGAGAACGTCTGGCTGGCCTCCAAGGGCGGCGGCATCGGCACCTACTGGGGCAACGTGCGCGGCATTGGCGAACCGGTGGGCCTGAACGGCAAGACCAGCGGCATCATCCCCTTCGTGCGAGTGATGGACAGCCTGACGCTGGCGATTTCGCAGGGCTCGCTGCGGCGCGGTTCGGCCGCCTGCTACATCGACATCCACCATCCGGAGATCGAGGAGTTCCTCGAGATCCGCAAGCCCTCGGGCGACTTCAACCGCAAGGCGCTTAACCTGCACCACGGCGTGCTGCTGACCGACGAGTTCATGGAGGCCGTGCGCGCGGGCGAGAAGTTCCAGCTCAAGAGCCCCAAGGACGGCTCCGTGCGCGGCGAAGTGGATGCGCGCAGCCTGTTCCAGAAGCTGGTCGAAACCCGCCTCGCCACGGGTGAGCCTTACATCGTGTTCTCCGACACGGTGAACCGCATGATGCCCAAGCACCACCGCGACCTGGGCCTGAAGGTTTCCACCTCCAACCTGTGCAGCGAAATCACCCTGCCGACCGGCATCGACCACCTCGGCAACGATCGCACGGCGGTGTGCTGCCTGTCTTCGCTCAACCTCGAAAAGTGGGACGAGTGGAACACCGAAAAGGACTTCATCGAGGATGTCATGCGCTTCCTCGACAACGTGCTGCAGGACTATATCGACCGCGCGCCCGAAGAGATGGCCCGCGCCAAGTATTCGGCCATGCGCGAACGCAGCGTCGGCATGGGCGTGATGGGCTTCCACTCGTTCCTGCAGTCGAAGAACATCGGCTTCGAAAGCCCGATGGCGAAGGTGTGGAACCTGAAGATGTTCAAGCACATCAACGCCAAGGCCAACGAGGCATCGATGATGCTGGCCAAGGAACGCGGGCCTTGCCCGGACGCCGAGGAAATGGGCGCAATGGAACGCTTCAGCTGCAAGATGGCAATCGCGCCGACCGCGTCGATCTCCATCATCTGCGGCGGCACCAGCGCCTGTATCGAGCCGATCCCGGCCAACATCTACACCCACAAGACGCTGTCGGGCAGCTTCGTGGTGAAGAACCCGTACCTGGAAAAGCTGCTCGACAAGAAGAGTAAGAACTCCACCGCTGTGTGGAACTCGATCCTGGAAAAGGGCGGCTCGGTCGCGCACCTCGATTTCCTGACGCCGGAGGAGAAGGCCACCTTCAAGACCAGCTTCGAGATCGACCAGCGCTGGCTGCTCGAATTCGCCGCCGACCGCGCGCCGTTCATCGACCAGGCGCAGTCGCTCAACCTGTTCATCCCCGCCGACGTGGACAAGTGGGACTTGATGATGCTGCACTTCCAGGCGTGGGAAAAGGGCATCAAGTCGCTCTACTACCTGCGTTCGAAGAGCGTGCAGCGCGCCGGTTTCGCCGGCGGCGTGGAAGCGGACAACACAGCCGAACCGTCGAAGTACGAACTGCCGACGACCGACTACGACGAGTGCCTCGCTTGCCAGTAGGGCTGGCGGCGAGACACGCTGGCAGGACTAGGAAAGGTTGATGCCCTTCTTCCGTTCGCGCGCAACCGTGCTCGCATGCCTGTTGCTCGGCCCGCTTGCCGGTTGTTCGGACAACGTGGTCGACCAGTTCGGCGAGACCGGGCAAGGCAACGTCGTCTTCACTTCCGAACGCGCCTGCACCCTGCGTGTAGAGGCTTCGTCGGGCACCATGGTCCTGCTCGTCCCGTTCGAAGGCGATGGCGTTCGGCTGAGTTTCCAGCCCGGCAACATCGTCGTCGATCGCGGCACGCAGACGGCCAGTTTCGGGTTCCTGGTAAGCCGCATGGATGGCAGCATCGCGCAGCTCGCACAGGAGTCGATCCGCTATGTCGACGACGGTGCGAACTCGATCTTCACGGCTGACGCTCCCGCGTGGGTCGCCACGGATCTAGCTGCGATCAGGAACATCAGCTTCGTCTGGGATGGCACCGTTGCCAGCATGGCCTCCCCGAGTGCCGGATGGGCCGAGGAAGCGGAATTGCTGGCCGAATGCCTGGGCAAGCCGCTTGCCGAAGTGACGCCGCTAGCGGGGTAACCGCCCTCACTCCCGCCGCAAGGTGAAGACAAACGGCGGCATGCCGCGCAGGTCCATCAGGCCCAGCAGCAGGTTCGGCTCTACCTCGCGGAAGTGGTCGATAATCGGCTGGCGGTCGTAGACCATCGCCGCGCTTGTCACCCCGCGATATTCGATCATGCGCAGCCGCGCGGTTGGCTGGCGGGTGCGGATCAGGCGGCTGGCGAGCGAAAACATGCCCGCCGTCCAGCGCCAGCGATGCGGGCGCAGCGCGCAGACCAGCCCCACCGGCAGGTAACGCGGATCGAGCGCCACCAACTTGCCGCGCCCGGCGGTGAAGAGCAGCGGATCGACCTCGTCGGGTGAAACGAAGCGCTTGCCATGCCAGCCATAGGCTTCCAGCAGCCCGTCCAGCGCATGGCCGGTGGGCACACCGCCGCCGCGCCAGTTGCCGATCATCGCCTCCAGCGAGACGGGCGGCAGCGAATCGAACATGGCCAGCGCCTCTTCGGGCCGCACGCCTTCGCGCTCCGCCCGTTCGATCCATTGCGCGCCGCCCGCTGCCGTATCCGCTTCCATCGCATCCTTCTCCGCAAGCCCGGCCCACTTGGCAAGGCTCTGTGTGTATTGTACAAGCAATACACCAACAGGAGGAATTCATGGCCAACCGCCGCATTTTAGCCCCGCTTGTCTCCTGCCTTGCGCTGCTGGCGCTGTCAGCCTGTGCGGGCCAGATCGATGCGGGTGTTTCCCATGCGCCGGATACGCCGGGTTTCTGGTGGGGGCTGTGGCACGGCTTCGTCTTCCCCTTCGCCTGGATCGGTTCGCTGTTCGACAGCGATATCGCCGTCTACGCGGTGCCCAATTCGGGCGGCTGGTACGATTTCGGCTTCTTCCTCGGCATCACCGTGCTGGGCGGCGGCAGCGTGTTCGGATCGAAGAAGCGGCGCTAGCCACCCGGCCTTTTTCGGAACTTCGCGCCGGGCTGCCCTGTTGATTCCCCGACTGGAGGAGAGCCGAACAGGAGGCCCGCCATGCCGCTTTGGAGCGTGCAAGCCATCATCGCCATTTTTGCCATCGTAGCGATGGCCAGCGGCGTATGGCTGCTGTTGAACCTGCGAGCGCTGGCCCGGATCTTCCGCGGCACTGCCGACCTGCAGCCCGGCCCCGGCCCGCGCGGCCCATCGCGCAAGGCGGTGTGGACCGCGCTGGTGCTGTTCAACCTGGGCTGGATCGCCAGCATCGCGTTCTGGACCTGGGCGCGCGACAGCGACGCGGCGCAGGCCGTGGAGATCGATTCCGTCGCCCAGGCCCCGGTCGCACCTGTCGTACCCCCTGATTAACAGGCTGAAAAGATGGCCGCCGCCGGCCTGAAGGCGTCTTCCCTCCGGCATCGGCCTGCGATAGCCTGCCACGCGTGCAAACGATCGGGGGGTTATGCGAAGCGCAGTTCCGAAATTGACCGTGCTGGCGGCCGCGCTGCTGGTCTTCACGGCTCCGTTGGCCGCGCAGGATGTGACCGCCGACATGCGGGCGCGCGACCGGCTGGGCCCGCCGGCGCTGGAACTGGCCGCGTGGGAAGAGTTCGCCGCTCCCCTGCTGGCCGATCCCGGCACGCCGGACCGCTTGCGCGCGGAGACGCTGTTGGGCCTTGCCATCGCGCGCTACTACACCCGCGATTACGAACAGGGCTGGGCCGATATCCGCGCAGCCGAGGCCGCGCTCGGCGGCAATGGCGCACCCTTCCATGCCGAACTGCTGGCCTATGCCTCGATGCTGGCGCTGGCGGTGGAGGAGGAAGAGGCGGCGCGCCGCTATGCCGCACGGGCGCGCGATATTACCGATACCATGGGGCCGGGGGCGGAAAAGGCGCAGGCGCTGGCGCGCAATGCCGAAGGCGGGCTGGCCTTTGCCGACAACGACCTTGTCGCCGCCGAAGCGGCCTATTGCCAGGCATGCGACCTTGGCCTTGCCGCTACCGTGCCCGATCACCCGATGATCGTGAACGATGCCAGCTCCTGCGCGGCGGTGAAGTATTACCTCGAGCGGCCCGATACCATTGCTGCCGTGCGCATGGCGCGCGACCATGCGCTGGCACACCTGCCGCCCGACCACACGCGCATGGGCAACGTGCTGAACACCGGCTACGCGGTGCTGATGCGCTATGCCCGCTATGCCGAGGCGCTGCCGCTGATCCGCCGCCATCTGGAGCTGGAGCGATCCTTGCGCGGGCCGGACGACCCTTACGTCTACGATGCGCTGTCGATGCTGGGCCGGGCGCTGGAACTGCTCGATCGCCTGCCCGAGGCAGAAGGCATCTTTACCGCGGCGGCCGACCTTGCCGGGCGCATGGATACCACCGGCTATGCCTACATCCCCGGCATCGCCCGCACCAACCTGGCCCGCGTGGTGGCGCGGCAGGGACGGCTGGAGGAGGCCGAGGCGATTGCCCGCGAAGGGCTGGCGCGGCTGCGCGCGGACCTTGAACCCGACGATTACCACATCGGCAGCGGGCAGGTGCAGCTGGCCGATCACCTGTCGCGGCTGGGCCGGGCCGAGGAGGCGCTGGCGCTGGTGGACAGCGGGCTGGTGCTGCTCGAAGCCGGCCTGCCCGCAGGCCACAGCGAAATAATGACCGCGCGGCTGGTCCGCGCGCGCGTGCTGTCAGAGCTTGGCCGCCATGGCGAAGCGCTCTCGGCTTCCTCCGCAACTGCCGAACAACTGGCCGAAGGGCTGTTCGATATCGCTGCCAGCGAGGCAGAGCTCGTGTCGCTGTCGCAAGTGCTGCCAGAGGCGCTGGGCGATCACCTGCTGGTGGCGCTGCGCGCGGGCGACATGGATGCAGCGGTGCAGGCCGCGCAATTGCAGCTGATGTCCGAACTCACCCTGACCAATGCCCGTATCCGCGCCGGATCGCGCCTGCGCCGGCAAGGGCTGGGTGCCGGGCTGGACCGGCTGGAAGCGGCGCAAGCCAGGGTCGCCAGCCTCGAAGCGGCCTTGCGGGAGCTGCAATCGGGCGCGGTCGAGGGCGAGAGCGAGGGGGGAGGCGATCCGGCGGCGATCTCCGCCCAGCTGGTAACGGCGCGGGCCGAAACGGCGCAGGCACAGGCCGCGCTGGTCCGCGACTATCCCGGCTTCGTCGCCTTTGCCCGCCCCGATCCGGCGCCGCTGGACGCCTTGCAGGCCTCGCTGGGAGAGGACGAGCTGCTGGTGCTGCCGCTGGCGCTGGCCGACCGGGTGGTAACCCTGCTGGTGGCGCGCGACGCGGCAGCATGGAGCGAGACGGCCACGCCCGGCTATGCCGCGCGCCAGCTGGCGGCGCGACTGCGCGAATCGGCGCAGGCGACGGGCCGGTTCGACGTGGATGCGGCACGCGCGCTCTACACCATGGTTTTCCCCGCCGAATCGCAGCGCCTGCTGGGTGCCAAGTCGCACCTGCTGTTTCCCGCCAGCGGATACCTGGCGCGGCTGTCGCCCGCGATGCTGCTGGCAGGAGAGGCGTCGGCGGATGACCTGTGGCAGGCACCCTGGCTGGTGCGCAGCCACGCGGTGGAAGTTCTGGCCGACCTTGGCGAGCTGGCAGAGCGGCGCCGGGCGAGCGGGTCGCAAGGCTTCCTTGGCGTGGGCGCACCTGCCACGCTCAGCAGCGCGCTGGCCGATATCGACCTGCCGCCTCTGCCACAGGCGCGGGCCGAGCTGGAGGCGCTGGCCGGTGCCCTGGGCGGCGCGCCGGGATCGGGCGCGCAGCTGATCCTCGCCGGGGCCGACGCAACCGAACCCAATCTTGCCGCGCAGGATCTGCCCGGTTTCGGCGTGATCGCCTTTGCCACCCACGGCCTGCTGACCGCCAGCGAAATCGCCTCGCTGTCGTTCGATGCCGACTGGGTGATCCTGTCCGCCTGCGAGACGGCGGCGGGCGCCAGTTCGGGCGCACCGGGCTATTCCGGCCTTGCGCGCGCCTTTGCCGGGGCCGGGGCGCGCAGCCTGATGCTGAGCCACTGGCGTGTGCGCGACGATGCCGCCGCCATGCTGAGCGTGGAGACGGTGCGCGGCGCGCGGGCAGAGGCCTTGCGGCAGGCGCAGCTGGCGCTGATGGCACGGACCGATGTGGCCGATGCCGCGCACCCGGCGATCTGGGCGCCGTTCGTGATCCTGGAAAACTAGAACAGCGGCAGGTGGGCAACCTCTTCGGCTGACAGATCGAGACCGAAGCGGCGCGCCAGCACTTCTCGGTATTCGTGCGGCTCGGTGAGCTCGGATCGTTCCGCCTCCTGCCCCTTGCGCCACACGGTCAGTTGCCGGTCGACCAGGCTGGCGAAGCCATCGGGCAGGCACAGGCTGGCCACGGTGACATTGGTGAAGCGCGAGGTGGGATGCGTGGCGGCCCAGTGGCTGCCCAGCGCCAGGTCGGCCTCTGCCACCTGCGCGGTGTCGAAGGCGAATTGCGCTTCCCATGCCTCGTCGCTTTGTACCCGGCCATCGGTGGCGAGCCGAGGGCCCATGCGTTCGAGCAGCCAGCTGCCCGGCAGGTAGCCGTCATCGCCGATGTGGCGCAAGCGGTGGCGGGCGCCGTCGCCGGACATGGCTTCCTGCCCGTCGGCCAGCCGCATGGGCGGGGCGTAGGAACCGCCGAACCCGGCATCGGCGATCCACGGCTCGCTATCGATCTCGACCAGCACCAGGCAATGGGTGCGCGGGGTGAGCTGTGGCGGATTGCCCAGCAGCACGCGCGCCAGCAGCACCCTGTTGGTGAAGCCGAGCGCGGCCAGCATGTCTGCCAGCAGGCGGTTGTGTTCGAAGCAGAACCCGCCGCGCCTGCCGCTCACCAGCTTGGCGAACGCCGCATCGGCGCTGCAATCGATGCCCCGGCCCAGCGGAATGTCGAGATGCTCGAACGGGATCGCCTGACGGTGCGCGGCCTGCACCTGTGCCAGCCCCGCCGCGTCGGGTCGCGGGGGCGCGGAAAGTCCGATACGCGTCAAATAGGCATCAAGTCGCTGTGCCACGTCCATCTGCGCGCCTTACCCCAGCCGACAGGTGGCGACAATTTGCGACTTGAGGTGGATTGGGGCTTGCGGATAGGCCTGAGGTCATTAAGGACTGTTGCAAATGATTTGCAACAGCATTTGAGGGTACGATTTCATGCGCAAGTGGCACCGCTGGCTTTCGGTCTTTTTCGCCATCGTGATGATCTGGGTCGCGATTACCGGCCTGCTGCACTACGTCGTGGTCTGGTGGCCCTCTGCCGAACCCACGCCCGAACAGCTGGCCGCCGTCGCCCCGCCGCCGGGATTCGTCTGCCCCGAAGGCTGGCGCTGCATCGCGCCTGCGCCCGATACCGGCAACCCGCTGCGCCCCTACCTCGGCCTGTTCCATCACCTGCACGCCGGCAGCGAAGGCGGTATCTGGGGCGAGATCATCGTCATGCTTTCAGGCCTGGCGCTGGTGTTCTTCACCGTCTCGGGCATGTGGATGTATTTCAAGATGTGGGCCAACCGTAAGGCCAAGGGCCTGAAGAAGGGCCTGTTCTGGAACTGACGATCCGCGACTTTGGCGCGCGGATGGTGAGACGATCTTAACCATTCGCGCGCTACACGCGTGAGCCATGAAAGGCCGCGGCAGCAAACGATTCCCCACGCACCATGGGTATGGCGAGGTAAAGGTCTCGCGATACTTCGCGCTGTACCTGTCGCAGATCGGCTGGCTGGCGCTGGGCGTATACCTCTATTCGGGTGCCTACTGGCCAAGCACGTGCCAGCCCGACACGCTGTTCGACATCTATGCCTGTTCCATGCGCCTGCCCGAAGACGGCGGCGGCTGGCGCGAAGCCGGCCTGCTGACCTGGCTGTGGGCGACCCCGATCCTGATCGGGCTGGAAGTGTCGCGCCGCCTGCGCAAGGACCCGGACTGACGCGCGCCTGCCGCGTCCAACGGTTCGACTCGCCCCGGCAACGCTTCGTCGACGGATTTATCCCCGACCGAAAAGCCCCGCTTGCTATCGAATCACGAGCATGATTCCCTATGTAGTCAGTTCGACCTGCAAGCCGGAGATACCAGATGTCGTTGCTCGAAGCCCGCAAGACCTACAAGCCGTTCGAATACCCCTGGGCCTACGAGTTCTGGAAACGCCAGCAGCAGGTGCACTGGATGCCCGAGGAAGTTCCCCTGGGCGAGGACTGCCGCGACTGGGCGCAGAACCTGACCGAGCACGAGCGTAACCTGCTCACGCAGATCTTCCGCTTCTTCACCCAGGCTGACGTGGAAGTGCAGGATTGCTACCACGAGAAATACGGCCGCGTGTTCAAGCCGACCGAGGTGAAGATGATGCTGGCCGCGTTCTCCAACATGGAGACGATCCACATCGCGGCATACTCGCACCTGCTTGACACCATCGGCATGCCCGAAAGCGAATACGGCATGTTCCTCGAATACGAGGAAATGGCGGCAAAGCACGATTACCTGCAGGAATTCGGCGTCGACAACGACGAGGACATTGCCCGCACGCTGGCCATGTTCGGCGGCTTCACCGAAGGGCTGCAGCTGTTCGCCAGCTTCGCCATGCTGATGAACTTCCCGCGCTTCAACAAGATGAAGGGCATGGGCCAGATCGTCAGCTGGTCGGTGCGTGACGAATCGCTGCACTGCGAAGGCATCACCCGCCTGTTCCACGCCTTCTGCAAGGAACGCGACTGCCTGACCAAGTCCGTGAAGGAAGACATCATGGACATGTGCCAGAAGACGGTGCGCCTGGAAGATGCCTTCATCGACCTTGCCTTCGAAATGGGCCCCGTGCCCGGCATGACGGCGAAGGAAATCAAGAAGTACATCCGCTATATCGCCGACTGGCGCCTGTCGCAGCTTGGCCTGCCCAGCATCTACATGGTGGATGACCACCCGCTGCCCTGGCTGGCCCCGCTGCTGAACGGCGTGGAGCACGCCAACTTCTTCGAAACCCGCGCTACCGAATATTCCAAGGGCGCGACCAAGGGCAACTGGCAGGACGTATGGTCCAGCTTCGACAAGCGCCAGAAAGCCAAGGCCGCGAACGAGGAAGACGTCGAGGACGACGGCCCGGACATGTTCGGCGAGGTTGCACCCAAGGGCGACGCTGCCGGGAGTGTGGCGGCGGAGTAATTACTGACGTTTCCGCTTCGCTTTCCAGTCCGCGCTGTTTACGAGCCCAAGGGCTTTGGGAATGGCCATATCGAGCCTTTGTCTCACCGTGGTCCGATGATTTCGGAGTTGCTTCCCTATTCCAGACCCAAAGTCCGCGAAAGCCTCTTCGGCGCGTTTCGCATACGTCCAGAACGTCCAGATTCCGTATAAATCTGCAACCTTTATAAAGTCTTGGACGCGCCCAGTCTTTTCCAAAACCCTGCCTTCATTTATGCTAGATCACACATAACTAGCAGATTGAGTGGGGTATCTCTTGGCGGCTGCCATGGCTGCTTTCCAAACAGCTCTTGCATTAGCGCGCCAAAAATTTCCCAGCGTTCTCTCTCGAAGATACACTTTTGTGCCGTCGTAGCGGAACCCCAAATAGTTGCAGCCCCAGCCCTTTCCTATGATGGGCATGACACGTTGGTTTTCGCCGGTCGCAAACACCAATCCCGTCTCAGTTTTCGATGCCTTAAATTCCAGGGGCGATGCCAATTCATCGAGCGCTTTGGTCAACGTTGCTATAACGTCCTGCAATACCCACTCGTCCTTGGGAAGGATCACGAAAATATCATCGCTGTAACGCCAATAACGCCCTCCTAGCGCGGCTATCACTTTTTGGGCTTCCAGATCAAAATCGCGCATATAAACATTCGCTAAAAGATCAGAGAGAGGCACACCTTGTGGGATTCCGACGACCGGTCGTCCCCTATCCTTGTACGAAATTATCAGATTGTTCCCGACGATGTACTCCCGAAATTCATCTGGGAAACAAAGCTGCGGTTCGATCTCATCTGCGTGCATGGCAAAGCCCATGCGCGCGCTGCCATCTTTAAGCTCGATGTCAGCTTTAATCCCCAATGCCTGATAAGCCCATTCCAGCGGAAGCTCCCCATGGCGAGTTAGGTTCTTGAAAACATTGTAATGGTCCGGAGGTAAATCACTCTCGCCGAGAAGATCGCACCAATCGCTCCTAATCTTCCGGTGAGACAGGTTGTCGAAGAAACCTGAGATATCCAAGCATGCGTATGTGCAGTCGCCGAAAGCCCTGATCGCGTCAAAGGCGTCTCGAGCGAACTCGATATTGCCTTTACCTCCATTCCCATTGTCCTTTGGGATAGCGCGATACGCTAGGATCGCATTCTCTAATCCATTGGTCTTAAGCCAATCCTCGTAGGCAGTTGCCAACTTGCTCCGGTAGTAAGAAAATATCGCTGCGTCTGTGCGCGAGGCGTACTTTATGGTTCTTGATTTCGTTGACCGAGTCTCGCCCTTCGGAGCGAACTGCCGCCAACTCTTTTCGTACGATACAAGTGGATAAAATCCGTGGCAGGCAACCCACTGCTCGTCACTCACAAGCTTGAGCAATTGGTCGGCACGTTTGGGGCCGTCCATATGCCTGTATCGCTTTATTTTAGGTCGCCAATCTTCATTCATTTCTAGAGAGGGCACCCCTCACGCCTGACTCGGTCAACGGAGTGCCCCCAACCACTTATCGCGAACTCTGGTTGTTCTCGTCAGGGCAGTAGACGAACTCTGGTATAATGTCGTCGTGCAGCTCGCATTCGCGAGTGTCCGCGCCATTGTCCGTAACACCAAAGGAGAACCCATGATGCTCGAAATCCTGGCAACGCTGTTAAGCGTTGACATATTCAACCTGTGACTCATGCACCCGATTCGGTGCAGATCGTATAATTATGGCGCTAATCTTGGGGAAATCAAGGGTTTCTCAAAAGGTTTTGCGAAGGATTCGTCCGCCTGTCGTTCTCCCGAACTCGTCTCTCTGATGAAGTTGGATTGTGCCGCCCTTCCCTACACGCCCGACCGTGCCCCACCCTCCGGGCCATGCCCGAACCCAAGCCAAAAACCCGCCCCCGCACCCGCCCCAAATCCCGCCGCCGCATCCCGGCCTTCCACCCCGTCCCCGTCAGCCCGCGCCGTGACGGGTGGACGCCTGAGCGGCAGGCGGCATTTATCGGCTATCTCGCGCAGACGCGCTGCGTCACCCGGGCTGCGCGCATGGTGGGGAAGGACAAGACCAGCGCCTATCGCCTGAGGAAGCGCCCCGGTGCCGCCGGGTTTGCCGCTGCCTGGGATGTCGCGCTGGGGCGGGGGCGATCATGCGTCACCCTGTCCTCGGCAAAGTCCACGGGGCTTTGTGCCGGATACCGCCTGCAGGCAGGCCTGGCGCAGGTGGTGATGTATCGCGGGAGATATCGCACAACCCATTGGAAGGCGGACAATAATGCGCTCTTGCAGCTGGTCGCGCAGCTTGCGCGCGGGGAGGGGTGCGATGGGTGAGCGGCCATGCGTTACACAGGTGATGCGCGCTCCGCATTGCGCCGCTGCACGCCCACACCCGATCTTAACCCGCGCGCGCCATGGTGCCGCCCATGTTCGGAGGCAGCAAATACCAGGCGATCTTTCGCTCCCGCTGGCGGGCCGTGCTGTGGTCGGCAGGGATCCTGATGACCGCCTATTGCACCGTCCCGCGCGAGGATGGCAGCGACCCCACGCTGGAAATCGCCGCGGCTGCCGCCGGGCAGATTGCCGGACAGCAGCAGCGCGAGGAAGAGGCGCCGCGCCACGTCAACCCGTGGGCCCTGCCGCCCGAGCAGCAGACGCACTAGGCGCGCGTAGGCCCGATCCGGGAATTCGCCCCGGCCTGTTCACGCGACAGGAATCGCACCGCGCGGGCGGCGTGTCAGCCGCCGTGTTCGCCGCGCAGCTTGGCTTCGCGGGCAGCGGCCTGTTCGGGCGTTTCCTCCGGCGCGGGCATGGCGGCCTCGCCTGCCTTGCCCTTGTCGCTGGCGGCGCCGTCGTCCGCAGGGGCGGCAGGTGTATCGGATTCGGCAGGCGCTGCGGGCTTGGCCGGGGCATCTTGCGCCATCGCAGGCATGGCCATGGTGCCGAGCACGTGGGCAGCGGCGAGTGCGGGAATGGTCTTCATCAGAATCGTTTCCTTGCGGCAGATCCCCTGTCGCCGCGCCATGTGCGCGCAGGCGGGCAGCCTGTCATCTGCGCTTGCGCCAGAGCGATGGCGGCTTGCGACAAGTCCCCTGCGCTCCAAGCCAAGTTGACCCAAGACCAAGTTGACCCAAGACAAAGAAGCGCCGAGACACTGGGGCTATTCCGGCTTGCGACACACCACTGGAAGGAACCTGAATTGTCCCAGCATACCCCCAACGAGCTGACCGAAATCTTCAAGCGCGATCACGACCTGATCTCGAAGCTGAAGCAGACTGACGCGCACTACGCCAAGCTCGCGGACGAATATCACGAGGTGAACCGCGCCGTGCACCGGCACGAAACCGAGGCCGAGACGCTGAGCGACGAGCATGCCGAAGCGCTCAAGAAGCAGCGCCTGGGCCTGCTCGACGAGATCACCGCCATCGTGACCAGGGCACGCGCCGAAGCCTGAGGGGCAAACCTGCCCTTGCCATTGCCACCAGTCCGGCTGCACAGTGCTGCGGTCTGATTTGAGGAGACTCACACCATGCGTATCACCACTGTTGCGAAATTCACCCTGCCGCTGGGCGCGGCGCTGGCGCTGGCCGCTTGCGGCGGCGCTGCCGAGGAAGAGCCCGCAGCCGAAATGACCGAAACCCCGCTCGATACCCAGGACCTTTCGGGTGGCGAGCTGATCGGCGTGAATGCCGATGCCGAAGGCGTTGATGTAGAACTGCCCGAAACGCCGATGACCAATGCTTCGGAAGAAGAGGTCGAGGCTGCTGCGGCAGAGGAAGAACCCGCCGAATAAGGGGCCGATAACCTCCTGCTTGCCGGCTAGCGAATTTTTTTCGCGTGCCCTTGAAACCAATTCGCCCGGTCTGCATTTGCATCATGCGGACCGGGCCCCTCTGGCGGGTGGCGAAAGCCTCCCGTGATGTCGGACCGCATCGGACAGCCGATGCGTGTTTGACGGGGTTCCCTTCCCCATCCCTACACCTCGGCGAAGACGCTCGGCCGTCCGATCACCTGAAACTCGCTTTGGGAGATCAAGGATGACGGCCCGATTCTACAAGCTGACAGAGCTTCACGCGAAGCTCGACACCGCCCTGCGCCGCGAAATCAACCGCCGCGCGCCCGACCAGATGAAAGTCATGGCCCTCAAACGCCGCAAGCTGCGCGTGCAGGACCTGCTTGCCCGCCTGACGCTCAGCGCGAAGCCAGCGTAAGCGGCAGGCGAGCCGTGCGAGGGGCGGGCGGGACAATAGAACCCTTCCTCATCCCCCACACCCCCCACGTCCTGGTACGGGGGTGTCCTGCCTGCCTCTCGCACACCAACCGAAAAGCCCGACGGGAGAAACCAGCTTCATGATCGCCCAGCCCGTAATCAAGCCCGTAATCGAGACCATAGGTCCGATGCTGCGCGACTTCCTGCAAAAGGAAAGCGCCGGCGGCATCACCCTGATCGTCGCCGCCGCGCTGGCGCTGGCGATTGCCAATTCGCCGTTTGCCGCCAGCTACTTTGGCTTGCTGGACGTACCGGTGGTGGCCGGCATCGGGACGGGCGTGATCGACAAGCCGCTGCTGCTGTGGATCAACGACGGGTTGATGGCGGTGTTCTTCTTCCTCGTCGGGCTGGAAGTGAAGCGCGAGGCGCTGGCCGGCCAGCTCAACAGCTGGGACAAGGCCTCGCTGCCGCTGATGGCGGCGATCGGCGGCATGGCGCTGCCGGCGGCGATCTTCATCGCCTTCAACATGGGCACGCCGGAGAACCTTTCGGGCTGGGCCATTCCGGCGGCGACCGACATCGCCTTTGCTCTGGGCATCCTGACGCTGCTGGGCCCGCGTGTGCCGGTGGCGCTGAAGGCGCTGCTGCTGGCCATCGCCGTGATTGACGATATCGGAGCCATTGCCATTATCGCGCTGTTCTACACCGCGGAAACCGACGTCACGATGCTGCTGGGCGCTGCCGCCGCGCTGGTGGTGCTGGCCCTGTTCGGGCGGGCGAAGGTCGCCTCCAGCATCCCCTACGTGCTGCTGGGGATCGTGCTGTGGGTTTTCGTGCTGAAGTCCGGCGTGCATGCCACGCTGGCCGGTGTCGCCGCCGCCATGTGCGTGCCGTTGACGTCCGGAGAGCAGAAGCCGCTGGAGCGCATGGAGCACGCGCTGCACCCTTATGTCGCCTTCCTGGTGATCCCGATCTTCGGCTTCGCCAATGCCGGGGTCTCGCTGGCCGGCGTGGGCCTCGATGCGCTGTTTTCGCCCTTGCCGCTGGGCATTGCCGCGGGCCTGCTGATCGGCAAGCAGCTGGGCATCCTGGGCTTTGCCTGGGCTGCGGTGAAGGCGGGCGTCGCCACGCTGCCCGAAGGGGTCAGCTGGCGGCAGATGCACGCGCTTTCGCTGATGGCCGCGATCGGCTTCACCATGAGCCTGTTCATCGGCAACCTTGCCTTTGCCGATCCGGCGCAGGTGGACGCGGTGAAGATCGGCGTGCTGTCAGGTTCGCTGGTGGCGGCGCTGGCGGGCTATGCCCTGCTGCGTGCGACGCTGCCGGCCGATGGCGGCGAGGCAGCCGAGGAACGCAGTCCGGCCTAGAACAGCCAGGTCTGCGGGTTGGGCATCGCTTCCCGGTTGCCCGATTTGACGATCGACAGCACCGCGCGCACGCAGAACCACACGGCGGTAAGCATGAACAGCGCGCCGCCGCCAAAGAAGACGACGAGGAAGCCGACGGGGATCGAATCGTTTTCCACCGCCTGCGAGGAGGCAATGCCGAAGGCGGTTGCGATCCACACCATGACCCCCGCGCCGATCCAGAAAGTGCGGATCAGGTAGGTGTAGTGGGTGCGTTCCCACTCCTGCGCCTGGTCTTCGGCGCGCCAGATGTAGGCCAGGATCAGCCCGATGAAGACCGAGAAGCCCAGGAAGATGTTGAGCAGGTAGAGTAGCGCCACGATCAGCGGGCGCTGCATGGTCAGCGCGTTGCTGCCGGATGGCGCTTGCCCCGTGGTGTTGTTCGTCTCGTCCATCGCCTGTGCCTCGTTCTGACAGGTCGCAAGCTTACAGGCTTGCGGGCAAGGCGCAAAGCTGTGGCGGCAAGAGGGGGGAAGGGGAGATCAGCCGCGCGGGTGGGCGCGGCGGTCCTTGCCGCTGCGGCGTTCGCCCTTGCGGCGATCGGGGAAGTCGATGGGCACCTGCTGCTTGCGGCGGTCCCATGCTTCCGGCTTGTCTGTACTGGCAGTCATGCCCGCCTCCCGGTTTGCGAACGGGCCTGCTGCCCGGACTATCGCGTAGCCGTATCGCAGGAAAGTGTTTGGAAAAGCTTAACCTTGTTTGTTGCGGTGGCCCCGCTGGTTAGCACCAGTCGCGCTCCTCGGCGCTGCGCCGGGCAAGGCCGCGTTCTACCATCGTATCGGCCAGCGCCTCGCTGTCGCGACGCGCCTGGCGCAGTTCGCGGCCATAGCGGTCGCGCGGCGGTTCGGCCCCGCCGTCCAGTTCGAACGGGCCCGCGCTCAGCCAGTCCGCCAGGGCATCGCGCGCTTCGCGGGCCAGCTGGCGTTCGGCTTCGCAATCGCCATCCAGCTCGGGGGCGTCGAAACCGGTGAGGCGAATACGCCGCTTGCCCACCGCCAGCGTGTCGCCATCTATCACGCAGGCCTCGGAGCTTTCCTTGCCGCAGACGGTGAAGGTGCGCGCAATTGGCTCCCACTGGCCCTGTGCCCAGCCCAGCTGCTGCGCCAGCAGCCACGCGCCTGCCAGCAACGGAACGGCCAGCAGCCAGCGCCACCGTCGCCACAGCGCCTGCCAGCGGCGGCGGCGCTGCCACGCGGCATCGAAGCGCGGAGCGCGGGCCAGCGGATCAATCCTCCAGCGGGAAGGGCGGGATGGGCTTGAGCAGATCGAACTGTTCGTCCAGCGGCGGGTGATCCAGCTCCGGCCAGTCCAGCTCGTCTTGCGGCACCTGGGTATCGGGCAGGCGATCGAGCAGGTTGCGGATCAGGGTGAGGCGACCATGCTTCTGGTCGTTGTAGTCCACAACCGTCCACGGTGCGTGTTCGGTATGGGTCGCGGCAAACATCGCCTCGCGCGCGGCAGAGTACTCGGCAAATTTGGTACGACTGGCCACGTCGATGGGTGACAGTTTCCAGCGTTTGAGCGGGTCTTCCAGACGCTCGGCAAAGCGTTCTTCCTGGGCTTCCTGGTCGCACGAGAGCCAGTACTTGCACAGGCGGATGCCATCGTCGACCAGCATCTGTTCGAAGATCGGCACGGCGTGCAGGAACCGCCAGACCTCGTCGTCGCTGGCAAAGCCCATCACCTTCTCCACGCCCGCGCGGTTGTACCAGCTGCGGTCGAACAGCACGATCTCGCCGGCGGCGGGCAAGTGCGGGACATAGCGCTGGAAGTACCACTGCGTGCGTTCGACATCGCTGGGCTTGGGCAGGGCCACCACGCGCAGCTGGCGCGGGTTGATGCGCTGGGCGATCGCCTTGATCGTGCCGCCCTTGCCGGAGGTGTCGCGCCCTTCCAGCAGCACGCAGATGCGCTCGCCCGTGGCTTTCGCCCAGCGCGCCATGGCCACCAGTTCATGCTCTAGCTGTTCGAGATGCTTTTCATATTGCTTGCGTTTCATGGGGCCTGTGTGTCCCACCACAGGCCCGTCCCCGCAAGCGCCTATTGGCGAGAGCCGCGCCGGGGGCTAAGCGATTCGCCGTGATGACCCATACGAACGACACTAGAATGCTGGCCAAGGCCGAGACCCTGATCGAGGCGCTGCCTTACTTCCAGCGCTATGCGGGCAAAAGCTTCGTGGTGAAATACGGCGGCCATGCCATGGGCGATCCCGAGGCGGCGCGCGACTTTGCCGAGGATATCGTGCTGCTTAAGGCGGTCGGCATCAACCCGGTGGTGGTGCACGGCGGCGGCCCGCAGATCGGTGCCATGCTGAAGAAGCTGGGCGTCGAAAGCCAGTTCATCGACGGCCTGCGCGTGACCGACAAGGAAACCGCCAGCGTTGCCGAAATGGTGCTGTCGGGTGCGATCAACAAGGAACTGGTCAGCTGGATAACCCAGGCCGGCGGCAAGGCCATCGGCATTTCCGGCAAGGACGGCAAGATGGTGGTGGCCGAAAAGGTCAGCCGCACGGTGAAGGATCCGGACAGCCAGATCGAACAAGTGGTGGACCTGGGCTTCGTGGGGGAGCCGAAGGAGGTCGATACCACCATCCTGGAAACCGCCAGCAAGGCGGGCATGATCCCGATCATCGCGCCGATTGCCACCGATGCCGAAGGGCATACCTACAACATCAACGCCGATACCATGGCGGGCGCGATTGCCGCGGCGCTGGGCGCGGCGCGGCTGTTCCTGCTGACCGACGTGGCCGGCGTGCTGGACAAGCAGGGCAAGCTGATGACCGACCTTCGGCCCGCAGACATTGCCCGCATGCGCGAAGACGGCACGATCAGCGGCGGGATGATCCCCAAGCTGGAAACCTGTGTCCACGCGGTGGAAGGCGGGTGCGAGGCGGCCGTGGTGCTGGATGGGCGCGTTCCCCATGCCATGCTGCTGGAATTCTTCACCAGCCGCGGCGCCGGCACGCTGATCAGCGCCTGACGCGGGGCAGGGGGCTGTGCCAGGTCTTGCGCATGCCTTGATCCGTATTACCTGTATGATACACTTGGTTTGAACCGGTCGCCGTGGCGGCCCCAGACGTATTGGAATTTGCGAAGTGCTGCTTGTCACCCTTGCCCAGATCATCGGCTACATCATCTCGGTCATCGTGATCCTGGTGATCGTGCAATTCGTGGTCAGCCTGCTGTTCGCCTTCAACGTGATCAGCCCGTCCAACGACTTCATGATGGCGATCTACCGCTCGGTAAACGCGCTGCTGGAACCGATCCTGGCACCGATCCGCCGGATCATGCCCAATACCGGCCAGATCGACTTTTCGCCGCTGGTGCTGATCGTGGGCCTGAACATCCTGCGCATCGTCGTCACCAACGCCGCAGTGGCCGGTTACTAGGCTTTACAAAAACGAGGTGGGGGCGCAGGGCGCGAGAATGATTTCACGCGCTACCATTGCCCCGGTCATGGTCCTGGCTGCCGCGGCGACGCTGGTGGCCTGCACCAGTCCGCGCCAGCAGGCCATCAACCGCCAGGCACGTGCGGCGACCGAATTTCTCGAGCGGCAAGGCTCCATCGGCGATCCGGGCCGAGTGGCCGCGGCAGACTTCGCCTTTGCCAGGATGGCCCGGGACGAGGGGCAGTGGACCGCCTTTCGCGCCTATGCCGCAGGTGATGCGGTGATGGATGCACCCGATGGCTTTGCCCCGGTCTCCGAAGTGCTGGACGGCCTTGCCGATCCGGCAGAGCCGATCCGCTGGGCGCCCACCGATGTCTGGTCCAGCTGCGATGGCACGCTGGCAGTCTCGCTGGGGCGCTTCATCCGCCCGAACGGGCTGGTGGGCGACTATGTCACCGTGTGGGAACTGCAGAGCGACAACAGCTACAAGTGGATCTACGATACCGGCACGCCCGACGATCCCCAGCCCGTGCCCGACCCGGGCGAAGATCTGCCGGAAGACGCCATCGTGGTGGAAGGCATGACCTCGATCGAGGGGCGCATTGCCGATTGCCAGCCTGCGGTCGGCCATTCCGCCTTGCCGCTGGCTATCACGGGCAATGCTACCCGCGCCTCCACTTCGGCCGATTCGAGCCTGACCTGGCAGTCCAGCCTGCAAGATGACGGCGCACGCCACATGCGCGCCTTCTATCTGCGCAACGGCGCGTGGGAACAGGTGGTCGACCTGACCATTCCGGGTGACGAGTAACCCATGGAACAGCTCTTCATCTCTGCCTTCATTACCCTGTTCGTGGTGATCGACCCGCCGGGTTGCGCGCCGATCTATGCCGGCCTCACCAAGGGTGCCTCGCCCGCGCAGAGCCGCAACATGGCGATCCGCGCCAGCGTGATTGCCTTCGTCATCCTGCTGGTGTTCGCACTGTTCGGGCAGGACCTGCTGGGCGCCCTGCATATCGAGCTCGACGCCTTCCGCATCGCGGGCGGGCTGATGCTGTTCTGGATCGCCTGGGAAATGGTGTTCGAAAAGCGCACCCAGCGGCGAGAGGAACGCGCCGAGCGCGCCGCGCGCGAGCATGTGGAGGACGTATCGGTCTTTCCCATGGCGATGCCGATGCTGGCAGGGCCCGGCGCAATTGCTGCCATAATGCTGCTGCAGAACGAGGCCGAGGGGCTGGAGGAATCGCTTGTGGTGCTGGGCGCCCTGGTGGCGGTGCTGCTGCTGACCATGGTCGCGTTGATCGCGGCAGGCCCGCTGATCAAACTGCTGGGCGAACGTGTCGAGGCTGTCATCACCCGCTTGCTGGGCGTGCTGCTGGCCGCGCTGGCAGCGCAATACGTGATCGACGGGCTGAGGGGTGCATTTTCGCTTTAGCCCCTCAAACGCCGGACGGACGCCGTCCGGCGTCCTTGGCTTTCGGCCTACCGGCCGGCGCGCCGTTGCGCGCTGTCGTCGCCTTTCAGGCGCCGATAGTTGCACTCCAATTCGAGAGTAGTGCTGTTCTCGGTCGCGACTAGCGACCGCAAGGGCGAACGCCCGCCCGCAGCGGGCGCGCAGCGAAGCGGAGCGCGTCTAGCGAGGACGAAAGCGCGGAGGCGCTTTCGAAAGACAAGCTACTGAAGAGTCACGTGCTCGTCGTCGGGGTCGCCCCGACCGAAGAATTCCATCAATTGCACCAGCAGGTCGCAGCGCTCGCGCAGGTTCGGGGCTTCCAGCAGCGCCTGCTTGGCCGCCGCGTCGAAGGGGGCGATCTGCGATACCCCGTTGATCAGCGAGACATCGTCCAGCCGGGCGACCGAATCCCAGTCGATGGCGTAGCCCTGGCTGTCGGCGAACTTGCGCGCTTCGTGCTCGAAGCTGGCGCGTTCACCCAGCGAGAGGTATTCCTCGCTCGGCTCCTCGATCAGTTCGGCTTCGACCTGGCGAAACGGCGTCGTCACTTCCAGTTCGCGCAGTACGCGAAAGCGCGCTTCACCGGTCAGCACGATATTGTAGCGCCCGTCTTCGCTGCTCTCGACGTCGTCGATCTTGCCGACACAGCCCACTTCGTACAGCGGTGCGCGTTCCATCGAATCCTGCGGCTGGATCATGCCGATGCGCCGGTCGCGCGCCAGAGCATCGCCCACCATGGCGCGATAACGCGGCTCGAAGATGTGCAGCGGCAGTTGCAGTCCGGGGAACAGGATTGCACCGGTCAGGGGGAAGATCGAGAGCTTCTGGCTCATCCGAACAGCAGCAGCGATAGCTTGCGGCGCTGGGCAGAGACCCACGGGTCTTCCATGCCGACTGCTTCGAAAATCTTGAGCAATGTCTCCTTGGCCTGCGGGCTGCCTTCCTCGCCGCCCGCCTGGATTGCGCGCAGCAGCACCTCGGCAGCCTCGTCGCGCTCGCCAGCGGCAAAGGCACCTTCGGCCAGCGCGATCTGTGCCTCGACGTCGGCCGGATTGTCTGCCGCCGCCTTGCGCAGTCCGTCCAGCTCTGCGGTGTCGACTTGCGGTCCGGCCAGTTCCAGCGCCGAGTGGGCCTGCTGCACGAGGGCATGGTCCTTCAGCTCTTGCGGCAGCGCGTCGTAGGCTTCGCGCGCGGCATCGGCCTGTCCGGCGGCAACCAGCGCGCGAATCAGGCCCGAATGCACTTCGGCCTTGTCCGGAGCCATCTGCGCCAGCTGGGTGAAGACGGCAGCGGCCCGTTCGGCATCGCCATCGGCCAGCACCTGCTCGCCCATGGCCACCAGCTGGTCGAGATCGGGGGCCTGCTGGCCTTCCGCGCCCGGCTGCCCGTCCGCGGCGCCTGCCTGTACCGGTACCTGCTGCAGGATCTGGTCGAGTGCGCCCTTCAATTGCGATTCGGTGCGTGCAGGCGTCAGGTCGGCCACCGGCTGGCCCTGGAACATGGCATAGACCGTGGGGATCGACTGCACCTGAAACTGGCTGGCGATGAAGCGTTCCTCGTCGACGTTGACCTTTTTCAGCACCACGCCCTTGTCGGCATATTCGGCGCAGACCTTTTCCAGCACCGGGGTCAGCGCCTTGCACGGCCCGCACCATTCGGCCCAGAAATCGAGCACCACCAGCTTGGTCTGGCTGGGGTCGACCACCTCCTTGCGGAATCGTTCGACTGCCTTCTGCTCGTCCATGCTGAGGCCCATGCTTGCCAAGTGTCTGCTCCTGCTTTTCGCTTTGCTGTGTGTGCATAATGTGGCGCTTTAATGCCCAATGTGAAGAGGAAAGCGGCGCTTGGCCACGCTTTGTGCGATTGGCGCATTTTTGCTCTTGCCCGGTGCCAGACTCGCTGCTAACTGCGCCGCTCCCCAGCCGGATACACATCCGGTCAGGCGCCAGTGAGCGGGCGTAGCTCAGGGGTAGAGCACAACCTTGCCAAGGTTGGGGTCGTGAGTTCGAATCTCATCGCCCGCTCCATTTTTCCCGTAGAACAACAGCTTTGCGCCACACCCGGTGATGCCGCAGGCGTGCGCTATTCCGGCAGCAATCCCTTGCCTTCGAACCGCGCGACCGCGTGGCGCACCACCTTGTCCAGCGCCTCTTCCGAAAAGAAGCCGCCGGGAATCAGGCAGCGTTCCACCAGCACGCGTGCACTGGCCAGACTCGGGCAAGAGCCTATGATCGGCGCCACCTCTGCGGCGTGAGCGGCGGCAAACAGGGTGAACGCTGTGTTATCAATGTTTTTACTCCGCAAAGCTAAGGCCGGGGGGTGGTTGAGCTGTCTCCAGACCCCCTTTTCGGCGCGCACGCTGTGACGCCCGTCCTGCTCGTGATCGGGACCCGTCCCGAAGCAATCAAGATGCTGCCCGTGGTGCGCGCGCTGCGGGCCTTGCCCGAGGTGGACCTGAAGGTGGTCACCACCGGCCAGCACCGGCAGATGCTGGACCAGGTCTTCGCCGTGTTCGGAGAGCAGGCGGATATCGACCTCGACCTGATGACGCCGGGACAGACCCTGTCCGACATTACCGCTCGCGTGATGCGCGAGATGGATGGCCTGATTGCGAGCTATCGGCCGGGCCTGGTGCTGGTGCATGGCGACACCACCAGCGCCATGGCGGCGGGGCTTTCGGCCTTCTACAACCGCGTGCCCGTGGGCCATGTCGAGGCTGGCCTGCGCAGCCATGACATGATGCGCCCCTAGCCCGAGGAATATAACCGCATTTCCATCGACGCCGTGGCCGAGCTGCTGTGGGCTCCGACCGAGGGCGCGGCGCAGAACCTGCGCAGCGAACGCCCGACAGATCGCCATATCGAAGTTACCGGCAACACCGGCATCGATGCGCTGCTGCACGTGGCCGAAGGGTTACAGGGGGACGAGCTGGACTCGCTCCCCGTTGCGCTCGACCCGGCCAGGAAGCTGGTGCTCGTCACCGGTCACCGGCGCGAGAGCTTTGGTGACGGCTTTGCCCGGATCTGCGATGCGCTGGCCGCCATCGCGGCGCGCGGCGATGTCGAGATTGTCTACCCCGTCCACCTCAATCCGCAGGTGAAGGACGTGGTCGAAGCGCGGCTGGGTGGCACCTCTGCCGTGCACCTCATCCCGCCGGTCGACTACGTGCAGATGGTGGCGCTGATGAAGCGCGCGCACCTTGTCCTCACCGACAGCGGCGGCATCCAGGAAGAAGCGCCCGCGCTGGGCAAGCCGGTGCTGGTGATGCGCGAGGTGACCGAACGGCCCGAGGCAGTGGAGACCGGGGTTGCCAGCCTTGTCGGCACCGACGTTGCAACAATTGTCGAAGCGGTCGCGAGGCTGCTCTCGGACGAAGACCATTACGCCAGCCGCGCCCGCGCGGTGTCCCCCTATGGCGATGGCACGGCAGCGCAGAAGATCGCCGCCAGCGTTGCCGCATTCGTGAAAGAACACGCCTGATGAAAGTCTGCACCGTCGGCCTTGGCTATATCGGCCTGCCCACCGCTGCCATGCTGGCCAGCCGCGGGCACGAAGTGGTGGGCCTCGACGTGAACGAAAGCGTCGTCGAAGCAGTGAACGAGGGGCGTGCGCATTTCCAGGAGCCGGACCTGCAGATGTTGCTGTCCGCCGCTGTCGATACCGGGCGCCTGCGCGCCACGACCACGCCGGAACCGGCCGAGTTCTTCCTGATCGCCGTACCCACGCCGATGGTGAACGAAGGGCCGGACATGACCTATGTCGAGGCCGCTGCGCGCACCATCGCGCCGGTGCTGGAAAAGGGCAACGTGGTGATCCTCGAGAGCACCTCTCCGGTTGGCAGCACCGAGCGACTGGCGGAGATCTTTGCCGAGGAACGCCCCGATCTCACCTTCCCGCGCTACCGCGACGAGGACCGCGAGGCCGACGTTGCCCTGTGCCATTGCCCCGAACGCATCCTGCCGGGCCAGATGCTGCGCGAACTGGTGAGCAACGATCGCATCATCGGCGGCATGACGCTTGCCTGCGCCAACAAGGCCGCACGACTTTACCAGTCCTTCGTCATGGGCACCTGCTACGTCACCGACAGCCGCGTGGCAGAGCTGTGCAAGCTGTCCGAAAACGCCTATCGCGACGTCAACATCGCCTTTGCCAACGAGCTGTCGATCATCTGCGACAGGCTGGGCACCGATGTGTGGCAAGTGCGCGAACTGGCCAACCAGCACCCGCGCGTGAACATCCTGATGCCGGGCGCGGGCGTAGGCGGGCACTGCATCGCGGTGGACCCGTGGTTCATCGTCTCCAGCGCTCCGGAAGAGGCCCGCCTGATCCGCACCGCGCGCGTGGTGAACGACGACAAGCCGCACCGCGTGGTGGCGCAGGTGCGCGCGCTGGCCGACCGCTTCAAGGTACCGACGATCGCCTGCTATGGCATCACCTACAAGCCCGACGTGGACGACGTGCGCGAAAGCCCGGCGCTGGAAATCGTCGAGGAAGTGGCCCGGATCGAAGGCGCGCAGGTGCTGGTGGTGGAACCCAACCTCGACGCGCTGCCCGCATCGCTGGCCGGCCTGCCCAACGTGCGCCTCGTCGGTTCGGACGAAGCGCGCGAAGCGTCCGATATCGTCACTTTCCTGGTCGGCCACCGCCAGTTCAAACGACTGGAAGGCGACAGCTACCTGTCGAAGGCCGTGGTCGATACCACCGGCATGTTTTCCACCCGCAAGGCCAAGGCAGTCGAGCGCGACTAGGCGCGCTTACCCGTCGTAGTTCTCCAGCTCGTCGCCCTTGAGGGTGACGATATGGACGAGGTTGGTTGCCCCGGCCTGGCCGAACGGCACGCCTGCCAGCATGGCAATGCGCGCGCCTTCGCCCGCAAAGCCGTGGCGCAGGGCCATGCGCTTGCCCTTTGCGATCATTTCCTCGAAGCTGCCGATATCCTTGGTTGCCACCGGGTGGCCGCCCCACAGCAGGCACACGCGCCGCGCCACCGCCATCGACGGGGTCAGCACCATCAGCGGCACCGCCGGTCGCTCGCGGGCCACGCGCCGGGCGCTGCTGCCGGAACTGGTGAACACCGCGATGGCATTGATGTTCACCGTATCGGCAATGGTCATGCAGGCATGCGACAGGGCATCGGCCAGGGTGGCATCGGGCGGGGTATCCAGCATGCGCACACGCTGCTTGTAATCCTCGTCCTTCTCCACCTGCCGGGCGATCGAATCCATCATCAGCACGGCTTCCTCGGGCCACGATCCCGCAGCGGTCTCCGCGCTCAGCATCACCGCGTCGGCACCGTCATACACCGCATTGGCGACGTCGGAGACTTCGGCGCGGGTGGGGGCGGGGCTTTCGATCATCGATTCGAGCATTTGCGTCGCCACGATCACCGGCTTGCCGATCACGCGGGCGGCGTTGACGATCTTCTTCTGCAGCGGCGGGACTTCCTGCGGCTCCAGCTCAACGCCCAGGTCGCCGCGCGCCACCATGATGCCATCGGCCAGGTCGATGATCTCTTTCAGGCGGCGCACCGCCTGCGGCTTTTCGATCTTGGCGCACAGTGCACCCTTGCGCTCGCCATTGGGGGCCACCATCAGCTTGCGCGCTTCGGCCAGGTCGTCCGGGCGCTGCACGAATGACAGGCCGATCCAGTCGACGCCCTGTTCCATGGCGAAGGCCAGGTCGCGCCGGTCCTTGTCGGTCAGGGCGGGAATGGGAATTTCGGCGTCGGGCACGTTCACGCCCTTGCGATCGGAGATGACCCCGCCGACTTCGGCCTTGCACACGATCTTGCCGTTGGTCACCTCGGTGACGCGCAGGCGGATCTTGCCGTCGTTCACCAGCAGGCGCTGGCCTTCTTCCACCACGTGGAAGATTTCCGGGTGCGGCAGCTCCACGCGGGTCGCATCGCCCGGTTCGCTGTCGCGGTCGAATGTGAACGTGCCGCCATGCGGGATGGTGGCGCGGCCATCGGCGAACCTGCCCACGCGCAGCTTTGGCCCCTGCAGGTCGGCCAGGATGGCGATGGGGCGGCGGAATTCCTTCTCCAGCGCGCGGATATTGGCAATGGTGCGCGCATGCACCTCGTGCTCGCCGTGGCTCATGTTGACGCGGAAGGCATCGGCCCCGGCCTGGAACAGGCGGCGCAGCGTGTCGATATCGTGGCTGGCCGGGCCGGTGGTCGCGAGGATCTTGACCTTGCGGCTGCGAGGCTGGAACTTGGTTAGGCTGGATTTGCGGGCATCGACGTTCGGCATGGCTCCCGCCTATGACAGGCCCGCATGACAAGACAAGGATATATCATGAGCGAACCCCAAGATCCCCTCGACATGCTGCCCGACGAAGTGGCTGCAGAAGCCTTTCGCCGGCTGGTGCGCCACCTGCGCATGCGCCACGATGCACAGAATATCGAGCTGATGGGCCTTTCGGGCTTTTGCCGCAACTGCCTGGCCGACTGGATCCGCGATGCCGGCTATGACGGCGACAAGGCCATGGCGCGGGAGCTGATCCACGGCATGCCGATGGATGCATGGAAGGCGAACTACCAGACCGAGGCGACGCAGGAACAGCTCGACGCGATGGCCGCCAGCCTGGAGAAGAACAAGGCCATGGCAGGCTAGGGCCACCTAGGCTTTCCCGAGCTTGTACAGCTCCACCGCGCCGAATTTCTTTGCCAGCTCCACCGTGCCCACGGGGGGGAAGGTGCACACCTGGCTGTCGGACACCAGCAGCGCGGCAGCGAAACTGTCGGTGCAGTAGACCCCGCCAACGGGCGTAACCGGCTCGATCCGGGCGGTGCGGTTCACTTCGCCGCCGTACCACAGGCGGTTGCCGGTGATGCGGTCGGTGCCCACCCAGATCGGGCCATAGTGCACGCCGATCCGCATACCGGCCTGGTCGCCTGCGGGCACCAGGTCGGGTGGAAGGTCCGCCAGCTGGTCCTGCAGCTGCAGCGCGATGGCGGCGGCGCATTCGGGCTCGTCGACCACGGCATAGATCGCATCGCCCCAGGTGTTGCGAAACTCCACGTGGTCGCCGTGGGCGTTCAGCACTTCGGCAATGCGGCCCATGACGTGGTGCATGAACAAGGGCAGCTCGCGTTCGCCAAGGCGCGAGAAACCCTTGTAGTCGGCAAACAGGATGGAGCGGATCTCGCGCCGGGTCCCGCTGGTGATCGCCTCGTGCCGGGGGAACACCAGGTTGCGCGGCACCGGGCCGGCGGGGATCGCCTCGGTAGTGCCGCCCAGCGCCTGCCACAGCTTGATGTCGGCCACGGTGCCCGCCAGCCCGGTGACGGAGAGTGAGGCGACCTTGTCCGACACCACGGCCAGCTGCACCGTCTGGCAGCCTTCCATCTGCGCGCGCAGGTGGACAAGGCCCATGGCATAGCGCGAATTGTAGGCGAACTGGTTGTCGTCCCCGACATAGGCGGCAGGCGTGGCAAAGCGCAGCCCGCTCGCCGCCTCGCGGCAGGCGTGGTAGCGTGGCAGCCAGTCCTCCCCGCCGCACAGCACGCTTTCGGCGATGAAATCCTCTTCCCTGAAGGGCAGCACCAGCTGCAGTTCGCAGCCGCGTGCCAGCAGCGCTTCGGCAATCAGGATGTCGGCGCCGCAGGCCAGCGGGCCATAGCCCACGGTGACGCCGTGCTTTGCGATCGCCGCGTCGATCCGCTCTGCCAGTGCGGCTTCGGCAGCTGCATCGGCATTGAACATGTGGCCGCAGTACATGGCGATGTTGGTCATGACGCGGCCTGTCCTGCGCAGCTAGTTGAAGTAGATTTCGTAGACGCCGCAGACGTTGACGTTGGGCCGCACGATCTCGCGCCCGCTGGCGGTGACGGCCATGAAGTCGAAATTGCACGCGCCGGTGCCGTCGTCGATCGTCACATTGGCGCTTTGCCCGTCGGGCCAGACGTCGGAACCCAGCTGGTCCGGCCCCCAGTTCTGGTCGTTGGTGTTGGACCAGTACATGTACATGATGACCTCGCCCGCCTGGTTTATCAGCGTGACATCGCGGTTGTAGGCATCGGGTGCGGGCGCCTGTTGCTGCGCCGGCGGGGCCTGCTGGGCAATCGGCGGCGGTGCCTGGGCAGGCGCATCGTTGCCGCCCACCAGCGCCCTGTCATCGTCCGGGTCGACGGGCTTGCCGCTCGCGTCCGTTGCCTCACCGGTCTCTTCCACGGCAGCGATCGTGGCCGCGTCGTCGTCACCGGCCTTGTCGTCGCCGGAAAAGGCCCAGGCAAGGCCCGCGCCCACCAGCACCACGGCACCCACCACGCCCAGCACCAATGCGGGCGAGTGGCCCTTGCTGCTGCTTGCCGGCGCCGGTGGCGGCGTGGAGGCAGATACCTGCGCGGGCGCGGTGGCGGCGGGTTCGGGTGTTGGCTCCGGCGGCGGCGGTGGAGGAGGTGGTGGCGGCGCGGCGACCGGTACAGGCGTCGGCTCGGGCGCCGGGGCTGCCGCAGCTGCGGGCGCTGACTTGCCCTCGGGCTCTCCGCACAGCGCCACCAGGCTCTGCTTCACCTTGCGCCAGCCGGGGTGGTCGTCCTCGCCGTGCCAGTCTGCCAGGTTGGCGCACTGGATCTGGTTGAACGGCAGCGGCGGGATGATGTCGGCCAGCGCCGTCTGGATCAGCTTCTTGTGGTTGCGCGCGGCATCGGCCTCGGCGCGCACCCATTCGCTTTTCGAGGCATCGGCGGACCACACCACCACGGCCGCCTTGGCGTTCTCGATCTTGTCGGTGATGACATCGCCATAGCTCATGTGGGGCGGCAGTTCCTCGTCCCACCAGACCTCGTAGCCTTCGCCCTCGATCGCGGCGGCAAGCTCGGCCACCCGCTCCTTGTCGGCGCGCGAATAGGAAATGAAGACATCGGTCATCGAGCGTCTACCCCCTCGTGGACTCTCACAAGTGATTGATAGCCCCATAATGCCGCGCGGCACAATGGCGCTGGCACGGCGGGCGGCAAGAGAATCGCGTGGAGAAGGCACAAGGCACCTTCACCAAGCGGGCAGTGGCGGCTAACCAGCCCGCCAACCGATTCTCACACCCTTACCGGAGCATTACCCCCATGGCCGAAGCCACCGACGACCGCCTGCGCCTGCTGATCGAGCGCATCGAACGCCTCGAGGAAGAGAAGAAGGGCATCGCCGACGACATTCGCGACGTTTACGCAGAGGCCAAGGCGGTGGGCTACGACCCGAAGATCATGCGCCAGGTCGTGCGCCTCAGGAAGATGGACGCCAACGACCGCAGCGAACAGGAAATGATCCTCGATACCTACAAGGCCGCGCTCGGGATGGGCTGAGCCTGCGGGGCGGCAGCGTGCGGAACATTGCCGCCGCGCCGCCCGTTGATCCTGCAAATAGCCGATTTTGCAGGACAACGACCATGACGCAGACACTCGAAAACTCCGCCAGCGCCACCTTCATCGAGCCGATTTCCGAAGAGCCGGACATGCCCGGTCACGAAAGCGCGCTGGATCGCAAGCCCAGGTGGCAACCGCGCTATCCCGGTTCCGGCCGGATGACAGACAAGGTGGCGATCATCACCGGCGCGGACAGCGGCATTGGCCGCGCCACGGCGGTACTGTTCGCCCGCGAAGGCGCGAAAGTCGCCATCGCCTACCTTTGCGAAGACGATGACGCAGCGAAGACGCAGGAACTGTGCGAAGCCGAAGGCGGCGAGGCCTTTACCTTCCGCTGCGACCTGGGGCGCAAGGAAGATGCGCAAAAGCTCGTCGACAAGACCATCGAGATCTTCGGCCAAATCGACAGCCTGATCCAGATCGCGGGCGAACAGCACCCCGATTACGACGTGACCGATATCACGCCCGAACAGCTGCAGCGCACCTTCCAGTCGAACATCTATTCGATGTTCTACGTGGCACAGGCCGCACGCCCGTACCTGAAGCCGGGTGCCACGATCGTGAACTGCACCAGCATCACCATATACCAGGGCGCGCCGATCCTGCTCGATTATTCCGCGACCAAGGGGGCGATCACGGCCTTCACCCGGTCGCTCAGCGGCAACCTGATCGACGACGGCATCCGCGTGAACGGCGTGGCGCCAGGCCCGATCTGGACCCCGCTGAACCCCTGTGGTGGCATGCCGGAAGAGGAGATGGACGGCTGGGGCGAGGACGTGCCCATGGGCCGCGCCGGAGAGCCCAACGAGGTGGCACCCGCCTTCCTGTTCCTGGCCTGCGAGGACAGTTCCTACATGTCGGGGCAGGTGCTGCACCCCAATGGCAGCGAAGTGGTGGGCGGATAGCCTGTGCTAGAATGTTGAAGCGAAGGCGGGGCTGGGCTAGGCCCCGCTTTCCTTTTCAGACACCGCTAGAAGAACAACCATGGCAGGCCATTCCAAATTCAAGAACATCATGCACCGCAAGGGTGCGCAGGATAAGAAGCGTTCGAACCTGTTTTCCAAGCTTTCCCGCGAGATCACCGTGGCGGCGAAGCTGGGCACGCCCGATCCCGACATGAACCCGCGCCTGCGCCTGGCCGTCAACACCGCCAAGGCGCAGTCCATGCCCAAGGACAATATCCAGCGCGCGATCGACAAGGCGAGCGCGGCGGATGGCGAGAACTACGAGGAAGTGCGCTACGAGGGCTATGGCCCCGGCGGCAGCGCGATCATCGTGGAAACGCTGACCGACAACCGCAACCGCACCGCCACCGCCGTGCGCACCGCCTTTTCCAAGCACGGCGGCAACCTCGGCACCGAAGGCAGCGTGGTCCACGGGTTCGAGCGCGTGGGCTATATCGAATACGGCGCTGATGCGGGTGACGAGGAAAAGGTCCTCGAAGCCGCGCTTGAAGCAGGGGCAGAGGATATTTCCTCCTCCGAAGACGGCCACGAAATCTGGACCGCCGCAGAAGACCTGCACGAAGTCGCCTCGGGCCTTGAAAAGACGCTGGGCGAGGCGAAGGAAGTCAAGCTGGCGTGGAAGCCCAACATCACCGTCGAGATGGACGAGAAGAACGCCGGCACCCTGCTCAAGCTGATCGACGTGCTGGACGACGATGACGACGTGCAGACCGTGTGGGGCAACTACGAGATTTCCGACGAGGTGATGGAGAAGGTCGGGGGCTAGGCGCCCGACCGATCCTTCCATGCTGATCCCCTCATGCTGATTTTGGGCCTCGACCCCTCGCTCAGCTGTACCGGCTGGGGCGTGATCCGGGTCGAAGGGAGCCGCCTGTCGCACGTCGCCAACGGCCAGATCGCCACCTCGCCCAAGGCGGCGATGCCGCAGCGGCTGGCCACGCTGCAGAGGGGCATCGCCGAAGTGATCGCCGCGCACCGGCCAACCCGCGCGGCGGCGGAAGAGGTGTTTGCCAACAAGAACCCGCAGTCCACGCTGAAGCTGGCGCAGGCGCGCGGCGCGGTGCTGGCGGCGTGCGGTGCGGAGGGGTTGGAAGTGCGCGAACACGCCGCGCGGCTGGTTAAGAAGGCGGTGGTGGGCACCGGCGGTGCTGACAAGACCCAGGTGCAGGCGATGCTGAAGGTGCTGCTGCCCGGCGCGCAGGTGGCAGGGGCGGACGCCGCCGATGCGCTGGCGGTGGCCATTGCCGATGCGAACCTGGGATAGCGGTCCCGTGTATCTGGTGGTCTTCCGCAATCGCAAACGCGCCGATATCGACCGCGCAGCCTACGACGCCCAGGCGGTGGAGATGGAAGCGCTGGCCCGCCAGCAGCCCGGTTTCGTCTCGTTCAAGAGCTACAGTGCCGACGACGGCGAGGTGGTAGCCCTGTCCGAATGGCAGGACGAAGCCTCTGCCCGCAGCTGGGGCAAGGTGGCCGAACATCGCGTGGCGCAGGCTGACGGCCGCACGCGCTGGTATGCCGACTACACGCTGTTTGCCTGCGACGATCCGCGCGTGCACCGCTTCCCCTGACCTGTCCTACAGCCGGTACGCCAGGCAAGGTGCGCGCATGGCTGCCAGTGTCGCAAATCTGCCCGAAAGCCGCGCTATCCGGGGATGGGGCGAGGGCGGTGCTGACAGGGCGGAGACTTTCCCGTTAGGACAGTGCTCCATGTGCTCCACATTAGACGCGAAAGGCCCGCCTGCATGACCATCCACTTCTACGGCATCCCCAACTGCGACACCGTGAAGAAGGCACGAAAGTGGCTGGAGGGGCAGGGTCTCGATTACACCTTTCACGACTACAAGAAGGAAGGCGCGGACGTTGTGAAGGTGGAGCGCTGGATCGGTGCCGAGGGGATCGACACCATTCTCAACCGGCGCGGCACCACCTGGCGCAAGCTGCCGGATGAAGACAAGGCGCGGGCCGAAGATGCGGCGCGCGCGGCGCAATTGCTGGTGGAACACCCCAGCATGATCAAGCGCCCGGTTGTCGAGCATGAAGGCGGCCTGCTGGTGGGCTTCAAGGAAGCGGACTGGGAGGCCGCGCTCGCGTGAAGTGGCTGCTTGCCTTGCTGGCGCTGGCCCTCTCTACTCCGGCTATGGCGCAGGATAGCGACTTCATCATCATCGCCCATCGCGGCGCCAGCGGAGAACGGCCCGAGCATACGCTGGCGGCTTACGAACTGGCGATCGACCAGGGCGCGGACTACATCGAGCCCGACCTTGTCGCCACGCGCGACGGCGTTCTGGTGGCGCGGCACGAGAACGAGATTTCGGGCACCACCGATGTCGACCAGCGCCCGGAATTCGCGGCCCGCCTGACCACCAAGATGATCGACGGCGAGGAAATAACCGGCTGGTTCACCGAGGACTTCACGCTGGCCGAACTGCGCACCCTGCGCGCGCGGGAGCGATTGCCCGAGATCCGCCCGCAGAACACCCGCTATGACGGCCTGTATCAGGTGCCGACACTGGAGGAGATCATCCAGCTGGTGCGCGCCAAGGAAGCCGAGACGGGGCGGGTGATCGGGCTCTATCCGGAGATCAAGCATCCCGGTTATTTCGCCAGCATCGGCCATGACCTTGCCGCCATGCTGGTCGAGCAGCTGGCGGAGGCCGGCTACGAAAGCGCAGACGCGCCGGTGTTTATCCAGAGCTTCGAGGTTGCACCGTTGCGGCGGCTGGGTGACATGACCGACTTGCGGTTGGTTCAGCTTATCAGCGCCGAAGGCGGCCCGGCGGACGATCCGTCGCTGAGCTATGCGGACATGGTGACGCCGGAAGGGCTGGGCATGATCGCCGCCTATGCAGATGGCATCGGTGTGGACCTGAGGCTTTTGCTTGGCGCGGATGGGCGGTCGACCGGCCTTGTCGAAGCCGCGAACGAGCGGGGCCTGGTCGTCCACGGTTGGACGCTGCGCAAGGAAAACGCCTTCCTGCCGGAAATGGCGCGCAGCGATGCTCCGTCCCATGTCACGGGCTTCCCCGCCATGGTTGCCGATGCGATGCGCCATGCCGGTCTCGATGGCGTGTTCACCGATGACCCGCGCCTGATCGTTGCCTGGCGAGTAGGTGAAGGGGGTGCCGGATGCCGCGCTGACTGAATGTCAGGCGCGGCGCGCAGTCACCACGTAGTTCAGCGAAAGATCGTCCGACAGGTGCAGGCCCTTGCCTACAGAGAAGGCGATGCCCTTGGGGTCGCCCATGGCCAGCCCCGCATCTGCCAGCAGCGCCTCCAGTTCTTCAGGCGTGACGAAATCCTCCCAGTTGTGCGTGCCCTTGGGCACCGCGCCCAGCGCCTCTGCTGCGCCCACCATCAAGGTGCGGCTTTTCAGCGTGCGGTTGGGGGTGGAGAGGATCATCAGTCCGCCGGGTGCAAGGTGGGCAGCAAGCTGGGCCACGAAGGCCGTCTTGTCCTCGACATGCTCGATCACCTCCATGCTGGTGACCAGGTCGAACTGGCCAAGGCCCAGCGCGGAAAGCTCGCCGTGGCGGTAGTCGATGGCAAGGCCAGCCCCTTCGGCATGGGCCTTTGCTGCCGCCACGTTCTCCGCCGCCGCATCGACGCCGGTTACTTCAGCGCCCAGCCGGGCGAGCGGCTCGCACAGCAGGCCCGCACCGCAGCCGACATCCAGCGCGCGCTTGCCCGCCAGCGGTTTCACGCTCTCCACGTCGCCGCCCCAGTGCATGTCCACCGCCTCGCGAAGGAAGCCAAGGCGCACCGGGTTCAGCTTGTGCAGCATGGCGGAAGAACCTTGCGGGTCCCACCAGTCGGCCGCCAGCGAACCGAAGTGGGCAGCCTCGTCAGGGCGGATGGTTGCAGTTGAGACAGTTGCGTCAGCCATGCTTGCTCCCTAACAGCGCGCGAAGCATTCAACCAGTGAACACTTGAAGGACGTATCTTGGCCCGCATCGTGATGAAATTCGGTGGCACTTCGGTGGCCGGTACCGAGCGCATTCGCCGCGTTGCCAACATCGTGCGCGCGCAGGCCGCTGGCGGCAACGAGGTGGCCGTGGTCGTCTCCGCCATGGCGGGTGAGACCGATCGCCTCGTCAATTTCTGCCGCGAAGCCAACCCCTTGTACGATCCCGCCGAATACGACGTGGTCGTCTCCAGCGGCGAACAGGTGACCAGCGGACTGCTGGCGCTGACGCTGCAATCGATGGGGTGCAAGGCGCGCAGCTGGCTGGGCTGGCAGCTGCCGGTGAAGACCTTTTCCGCCCATGCCAATGCCCGCGTGGGCGAGATCGACGCCCCGCGCCTGCGCGAATCGATGGCGGCGGGAGAGATCGCGGTGATCCCCGGTTTCCAGGGCGTATCCGACGAAGGGCGCATCACCACCATGGGGCGCGGCGGGTCCGATACCTCTGCGGTGGCCATCGCCGCTGCCGTGGGTGCCGACCGCTGCGACATCTACACCGATGTCGACGGGGTCTACACCACCGACCCGCGCATCGTCGCGCGGGCGCGCAAGATCCCTTATGTCTCCTATGAAGAGATGCTCGAACTGGCCTCGGTCGGCGCCAAGGTGCTGCAGACCCGCTCGGTCAGCCTGGCGATGAAACACAACGTGCGCGTGCAGGTGCTGTCCTCGTTCGTAGAGGAAGGCGCACCTTCTGCCGATACGCTGCCCGGCACGATGATCGTCTCCGAAGAGGAGATGCAGAAGATCCTGGAGGATTCGAATATGGAACGTCAGTCCGTCACCGGTATCGCCCACGACAAGAACGAAGCCCGCGTGGTCCTCACCCGCGTGCCCGACAAGCCGGGCGCTGTGGCCAATATCTTCACTCCGCTGGGCGCGGCCGGCATCAATGTCGACATGATCATCCAGAACGTGGGCCGCGAAAAGGGCGAGACCGACGTGACCTTCACCGTGCCGCAGGCCGAACTGGCCCGCACCCAGGCGCTGCTGGAGGACAAGAAGGATTCGATTGGCTTCAACCGCATCATCACCGACAGCAAGGTGGCGAAGATTTCCGTCGTCGGCATGGGCATGAAGAGCCATGCGGGCGTGGCTGCCACGATGTTCCAGTCGCTGGCCGATCGCGGAATCAACGTACAGGCGATCAGCACGTCGGAGATCAAGGTCTCCGTGCTGATCGACGAGGACGAGACCGAACTGGCCGTGCGCGTGCTGCACACCGCCTATGGCCTCGATGCGGAGGACGAGGCGGCCTGATCGAACAGGCCGCCGCGATGGGGCGTCCCGAGGCGGTGCGGATCGCGGTTTAGCGGCGCCGACGGCTTTCGTCGGCCACGCGGAAGACGAATTCGTTGTCTCGTTCGCCGCGGTTGATGGTAAGCAAGCGCAGCGCCTGGCAATCTTCATCACCTTCGCGGGCGATGAGTGTGCTGGTCCGGTCCCCGTCGCCGTAATCGCTGTAGACGACCTGCTCTCGTTCGTCCCAAACGATGAAATCCAAGTCGGTGGTTTCCTGACCCGTCAGGGTCAGCCGGACTTCGGGTGCGCAGATCTCGAAATGCAGGTTGTGGCTACCACCTGCCGGCGCGGTGAACATGTCCATGGTCGCGGGCCGACCGCTGTCCGGCAGGGTGTCGGTAACCTCGGGCCCGCCAGATTGCGATATTGCCGGAGACGTGGCGCTAACTGCAAGCAGCAGGCCCGCGAGGTGTCCTTGCCGGATGAGTTGGCTCCGTTGCATCAGTTAAATTGCACCGTCCATACGGCGCACACGTTCACGTTGCGGCGTTCGATCTCGCGGCCGTTGGGCAGGCGGGCCATGAAGTCGAAGCGGCAGGCGCCCGATCCGTCGTCCACCGTCACGTTCCAGTCCTGGCGGTTGGCGAGCACGCCCGAGCCCAGGCGATCCTCGCCCCAGTTGCTGGCCGCGACGTTGGACCAGTAGAGGTACATGATCGTCTCACCCGTACGGTTCTGGATGGTGATGTCGCGGTTGTTGCCGTCGCCCGACCCGCGTGCCTGCACCGCCGGTGCGGCGCGATCCCGCACCACGTCTTCCAGCTGCACGGTATAGAGGTTGTAGACATCGCCGAGGTTGGTGGTGGTCAGCTCGAAGCTTTCGCACTCCACCCCGTTGCGGCGATAGAGCGTCGCGCTGGTGCGGTCGGTCAGGTCGTAGTCCGAATGCACGATTTGCCCGCGCGAATCGCGGATCACGAAGTCGAGGTCGGTATCGCTATCGCCGCGCACGGTGATGCGGACCTGCGGGTTGCAGATGTTGAGGTCCAGCCGGTGGGTGGCATTGGCGTTGACGCGGTAGCTGTCGGTATCGACCGGGTTGCCGCTGTCGGTGCGGATGTCTTCCAGGCTGATGTCGAGCAGGTTCCACACGTTCCCGAGGTTGGTGGTGCGCAGTTCGAAGTTCTCGCACTCCACCCCGCTGCGGCGATACAGCGTCGCGCTGCTCTGGTCGGTCAGGCCGTAGTCCGAATGCACGATATCGCCGCGCGAGTTGCGGATCACGAAGTCGAGGTCGGTATCGCCATCCCCGCTCAGCACCACGCGCACTTCGGGGTTGCAGATGGTGAGTTCGGTGGTGTGAGTGGAATTGGCCTCGATCCGGAAGGAATCGCTTTGCGCCTGTGCCGCCTGCGGCATGGCTGCCAGCCCCACAATGCCGCAAAGCGCAGCCACGAAACGCCGGAAATTCATTTGTCTTGCCCCTCTGTTGTTCCGCCGCGGCAAAGCGCAGCTTCGACCGATCGGGCAAGACTATGCCAGCAATCCGGCGGTGGGCAACCGACATGCGTCAAACACCGGATTCATAACGGTGATTGTAATGCCTGGCGGATGGCAAGCCGCTTGCGCTTGTCGGCATCATCGCCTGCCCCTAAGGACCATGGCCATGACCAGCTATCCCAAGACCAGCGCACTGATGGCGCGCGGCAGTGAATTCCTCGGCTCCGAATACGCGATCCTGTGCGGTGCGATGAGCTGGGTGTCCGAACGCAACCTCGTCTCCGCCATCAGCAATGCCGGAGGCTTCGGCGTGATCGCCTGCGGTGCGATGACGCCCGACCTGCTCGATACCGAGATCTCCGAGACGAAGAAGCTGACGGACAAGCCCTTTGGCGTGAACCTGATCACCATGCACCCGCAGCTGATGGAGCTGATCGATGTGTGCGGCAAGCACGGCGTCGGCCACGTGGTGCTGGCCGGCGGCATCCCCCCCAAGGACAGCGTGGAAGCGATCAAGGCCCACGGCGCCAGGGTGCTGGTGTTCGCCCCCACGCTGGCGCTGGCGAAGAAGCTGTTGCGGTCCGGCGCCGATGCGCTGGTGATCGAAGGCAACGAGGCCGGCGGCCACATCGGCCCTGTCGCCACGTCCATCCTGGCGCAGGAATTCCTGCCCGAACTGGCGGAGGACTTCATCGTCTTCGTGGCGGGCGGCATCGGCACGGGCGACATGATCGCCGCCTACCTGGAAATGGGCGCGGCGGGCGTGCAGCTGGGCACGCGTTTTGCCTGCGCGACCGAATCCATCGCGCACCCAGACTTCAAGAAGGCCTTCTTCCGGGCCAAGGCGCGCGATGCGGAAACCAGCGTGCAGGTGGACCCCCGCCTGCCGGTGATCCCGGTGCGCGCGCTGAAGAACAAGGGTACCGAGGCCTTCACCGCCAAGCAGCGCGAAGTCGCGCAGCTGCTGGACGAAGGCAAGGTCGACATGGCCGAGGCGCAATTGCAGATCGAGCACTTCTGGGCCGGCGCGCTTCGCCGTGCGGTGATCGATGGCGATGTCGAAGGCGGCTCGCTGATGGCGGGCCAGTCGGTCAGCCTGGTGAAGGAAGAAGAGCCGGTGGCCGAGATCATCGCCAGGCTTATGGAAGAAAGCGAAGCCGCCCTGACGCGGCGCAATCGCCTGTAAGGCAAGGGAGCACGTGCGCATGATCGGAAAGCGGTGGCGAGTTCTGGCAGCGGCCTGGCTGGCCACGGCAACACCGGCCATGGCGCAGGATGCCCTGCTGGTCAGCAATGTCGGGCCCGACGGGTACTCCATCTTCATCGAGGACGGTGTGGTCGTCGCCAGCGGCCACGCGATCCTGCCGCCCGAGGATGGCGCGGTGGTCGATGCCGCGGGCGCCTTCGCCACGCCGGGCCTGATCGACATGCACGTGCACGTCTGGGGCGAGGCGGAGCTGGCGGCCTTCCTTGCCCACGGGGTCACCACGGTGCGCAACCTGTCGGGCATGCCGTTCCACCTGCGCATGGCGAGCGAGATCGAGGCCGGCACGCTGGAAGGGCCGCGCCTGCTGACCAGCGGGCCGATCCTCAATTCGCCCGGCCCCAATGCGCAGATCAACCACGTGATGGTCTCGACAGCCGAGGGCGCCCGCGCCGCCGTGCGCGCGCAGCACGCGGCGGGCTACACCCGCGTGAAGCTTTATTCCAACCTCACCGGCGAAGCATTCCATGCGGCGTTGAGCGAAGCGCAGGTGCTGGGCATGGCGGTCACCGGCCACCCGGTGGAAGGCGCGCGCGAGGAAGGCATTCCCTTCGAACGCGATTTCCTGGTGCCGATTGCCGAGACGCTGGCGGCCGATTTCGAGACCATCGAGCATACCGAGAGCATCGCCTTCCACGGCCTGCGCTCGCAGATCGACCGCGCGGGCGGAGAGGCCCTGGTGACGCAGATCCTCGCCAGCGGATCGACTGTCACGCCTACACTGGTGGCGCATCGCAACCTGGTGCGGGTGGCCGAGAGCAACGGGGCCTATGCCCGGCGAGCCGGTATCGAGACGCTCAATCCCGTCACCCAGATGACCGAGGCGGAGAACATCGCCGCCTGGGCCGCGCGCGACCCGGCCTATGAAAGCGAGCGGGCCGAGTTCTATTCGTGGCTGACCGGGATCATGCACTCTGCCGGTGTGCCACTGGTGGCGGGCAGCGATGCGGGCATTTTCGTGAACCTGCCGGGCGATGCCCTGCATGACGAGCTGGAACTGCTGGTGGAGGCCGGGCTGACACCGTCCGAAGCGATCGACACCGCGACCGTGAACGCCGCCCATGCATTGGGCCAGGAAGGGCGCCTTGGCTGCCTTGGCGAAGGCTGCGTGGCAGACATGGTGCTGACCGCCTGCGACCCGCACGCCGAGATCGGCTGCATCCGGCAGGTTGTGGGCGTTGTGCGCGCTGGCCGCTGGTACGGGCCCGAGGACATCGCTGCCTTGCACGAGCGCGCCACGCAGCACGACATGGACCGGATCATGGCCGACCTGCTGTCGGGCATGGAAGCACAGGGCACGCCGCTGGATCCGGCGCTGCTTGGGGGGGCATAGGGCAAGGGCAGGAATGGCCGAAGCACAGCGACAGTCCGGTGCGGAGCCCCTGGCCCACCAGCAAGGTGCCAGGCTGGAAGCGCGACCGGGCTGGCCAGCGAAGATCTTTCGTATCGCGTTCGAATCCGAAACGCCGGCGGGTCGGCTGTTCGACAAGCTGCTGATCGTTGCCATCCTGCTGAGCGTTGGCGTGGTGATTGCGGACTCCATCCCGCGCCTGCACCAGCACTGGTATCTCGCCTTCGATATTGCCGAGTGGTTCTTCACCATTCTCTTCACCATCGAATACGTGCTGCGTATCATCAGCCTGAAGCGGCCAATGCGTTACATCCGCAGTTTCTATGGCGTGATCGACCTGCTTGCGGTCCTGCCAACCTATGTCGCGCTGGTGTTCCCCGGCATTCACGTGCTGATCGACGTGCGCGTGTTGCGGCTGCTGCGCATCTTCCGGATATTCAAGCTCACTGCCTATATCACCGAATACCACCAGCTGGCCCTGGCGCTGAAGGCCAGCCGCCGCAAGATCCTGGTCTTCCTGGCAACGATATCGCTGATCATCGTGGTGATGGGATCGCTGATGTATGTGGTGGAAGGCCCCGCGCACCGCTTCACCAGCATTCCGATCTCCATCTACTGGGCGATTACCACCATGACCACGGTCGGCTACGGCGACATTACCCCGCAGACGGGGTTCGGTCGCTTCGTGACCGCGCTGATGATGTTGCTGGGCTGGGGTACGCTGGCGGTGCCGACGGGAATCGTGACCAGCGAGATAGCGGTTCGGCAGGCCAATCGGGAAGCCGCGGAAAAACGAGGCACTGCCCCGCCGAAGCGGCAATGCGCCGCCTGCGGTGAGACGGAGCACTTGCCGCGCGCGCATCATTGCCATGCCTGCGGCGCGCGCCTGCCGAGGGTGGAACCGGGCCTGCCCGTCTAGCGGCCCAGCCTAGCCCGCCAGCGCCAGCAGCACCTGTACCGTCAGGTCGGGATCGTTCTGCATCACGAAGTGATCGGTGTCGGTCTCGTGATAGTCCCAGCCAGCTTCCTTGGCCTTTGCAGCGAACCCTGCAAACGGGGTCGGCTGGTAGCCGGTGGCGAAGATGTAGCTCTTCTTCGGTATCGCCTGCTCGTCTCCGCTGAAGGGGATCGCTTCCAGCAGCGTCAGCAGTGGGTGGTAGCCGACGACGCCCGGCACATGCTCGAAATCTATCGAGCCGATGGGCTCGACCAGGCCGGGCCGGTGGCGCTGGCTGTCGATGTACCAGTTGTGCTCGAACTCGCCAGTGATGTCCCACAGCGACTGGTCGCTATCGGGCAGGAAGGCGTCGATATAGCAGATCGCGTCGATTCGCTTGCCAAGGCGGCTGGCGACGGCGGAAATCACCATGCCGCCGTAGGAATGGCCGGCAAGCACGAAGCGGTCGATCCCGGCTGCCTCGATCTGCTCGCACACCGCATCGACATGGTCGGTAAGCGTAATGCCGGGGTGCAGTTCATCCTGCCGCGCGCCGAGGCCGGGCAGGGTGCAGTTGAGCACCGTGTGCCCTTCCGCCTCAAGCCGCGCGGGCACTTCGCCATAGGTGTGATTGCCGCCCCAGGCGCCGTGGACGAGTACGAAATTTGCCATGCAGTATCTCCCTTTGCCGCTACCCTAACACCGGGCAGCAAAAAGGGGAGACAGCTTGCGCTGCCTCCCCCGATTGTGTTTGCCGATTGGCTGCGAAGACTTACGAGAACGTCTTCTTGGTACGCCAGCCGGTGGCATAGGTGTCGGCAGCCATCTTGCCGTAGGGCACCGGCGAAACGATGACCTTGACGTCCAGCTGCTTGTGGGGCTCGACAGTGGTCTTCTCGGTGCCGCCGTTTTCTTCACCCCAGGTGAGCGCAAGCTCGGTGCCCAGCGGAACGTCGGCATCGACGAAGCCGAGCGACAGCGCCTTCTTCTCGTTCCACGAGTAGCCGGTGAACATCGACTTGCCGATCACGGTGCCGTCGGCATCCTTCACGGCGTCGAAGCTGGAGTTGCCGTAGTTGGCCAGCGGCAGGTCGAAGAACTTGTACTGCTCGCCTTCCGGATCGAACATGGAACCGACGATCTTCTTCATGTCGTCGGCATTCCACTCGAAGGTCACCTTCTTGTAACGATCCTTGGTGCCGTCTTCTTCCATCTTCTTCAGCGCGTCGGCACCGATGAAGTCGTGGTCGAACTTCACGAACGGGCCGTAACCCAGCTGGTAGGGGTTGGTGTAGTAGTCTTCGATGTTGTCGGAGACGAACGAACCGGCGATCGAACCGGTGGCTTCGTAGCCATTGGCCGGCAGCCACTTGCGATAGTCTTCCAGCTCGTCACCGGTGTAGATCGGAGGCAGCGGGCTGGGGATCCAGCCGGATTCCAGCGTGTTCGACGGATAGGCGCGCGAACCGACCGGGATCAGGCCGAATTCTTCACCGGCTTCGAGGATCTTGTCGCGGACATATTCCTGCTCTTCGTACGGACCCCAGATTTCCAGGCCCGGCGAACCGGCCATGCCGTGACGCAGGGTGCGGATCGTCTTGTCGCCGATCTTCATGGTCGACATGTTGAAGAACTTCAGCTTGTCGAGCGGCTCGCCGTTGAGCTTCTCGATCACGTCCCAGGCGCGCGGGCCCTGGATCTGGAAGCGCCAGGAAATGCGCTTCACCGGCTTGCCCATCGGGCGCGAGGGCGAACGCGGGTCGTTGATGATGTCGACGTTGTAGCCGCCCTTTTCGGCCTGGTACATCAGCCAGTTGGCAGCCGGCGCACGGCCGACATAGACGTATTCTTCTTCGGCCAGGCGGAAGATGATGCCGTCGCCGATCACGTGGCCATAAGGCGTGGTGGGGACGTACTGCTTCGCCTTGTTGACGTCCCAGCCCTTCGACGAGTTGACCATCGTGTCGGACAGCAGCTTACCGGCGTCCGGGCCGTTGATGTACAGGTCGAACATGTGGTGCGACTGGTCGAACAGCACGGCGCCGTGCTGCCAGGCCCACTGCTCGTCACGCCAGTTGGAAAATTCCGGGGCGACGACCGGGTACACATAGGCACCGATCTTGTTGTTGCGCAGCTGGCCGACGATGTCGCCGTTCGCTTTTGCCAGCACTTGTTCCAGATTGTCGGCCATTGATGGCTCCTCTCTTCCATGGTTGTGAATGAATCACGTATGCGAAATTTGTATGCGGTGCATACAATATTCGGCTACAGGTGCAAGGCGAATCCGCAAGCCATGCGACAGGAGAGGTACAATGCAGGTTGAAGCGCTGGATCACGTCAACATCATCACTGACGATCTGGATGGCACGGCGAAGTTCTACGAGGACTTGCTGGGCCTGGAACGCCGCGATGCGCCCCCGCCGCTGACGCCGGAAACCGCCACCTGGATGTACGATGCCGAGGATCGCGGCATCATCCACATCAACTCGCTCGACTGCATCCGCGCCTACGACCGCGAAGTGAAGCCGGGCGAACTGACCGGCGCGCTGCACCACGTGGCGCTGCGGCTGACGGGCTATGAGGAAATGAAGGCGAAGCTCGACGCAAAGGGCGCCGACTATCAGGAGAACCTGGTGGAAGCGATTGGCCTGCGACAGATTTTCACCGCCGACCCCAACAACGTGCTGCTGGAGCTGAACTTCTTTGGGGAGTGAGGCAGCGGGGGTGGGAGCGTAGCGCGCGCAATCCTCCTAAACCGGCACGCCGCCTGCAATCGTGGTGCGATACATCTCGCGGCGGAAGCCGTCGTAGTCGTTGGGCCCCAGGTGCATCGTCGCCGCATTGTCCCACATGCAGACCATGCCCGGCTGCCATTTCAGGCGGCAGGTGAAGGCGTGCTGGGTGCAGTGCCACACCAGGTAATCGATCAGCGGCTTGGCCTCGTGCGTGGTCATGCCTTCGATGCCGGCGGCATAGGTGTCGCAGATATACAGTGACGGCTCGCCCGTGTGCGGGTGGGTGCGCACGAAGGGGTGGTAGGTGCCTTTCAGGCCCTGTTCGCGCTTTTCCGGCGTGCCGAAATCGATCGCTTCGCCGCGCAGGAAGGCCTGTGTGGCAAAGTTGTTCGCCGCGCTCATGTGTACGCGCAGGGGGCGCAGCATGTCCTGGTATGTCTGCGAGAGGTGCCTGAAGGCCAGCGCGCAATTGGTCCAGGTCGTGTCGCCGCCGTAGGGCGGGCCTTCCACTTGCCGCAGGAAGGTGATGCTGGGCGGTTCGGGCAGGAACGGGCTGTCGGTATGCCAGCCGCCGCCGAACAACGAAGGCGTCACCTCGTCGGCTTCCTTGATGATTGGGTGCACGTCGCGGTGCCCCTCCACCCCCTGGGTGTATGCATCCACCGCGAAGGGACCGAGGCGGCGGGAAAATTCCTCGTGCTCGGCATGCGAGAGGTGCTGGTCGCGCAAGTAGATCATCTTGTGCTTCCACAGCGCCTGCTTCAGGCTTTCGACGCCTTCGTCGCTGAGATCGGGCAAGCGCACGCCGGTAATTTCCGCGCCCATGGCGGCGGCCAGCGGCACGCATTCGAAATGCTCCGACTGGAACGGGTGGTTATCGAAATCGCCGCACGGCGAAACGCGCACTTGCCACATGGTCTCGTGTCCTCTCCCGGTTATCGATCCGGTTTCCACACCATGGCGCCAAGCCGCGCCTTGACGTGGCTCAACCCAGCGAAATCACCGTCTTGCCGAAGCTGTCCGGGCCCCAGCCGAAGGCATAGGCCTTGTCCGCTTCCTCGAAGGAGAAGGTCTTGCCCACGGGCACCTTGATCGCGTTCTTGTCGATGAAGGTGTTGAGGTCGCTGGCCATGCGGGCGGAGCCGACGAAGATGCCGCGGATCGAGGAGCCGGTGAACATCAGCGCGTGCGGATCGGGCGGAGTGCCTTGCGACAGCACGCCGATCAGCGCGATTTCCGCCAGCGGCGCGCAGGCCGTCATCGACTGTTCCAGCGTGCCGGTGCCGCCCACTTCGACGATCTTGTTCGCCCCGCCGAAGGTATCGCGCACGTGCGCGCCCCACTCGGGGATGTCCTTGTAGTTGATCGTGTGGTCGGCCCCCAGCGCCTTCACCTGCTCCAGCTTCTCGTCAGACGAGCTGGTGGCGATCACTTCCGCACCTGCGGCCTTGGCCAGTTTCAGCGCGATCAGCGACACGCCCCCGGTGCCCAGCACCAGCACCTTGTCGCCCGCCTTCAGCGGGCTGCCGCCTTCGAACAGCGCGTTCCACGCGGTCACGCCGGCGCAGGGCAGGCAGGCGGCCTGGCCCATGTCCAGGCTGCGGGCGATGGGGATCACACCGTGTTCGGGCAGCACGACCTTTTCGGCCAGCATGCCGGGCGCCTTGCCGTCGCCCAGGGCGGGCACGAACCTGGGCGGTCCGTTCAGCCAGCCCTGGAAGAAGGTGGACTGCACCTCGTCACCCGGGCGCACCGACTTCACACCTTCGCCTACGGCCACGACCTTGCCCGCGCCATCCGACAGCGGCACCGAGGGTTCGGTGATCGGGCCGCCGAAGTACTTGCCGGCGGCAACCGCGAAATCGCGGTAGTTCAGCGACCAGGCGGTGGGCGCGACCAGGATCTCTCCCGGGCCAGGTTCGGGATCGGGAAGCTCGTCCAGATAGAGCTTGTCAAAGCCGTCGGAATCCTTCGGCAGCAGCCATGCGCGCATCGTTATTCTACCCCTCTTTTCAGACTTCCAGCGTTTCCAGCGTGCCGCCGTCAACCGCCCAGTCCTGTCCTGTCACATGGCTTGCGGCATCGGACAAGAGGAAGACGGCGACTTCGGCCAGTTCCGCCACGCTGCCCATGCGGCGTTGCGGAACGCGACCTTCTATCATGCTGCGTTGTTCTTCGGGAATACGGGCAAGAGCCTCGGTCTCGATAAAGCCGGGAATCACGCAGTTGCAGCGCACGCCGTGCGGCGCCATTTCCATCGCCACCGCGCGCGACAGGCCTAGCAGGCCATGCTTGGAGGCGACATAGGCCGGGTTCATCGCCATGCCGCGCTTCGATGCCATCGAGCCGGTTACGAGGATGGAGCCGCCCTTCGCTTCGACCATGGCGGGCAGCACCTTCTGCACCGCCCAGAACACCGATGTGAGGTTCACCCGCAAGGTGTCCTCCCACAGGTCTCCGGGATAGTCGAGCAGCGGGGTAAACCCGCCGGTCAGCCCGGCATTGGCGAACAGGCCGGTGATCGGGCCGTTGGCCTCCACCGCCTTGTCCAGTGCGGCTTCCAGCTTTTCCCGGTCGCCCACGTCGGCCGTGGCCCAGGCGGCTTTGTCGCCCAGTTCCTTCGCCGCTTCCTCCAGCTTGTCCGCACGCCGCGCGATCAGCGTGACGGCGGCGCCGCGCTGCGCCAGCATTCGGGCGGTCTCCAGCCCGATGCCCGAGGATGCACCGGTGATGGCGATATGCTTGCCCGAAAAATCCATAGCTCTCTCCCGACTGCCCCGAGCTTGTCGAAGGGCTGACCTGCCTTGTTATGACCTGCGGGATCCCGGCTCAGGCCAGCCCCAGCACCTTGGCGGCGTTATCCTTCATGATGCCCGGCATCACCTCGTCGCGGAAGCCCACGTCCTTCGCCGCGGCAATCCACTTGTCCGGGTGGATCAGCGGGAAGTCGCTGCCGAACAGCATCTTGTGCTTCAGCTGGGTGTTTGCGTACTGGATCACCTGCTTGGGGAAGTACTTCGGACTCCAGCCCGACAGGTCGATGAAGACGTTATCCTTGTGCAGCGCCATCGACAGGCTCTGGTCCACCCACGGCCAGCTGGGGTGGGCCAGGATGATCTTCATGTCGGGGAAGTCCACCGCCACGTCGTCCACCAGCATCGGCTCGCCATATTTCAGCCGCATGCCGCCACCGCCGCGCATGCCGGTGCCCATGCCGGAATGGCCGGTGTGGAAGATGGCGGGCAGCTTGTATTCGTTGATGACCTCGTAGATCGGGTAGCCCATGCGGTCTGCCGGATGGGCGTTCTGGGCGATGCCGTGGAACTTGAAGCCCTTCACCCCGTGGTTCTCGATCAGGTCCAGCGCCTCGCGCGCGCCGTACTTGCCCTTGTGCGGGTCGATGGAGGCGAAGGGGATGCAGATATCGTCGTTCTTGTTGGCGATCTCGGCCACTTCGTAGTTGGAGACGCGCTTGGCGCCCATGCCGCTCTCGCAGTCGACCGTGAACATGCAGAAGGCGATGTTCGTCTCGCGATAGAGCTCGATGATCTCGGGCATCTTGGGCCGCTCACGCGGGGCCTTGAAGTATGCCGATGCGGCGTCGAAGAACTTGCCCATCACCGGGTCTTCCGGATCGTGGCAGGAAACCTCGGCGTGCACGTGCACGTCGATGGCGCGGATCTTGTTCAGGTCTATGGGCAAGCTGTATTCTCCTGATTGGCGGCTGTCCCGCCTTCCTTCGCCAGTCGTTCGACCAGGCGGTTGAAAATGGTTACGCCCTTGTCGTGGGCGGTCGGCATCACGCGGGGGTTCGGCGTGCGGTCGATAACCTTCTGCTGCGCTTCGATCATCACCTTGTCCTCGCCGAAAGCCATGTCGGCCATGCCCATCAATGCATCGCGCACCTTTTCGTCGCCATGCTGCACGTGCGGGCCCCAGCTGAAGAAATAGCGCGAGGTGCGGGGGGCGGTCGGGGTCACGGCCTGGCTGGTAAAGGTGACGCCGCCGATGGCATCTGCGATGGCGGGCCGACCGAAATCCAGTTTCGCGGCCGTGCCTTCCGGATAGTTGCCGCCGGTCATGAGGAGAACCCCGGGCACAAGGAAGTCGTAAGTCATGTGGCTGTCGACAGGCGTGTCCGACTTGCGGGCGGACTGGCCGTAGGTGCTGGTCGTCCAGCGTGTATAGCGGATACCGCGCTCGAGCGGCTCCAGCTTGGGCAGGCTTTGGGCAAATTCCGGACCGGCGCCAAAGCTGTTGGCATGCACATATGTCAGGTGGCTGAAATCGAGGAGGTTGTCGTTTATCAACCGCGCCTCGGCATCGTAATCCAGGAAACCGTGGCCGAGAATGTAGTTCGGATCGTCCAGCCCCACGGCGGGCGGGATCAAGGCTTCATCGGCCTGCGCCGGATCGCCCATCCAAACCCATAGCCAGCTGTGTCGGTCCACGACCGGATAGGAACGCACACGCGCATCCTTTGGAACAAGATCCTGCCCGGGAATTTCCACCACCTTGCCATCCGTGTCGAACAGCAGGCCGTGGTACATGCAGCGCAGGTGATCGCCTTCGCAGCGACCAAGCGACAGCGGCGCGAGCCGGTGGACGCAGCGGTCCTCCAGCGCATGCACCGCGCCACTTTCTCCGCGAAACAGGACTATGGGTTCGTCGAGTATGGAGACGGCAAGTGGCTTTGCCGTCTCCAACTCGTTGCTCCACCCGGCAACATACCAGGCATTGCGAACATACGACCCCATGGCCATGCCGCAGCCTTACAGCTTCATCATCACCGTCTTGGTTTCGAGGTAGGCCTCGAGACCCAGGCGGCCCTGTTCGTGGCCGATGCCGCTTTCCTTGTAGCCGCCGAAGGGCAGCGCGGGGTCGATCATGGCGTGGCAGTTCACCCACACGGTGCCCGCCTGCAGGCGGCTGGCGATGCGGTGTGCGGCGCTGGCATCCTTGGTCCACACGCCGGCGGCGAGGCCGTAATTGGTGTCGTTGGCGTCCTTCACCACTTCGTCGAGGTCTTCAAAGCGCTGGGCTACCACGACGGGGCCGAAGATCTCCTCGCGCACCACGCTCATCTGCGGGTTCACGTCGGTGAGGATGGTCGGGTTGACGTAGTAGCCGCCGTCGTTGCTGGGAACGTCGCCGCCCATCAGCACGCTGGCGCCATCACGCTTGCCTGCATCGATATAGCCCAGCACGCGCTCGTGCTGTTCCTTCGACACCAGCGGGCCCATGTGCGCTTCGGGATCGAGGCTGGGACGCGGCGCCCAGAAATCCTTGGTCTCGGCCATGCCTTCCACGACCTTGTCGAACACGCTCTTGTGCGCATAGAGGCGCGAACCGGCGACGCAGACCTGGCCGGAGTTGAAGAAGATCGCGCCGGCCACGCCCGGGGCGGTTTCGGCCACGTCGACATCGGGCATCACCACCACGGGCGACTTGCCGCCCAGTTCGAGGGTGACGTGCTTCAGCGTGTCGGTGGCGTTGCGGTTGATGAGCTTGCCGATCTCGGTAGAGCCGGTGAAGGCGACCTTGTCGACATCGGGGTGCTTCACCATCCGGTCACCGCCGGTGTGGCCATAGCCGGTGACGATGTTGACCACGCCGGCCGGCACGCCGGCTTCGGCGATCAGGTCTGCCAGGCGCAGCGCGGTAAGGCTGGTCTGCTCGGCGGGCTTGAGCACGGTGGTGCAACCGGCGGCCAGCGCCGGGGCGATCTTGAGGCAAGCCATCAGCAGCGGGAAGTTCCACGGCACGATCTGCGCGCAGACGCCCACGGGTTCCTTCTGCGTGTAGGCGAACATCATGCCGCCCGGCATCGAGTACGGCGGCAGCGTTTCGCCGCCGATCTTGCCGGCCCAACCTGCCATGTAGCTGAAGTGCGCAGCAGCGCCGGGCACGTCGACTGCGGCGGCCATGCCCTTGGGCTTGCCCACGTCGATGGCTTCGAGCTCGGCCAGCTCGTCCGCATGCTCCACGATCAGGTCGGCGATCTTGTGCATGATCTTCTCGCGCGCGATCGGCGGCATGTCGCGCCAGCGGCGATCGTCGAAGGCGTTGCGCGCAGCGGCGACGGCACGGTCGATATCCTTGTCGGTCGCTTCCACGACCTTGGAGATGACCTTGCCCGACGAGGGGTCTTCCACGTCGATGGTGGCATCGCCCGAGCTGTCCACCCATTCGCCGTTGATGAAAAGCTGCGGTGCGCGCGCCAGCGTCTTCTTCACGGCGTCGGAATATTCGCGCTGGGTGCGATCGATGGTGGTCTGTTCGTTCATGGGTGTGCTCCTTTCCCGGGAGAATCAGCAATTATTGTTGTGAAACATAGCAATCAATCGAGGGCTTGGCCAACGCTTTGGCGCCGGCAAGGCTCTATCCGCCCTGTTGCTCCAGGCCCTTGTCCTGGTTGGCGCGGAAGATCACGAACTGGCGGATTGCCTCGACCCGCTCGGGCGAAAGGCTGTCGGCAAAACCGACCATGCCGCGCTGGGTCAGGGCGCCTTCGTGCACGATGGTCTGCCACACATCCTCGCTCTGCAGGACGGCGGAGCGGCGCAGGTCCGGCAGCACGGTAGAGCCTACGGCGTTGTCGCCGTGGCAGCCACCACAATAGCGGCCGTAGTCATAGGTGGCTTGCTGCAGCAGGTTCGCATCGCCCGTGAAAGGCGGCGGATCCAGCGGCAGGCGCACCAGTTCGGGCTCGGGCGGCAATTCGCCGGTGGCACCCAGCTTGAACACCAGCAGGCGCGAGATGTTCTGCACCGGGCCGGACGTTTCGTTCAGGATGCCGCCGGGCGCCAGCGCCCAGATGCCGCCCCAGCCGGCCAGCACGGCAACATATTGCTCGCCGTCGATCATGTAGGTGATGGGAGGCGCGACGACGCCGGTCTGCGCGCGGAAGCTCCACAGTTCCTGGCCATCGCGGACGCTGTAGGCGGCCACGTTGCCGCCCGCCGTGCCCTGGAACACCAGGCCGCCGCCGGTGGCCAGCGCGCCGCCGTTCCAGGGGCCGGGATACTGCACCCGCCAGCGCTCTTCCTGCGCCACCGGATCCCAGGCGATCAGGGCACCCCTGGTGGCCGCGGCGGAAGCCGCGCGGATTTCGGGATCGGCGGGCAGGGCGCCTGCCGCCTGGTCCACGCCGACATTGAAACCGCGGTTGGGATCGGGTTCCCAGTTTGCTTCGGGGAAGTAAGGGAAGGCCGCCTCGATAGCCGGAATGAACACCAGTCCCTCGCCGGGGTGGTAGGCCATCGGGTGCCAGTTGTGGCCGCCGCCCGCACCGGGCGTGGACACAAACGGTTCGCCGGTCTGATCATACCGCGCCGCGGCGACTTCGATCGGGCGGCCGGTTTCCATGTCGATTCCGGTCGTCCAGTTCTGCGGCACGTAGTTGTTGGCGCTGATCAGTTCGCCGGTGGCGCGGTCGATCACGTAGAAGAAACCGTTCTTGGGCGCCTGCATCAGCACCTGGCGTTCCTCGCCGTCGATTTCCATGTCCGCCAGCATGATGTGCTGCGTGGCGGTGAAGTCCCAGGTGTCGCCGGGGGTCGTCTGATAATGCCAGACGTATTCGCCGGTTTCCGGGCGCAGGGCCACGATGCTGGACAGGTAGAGATTGTCGCCGCCGCCGGGGCTGCGATAGGCCTGGTTCCACGGCGCGCCATTGCCGACGCCGATATACAGCAGGTCCAGATCAGGGTCGTAGGCCATGGCATCCCACACGGTGCCGCCACCGCCGTACTGCCACCATTCGCCGTTCCACGTCTCGCGCGCGGCGGCCAAGGCCGGGCCTTCGGTGGCTGCTTCATCGGGGCCGCCGGGCACGGTGTAAAAGCGCCAGATCATGTCGCCGGTCTCTGCATCGTAGGCCGAGATGTAGCCGCGCACGCCGTATTCGGCGCCGCCATTGCCGATCAGCACCATGCCATCGATCACGCGCGGGGCGCCGGTGATGGTATAGGGCTTGGACTGGTCGATCGTGACGGTGGACCAGACTTCTTCGCCGGTTTCGCGGTCGAGCGCGACCAGTCGCCCATCCAGCGTGCCCAGGAACAACATGTCGCCCCAGGCAGCCAGCCCGCGGTTCACCACGTCGCAGCATGCCTTCACCGCGGTTTCGCCCGGCACCTGCGGATCGTATTCCCACAGCGGCGCGCCGGTGGTGGCGTCGTAGGCCTTCACCTTGCTCCAGGCAGTGGAAACGAACAGCTGGCCATCGATCACCAGCGGGGTGGCTTCCTGGCCGCGCGCGGTGTCCATGTCGGTATACCAGGCAAGGCCAAGGTCGCCGACGGTTTCGGTATTGATCTGGTCAAGCGGGCTGTAGCGCTGTTCGGCATAGTCGCGGCCGTAGGTCAGCCAGTTGGCATTGTCGCCCGCCGCTGCCAGCAACCGCTCGGCAGTGACGCCTCCCTCGCTCTCGCCCGTGCCATTGCATCCAGCCAGCGCCAGCGCCAGCGCACCAGCCATCGCGACAACATTCAAACGCATTCTTGCCTCTCCCAAAGCCGATCGCGCGCTAACCCGTGGGGCGCGGAATCGTAACTATCGTTAGAATTGTGGGGCGCAAGGTGCAAGCGTGCCTGTCGTCGGCGGGCAGAGAATCTATATTGCACTTGCACAGTGCCTGGGCCTATTACGGCCCCGTCAGTCGAGCGCGAGCCCGCGTCATGACCCTGGCTTTGCATTTTTTGCTATTAGCCAAGACAGGAATACCCAATGACATTCAAACTCCCCTCACGTGCCGACCACGTCGGTTCGTTCCTGCGTCCGCAGTCGGTGATCGAGGCGCGCGACGCCTTTGCCGCCGGCAGCATCGATGCCGCAGCCCTTCGCGAAGTGGAAGACAAGGCCATCGCCGAACTTGCCGCCTGGCAGGAAGGTCTGGGCCTGAAGGCGATCACCGACGGTGAATTCCGCCGCAAGTTCTTCCACACCGATTTCCTGCTCCAGCTTTCGGGCGTCGAGGAAACCGGCGGGATCAAGAAGGCGTTCAAGAACGACAAGGGCGTGGACGTGGAATTCGCCCCCCCCAAGATGATCATCACCGGCAAGGTGAAGCACGAAAAGCCGATCCAGCGCGCGGACTACGAATTCCTCGCCAGCAAGGTGAGCGCGCCGGGCGCCGTGGCCAAGGTGGCCATTCCCAGCCCCACCATGCTGCACTTCCGCGCCGGGCGCGCGGGCATCCCCGAGGATGCCTATCCCGACATGCAGCTCTTCTACGACGATGTCGCCAAGGCCTATGCCGAAGAGATCGCCGACCTGGTGGACGCGGGTTGCCGTTACGTGCAGTTCGACGATACCAACCTTGCCTACTTGTGCGACACCGGCCACCGCGCGGATGCGCAGAACCGCGGGATGGACCCGGATTCGATCACGCACGACTATGCCAAGCTGATCAATGCCAGCTTTGCCGGCGCGCCGGATGACCTGGTGCGCACCATGCACCTGTGCCGCGGCAACTTCCGCTCCAGCTGGGCGGCAGAAGGTGGCTACGATCCGGTGGCCGAAGTGATGTTCAACGAATGCGACATCGACGCCTTCTTCCTGGAGTACGACGATGCGCGGTCGGGCGACTTCAGTCCGCTGCGCTTCCTGCCCAAGGGCAAGGTCGTGGTGCTGGGCCTGGTCTCGACCAAGCTGGGCGAGCCGGAAAGCAAGGACGATATCAAGCGCCGCATCGACGAGGCGTGCAAGTACACCGCCCTCGACCAGCTGGCGATCAGCCCGCAGTGCGGCTTTGCCAGCACCGTGCACGGCAACGACATCACCACCCAGCAGCAGGCCGACAAGATCACCCTGTGCGTGGAAGTGGCCGAAGAAGTCTGGGGCTAAACGCCACGACGGCGCCGTTCAGCAATCCATGCTGGAAGCTGAACGGCGCCACCACGACCTGTTAACCATGTCGCCCTACAATCCCAGGCTCCAGACAAGGAGAAGCGATCATGGCAACGGCTTTCAGCGATCCGCGCGAACATCCGGCACTGCCCGGACTGTGTGACGGTGACAGCGGGACCGTGTCCGTCGCCATTTCCCGCCTGTCCGCCGACGGCTGCATGCTGGAAGCCAATGACGACTGGGCTGGCGCTCACGATTTCGTCCACTTGCAGATCGCCGGTTCGATCGAGATGAACGGCAAGCTGGAATGGGCGCAGGGCCGCCGCGCGCAGATGCGCTTCTTCGGCCAGGTCCACCCGGCCGCCATCGCCAAGCTGCTGGAACTGGCTAGCCGGTAATCCCGAAGACGGCGCGGGCGTTGTCTTCCATCAGCATCTTCTTGGTCTTGGCGTCCATGTCCATCCGGTCATAGGCGGCGACCTCGTCGTAGCTTTGCTGGTAGGGGTAATCCATCGCGTAGAGCACGCGGTCCGGCCCCAGCACTTCCTGGCAGAACTTGATCGCCGGCTCCCACCCCACGCCGCTGGTGGTGATCCAGATGTTGTTCCTGAAATAGTGGCTGACCGGGTGCTTCAGCTTGGGCTGGGTGCCGCCGCGCAGGTGGCTGCGGCCGTCGGCATTCCCCTGCATCCAGTCGAAGCGATAGAGGTGCAGCGGCAGGCATTCGCCCATGTGGCCGATTACCAGCTTGAGCTTGGGGAAGCGGTCGAAGGCGCCGGAGAAGATCAGCCCCATGGTGTGCAGCCACACGTCGTGCGGGAAGCCTGCCAGCGCGCCGAAAAACCCGCGATCCTCGTAATGCGGCGCGTTGAAGGGCGCGGTGGGGTGGATGTAGAGCGCGGCGCCTGTGGCCTCGAGCGCCTCGAGGATCGGCCAGTAGCCGAGTTCGTCCAGGTAATGGCCCTGGAAGTGTGAATTGAGCACCGCGCCGTTCAGTTTCAGCTCGCCCATGGCCCGCTCGATTTCCTTGACGCTGCCGGCCACGTCGCGCGGGTCGAAAGCGGCGCATGCGGAAAAGCGATCCGGGTGGTTGCGGCAGGCCTCTGCGGCGATGTCGTTGGCCATGCGCGCCAGCGGCGTGCCGTCGCCCGGCTTCACCACCTGCACGCCGGGCGAGGTGAGCAGCAGCAATTGCCGCTCGATGCCCAGTTCGTCCATGTGGCCGATGCGCAGGTCACCCAGGTCCTGCAGCATTTCCTGCAGGCTGGGCATGTTGGCGAACATGGCGCCCATGCGCAGCGAATCGTCGTCTGGCGCATCGCCGCTATCGAAATAGTCGACCTGCGCTTTGACGAGGTCGGGAAAGGTCCAGGCTTCCTCGGTGGCAATGCGCTTGTACGGTGCATCGCGATCGACATGGCCCGCGCGCGGGGCGAGGCCGATGCGGGTGCGGTGCGAGAAGTCTTCCTTGAAGTGCCCTTTCAGGCCCTTCTCGCTGCCGTCTTCCAGCTTGCCGGATACCATCGCCTGCTCCCCTCTCTTCAGAACATGGTGTTGTCGTTCAGCGCTTCCTCGGGAACCGGCTGGATCACGTCCCAGTGCTCCACCAGGTAGCCGTCCTGCACGCGGAAGATATCGACCACGGCGCTGCCGCGATCGTCGGGCGCACGCTTGAAATGGTAATGCACGGCCACCAGCGTGCCGCCGCCTTCGGCTGCACCGTCATCACCGTAGATCACCCGTTTCACGTCGTGCGTCATCTGCGGGTTCGCCTGCATGTGCGCGGCGAGCACTTCGATGGTGGGATCGCGACCGGTGGGCGAATTGGGATCGTGCTGGATGTAGTCGGGATGCACCCACGCCTCGAACCCGTCGGTCAGGCGGTTCTGGTTGTAGAACACCTCGATGAAGCGGTCGGCGACTTCGCGGTCGGACAGGCTTGCGCGGTCTGCCGTGTCCATCGGATCGACAGCCGCCGACGCTTCTTCGGCAGTCTCCATATCCGGAGGACCGGTGCCAGCCTGTTCGCAGGCGGCGAGCGCAAGGCCCGCCGCCAGCAGGATTGCCGGGCGCGTGAACGCGCAGGTAAGCGGGGCCATGCTCCTTACCCCTCGAAGTTCTCTTTCGTCATCAGCTTGGTGAATTCGCCGACCCGGAACGCCTCGCCCAGCACGGGGTGGGCAAAGCTCATTTCCACCGGATGGCGGTTGGGCCAGGTGGTGCGCCAGTCTTCCTTGGGCAGGATACGATCCGGGCCCAGCGGGTTTTCCGGATAGGCCTGCGTCGCGGGTTGCAGGTGCGCGGTGGTCTTGGCCCAGCCGGTTTCATAATCGCCCTGCCACTGCATCAGGTAGTTGAGGCGCTTGATCTTCCACACCAGCTTGCCGTCGGGGCCGGGCTCGCGCACGTAGTCGTTCTCGTAGATGCCGGCTTCCCAGAACTGCTGCGGCGGGCCGTCGGGCTTCCAGTCCATCGCCTCGTCATGCCAGCCACCGGCCAGCATGCCGCGGAACCTGCCCTTGGCGGTCATGCGGTCTTCGGCCACGGTGACGACGGGTTGCAGCTGGAAGTGATCCAGCAGCAGGCCATGCACCGGGCCGCGGCGGCCACGCGTGAACAGGTTCTGGAACCAGGTGCCGTAAAGGCGCATCACGCCTTCGTAGCCGACGTATTCGCCCGACAGGAACACCACCGCGCCATCTTCGGCGAAAAGGGCGGCGACTTCCTCGGGCCGGTTGTAATCGATGTAATAGCCATAGGCCATCTGCAGGCGGATGATGGCGGCTTCGTCTTCCAGGCGGTGGACGCTCTTCTCCAAGGCGTCCAGGCGGCTTTCCACATCACTCATATCGACTCTCCCCTCGATGTCTGTTTGTATGCAATACTAACGATCGATACGATCATGGGAAGCCCATTTCGGGCATGGAGAGGCAAGAGAAATGACAGTCGACCCTTCGAACTATCGTGAGGAATGGCAGGGCCGCGTGGCTTTCATCACCGGCGCGGTGACGGGAATCGGGCTGGGCACGGCGCAGGCTTTCGCCGATGCCGGGATGCGCGTGGCGCTATCCTACCGCAACGAGGACGACCGCGCGGCGACCGAGACATGGTTTGCCGAGAAGGGGTACGAGACCCCGCTATTCTGCAAGCTGGACGTGACCGACCGGCAGCGCTTTGCGCAGGTCGCAGAGAAAGTGGTCGACCATTTCGGCGAAGTCCACGTGCTGGTGAACAATGCCGGGGTCAGCGTGTTCGGGCCGACGGACGAGGCGAGCTACGACGACTACGACTGGATCATGGGCGTCAATTTCGGCGGCGTGGTGAACGGGCTGCAAAGCTTCATGCCGCACATCAAGGCCGCCAGCGGGCGCCGTCATATCGTGAACGTCGCCAGCATGGCCGCTTTCCTGCCCGGCCCGCAGGCGGGTATCTACACCGCCAGCAAGTTCGCCGTGCGCGGGCTGACCGACAGCTTGCGGTACAACCTTGCCCCGCACGGCATCGGCTGTTCGCTGTGCTGCCCGGCGCTGACCCGCACCAATGCCTGGGCCAGCGCGCACAAGCGGCCCGAGCAGTTCAGCGATGCCGGTTTTGCCGAGCCCAAGGAAGGCGAACTGGAGCAGTTCGGCACCGCGTTCGAACAGTTCGGCATGGACCCGTACGAGGTCGGCGCGAAGATCCTGCGCGGCATGGCGCAGCAGGACGGGCTGATCCTGACGCACCCCGAACACGCGATCGACTTCACCGAGGAATTCGCCAAGCAGATCGCCGCGCTGCCGGTGGAGGAATGCCCCCTGGGCCGGGCCCATATCGAGGCGCTGCGGCGCAAGGCGATGAAGGATGCCGAGGCAGGCCTGAAGATCGAGATGGACCAGTTGACCTGACTTGTTTGTTCCCTCAAGCGCCGGGCGCAGCGCGTCCGCGCGGCTTGGCTTCCGGCCTACCGGCCGACCCGCGGTCGCGGGCTGTCGGTCGCTGGTCGCGACCGAGATCAGCGCACACATTTGGGGGAAGCACGGGAAACGGTCGGCGCCTAGCCGACCGCAAGGGCGAACGCCCGCCCGCAGCGGGCGCGGACCCCGGACTTGATCCGGGGGAAGCGCGTCTAGCGAGGACGAAAGCGCGGAGGCGCTTTCGAAAAACAATCATCATGCTATCCTTGCCGTAGAACGGGACAAGACAGAGGATCACCAGCCATGTGCACGCAGGAACAAGTCGCCAAGATGGGTTCGCTCAACCGCCGCCAGTTCGGCGCGATGGCAGGGGCAGGGGCAGTAGCCGCCTGTGCGCCGATGGCCAGCGATGCGCCGGAAGCAGGCGGGTTGGTGGAGAACACCGTCACCTTCGATGCGCCGGGCGGCACCTTTGACGGCGTGTTCATCCATCCAGCCAGCGGTTCGCACCCTGCGGTGATCCTGTGGCCGGACATCGCGGGCCTGCGGCCCGCCAAGGTGCAGATGGGACGGCGGCTGGCAGAGGCTGGCTATGCCGTGCTCGTCGCCAACCCCTATTACCGCAGCGTTGCCGGCCAGCAGTTCGAGGATTTCGACGACTGGCGCAACAACGATGGCTGGAACAAGGTAACCCCTTGGCGCGAAGCGAACACGCCCGAAGCCGTGCAGGAAACTGCGCGTGCCGTAGTGGCCTGGCTGGACGAGCAGGACGCAGTCGATAGCGCGCGCGGGATCGGCAACCAGGGCTATTGCATGACCGGCAGCTGGACGATCCTGGCCGCCGCCGCCGTACCGGAAAGGATCAAGGCCGCGGGCAGTTTCCACGGTGGCGGGCTGACCGGCGATTCCCCGATGGCCCCGGTCAACTTGCTGGACGACATGGCCGCCGATGCCCATGCGCTGATCGCAATCTCCCGCGATGACGACGCGCGCGATCCGGAAGCGAAAGACCTGCTGGCCGCTGCCGCAGCGGAGGCTGCCGCCGACATCCACGTGGAAGTCTACGACGGCGACCACGGCTGGACCGTGCTCGACAGCCCGGTCTACGCCGAGGCCGAAGCCGAGCGTGCCTGGGGCGAACTGCTCGAAATGTATTCGCAGGCGCTGTGACCGGGCCACGTGCGCAGGGATTGCGCGAAATCAATGTGAGCGGCTGCGCGCCTGCCTAGGTCTTCGCTTCAGACGGCCCCGAAACGGGGCGATGAGGGGAAACCGAGAATGGCAAAACGACTTTTCATGATCGCTGCAACGGCAACGCTGCTGGCCGGCTGCGGCGGGGGCGCAAACCCTGACGACGTGGTCGAGACGGTGCGGCTGACCGAGCAATCGCAGCTGCAGGCCATCGATGCAGACGAAGTGGTGGGCATTGTCCGCCTCTACGCCGACGATGCGCGGCTGGTGCGCCCCGATGGCACGGTGCTGATAGGTGGCGCGGCGATCGGCGAGGAATACGCCCACCTGATCGAGGACCCGAATTTCGATATCACCATCGAGCCGACCGACGGCTGGGCTTCGGCCAACGACGACTTGGCGGTGCTGACCAGCGAGGTCACCTTCACCACCAGCGACCCCGAAACGGGCGAGCCGGTGACGCTGCCGATGACCAGCCAGACGGTGTGGACGAAGGACCCCGGCGGCAGCTGGATGATCCGTTCGGCCTACAACGTCGCGCAAGTCGCCGAAGAGGCTCCGGCAGGGGAAGCGGCTGAAGCGGAATAGGCCGGTTCGTCCGGCCTGGCTACGGCCAGTTCTTGTATTCGATCGTCGCTTCGGGATCGGTGCACAGGCGGCAGTTTGCGCCGGCGAAGGTGCGGCCTGCCGCGCTGTCGCCGCGCAATTGCCATTCCAGCCAGTCGACGACGATCATTGCATTCCGGCCGCCCATCGGCTCGTGATAGGTGCCGCCGTGTCCGGTGGGCGTGTTCACCCAGAACACCGGCACGTGGTCGATGCGGTTGTAATCATCGAGACCGTTTTCATAGGCAATGTCTTCCGGTCCGCCATCGAGATAGAGTACCGGGGTGTGCAGGGCGGTGAGGCCGTCCTTGCCCAGTTCCATCCCGCCCAGCCGGGGCGCGCCTTCGGGCAGCAGGCCCGAATTCTGCACCACCACCGTATCCAGCCGCGGATCGCCGGCAATGGTCAGCGCCTGCACGCCGCCGCAGGAAAAGCCGCCCGCTGCCAATGCATTTTCATCGATCAGCCCGAAATAGGGGCTGTCGGGCCGGGCGTTTTCGGCCAGGGCCCAGTCAAGTGCTTCGATCAGCTGTGCCGCACTGGTGGGCGAGGCGCGCGTTTCGCCCGGCTCGGGCGGGCCGCGCTGCGGTTCCGGTTCAGCCTGGGCATTGGGGCCGCTGCGCCAGCGGCCGGGCGCGATGACGAGATAGCCATAGGAGGCGATCTGCGAGAGGTGGAAACGTGTGCTGGTCCCGTCGGCAGCGCAGCCGCCGTTGCCCCAGACGAACACGCCCAGGCCGTTTGGCCCGACCGCGCCCAGATCGGCCGGACGGTACACCACGTGTTCCGGCAGGGGTGCCACCACTTCGATCATCGAGGGATAGGGACCGTCGCCGGGGGTATCCGGCAGCAGGTTCACGCGCGCCATCATCTCGGCCAGGCTCTCGCCCGGTTCCTCCGCCTCGGGCGCCGGCGCATCCTGTGCGTGCGCCGGCATGGCCGCGGCCATGGTGGCCATCGCCACTGCTGCGAGTGTCGTCTTGCTTCTGCTCATTCCATCGTTCTCCCCTCGATGACGTCCCCGACAGGTTTCCGTCAGGCGAACCAGTAGGCGGTGCCGCGCATCTCCAGGCTTATGCGCGGCGCTGCGTCCTTCCCCGCCAGTGGATTGTCGAAGGCGCCGTGCGGCATCAATTGCGCGCGATCCGGGTCGCTCTCGCTGGTCTTGAACACCAGCGCCTCGCCCGGATGCATGTTGCTGTAATAGAACCAGCGGTGCGCCGGGTTGTATGCCAGCAGGTAGTTGGGAAAGCCCCATTCGGGGGATCCGTCCAGCGGATCGAATATCGCCTCGCAATCGATCAGGTCTTCGGCAGCGATGCTGCTGTAGTCGCACAGCCCCAGCGGCACGTCCTGCGGCGGCGGGCTGAGCACGCGCCAGACGTTGTATTGCGCACTGCGGACGATTTGCCTGCCTTCGGGCGCGACCTGCGCCCGCGCGGCGGCTGCGGCTTCCTTCGCCATGTCGACATGGACGAAGCGCGCCGGATGCGAATTGTCGTGCGCCGCATTTGCGCCGGCCTTTTCGGAAAAGCGCAGGATGCCCATCGGTGTCATCGCCACATGATCGCAGCCCGTCAGCGCAGTAAGCAGTTCGACGATCTCTCCCGAATGGACACGCTTGACCTCGTCGAGATCGGTCAGGTCCGCCAGCGCGCTGCGATGCTCCACCAGTGTGAAGCCCTCGACGTCGAGCGAGCAATCGCGCCCGCGCGCATCGTGGATCTCGACCTCTACCGGAGCGAGCGGCACGAAATCCTTTTCGTGCGCGTTGGCGTAGAAGAAGGGGCGGCGCTGCGTCCGCTCGCAATAACCTATTTCGGCCCGCACGCCCTGGCCCCCGCCGGTCATCAGGCGTCCTCGAACTCTTCGGTGTCGATCGTCGGGCGGATCGCATCGTGATACCGGTGCCCGTGGACCGTGGAATGGTTCACGATCTCGCCCGCCCTGGCGATGGCATCTGCCGGGATATCGACCGTGGCGGCGTGGAAGTTTTCCTCCATGTGCGCGATCGAGGTGGTGCCGGGGATCACGTGGCAGTCGTCACCCTGTTCCAGCACCCAGCGGTTGGCCAGCTGCGCAGGCGTGACGCCCACTTCCTTCGCCAGCGCCTCGAACTGTTCGATCACCTTCAGGTTCTTCGGCCAGTTTTCCGCGTTGAAGCGCGGCATCTTGGTGCGCAGGTCCTTTTCCTCCAGCGTGGAGGGATCGCGCAGCACACCGCCGAAGGCGCCGCGCCCGGTGCTGCTGAAGGCAACCAGGGCAATGCCCAGTTCCTTGCAGGTGTCGAGCACACCGAGTTCGACGTTGCGGGTCCACAGCGAATATTCGGGCTGTACCGCTGCCACCGGGTGGACCGCGTGGGCTTCACGGATGTGCGCGGCATTCCATTCGGAGACGCCATAGGCCCCGATCTTGCCGGCCTCCATCGCCCGCACCATGGCGCCCACGCTGTCGGCAATCGGCACCTTCGGATCGAAGCGGTGCATGTAGTAGAGGTCGATATGGTCGGTCTTCAGGCGCTGCAGGCTCTTGTCGAGGTTCTCGGCAATGCTCTCGGGCGCGCAGGAAACGCCGCGCTTGGCGCCGTCCACCACGATGCCGCACTTGCTGGCCAGCAGGAACTCGCCGCGGCGGTGCATTACCGCTTCGGCCAGCAGTTCCTCGTTCTTGCCGCCACCATAGATATTGGCGGTGTCGAGATGGTCATAGCCAAGGTCCAGCGCCTTGTTCAGCAGCTTTACCTTCACGTCGTGTTCGGGCGGGGTGCCATAAGCCCACGACAGGTTCATGCAGCCAAGGCCCACCGGGTGGACGGCGCGGCCGGCGATTGTGCGTTTGGCGATGGAAATGGTGCTTCTCCTGAGTGCGTGTGACAGTTGTCGCTTGCACAGGGGACTACACAAGGGAGCATGTCCCTTGCAACTCGGCAGAAGACGCGAGGAAAACTCAGTCGCGCACGAAAACGCGCGCATTCTTCACGAATTCGCGCAGTACGTCGTAGATCGGCTGCGCCGCGTCGAAATAGCCCAGCGGATCCTGCTGGATGCGTGTCGCGTTCCATTTGCGCTGGTGCGTCATCGTACGGGCGCGCAGTGTTTCGATCGCATTCTGCATGGCTTCGAACTCTTCGCGATTGTGGGCAATGCGGGGATCGCCGGCCATTTCCTGGACGAGGCCGACACAAAGGTCGTTGAACTCTTCGCGCATGGCCATGACGCGGTCGGCAGCGTTGCGGGGTTCCTGTCGCAGCGACGCCTGGAAGCCGAGCGTTAGCTTTTCCAGTTCATCCAGTTTTTCCGCAACGCCCAAGGCATTCTCTCCGTTTATTTGACTCTTCGTCCAAGACAAAAGTGTCCAATTCGTTAACGCTGGAATGCACGCAAAAGGGGCGCTGACGGCCCTTGCCGCCAGCGCCCCGGTAATAAAGGTTAAAGAATTAAACGTTTGTGACCGATTCTTGACTCAGGACCAGCCGTCCTGCTCTTCCAGGCTGGCGGCCAACTCACCGATCACGCGATAGCAATCGAGCACCTGTGCCACCGAACTGTTGGGCTCGCGGCCTTCGCGAATCGCGGAAATGAACTCGCGGTCCTGCAGTTCGATGCCGTTGTTCGACGGCACGTCCACCCCCGACAGGTCGATCTGCTTGTCGAACCCGTCGTACAGGTCGTCATACCGGGCAAGGTAGGTGCCGGTGTCGCCGATGTAGCGGAAGAAGGTGCCGAACGGCCCTTCGTTGTTGAACGACAGCGACAGGGTCAGGATCTGGCCCTTGTCGGTCTTCATCTGGATCGACTGGTCCATGGCGATGCCCAGCTTGGGGTGCTTGGGACCCTGCAGGATGTTGGCCTTCACCACCTTCGCCCCGGTCATGTACTGGAAGATGTCGATGGTGTGGGCGCTGTGGTGCCACAGCAGGTGGTCGGTCCAGCTGCGCGGTTCGCCCTTGGCGTTCTTGTTCTCGCGGCGGAAGAAATAGGTCTCCACGTCCATCGACAGGATTTCCAGGTCGCCCTTGTCGATCTGCTGCTTCACCCACTGGTGGCTGGGATTGAAGCGGCGGGTGTGGCCGGCCATGCAGACAAGGCCGGTTTCCTGGCTCTTGGCCAGCACGGCCTGGGCATCGGCCCAGCTGTCGGCCAGCGGGATTTCCACTTCCACGTGCTTGCCCGCGTCCATCGCCTTGATCGCCTGGTCGGCGTGCATCTGGGTGGGCGTGCACAGGATCACGGCGTCTACGTCGTCGCGTTCCAGCATGGCTTCGTAATCGGTGGTGGCAAAGCCGATGCCGTACTTGTCGGCCATGGCCTGGGTGGGTTCCTGGCGGCGGCCGACCAGCGCGGTCACTTCCACGCCATCGATGTTCTTCAGGCCGTCGAGATGCTTTTCACCAAAGGCGCCGCCACCGGCGAGTGCGATTTTCATGGACAATTCCTCCCGTTCGAGAGTTGCAAGTGGTTACGTATAGACAAGGGGCGCCGGCGGAGATTGTTCCGCCAGCGCCCCTCGTGAAGGTTTACTCGGCCGCTTCGAGGCTGTGGCCCGAGTGCACGACCCGCGGATCCAGCGCTTCGCCCGCGGTCTCCTCGGGCTGCAGGATCAGCGCGCCCAGCGCGGTGTTGGATGCCGGGATGTGGTAGAAGTTGTAGAGATCCTTCACCTTGTCGCCCAGCGCGCCGCGCATGATCAGCCACATGACCAGTTCGATGCCTTCGCTGCCCGCTTCGCGCAGGTATTCGATGTGCGGCATCTTCGAAAGCGTTTCGGGATCGTTGATCAGCATGTCGATGAACTTCAGGTCGAAGTCCTTGTTGATCAGGCCGGCGCGCGGGCCCTGCAGCTGGTGGCTCATGCCGCCGGTGCCCCAGACGTGGACGTTGAGGTCTTCGGGGAAGCTTTCGACGGCGGCCTTGATGCTGTCACCAAGCGCGAAGCAGCGCGCGCCCGAGGGCGGCGGATAGGTGACGACGTTGACCGGGAAGGGGATGACCTTGCACGGCCATTCGTCGGGCTCGCCGAACATCATCGACAGCGGCACGGTGCAGCCGTGGTCGACATCCATCTGGTTGAAGATGCACATGTCGAAATCGTCGAGGATCAGGCTCTGCGCGATGTGCCAGGCCAGGTCGGGGTGGCCGATCACGTCGGGCACCGGGCGCGGGCCCCAGCCCTCGTCGGCGGGCTTGAAACGCTCGCCGCAGCCGATCGCGAAGGTCGGGATGATGTTCATGTCGAACGCCGATGCGTGGTCGTTGTAGACCAGCACGATCACGTCGGGGGTGTTTTCCGGCTTGGCGATCCATTCCTTGATCGGGTCATAGCCCTTGAAGACGGGGCCCCAGTAATCGTCGCGGCTCTTGCCGGTCTGCATCGCGGCGCCAAGCGCCGGAATGTGGCTGGAGGTGATACCTGTGGTTACGCGGGCCATCTCAATAGCCTCCCTTCTTGGAGCGGACGCCTTCGGGCGAGCGACCGCCATTGATCATCATCTGGGCATATTCGGCTTCGGACATGCCGGTCATCGAACCGGCGGCCTTCTGGAAGCTCTGCCCGTCGGTGGAGAACAGCTTGGACAGGAAATAGACGTTCCCGCCTTCGTCGATCATCGCGTTGTAGTCGCGATCGAGCACCGCCTGCTTGGCAGCCGGCGTCAGGTTCCATTCGTCGAGATAGGCGCTCTCGTCGGCCTTGAACCGTTCGCGGTTCTCTTCCTTCATCAGGCTCATGGCGAACTGGTTCAGCCAATAGCCCTTGCGCGCCCGCTGGGCGGTGAACACGCGGGTGCCGGGGATGTCTTCCATCTCCGCCAGATAGGCGTGGATGTCGATCCGTTCTTTCTTCTTCTCTGTCATGTCAGGCTTCCTTGGGTTCTTCCCATTTGTAATCCAGCGGTGCCTCGCGAAAGGCGAAGCGGTCGAGATGGCGTTCGATCACGCCGCGCAGGTGCTCGTTGCGCTCCTGGTCGGCAGTGGTCAGCGTTATGGCGATGCCGCCCGGCCGGGCCAGCATCACCGCGCTTTCCACGTCGGAGAAGGGAAAGGCGCCCATGCCGTCGCCCTCGTCATAGGTGGTCGCCATCTTGTGGCTCCAGTGGCTGACGAGTTGCTGGATATACCGCTCGGGCTTTTCGCAACTGGCGAACCCCTGTGCGATGGCGGGCGTCTCGCTCATTACAGGCCCTTTTCCTTCAGGATCGCATCGAGGCGCGGATAGACCCGGCGGGCATTGCCCTCGAAGATCATGTGCCGTTCCTCGTCCGAGATATCCAGCGCATCGACATAGCGCTTGGTATCGTCGAAATAGTGGCCGGTCTGCGGGTCGATGCCGCGCACCGCGCCCACCATCTCGCTGCCGAACAGGATGTTCTTGTTCTCGATCACGTCGGCCAGCAGGTTGATGCCCGGCTGGTGGTAGACGCAGGTATCGAAGAACACGTTGTTCATCAGGTGCTGTTCGATATCCGGCTGCTTGAGCATGTCGGCAAGCCCGCGATAGCGGCCCCAGTGATAGGGCACCGCGCCGCCGCCGTGGGGAATGATCAGCTTCAAGTCGGGGAAGCGGCTGAACAGGTCGCCCTGCAGCAGCTGCATGAAGGCAACCGTGTCTGCCGCCAGGTAATAGCCGCCGGTGGCGTGCATGGCCGGGTTGCAGCTGCCCGAGACGTGGATCATGGCGGGCACCTGCAGCTCGCACATGGCCTCGTAAATGGGGAACCAGTATTCGTCGGTCAGCGGCGGATGCTCGAAATGGCCGCCACCCGGATCGGGGTTGAGGTTGCAGACGACGAAGTTCAGCTCCTCCACGCAGCGGCGCAGTTCCTTCACGCTTTCGGACAGGTCCGACTTCGGGCTCTGCGGCAGCATGCAGCCACCTATGAAGGTATCGGGAAACAGCTGGGTTACGCGGTAGATCAGGTCGTTGCAGCGCCGCGCCCATTCGCTGGCCACCGCCTGGTCGCCCACGTGCGGCGCCATGGCGCTGGCGCGGGGGGAGAAGATGGTGAAGTCAGCGCCGCGTTCCTTGATCAGGCGCAGCTGGTTGTCCTCGATCGTCTGGCGGATCTCGTCATCCGAAATCTCGGGGTAGGGCGGGCATTCGGTGCCGTTCTTGTAGGCCGCCTTCTGTTCCTCGCGCCAGGCATCGTGGCCCTTGGGCAGGACAGTGTAGTGGCCGTGGCAATCGATGATCAGGCTCATCGTCAGTTCTCTCCCTTGAATTCCGGAGTCGCCCGGATCGCATCCAGCTTAGCAGAAAGTGTCTCGGGCGGTGGCGACAAATGCAGCTTGCCCAGGGATTCGTGCCAGGCAACGGTCTGGTCGCTCATCGCGGCGGATGTCCCCATGGCGCGCAGCATCTCGGCAGCCTCGATCATTTCCGCAGAGCGGCGGACGCCGTGGATCAGCATGCGATCGAGGTTGTAGTTGGCCCGCTCTGCCCAGCTGACCTGCTTTTCGCTGGCGTCGAGCGAGGCGAGCACTTCGTCGAGCACGCCCGCCTGCCCGGCGGCGAGCACCATTTCGGCCGTCAGCGCTTCGATGCCCTTGACCATGATCGAACGGCACAGCTTGATCGCACTGGCGCGGCCCACGGTCTTGCCCACGGCGCGCACGTTGCTGAAACCCAGCGCGGTCAGCGCCTTTACCGCTTCATCTGCCTTGTTGCCCGCTGCCAGCAGCGGCACGGCCAGCCCCTTGTCGACAGGGGCCATCACGGCGACATCGACATAGCGCGCGTTGACCGCCTCGATTGCCTCGGCGGCCATGCCCTTGGTCTGCGGGGCGACCGAATTCATGTCGAGCCACATGGCGCCCTGCGGCACATAGGGGGCATATTCGCGCGCGGCATCCAGTGCCTGGTCCGCGGTAACCAGAGAGAGAATCACCTCGGCGGTGGCCAGCACTTCGCCGCAATCCTCACCCAGGCCCACGCCCGCATCGGGCATGGCGGCGCGGCGTTCGGCCAGCAGGTCCCAGCCTTTGGCTTCTTTCCACTGCGCTTCGCGCGCAAAGGTTTCTCCGGCCTCACCGAAGCCGATCAGTGCCACTTTTGGCGTCATGGTTTTCGAATCTTGCGCTGACATCGCTCTCGACGCGGCCCCCTATCAATTGTAAGTGTTACTTACAAGTTTGCCTCGCGTTCCCGCCTGCCCTTGACGAAAGGCGGGCGACGGGTTCACGCGGGGCCCGAACAGCATATCGAGAGGAGAATCGCTAGGCCATGGGTGTTGTCGTCCAGAATATCGAACGTGCCGATCCCGAAGTCGTGAAGGCGCTGGGTGCGTGTGGCGTGGCCACGGTGCACGAATCGCAGGGTCGCACCGGCCTGCTCGCCAGCTACATGCGGCCGATCTATCCCGGCGCGCGCATCGGTGCTTCGGCTGTCACCATCTCCGTGCCGCCGGGTGACAACTACATGGTCCACGCCGCGATCGAGCAGTGCCAGGAAGGCGACGTGCTGGTGATCGCGCCGACTTCTCCGTGTGAAGACGGCTATTTCGGCGACCTGCTGGCCACCAGCGCGCAGGCGCGCGGGGTAAAGGGCCTGATCATCGATGCGGGCGTGCGCGACATTCGCGACCTCAAGGAAATGGATTTCCCCGTCTGGTCCAAGCGCGTGTTCGCCCAAGGCACGATCAAGGCCAGCCTTGGCAGCGTGAACGTGGACGTCGTTTGCGCCGGCGCCTTCATCCGTCCCGGCGACATCATCGTGGCCGATGACGACGGCGTCTGCGTGGTGAAGCGCGAAAACGCCGAAGAGGTGCTGAAAAAGGCCCAGGCCCGCGAAGCCAACGAGGAAGAGAAGCGCCAGAAGCTGGCTGACGGCGTGCTCGGCCTCGACATGTACGGCTTCCGCCAGAAGCTGACCGACATGGGACTGAAGTGGGTCTAACGGCACCAAAGAGGGCCTGACATGAATCAAGCACCGGTCATGTGGATGCGCGGTGGCACGTCGAAGGGCGGTTATTTCCTCGCGTCCGATTTGCCATCCGATGAAGACGAGCGTGCCACGTTCCTGCTGGGCGTGATGGGCAGTCCCGATCCGCGCCAGATCGACGGCATGGGCGGGGCGGACCCGCTCACCAGCAAGGTGGCCGTGGTGAAGAAGTCGGAGCGCGAAGGCGTGGATGTCGACTACCTGTTCCTGCAGGTCTTCGTCGACCAAGCCATCGTCACCGATGCGCAGAACTGCGGCAATATCCTGGCAGGCGTCGGCCCCTTCGCCATCGAACGCCACCTGGTGGAGCCGGCAGGCGATGTGACGCAGGTGACCATCTATATGGAGAACACCGGCCAGATCGCCGTTGCCAGCGTGGAGACCCCGCTTGACGAGATCGGGCGGCGGCACGTCAACTACTATGGCGATGCAAAGATCGACGGCGTTCCGGGCAGCCATGCCCCGGTGCCGCTGGAGTTTCGCGATACCGCCGGTTCCAGCTGCGGCGCGCTGCTGCCCACCGGCAATGCCTTTGACGAGATCGAGGGCGTGCGCTGCACGCTGATCGACAACGGCATGCCCTGCATCGTGTTCAAGGCCGAGGACGTCGGCGCCACCGGCTATGAAACGCGCGGGGAGCTGGAGGCAGATGCCTTCAAGCCGATCCGCGACAAGATCGAGGCCATCCGGCTTGCGGCTGGGCCCATGATGAACCTTGGCGACGTGAGCGAAAAGTCCGTGCCCAAGATGACGCTGGTTGCCGCGCCGAAAAATGGCGGCGCGCTGACCACCCGCGTGTTCATCCCGCACCGTGCCCATGCCTCCATCGGCGTGCTGGGCGCGGTTACCGCTGCCACGGCGGCACTGGTCGAGGGCTCTCCCGCTGCCGAAGTGGCGGACGTGCCCGACGGTCCGGAGAAAACCCTGAGCATCGAACACCCCAGCGGCGAGACGACCTGCATCCTCAAGGTCGACGATGCCGGTGAAGTCACCAGTGCGGCCCTGCTGCGCACCGCGCGCAAGCTGATGGATGGAATTGTCTATGTCTGATCGTATCACCTCCTGGCACCCCAACCCCTCCAAACCGACCTACACCCCGCCGCCCGGCGCGGTGGACGCGCATTGCCACGTGTTCGGGCCGATGGCGCAGTTCCCCTTCAGCCCCAAGGCGAAGTACCTGCCCGAAGATGCCGGGCCGGACATGCTGTTCGCCCTGCGCGACCACCTGGGTTTCGAGAAGAACGTGATCGTGCAGGCCAGCTGCCACGGTACCGATAATGCCGCCACGCTGGATGCGATTGCCAAGAGCGCAGGCAAGGCGCGCGGCGTCGCCGTGGTCGATCCCGCCATCAGCGACGATGACCTTGCCAAGCTGCACGACGGCGGCATTCGCGGCATCCGCTTCAACTTCCTGAAGCGGCTGGTGGACAACGCGCCCAAGGACAAGTTCCTCGAAGTTTCCCGCCGCCTGCCGAAAGGCTGGCACGTGGTGATCTATTTCGAGGCCGATATCCTCGAAGAAATGAAGCCTTTCATGGCCGAAATTCCCGTGCCCATCGTGGTGGACCACATGGGCCGCCCGGACGTGACGCAGGGCCCCGCTGGGCCCGACATGCGTGCCTTCCGCGCCCTGCTCGATTCGCGCGAGGACATCTGGTTCAAGCCCACCTGCCCGGACCGGCTGGATGCCATCAAGGAAGGCGGCAAGGGCGATCCGTGGGACAACTTCGCCGCCGCCGTCGCACCGCTGGTGGCCGACTATCCCGATCGCTGCATCTGGGGCACCGACTGGCCGCATCCCAACATGCAGGACGAGGTGCCCGATGACGGTCATATCGTGGACATGATCCCGCGCATCGCACCGACGGAAGAATTGCAGCGCAAGCTCTTGGTCGAGAACCCGAACCGGCTATACTGGGCCGACTAGAACGGGCCGGCGCACGACAAGACCGGCCATTCGGGAGACGATGATGGCCGAGACTGAGCGTCGCCTCGACAAGGCGCTGTGCGACTGGTTCGCGAACGAAGAAGTGCTCGACACCACGATCGGCGGGCTGCTGCGCGAGCAGGCCGCCACCAATGGCGACAAGGACGCGCTGCTCGAAGGCCTGCCCGATGGCACGGTCGGACGGCGCTGGACCTATGCGCAATTGCTGCACGATGCGGAGCGGCTGGCCAGGGGCCTTGCCGCGCGCTTCCAGCCGGGTGAGCGGGTTGCGGTATGGGGCCCCAACGTGCCCGAATGGGTGCTGGTCGAATATGCCGCCGCGCTGGCCGGCCTCACGCTGGTGACGGTCAACCCGTCCTACCAGAAGCGCGAACTGGCCTATGTGCTGGAACAGAGCACTTCTGTCGCCCTGTTCCTCGTCAGCGAATTTCGTAACAACCCGATGGCGGCGATCGCAGCCGAAGTGGCCGAAGACCTGCCCGCGTTGCGCGAAGTGATCGACATGGCTGATGAGGCCGCGCTGTTCACCGATCCGGTGGGCACTCTGCCCGAGGTCGACACGAACGACCCGGCGCAGATCCAGTATACCAGCGGCACCACCGGCTTTCCCAAGGGCGTGGTGCTGTCGCACCGCAACCTGACCAACAATGCCCGCCTGTTCATCAAGGTGGGCGACCTGCCGAAAGGGCTGGGCACGCTGGGGCTGACCCCGCTGTTCCACACCATGGGCTGTTCGATGGGCGTGCTGGGCGCGCTGCAATCGGGCGGGGCCTATTGCCCGCTGCTGGCCTTCGACCCCAATGCCGCGCTCGACATTATCGAGGCAGAGAAGATCAGCTGGACGATCTGCGTGCCCACCATGGCCGTGGCGATGGTGGCCGCGCAGAAGGCGAAGCCGCGCGATCTCTCCTCGCTGCAGCGCATCGGCATCGGCGGGGCCATGGTGGCGCCAGAGCTGGCCCGCGCGGTGGAAGGCGTGCTGGGCGTGAACGTGCTGGTCGCCTATGGCCAGACCGAAAGCAGCCCGCTGATTACTGCCGGTCGTCCGTCCGATGCTTTCGAGGATATCATCACCACCGTGGGCCAGCCTGCGCTCGGCTGCGAAGTGGGCATCTTCGATCCGGCCACGAACGAGGTGGTCGGCTGCGGCGAAGTGGGGGAGATCCGCTCGCGTTCGGCCTCCACCATGCTGGGCTACAACGACGACCCGGAAGCGACTGCCGCAACCGTCGATGCCCAGGGCTGGCTGCACACCGGCGACCTCGGCACCATGGACGAGCGCGGATACGTGAAGATCACGGGCCGCGTGAAGGAGATGATCATCCGCGGCGGCGAAAACCTGTTCCCTGCCGAGATCGAGAACGTGTTGCTGGAACACGTGCATGTTGCAGAATGCGCCGTGGTGGGCGTGCCCGACGAGGTGCTGGGCGAAGCCGTCGCCGCATTCGTGCGGATAGAGGAGGGCGGCACGTTCGATCCCGAAGCGCTGCGCGCCCATTGCCGTTCGCTGATCAGCCCGCAGAAATGCCCGGCGCACTGGATCGAGGTGAGCGAGTGGCCGCTGACCGGCTCCGGCAAGATCCGCAAGTTCAAGCTGCGCGACGAATGGGTGGCGCAAAACGCGTGACCATCCTGTGCATCGGCCGCGTAACCTTTGACCTGGGCTATGCCTGCCCTTCCTTTCCCAAGGAGGACAGCAAGCTTTCGGCGACCCATTTCTGGGCAGGGGCGGGCGGATCGGCGCTGAACGGGGCGATCACCGCGCGGGCGCTGGGCAGCGATGTGCGACTGTTCGCCTTGCTGGGCGCAGGCAGCTTTGCCGATGCCGTCCGCGGCGAACTGGCGCGATATGACGTGCCGTTCGAGGATTTCGCCGATCCGGCGGCGCAGGTGCTGCCGGTCTCCAGCATCATTGTCGTGCCCGACAGTGGCACGCGCACGATCGTCGACCAGCAGCCGCCGCAAGCAGTGGCGCGGGCGGTGCCCGATGCATCGTGCCTCGACGGGATCAGCGTGCTTTACTGCGACGGCTTCCTGCCCGAAATCGCCGTGCCGCTGGCCAGAGCCGCGCGCGAGCGGGGCATCCCGGTGGTGCTGGATGGCGGATCGTGGAAACCGTGGACGGGCGACGTGATCGCGCATGTGGATCACGCTGTGGTGTCGGAGAGGTTTCATCCTCCGCAGCAGGGTGGGGCAGACATCCTCGATGCCGTCCACGCGCTCGGCCCCTCGGTCGCCGCTATCACGCGCGGGCCGGGGCTCATTTCATGGAGTGCGGACGGGCATAGCGGCACGATCACCCCGCCCGGTGTCGAAGCGATCGACACACTGGGCGCGGGCGACATTTTCCATGGCGCCTATTGCCACTTCCTGACGCTGGGCGAGAACGTGCCTGACGCACTCTCCCGCGCTGCCGAAGTGGCAGCGCAAAGCTGCCGCCACTTCGGCACGCGGGAATGGATCGACGCGCGCTGAGGCTTAGCCCTCGATCACGCTGCGCACGAAATCCACCGTCTTGCGGGTGGCGGCGGCAAACTCGGTCGCGGTGGCCTGGAAGCTGCCGTACTGGCTGAATTCGTGCGGCTTCATGCCTTCGAATTCGTAAGCCTGGCGGAAGGCGGGCAGCTGCATCAGCTTCTCGATGGACTTGGGGTTGGGCTCGCGCTCGATCGCCTTGGGATCGAAATCGTCCAGCTCGTCTTCCACTTCCATCAGCTGTTTGATGTAGCTGGGCGGGCAGGTGTAGACCATGTCCGACCCCGCGAAGTCCGAAATGTGGCGCGACACGGTGTTGCCGTACTGGTCTTTCTCCACGCGCATGGAGCACTGCAGCATCTTCGACGGGTGGTTCTTGTTGTGCCCATCCCAATAGGCGCGCTTGAGCACGGCTTCCTCGCCGTCGCGAATCTCGTCCAGCGACAGGTCGATGCCGCGCAGCTTGGCCTGCGCCATCCAGTCGCCCTTTTCACCAAGGCGGCTGGACATGTGGGTGATGACGCTGCGCCATTTCGACAGGTCCACCCCTGCCGCCTTCGCGCGTTCCAGCCCGGCGGTCACGGCAGCGCGGCAGCGGGTGTACTGCGCCACGGTGAAGCTAGTGGTGTTGTTGGTGGAAATGCCGCGCGCGGTAAGTTCCTCGATCACCTCGTAGCCTTCTTTCGAGCCGGGGATCTTCACCATCACGTTATCGCCCATCTCGGCGATGGACAGGCCCTGTTCCAGCATCTTCTCGCCATCGGTGACGAAGCGCGGATCGACCTGGCCGGACAGCATTCCGTACTTGTAGCCGGACTTTTCGAACACCGGGCGGATCGCATTCGCGCCCAGCTTCACCAGGTGCAGGTAGGCCTGCCAGTAGACGCCCTCGACATCGAGGCCGGGGTTCTTCTTGGCGATGTTCTTGATTTCAGCGCGCCACATCTCGGGCTCGAGCTCGATCGCCTGCAGGCTGAGCGGCGGGTTGGTGGTCACCCCGCGAAAGCCCATTTCGCCGTGCGCCTTGATCGCTTCGTTATCGTAGAGGCGTGTGAGCTGCTCGGTCCAGTCGTCCAGCTTGCCTTCGGGCGCGCCTTCCAGCGTTTCGGCCTTCCAGCTGGGATATATCAGCGGGCTGCTGTCCCACCAGATCTCGGCTTCGGGATTGGTCTCGGCGAGCTTTTCCAGAACGTGCTTGGTCATCGGGCATGTCTCCGTTTGTCTTTGCACAGGCCCTTCGCAAGCGATGCGGGCCTAGTCAAATGCTGGAGTGGCTATTGCGACGATTTGTGACCTTTTGCCGTCTTGTGCGGTGTGTTTGTGTGCGTATCCTGACGTCCAAGATGACTTTGTCCGGTCGAATTGCCACGCTCGCCCTTGCTCTGGCGTTGTCTTTGCCCGCTCCGCTGGCGGCGCAAGTGGAGGGTGATTCGCCTGCTTCCGATGACGACGAGATCGTCGTTACCGGCACCATTGGCGAGATTTCGGTATCGCAGGTGCAGCGCCAGGCGCGCGATATCGCCGTAAACCATGGCAACGTGCTGGAAACGCCGCTGGCCCGGTTCGAGGACCGGCTCTGTCCCGGCGTGGTGGGGCTGGAAGAAGACTTTGCCTTCGCCCTCAACGCCCGCATCCGCATGAACGCCGATGCCCTGGGCGTGCGCCTGCTGGAAGACGATTGCCGACCCAATTTCGTGGTCGTGTTTGCCGAGGACGGCGAACAGCTGTTCCGCAACCTGATCGACGAGAGCCCGCAGTATTTCCGCTTCCTCGATTCGGGCGAAGTGGCCGACATCCTGGAGCCCGGCCCGGCGCACGTGTGGACCAATGTCGAACCGCGCACGCTGACCGGCATGCCCATCGCCCAGGTGCGTAACCTTACCGCCATGCCAACGATGCGCGTGTGGGGCGCGCACTCGCGCATCTACACGGCAGCGCGCAACGATATCGTCTCGGTCATGATTACTTTCGACCGCGATGCGGTGCGCGGCTTCTCGCTGCGCCAGTTGGCCGACTACGCCACCATGCGCGGCCTCGCGCAGACGCGCATCCCGCGGGACACGGTGATGGATTCGATCCTCTCCCTGTTCGACAGCGAAACGCCGCCGGTCGGCCTGACCGAATTCGACCAGGCCTACCTGCGCTCGCTCTATGACGGTATCCCCAACCTGCCCGCTTTCCGCAAGATCAGCGGCACCACGCGCCAGCTGCGGCTGATGGCGGAAGAGGCGGCAGGGGAAGCAGCTGCCAGCGCGAGCGGCGAATAAGTGCTATGGATACCTGCAAAGGAGTCGCATCGATGATCGCCACACTTCGCAAGACCGCCCTGGCCGCCGCGTTTTCCGCCCTTGTGCTGGCCGCGCCTGCCAGCGCCGACGGCATCATGGACGAACCGCTGCCGCGCTTCGAGGATCGCCTGTGCCCCGGCGTTATCGGGCTGGAACACGAATATGCGGAGCTGGTGGTGACGCGGCTGCGCATGAACGCCGAACAGTTTGGCCTTCGCCTGGCCGGCGAGGAAGGCTGCGATCCCAACCTCGTGATCGCCATCGTCGATGACAGCCGCGCATACCTGGTCGACCTGATGGAACGGCGCGGTTACCTGTTCCGCGACATGAGCCCGGCGGACCGCGAGGCGATGCTGGACGATGCCGATGCCTCTGGCGTGTGGCACCAGCTGGCCGCGCGCACCCGCGACGGGATCCGCGTGGGCCGCCGCGACAACCTGGCGCAGATCCCGGAGGCCGGGATGTGGCAGGCCCATTCGCGCATCTACCGCCCGGTGCGCCACGACATCACCTATGCCCTGGTGCTGCTGAACCGCGAAGAAGTGCGCGGCCTGACGCTGCGGCAGCTGGCCGACTATGCCACCCTGCGCGCGCTCGCGACGCAGTTCCCGGACGAGGCGGGTGAAGGGCAGGCGACCATGTTGAGCCTGTTCGATACAGGCGATGCTCGTCCGGAGGAACTTACCGCTTTCGATCGCGCGTGGCTGGCGCGCCTGTATGACGGCATTCCGAACCTGCCCGGCGCAAACCGCCTGCGCGGCGTGGAAGTGGCCGAAAACGAGTAAACGGTGGAGAAACGGTCGCGCGCAGCCGCGCCCGCAAGCAGGGAATCACGCCCGCTTTTCGGTGAACCGGCCGTGCTTGCGATAGCGCACCATCCAGCGGTCGATGAACAGTGACAGCGGCTTGGCCGCAATGCCCAGCTTGGCCAGGCCGGGCGTGCCCTTGGTCGCCACGCTGCCTGCATCCAGCATTGCCAACTGGTCGGCATTGATCGGGGTCAGCGGCATCATGGCAAACAGCTTTGCCAGTGGACCGGGCATTGGCACGAAAGTGCGCGAACGCTCTTGCGCGTCGGCAATCATCCGGTTGATCTGCAGCATGGTCAGCGTCTCCGGCCCTGCCGCTTCGTAGGTCTTGCCGCCGTGCGCGCCGGGATCTTCCAGCGCCGTGGCGATGGCCCCGGCGACATCGTCCACCCACACCGGCTGGAACTCGCTTTCCGCCCCGAAGACCGGGATCACAGGCATCATCTGCACCAGGTCGGCAAACATCGGAACCAGGCCCGATTCCTCGCCGAAGACGACCGAGGGGCGAATGATCGTGGCCTTGGGGAAGGCTTCCAGCACCTGGCGCTCACCTTCTCCCTTGGTGCGATAATAGCCGGTTTCTGCGTCGGGATCGGCGCCGATGGCAGAGACATACACGAACCCTGTAGCTCCCGTTGCGGCAGCGGCGCGCGCGGCATGGCCTGCGCCATCGGCCTGCAGCGCCTTCTGGTTCTTGTCGAAGGTGCCGACCAGGTAGACGACCACGTCCGATCCGGCCACGCAGGCCTCGAGGCTGCGCTTGTCTGCCGCGTTGCAGCGGGCGAATTGCAGCTGGCCCAGGTTGGCGAGCGGTTTCAGCTTGAAAGCCTTTTCCGGCTCGCGCGCCGCGATGCGCAGGCGAGCCCCGCGCTCCAGCAGGTCCTGCGCCAGGTGGCTGCCGATAAAGCCGTTGCCGCCGATCAGGGTAACCAGCTTGCCGTCGAGCGGGGAAGTGCGTGCCATCGTGCGGTTCGTGTCCTGCGCCAAGGGGGTTGAGAATCTGCGAGCGCCTTAGCCCGAAACCCGCGCCGCCTTCAATGCCTGCAATTGTCGGTGCCTGCAAAGACTCGGCAGGGGGCAGCTGGAGTTGTTTTCTGCCTTTTTTGCAGATCGACAAAACGACTCGTTGACAGCCCGCCCCACCTGTCCTAGTGGCGCGCCCCTACCCAGCGCAGGGCCTCGCAGCCCCGACGCACAGGGTGCCCAGATGGCGGAATTGGTAGACGCGCCGTCTTCAGGTGGCGGTGGGGGCAACCCCGTGGAGGTTCGAGTCCTCTTCTGGGCACCAACAATCTCGCAGATGGCGGAAATCTGCGGAAATCCCTGAAATCCATTGCTTTCAAACGCTTCGCGGCACAAAGAGGCGGCGCAAAACGCCTCGCGTTGGAGGCGTTATTTATGGGTGTCATGACAAAGCATATCGAGAAGGATAAGCGCACCGGACGCTTGTCTTATCGCCGCGTGTTTCCAGCCGAATTACGGCCCTTTTTGCCCTCGCGAGAAGTGAAACGCTCGCTCAAGGCAAAGACGTTTTCGGACCCAGAGGCGCAACGCAGGTTTCACGAGGCGCAGGCAGAGTATGAGCGGCTTGAACGGCTGGCCCGGCTAAAGGCCGAGAATAAAGCTCCCGCTCTCACAGAAGCTGACATACCATTCTTCGCGAAGACCCATGCTCACAGGCTCCAAGCTTGTCTGGTCGACACGCACTTTGATGAGAATGACACTCGGCGAGGGTGGCTGGCTGCTTCTGCGTGGCGATACGCGCCGTTGGCCTTCATGGATGCGATTGGAGCAACGTTGGCAGGTCGAGAAGAGGCCTGGTCAAATGCTGAGAGATTGCGCGAGGCGTTGCCCTCTCTTCGCAACCATTGGGCGCGGCTGGTTGCTGACGGTGATAGGCAGGGAGTGATCGAGGCCGAGGGAAGCACTGCGGAAGACCTGCTAACTGAGTATGGTTTGACCTACGACGCCCAGTCAGAAGAATTCTTTCGGCTTTGTCGTGCGTTGCTGGCGCGGGACATGGCCTCTGCAGCAAAGCTCGCCCTCCTGCTCGACAACGGCACTGAGATCAGTGTGGAAGAGAAACCCGAACGATTAGAGAAAGCCGAACCGACTTCAATTGAGGCGAAGCGTCCGGTTTCCCTATCGATGGACGCGCTTGCGGCAGAATTGCTTGCGCAGAAGGTCGACCCAATAAGTCGCACAACTCGTCAAATTTGGCAGACGGGTCTTCGCCTTTGGCGGGAAGTGCACGGCGATAAAGGGTGGAGAGAAATTACGAGGGCAGACGCCAGCCGGTGGCTTGATTTGGTCGCTAAGCGCCCCGCCAAGCTTGACCGTGCTCATTCAAAAATACCGCTCCCGAAACTCGTATCACTCTATGATGGGCGCGACGTGCCGCGTTTGACTGGAAAGACACTTCAGCAGCACATGGGTGTGCTCTCGGCAATCTGGAACAAGGCCCGCCGCCGGGGGCTTGTCGAGCGCGACGATAACCCCTTTTGGGGCCATGCGGTAAAGGTCAAAAAGCGTGGTGGAGGCAACGCGCTCACTAAGGACGAATTGCAGGCTGTATTTTCACTGCCGGTATTCACAAAGGGCGAGCGTCCAACTCGAGGAAGAGGAGAAGCAGCTTATTGGATACCGCTGCTCGCGCTTTGCACCGGTGCGAGGCCGGGAGAAATTGCGCAATTGATCTGCGAGGATTTCTGGCAGGACAATGAAGGCCGTTGGATGATGAGATACACGGATGAGGGAGATCATCCCGTGATTGGGCCAAGACGCCTCAAAACATCCGAGCACGGCTCTGGCCAAAGAGCTTTCCCAGTTCCCCAGCCTTTGCTTGATCTCGGACTTGCCGAATATATCGGCTGGCTACAGCAAGAGAGCGAATTGGCGCTGTTTCCTAAACTAACCCAGACCACAAAAGGCCTATATGACGGTTGGGCCCGATGGTGGGGAGAATACGTCCGCACTCACGGCGTGATCGCTGAGGGTAAGCGCCAACTCAGAGAGTTGCGTCACAACTTCCCGACAGTCGCCCGGGCAAGCCGCGTTTCGTCTGAGGCTCTAGCCTATCTCATGGGTCATAAAGCCACTGGGATGACCGGGAGTTACGGCGACCTCGCGCCGCTAGGGCTGGAAATTGATAAGATTAGAGACTTTGGGGTGGATTTTGCCCAAGTCAGACCTTGGTCACATCCTCGATAGTTGCCGTTGATGACGAAGCCAACTCTCTAGAAACCGTCCAACCAGCCAATCCCCTCAGTGGGCAAGGGACGGAATAATTGCTGGATAATCGACGTTCATAAAGGCTGCCATTAACCTGAATATTTACAGCTGGAGATTTCCCTTTCCTGACGTCGCATTGCGACAGCTTTTCAGCGGGAGAATACCGGAAATCTGCCGATTTGTCTGCCTGTGATTTGTGATAAGGATAACAATGCCCGCTCTGCAAACAGTTCGAGAGTATCCTCTCGCGTCCCTATCTACTCATCAGCGACTTCAAGTGCGCGGGGGGACCAATGATGCGACCGTAAGCGCATATGTTTCGGCTATGCGGCAAGGTGCTAAGTTTCCACCTATCGAGATCGCTCAAGTAGGACGGAAGCTATATGTTATAGATGGGCACCATCGCTTGGCCGCCGCTATATCTGCAGGTTGGCTGTCACTACCCGGCTCCGCAAGGCGGATGAGTTTGGAGGAAGCCCACTTGGTCGCTCTCTCCTGCAATCGTGAGCATGGTCGGCAAATGACACAAGCGGAGAAGGGGGCTGCGTTTCAGGGCTACCTCGATGCAGGGCTCTATCTTGATGAATTCAAAACGCCAAAGTCGCTCTCGATGATTGCTGCGGATTGCCCATTTTACAGCCGTGGTCACATCGGAAAGTTGATGCGGCAGTATGGCATCCGAACCGGTGATACCGATGCGCCAGCACACAAGTGGTCGAACCTAGAACCAAGCGATGATGATTTGGCGGAAGAAGACGCAATCCTCTGGACCACTTTTCAAGGGCATCTAGCGGATACAGCTGCTGCCATTGGGCCGATGTCTGCCGAAAGGCGCGAACAAGCTATACGGGGCCTTCGCGAGCTCGCTGACGCCCTTTCGCCTGCTTCGCCTCCGGCTCCAGGTTTTATTCCTTTGGATGTGTAGATTGAAGAAGCAGCCGACCCGCCCCGCTATGGTCTTACATTGGTCGTAGCTTGTTGACCGGAAGCTTTAATGACTTGCCTGACCTTCGCTGCATCCCAAGGTCCCCCGCGTCGTGTCTTCACTCCTTGCCTTGTGAGGTGAGCAGCAATGTCACGAAGGCTAACCGCTCCTCGCTGTTTCGCTTCCTCAATGGCTGGAGAAACCCGCGCCGCGAATTCCGCTGATCTTCTCTGGCGTTCAGCCAATCCAAGCGCTGGGTCGACCTTTTGTCCCCCACGGTAGCCGCCGAGTTGCGTGCCGCGCTCCTTAGCGGCAGCAAGGGCAGCTTTCGTCCGTTCTGATATAAGTCCCGCCTCAAGTTCGGCCACGCCAGCCATCTGATTGACGATGAAGCGACCCATAGCGCCTTTCACTTGCGGTAGATCGCAGAACGCCACCTCTACGCCACTTTCTAGAACAGTGTGGAGAAAGCGGACGTTCCTCGCCAGCCGGTCGAGCTTAGCTACTAAGAGTGTGGCTCCAGTGAGCTTTGCGTGAGAGAGAGCCTTTGTAAGCTCTGGCCTATCGCTCCGTTTGCCGCTCTCGACCTCCACATAAGTTGGTGCAATGAGATCGTCTTCAGGCCGCAGGAAGGCTCTTATCGCCTCCTCTTGGGCTTCCAGCCCTAATCCTGAACGACCTTGCTTGGCAGTTGAAACGCGAGCGTAGGCAACGTATGTGGTCATCAGTGTATGCTTTCAGTCAACGGATGTTGTCAGAAATCATACACCCAAACAGTCACTCTCGCAAATGGTTGTCGCATTGCTTTGAGACCGCGTGTGATGCTTCAGTGTGTGGAGTCGTTGACTTGACGATCACAGTGCTGAGAGCCGTATGATTGCCTCGCGTGTAGATGGGTCCCCTTTTTTGCAAAGCAGTCAGAAGCCTAATTTCAAAATTCGAGTGCTTCAAAATTCTTGGTAAAGTGGGCAGAGCCAAGTTGTTGTCGGCGCTTGCGGCATTGTGAGATGGTCAAAAGTGCAAATGCGGCCTGGTGCAATGTTGGCATCCTGCTAGAGTGGCGTTTTTTGACCACGCACGCCGGAGGGAAGTTTGAATGGAGCTAGAGAATGAGCTTTTTGAAGATGCTCATCCCACGGCAATAAAATCGCGGCGATTGGTTGGAGGGCAGGCGCAGCTCATCCTAGCCAACGGCAATAGTATTTCGGCTCGCCGGTACATTCCCTTGGGTGCAAAGAACATTGTTCGTCAAAATGCAGATTGCGTCGAGGTTTTGGCGGAGCGCGATAATTGCTGGGTTACTGTCAGCCCATCGTGGGAAAAGTTGGCTTCGATTAATCTCGGGACCATTCCTCTTAAACTCCGTTTCAAAGAGATCGAGAATGAGGAAGAGTTGTCGCTTTTCGAAAGTCTCAGAGGATTTCATTATCGAGGAGGTGGCGGCGCTGGCCGCTCTGTCCCCATCATTTGTTGTGTCGAAGCTCCAGACCTCCCGAGGGTAATTGGCTTCGTTGAGCTCACATCAAGTATGATAGCAAATTCGGCTCGTGCATCATTTTTTAGCCTACCTTATCGCGAACAATCTGGTCTGCATTGGAAGACCTGGGATCGTGTTGCCTCTCGGAACTACTCGAATCTGATCTGTCGGATAGCGCGTTTTGTCATTCACCCAGAGCTAAGAGGGCTCGGGTTGGCGACACATTTCTTGGATGCCGCGCGTTCTTTCGCAGCTGAGCGGTGGCACTATGGTGGGTTTAAAGCTCGGTTCCTCGAGATCACTGCCGACATGCTTCGCTTCTATCCGTTTCTCGATCCGAATTTCGTTTGCATGGGAGAAACAGAAGGGAACGAGCACCGTGTTTCGAAAGATATGAAGTATCTCGTCAAGAAGGCGCTCGGCCCTGAAGGAGCGAAGGCGATGCCTCAGGGGGGCGGTGGTGTAATGACCATGCAAAGGGCTTATGCGACAAAGTTGCTTGCTCATATGGCGGAAGCGGATTGCTCCCTTGATGAAGCAGTTAGCGCCCTACAGTTTGATCCGGGGAAGCTCGATCAAGGAGCTTGGGAGGCTCTTCACAAGCTGAATAGAAAGCCCAAACCCTGTTACATTGCAGGGCTAACATCCGATGCAAAAGAATATCTCGAGAGGTGCGCAAGCCGAAGCATGAAGAGGGTCGTTAACGTGGCAAATCGCAAGAAAGCAAATGCAAGTCGGCGGCAGCAAACTTGGCGCTTCGTTGACCTTAGCGCGGTAGCAAGATCCCCAATCAGCCAGTCTACGAAAGGGAGGATTTTGCAGGATACCTTCGGCTTCGTTGGCAGTGATCTTGAGGCTGCCGTGTTTGGACCTCAGGACGTTGAGATTGCTGCTGGAGAAACCCTATTAGTTTGTGGCGCTAGCGGATCAGGGAAGTCTGTGTTCCTTGATGCAATAGAAAGCACGTTTACTGAAGCAGTGGATGCAGGATCTGAAAGCGGTCCAACGTTGGCGGGAGAGGTGTCTGCGCCTGCACGAGTGTCCAGGTTTCGCGACCTTGATGCCGCTCTGACGTCTTTGGACTATGTCGAGCAGAGCGATCTGGCGACTTTCTTATCTGTTGCTGCACGCTGCGGTCTTGCGGAGCCTCAATTATTGGTCCGGCCGATATCGACCCTGAGTTCCGGTCAAGCTTATCGTTTGCAGCTCGCATTGGCGATCTTGGAAGAACCGGACATTCTTCTTATCGATAATTTTTGCGAGCCCCTTGATCGCTTCAGTGCTCGAGCCGTTTGCAAAGGGTTGGAAAGTTTGACAAAGGAATTCGCTATAGCCACGATCGCAGCTACCGCTTCGTATGATCGTTTGGAGGAAATTTTCTCTCCTGACGCGACGCTCATGCTGCGGCGGGGGGATCGGGCAACTTACAGAAGAGCTCAGGATGGAATACAAGAAGCTCCTAAAGACGACGCCTTATAAGGCGGGAGGTCATAGCTCATTCAATGTAGATCCTCGCAGCAAGGTTCTCGTGGTGGGATCCCGCGATCCGAAGCACAGGGACCTCGCTTATCTCGGTAAAGTCTATGAGCAATCTCGAACCGGAAGCTTGCTGGACTTTAGCGTGGGTCTCGATCTTTCGTTTCCACATGTAATTGGCATCTTTGGGAGTCGAGGAAGTGGAAAGAGTTATGACTTGGGGGTCATTCTCGAGGGTGTATTCTCGAGTTCTCGCAACGATGTGACTGATGCTGCAATCGTATTCGATATCCAGGACCAGTTTTGGACGCTCGCGTTCAAGCCTGATCCGGAACTCAAGGAAGATGCCGAACACATTGCGGGCCTATCCCGTTGGGGAATTGAGCCCGAAGCCGTCAGCGATCTAAAAGTTTGGGTTCCTCAGTGCAGCGATACCCAGGTGCCAGGCGCTGAAAAGTTCTCCCTGGCAGGATCTCAACTGAATTACGCTGACTGGCTTTCTCTCTTGGAACTAGAGCGCTTCTCGCCAATGGGCCAAGCATTGAGTGTTGTACTTGAGGCTTCAACCACACGCACGCCTGAAGCTTTGGCTGATCTCTGCGATGCCGATGGTTTGTTGAGCGGTTTTCAGCAAGCGACTGTAGATGGTCTTAAGTGGCGAATTGAGAGCCTCGAATCGACCGAGATAATCGGAGCTACTGGGATCTCAGTGGACGACCTTCTGCAGAAGGGCGGTCTGACCGTTGTCTTGATGAGGAATCTATCCGACGCGGTTAGAGGCTTGATAGTTGGCGTCGTATCCCGACTAGTCTCAGACCGTATGGGTAGGATTCAGCAGCAGCGAAAGGTCGCATTGAGGACCAAGAGTGCAGGTCTAGTAAATTCTGAAGGCCTTACACGGCGCTTGTGGTTGGTTTTGGATGAGGCACACGTTCTAGTTCCGGCTGATGGCGCTACTGCGGCTACTGCCCCGCTAATCGATTATGTGAAGAGAGGGCGCGACGCCGGCCTTTCGCTTGTTTTCGCAACACAGCAACCCTCTGCAGTGAATTCTAAGCTGATGAGCCAAGTAGACTTGACGCTCACTCATATGCTTGGCTTCGAAACGGACTTGTCTGCAGCAAGTGCACGCATGCCAACCCGAGCCAGTGTTGATTACGATATTGACAGCCAGAGTGTTTCAAACATTTCGGACATCATTCGAAGCCTGGGGCCTGGAGAGTGCGTGGTTGCGGATTCAGCTAGTCCGAGAATTTTTGTCGCCAAGGTACGCCCAAGGAGTACCGCTCATGGAGGAGCCACGCCCACATGAGTCTAGCTGAGGATCGAACTACTCTTGAAAAAAGTCTGGTTCGAGCCCTGTCTCGCACTATCGGTTATACGACCGGTGCTTATGACCTTGACCGCATAGTTTCCGTATTGGACGCCCTTAAGGACAAGGCCTCTGTATACGAACCCGAAATAGTTGACATTCTGAAGCAACGAGACTCAGAGCTCACGACCTCCTACCTTTCAAGTGTACTCGAGTTTGCATCGGCCTTCGGGCTTATCCAATTGTCTTCAGGGCGGGACGCTCGTTTGCAGAAGGTTGCTGCTTCCGAGCTAGGCCGTTCGTTAAACGGGGCCCGCCACGCTCGGGATAAAGCTTTCTACGACTACTTTCTGGCCAAGGTCGTGTTTCTAGCGGACGCAGATTCGTTGGTCGCAATTTTGCTTTCTTTTAAGGATGGGAAGCCAAAGAGCCTAAAGGACACATATAGCGAATATATTGATTTCTTGCAGGAATTACGGACGAAACGGTTGGACTGGTTGAAGCAGATCATGCCAGAGCGTGTAATTCGCGAACGGATAGAAGAGCGTGTTCCGTGGCTGAAAAAATCCAAGGACCGGTTGGAGCCATTCAAGATCGAAAAGCTCACGCAAAACACTGCGCGGCACCATACTTTGCCAAAGCGCGGGTGGCTCAAATCATTAGGAATGCTTTCCGATGAAGATGCTCTGACCGACGTAGGTCAAAAGGTGCTGCAGAACTTGATGGGCCAGAGCGGCTATTTCTGGATTGCTCCTCGACGCGGGACTCAGGAGAGGCTGGGCATCCCTCGAACCCAAATCAAAGAGGACGTATGTGAGGATGATCTCATTTTTGCTCCCGACCTTCCGCCTGCTTCAGCTGTTGAAGTGCAGGAGATGGCCGAGGATCTGTATAATGTGATGGTTCGGGGCTTCCCGCATGCCAAGCTTATACATGCACCTCAAGCGTCGCTAATATTGCCTATCGAGTACATAAATTTTCGATCGATTGAAGACGGCATGAGGTATAGCGCCGAGCAGGTTTTGCGCGAAGTCTTCCAGAAAAACAAAAGTTCTTTGGATAGAATGTCTGCGTTCCGTGGGAACGTAGGTTTCTATCGTGTCAAGTGAAGGCATGGGGCTGAGCTGGCATGCGCTGTAAGATTACCAATCAAGATGTCCACTACACGAAGCAATTTTATCGGCGGTTTGTCTCGTCTTTGAGCGAGCCAATAGAGAGTATCACTATTTGCTCACCCTATTTTGATAAGCTCCCGAAGCCCTTCGACAACGTCATCGTTTTCTGTAGGCATCTTCAGTCGCGTGGCGTTGAAAATATATCGATTATAACTCGTCCTCCCGGAGTTGACGCAACTGCTCTAGATCGAGATTCGGCAAAGACGCTGGCGGGCATGGGAATTGATTTGTTCATCAGGGCAGCACCATATCTGCATGCCAAAATTTATCGAATTCAATATTCGAAAGGTCATTTCAGGTCATTTGTGGGCTCGTCCAATTTTACGCTGGGAGGCATGGAGCGTAATCACGAGTTAGTAGCTGAGCTTGAGGGTTTTGGCCCGAATTCACCCTGCCTTCGAGAAGTATCGCGACTGACGGGCAGAGGTGCTCTCAGTTATACACAATGGGCAGGCAGCAATTTTCCGGACAGCGTGGAGGAAGTAGTATGAAATTCGAAGATTTTGGCCTTACCCAGGATCCCTTCCCTATCGCACCGGAAAGCAGTGTACATAATTGGGCTGGCGACCAAGAACTAAGAGAAGACTTAGTTGATCTGGTGCACGGGGTCAGGGCCCGCGACATTGGTGTGAGTGAGTTTGCTGTGCTTTGGGGCGAGTTAGGCGCGGGAAAGAGCCACGCGCTGATGTACCTAAGGACACTCATCCGCGAGGATACAGAGAACTTCAATTCTCTGGCGATCTACCTGCCCCGACCGCAGGTCGCCAATAAGCTAAGCTTTATGAGCATCGCGAAACGAATTTTCGAGGACATCACCAGAGATAAGATTACCGACTATTGCGAAAAGATCTCCGAGATCCTCGACCGCAACGTCCAGCGCCTAGCGGAAGAAAAGGGCATGGGGGACCAGAAGGACAAAAGTACCTTCATGGAGGCGGCTCTAAATCTTCTAGACGAATCCAACCGGCCCATGGTTGCGCTGCTCGCGCGGGGTAGTAAGCCAGGGGCGAAAGTTTACGAGTTTCTGACCGGCCAAGCAAAATGCGACGGGCCGGAATACGAGTTCAAGATTGATTCTGATTTCCTTGCAGCGAAAGTGCTTGGTGAGTTCTTCCGCGTGCTAGCGCTGGAATTTCCTGATGGATCTCGCGTTCATGAATCTGTCTACTTGTTCATTGATGAATCCGAAATGCTGCTCGACGCTAAACCAGCTGAATCAGACGCCGTTTTTACCGGTCTGCGAGAATTGATAAATTCACTCCCCTATCGTTTCGGACTTCTGATGAGCTTTACGGCTGCGACTGCCTTGATCGAAGCGGTCATGCACCAACACCTCGTTAAGAGGATGACCCGTAGCTACATCGAGGTCCCAATGATGGACGATGAACAGGCTTTAGAGTTTCTCAGAAGCCAACTTGATTTCTTTCGGGAGGAAGGCTCGAGCTATAAAGGTACTTTCTATCCGTTTTCCGATGAAGCCGTCGGGATCATAGTTGGAAATGAGTTGTCAACGACTCCGAGAAATCTGTTTATTCAGTGCAAGCGCGTTTTTGAGAGGGCTATCCGTCGCTTTGGCGTGGAACCAGGTGAGGAGATCTCAGGTGAGGTCGCCGCTAAGATACTCAATCTCGCCTAGTTGGGGAGCACAGGTTTTGGATGGCGCGTTCTTTCGATAAGAAGAGCCCCAAATCGAGACCTTGAATGGTGCATATATTGGGTGCAAAAGGATGAGCTGCTAAGCGATTAGAGCGTTATATTTCAGGGTGTTAATGGAGGGTGGTGCAAGTCCTCTTCTGGGCACCATTTCACACACAAGACAGGCCGATACTTCGCGGTGCAAGCGGGTCTTGCGCCCCTTCTTCGGTTGCTCAGTGCCTTGCCACGTTTTCGAGCGGCAGCGCGCGTCTTGCCAGCCTCGTGGGGGCTTGGCGGTGGGAGACCAGGATCAGGCCGGTGCCGGTCCGGTCCAGCCAGTGTTCCAGGCGTTCGACAACGGCTTGCTCCGTGGCTGCGTCAAGGCCTTCGGTCGGTTCGTCGAGCAGCAGCCACGGTCGCCCGGCCAGCAGGGCGCGGGCCAGCGCAAGGCGCTTGCGTTCACCGCCTGACAGCAGGCGGCCATCGGGGCCGAGCCAGGTCTCGAGACCGCTCGGCGCCTGCGCCACGCGTTGATCGAGGCCGGCTACTTCCAGTGCTTCCCGCATCGCCTGCTCGCCAAGCGATGGCGCCGCTATACGCAGGTTGTCGGCCACGGTGCCCATCATCAGCATCGGGTCCTGCGGCACGAGGGCAAACTGGCGGCGCAGGCTATCCGCCTCGACATCGTCCAGCGGCATGCCGTTCAGCGTGAGCGCATGGCTTGGCGCGCGCAGCCCGGCCAGGGCTTCCAGCAACTGCGTCTTGCCCGAGCCTGAGACACCGGTGATGGCGATCCGCTCTCCCGGCGCAAGCGTCTCTTCACCGATCCCGATCGTTGCGGGTCGTGCCTCGCGCCGGGCGAAGACCTGTGCTGTGCGGGTGGATTGCGACAGCTTGCCAAGGCGTTCCAGCGAGGTTTCGATTCCCGCCTTGCGCATGGCGTTGCGGGCAAAGCCGGTCATCGCCTCAACCCCGGCGGCGCTGGCCAGCAGGGCGAGCGCGAGGATCGGGGCATCGGCACCGTGCGCTAACAGCAGCACGCCGGCCACGCTCAGCGCCATGCAGCCGCCCAGCACGGCAGCGATCAGCGCTTCGCCTTTCAGCAGGCGCGCCTTGCTCGCCTCGAACCGCTCCTGCACCGGGGCGATCGCCTCCATCACATGCGGCGTAAGGCCGTAGGCAGCCACTTCCGCGCGAGCGGCGAGATAGTCGGTGAGGGCGGCGCGCAGCGCTATGGTATCGTTGGCGAGCTGCGCGGAAGGCGCTGCCGTCAGCCGCGTGACCAGCCAGCGCAGTAACAGCGGGAGTACGGTGATGGCAGCGGCTTGCAGCAAGGCTGCGGCCCAGCCGGCCATGGCGACAAGCGCGACCGAGGCAACGCCGCCAGCCAGCCCGGCAACCACCGCCGGGCGGCGGACGACGATATCCTCCAGCGCGGCGATATCGTCGAGCAAGACTGCGCCGGCGGTGCGCGGGGAATCTGCCTGCGTGCGCGAATCCTCTGCAGCGCGGCGCGAGAACAGGCGGGTGCGCAGCACGGCCATGCCTTGCAGTGCGGCCTGGTGGCCCAGCAGCCGCTCGCCATAGCGCCCGGCGGTGCGCAGGATCGCCATCAGGCGAATGGCTGCCGAGGGGATCAGGTAGTTGAACGCCTGGGCCGCCGCCATGCCGGCTGCGCCCGCGATTGCGGCCGAGGCGAGGAACCAGCCGGACAGTCCCAGCAGTGCGACGGCTGACAGGCTGGCGAGCACGCCGCAAGCGGCGGCAAGGCGCAGCCGCTTGCGCCCGGCACCGGTGGCTTCGAGCAGGTCGGCAAGAAGCTGGCGTTCGGTCACAGCCGCACCACCGTGTCGCCCAGCGCGACGACTTGCTGATCGTGCGTGGCAACGACCAGGGCGCGTTCGTGCGCAAGGTCTGCCAGCAGCGCGGTGATCCCGGCGGCGGAGGCGGCATCGAGATCCGCGGTCGGCTCGTCCAGCAGGATCAGCGGGCGGCGCGAAAGGATCGCCCTGGCCAGGCCGATGCGGCGCCCCTCTCCGCCCGAAAGCCCGGCCCCCTGCGTGTCCAGCACAAGGTCCAGCCCGCGCCGGGCGATCACATCGCCAAGGCCCACTTGCCGGGCCACCGCCTCGATCTGCGCTGGCGTTGCTTGTGGCTGGGCGATAGCGATGTTGTACGCCAGCGTGCCGGGCAACAGCAGCGGCTTTTGCGCGGCCCAGGCGATATCCTGCGGGTCCGGCCGGGCGCTGGTGTCGGGCACCGCGACAACGCCTCCTGCGGCTTCCACCTGGCCGGCGATCACGCCCAGCATGGTCGACTTGCCGCTGCCGGTCGGGCCCGCCAGCACCGCCATGCCGACGGGGCCAAGGTCGAAGGAGATCGGGCCGATCACGCGCTCGTCGAACCGCACGGTGACCTCGTCGACGGCGATCCCGCTGAAGGGGGCCACTTGCGGCGCCGGGGCATCGGCTTCGGCCAGCAGCGGATCGATCACGCGGTCGGCTGCCTCGCCCACCTGCTTTTCGTGATAGGCGGCAGCAAGGCGGCGCATCGGCAAGTAGAATTCGGGCGCCAGCGTCAGCGCGAAGAAGGCCTCGGCCAGCGTCAGTTCCTCAGGGTCGGGGAAGGGCAGCAGGCCCAGCAGGCTGAAGCCGCAATAGACCGCCACCAGCGCCACCGCGAGCGCGGCGAAGAACTCCAGCGCGGCACTGGAGAGGAAGGCCTTGCGCAGCACGGCGACGGTGCGGTCCGACAGTTCCTGCGACGACTGGCCGATCTGGCGGGTGATGCGTTCCTCCGCGCCGAAATGGCGGATTATGGGCAGGTGCAGCAGGCGATCCTCGATCAGGCCCGACAGCGTGGTGAGCGCGCCAAGCTGGGCATCGGCCTCGCGCGCGGCGAGGTTGCCGGTGAGGATCATCACCAGCACGAAGAACACGAAAGTGAACAGCAGGATGCCCGCCGCTACCAGCGAGGCGAAGGCGGTGAGGACCAGCACGATCAGCGGGCTGACAACCGCGGCCAGGCGCACCGGGGCAAAGCGCACGGCGCGCATGCGCAGCGCCTCGCCATGGTCGAGCGCGATCGTTGCCGCATTGCCCGGTGCAAGCGGGGTGGACAGGCGACCGGCGAACAGGTGCGGCAGCAGGCGACCGCGCAAGTCGGCCAATAGGGTGCGCGCGTCGTTTGTCGCCAGCGCCTCGGGCGCTGCAAGCGTTGTGGCGCGCACAAGGCCGCTGGCGACCAGCAACAGTGTGCCGGTGAGCAGCTGAGTGCCCGTCAGCCCCCCTTGTGCGGCCCCGGCCACGGCGGCGGCCAGCGCGGCCGCGAACAACGCCGCACCCACAACATCCAGCACCAACACCAGGCGACCAATTGCAGCTTTCATTATCACAATTTCAATAACTGTTGCATTTTTTGGTACGATGTATCCTTGACGCATGGATTGCAAGGGTCTAGCTGGCCTTTCGGTTACTGAGTCGCTTCACGCCTCCAAAAGCAGGGGAAAGCCAGTGGATATGGCAGTTTTCGAGCTCTCAAGGCTGCAGTTTGCCTTGACCGCGATGTATCACTTTCTGTTCGTTCCACTGACACTGGGGCTGTCTTTCATTCTCGTGATTATGGAAAGTGTCTATGTGATGACCGACCGCCCGATCTGGCGGGACATCACGCGATTCTGGAGCAAGCTGTTCGGCATCAACTTCGTCCTGGGTGTCGCCACCGGCCTCACCATGGAGTTCGAGTTCGGGACCAACTGGTCGTACTACAGCCACTATGTCGGAGATATCTTCGGGGCGCCACTGGCGATCGAAGGGCTGATGGCCTTCTTCCTCGAAGCCACTTTCGTCGGCCTGATGTTCTTCGGCTGGGATCGTCTTTCCAAGCGGCAGCACCTGTTCACCACCTTCATGGTGGCGCTGGGGTCGAACCTGTCGGCGCTGTGGATCCTCGTTGCCAACGGCTGGATGCAGCACCCGGTGGGCGCCGAATTCAATCCCGAGACCATGCGCATGGAGATCACCGATTTCATGGAGGTGATATTCAACCCCGTGGCCCAGGCCAAGTTCGTGCACACCGTCAGCGCCGGCTACGTGACGGCGTCTGTCTTCGTGCTTGGCGTCAGCGCCTTCTACATGCTGAAGAAGCGGCATTGCGAATTCGCCAAGCGAAGCTTTGCCGTGGCCGCCGCCTTCGGGCTGGCCTCCTCGCTCTCGGTCGTCGTCCTGGGTGACGAGAGCGGCTATGCCCTGACCGACAACCAGCAGATGAAGCTGGCCGCTATGGAAGGCATGTGGGAAACCGAACCCGCGCCTGCCGGCCTTGCGCTGTTCGGCATCCCGTCGAACGAAGGCCGCGAGACGACGCACGAAATCAAGATTCCCTATGTGCTCGGCCTGATCGCCACGCGCAGTCTGGATGGCGAGGTCGTGGGGATCACCCCTCTGGTGGAAACCGCCAATGCCCGCATCCGCAACGGCCTGCCCGCCTATGAGGCGCTGGAAGTGCTGAAGACCGATCCCGACAACCTGGCCGCGCGCCAGCAGTTCGAGGAGCACAAGCTCGACCTTGGCTATGCCTTGCTGCTGAATCGGTTCGTCGACGATCCGCTGCAGGCGACCGATGCCGATATCGAGGCCGCTGCCTGGAGCACGGTGCCTGACGTGCCGGTGCTGTTCTGGCTGTTCCGGATCATGGCCGGCCTTGGCTTCGCCTTCATCGCCTTCTTTGCCTATGCCTTCTGGATCTCTACCACCCGCAAGTTCAACAAGCCGTGGTTCATGCGCCTGGCGGTGCTGGCGATCCCGCTGCCGTGGCTGGCGGCGGAAGTGGGCTGGGCCGTGGCCGAATACGGTCGCCAGCCGTGGGCAATCGACGGGGTCCTGCCGACCTTCCTCGGCGCCTCCAGCCTCACCGTGGGGCAGCTGTGGACCACGATCATCGGCTTCACCCTGCTCTATGGCACGCTGGCGGTGATCGAGGTGCGGTTGATGCTCGCCACGATCAGGAAGGGCCCGGAAACCTATGTGCCGTGGCGTCCGGGAGCAGGCCAGCAGCCGCAGGCGGGCAATCCCGCTTCGTTCACCGCCGTTCCGGCCGAATAAGCCAGTCCGTAAGGAGTTCGTATCATGCCTCTCGATTATGAAACGCTTCGGGTGATCTGGTGGGCGCTGATGGGCGTGCTGCTGATCGGCTTTGCCCTGACCGACGGGTTCGACCTCGGCGTCGCCTCGCTGCTGCCCTTCGTCGGCCGCAACGACCTGGAACGGCGCCAGGTCATCAACACCGTTGGGGCAACGTGGGAAGGGAACCAGGTGTGGTTCATCCTTGGCGGCGGGGCGATTTTCGCTGCCTGGCCGTTCGTCTACGCGATCAGCTTCTCCGGCTTCTACCTTGCCATGTTCCTGGTGCTGGCGGCGCTGATATTGCGGCCCGTAGGCTTCAAGTACCGCTCCAAGAAGGAAGACCCGGCCTGGCGCAGCCGCTGGGACTGGGCGCTGTTCGTGGGCGGTTTCGTGCCCGCGCTGGTGTTCGGCGTGGCGGTGGGCAATGTGCTGACCGGCGCGCCCTTCCGCCTCGATGATACGCTGCGCGCTTTTTATGAAGGCAGCCTGCTGAGCCTTTTCTCGCCCTTCGCGCTGCTGGCGGGGCTCGTCTCAGTCGCCATGCTGGTGCTGCACGGTGCCGGCTGGCTGGCGATGAAGCTGGAGCCGGGGCCGGTGCGCACGCGCGCCATCCGGTATGGCAGCTTCGCGGCCGTGGCGGTTTTCGTGCTCTACGCGGTGGGCGGCGCGTGGCTCGCTTATGGCGACCTTGGCTTTGCTATCCAGGGCACCGTCGATCCCAATGGCCCGTCCAACCCGCTGCACACCGATACCGTGGAGCAGGCAGGCGCCTGGCTGGACAACTATGCCAGCTATCCGCTGCTGCTGATCCTCCCCGCGCTGGGCCTGGCTGGTCCGCTGATTGCGCTGCTGGGCATCCGCCGTGGCAAGGATGCGATGGTCTTCGCCGGGTCGTCTGCTGCCAACCTGGGCATCATCGGTTCGGTGGGCGCATCGATGTTCCCCTTCATCCTGCCCAGTTCGATCGACCCGCAGTCCAGCCTGACGGTGTGGAACGCCTCGTCCAGCCACCTGACGCTGTTCATCATGCTGCTGGTGACGGCGGTCTTCCTGCCACTGGTGCTGATCTACACGGCCTGGGCCTACCGGGTGATGTTCGGTCGCGTGGGTGAGGACGAAGTGGCCCACAACCCCGACTTCTACTGAGCCGATCGCGAAGGGAATTTTCCATGTGGTATTTTACCTGGGTTCTGGGTCTCGGCCTCGCGGTGGGCGTGGCGGTGCTTAACGGCATCTGGCACGAGTTCCACAGCTTGCCAGACGAGGACGGCATCGAGTGAGCGAGGCATCACCGGAGCTGTCGGCCTACGAGCAGTTGGGTGGAGAAGCCACGGTGCGCGCCCTGTGCGCCCGGATCTACCAGTTGATGGACGAACTGCCCGAGGCGAAAGCCTGGTGCGACGTGTACCCGCCTTCGCTCGAACGGGCAGAGGAGAAGCTCTACGAGTTCCTCACCGGCTGGCTGGGCGGGCCGCCGCTGTATTGGGAAAAATACGGCCGCCCGCAGCTGCGCAGGCGCCATTTCGTGGCCGAGATCGGGCGGAGGAAGCGGGCGGCTGCCTGATCTGCTTCCACCGTGCGTGGGCAGAGACCGTGCCCGACACGCCGCTCTCGCGCGAACTGGCCCAGCAGATCGACCGGCTGGTGTGGCACATGTAGAACACCACGGCGGCCGAGAAGGGTGTAGGGAGGGTGTGCGCAGCCGGGCGCGTAACCCCGTGAGGTAATGGAATGGGCAAGCTGCAAGCCAATGTGCTTATCGTCCTGATGGCCGGGATTCTCGCCCTGCTGGCCTGGTCCCTTTTCGCCGATGGCGAAGGGGCACCTGAGGCTGAGTCTGCGGCGAGCGAGGTGGGGGCGACGGCTGATCGGCGCGAGCCCGTGCTCTTCAACGCGGAGCAACACCAGTTCGCGCTGGCGCAGATGCGCGGCCTGCTAGAGACGATCCGCGATCTGGATGCAGCCGAAATGGCAGGGGACACGGCCCGCATGGCCCAGCTGGCGCGCGAGGAAGGGCCGGGGCAGGCGCAGGGCAGGGAACATCCGGCAGGATTTCACGAAGCCTTGCCCGACGGCTTTCGGGCGATGAACCGCGCCATGCGGCAAGCCTTTGGCGTCATGGCCAGCGATCTCGACGGCGGCGACCTGCAGGGCTATCGCGAAAAGCGGCAGCAGGCCCTTGGCAATTGCGTAGCGTGCCACGAAAGTTATCGTTTCGAAGCATATCTCTAAAGCGCACGCGTCGGCTGGTCAGCTTGACTGCTCAACTGGCATCTATGGTCTGCCGACCACGTTCAATCAACGGCGCAGCGGCACCGAGCCATCGCCCACCACTGCGAAGGCCGACCAGTAGAACGGGTGCGAGGTATCGGCATCGTCCATCAGTTCGAGCTGGGCGGTGCGCAGCGCCTCGGTCGTGGCGACGCCTTCGCCGGCCTCGAACAGCCCGGTGATCAGGCGGCTGGTGGCATCGAAATCGTCCGGCACTGGCCAGTGGCTGGCCACCACCGTGCGGCCGCCCGCACCGACGAAGGCCCGCACCAGGCCGTCCAGCGCAAAGTCGCCGGTGCCGGTGATGCCTGCCTCGCGGCTGGCAACGAGCCCGCCCGAGCTGGCGGTGTTGCAGGCAGAGAGGATCACGAGGTCGGCATCCAGCTGCAGGTCGAAGATCTCGGCAAAGCTGAGCAGCCCGTCGGAATCGCCAGCGCCGAACGAGGTCATCAGCGCCGGGCGCGGCGGACATTCGGGTTGCGGCGCGGTGACAAGGCCGTGGGTGGCGAAGTGGAGGATGCGATAGTCGTCGAGCTGGTCCATCGCCAGCAGGCCGGTGTCGGTGAAGGCAGCGCCGGTCAGCAGCGCCGCCTGCCCGCCGTCCGAGGTGACAATGCTGTCCGCCGTGCGAAGTTCGCTGTCGGCGATGGGATTGCTCCACGCCGATGCCGACCACTGGCAACGTGCGCTCATCGTGCCGGCAGCGGCGCGGGTGCCGGTGGGGAAACCGGCTTCGCCCAGCGGCACGTTATGGCCAAGGCCCAGGTATTCCACCCGTGCATCCGAAGCGCGTGCACGTCGCACGTCGCGGAAACCACTGGGAGAGACGGCGGTGGAGACCTGCATAGCGCGGCCCAGCCAGGCAGTGCCGCGATAGTCGTAGGGGTCTGCTTCCGGATCGGCGGTGCGCGCTTCGTAGCGGGCCACGCTTTCGTCATCCATCACCAGCAGGTTGGCGGGCAGGCGCAGCAGCGCGCCGTCGGGTTCGAACACGAGGTGGCGAGCCTGCCGCAGCTGGCCATCGACAGGAGCGAACAGCGCGCTGTAAAGCTGCCGTGCGGTGGCGATCTCGAAGGGATATGTGATGGTTTGCCCGGCCATTTCGATTGCGATGGAATCGCGCAGGGTATCCACCATGGCATCGATTTCGGCGGCATCGGCTTCCACCCGATAGCCGCGCGCCATGCCCTGTTCGACATAGATGGCGTAGGCCGCGTCATCCAGCATCACCAGCTTGTAATAGGCCTCTCCCGGCGCCAGCACCGCTTGCAGGTCAGTCAGTGCCATCTCCTCGTCGCTCACCACGCGGTAGCGCGGATAGGCGGACAGCGCCTGTTGCAGTTCCAGTTGCAGGTCGAGCAATTCGCCCAGCTGCGTGCGGCGGGTGGCGAGATCACGCGCGACTTCACCGTTCTCAAGGTCGCCTGTCAGTTCGATCTGGGCAATCTCGCCGCGCATCTGCTCTATCCCGCGGGCGATGTTGAGCGAGCGGCGGAACAGCTGCGAGGCCTCGTCGCTGCCTCCCGACAGTTCGCGTGCCAGCACGGCCTGTGTCTGGGCAAGGCCCGGGCGCACCAGCAACTGGCTGGCATCAAACATGCGCTCGGCCACGTCCGGCCGGTCGCCACGCTGTGCCAGCAGTTCGAAATAGGGAGCCAGCAGCCGGCGCAACGCGGCGCTGGGCTTGCTGCCGGCGTCGTCCACCACTTCGGCGTAGAGCGCCAGGGCTTCATCCTCGCGCGCGTTGCGGGCAAGGAACCCGGCTAGCAGCGATCGCGCGCTGACAAGCGCGGGCGAGCCGGGATAGTTCGTAACCAGCAGCTCCACCGCTTGCCGGTGCAGTGCTTCGGCCCTCACAAGGTTGCCCTGCAGTTCGTCGATCTCGGCCAGTTCGGCCAGCACTTGCGCGCGCAGCCAGAGGATCGAGACGATCCGCCCGTCGCGCACTGCAACCAGTTGCTCCTGCGCGCGCAGCAGGGTGCCTTGCGCAGCGGCGAGCTCGCCTTGCGAGCGCAGCGCCGTGGCGCGGATGTAGTCGGCCTGGGCATCCAACAGCTGTGCGCGTTCGAGCACGGTCAGCTGGCCGGTCGCACCAACGATGGCATTGCTCTGCTCTGCCGCAAGGCGTCGGGCAAGCGGCTCGTCGACCTGCATCATGCTGATGGCATCGAGGTCTGCGGCCATGCCCGGCAGCGGCGCGTCGAGCGTCATGATCGCTTCGCCCGGGGCATTACGGTTAAGCGCGTCGATGGCTTCGAAATTGCGCGCCAGCCGGGTGAGGATGGGATCCTCGCCTACCTCGTCACGCGCGGCGACGAAGATCAGCGCGGCTTCCAGGTAGTTGCCCAGGTTGGACTGCTGCAGCGCGGCGTTCAGCTGTGCTTCCACCGCTTGCTGGCCCTCCAGCTCGTCGGCAGAGGCTAAGAAGAACTCTGCCGCCTCGGCGAACGCGCCGGCGTTGGAGCGACGATAGGCCTCGACCAGTGCAGCCTCGGCAGAGATCGCTTCGGCCTGGGCGCGGGCAAAGGCGCGGGCGTCGCTGGCATCGGTCAGCGGGATCGACACGGTGCCGGAAACCAAGCTGTCCGTCGCCAGGGAGGCAAGCCCCAGTCGCAGCGCGTCGGTATAGGCAGCCACGCCGTTGGCGGCATAGGTGACGCCGTCGGCGTAACCCACGATTATCTGGGTCTTCAGGCCGTCTTCGTTGGCGGTGCAATCATAGGTGCTGGCGCCGGGCAGGCCTTGCGGTGCCATGGCACCTTCGCGCCGGACGCACATGGCGCCGCTCTCGCGCGCTTCGGCTAGCAGGTCCAACTCTCTGGCGCCGCCCAGCACGGCAAGGCTGCCGATCGGCGCGGCAGCATCGCGACAGATGATGACATAACGGCGATCGAACAGTCCGTCGCCCGCTTGCGGAGTGCGGATCTGCGCTTCACACAGACCGCCACCGCCAAGCGGGACGGAATTGAGCAGCGAGACCGGGACATTCTGCGCGGCAGCGGACTGGGCCGTGGCGGCAAGGCCGATGGCGCTCAGCAAGGCAGTGGCGACGCGGCGAAGGGGGAAAGCGGACCGGGTCATCAGTTATCTCCTCCCTCGACGCCATCGCCGGCCGAATTGCGCCGCGCTCCAAGGCTGTAGAGCGCGCTGTCGCCCCCGCTGGTGACTGGATCCCTTACGACTTCGTCTTCTGGCATGATCGGAGCATTGATCAGACCGGGGAAATCGAGGCCGAAGGCTTCGTCCGAAGTCGGCGTGCCGGGCACGGCTTCTTCTTGAATGTCCTCGTTGTCGAGCGGATCTTTCACCAGATCGTGGTTGGGGGGCGAGCCCGGTCCAGTCAGCGTTGTAGTTCCGCAAGTCGCCAAGTTGATGATGCAATCGTTCAGCGTCGCCTCACCCGTAAACGGCCCGATCAGGGTGCGATCGACGATCCGGCGGAAGAAGAAGTCATCATCAAAGACGAAATCCCCGGTCGAGCTGTCGTAGGCCATGCCGTAGGCGATCACGACAAGCGGCGTGGTGCTGGCCTGCGGGTCGATCTGGCTTATCGAAAGCGTGCCATCCGGAGCGGAGATCTCGATCCCGCCGAAGTGAATCCCATCGCCGGTGTTCTGGCCGTAGATATAGTCCGTGGCCGCAAGCGAGACGCTGTGGGCGGCGATGTAGTTGAATGGGCCCGTCTCAACGGTAAGGGACAAGTCGTTCAGCAAGTCGCTAATGGCCGCGCTGTCCGGATCGGACAGAATAATAGCCGTATAATCGCTGACCGAGAAGATCAGGTTGTCCGCCGAAAGGAGCAGGGAGCCGGACAGCGCACCGTTGGCGTCCAGTACTGCGATATGGGCATCAGGCAGCAGCATCTGCAGGCTCGACCCCCCCAGCAAGGCAAGTGAATCCCCCGGCCCGGCTGCATCATAGCTGATGCCGCCCGTGATCTGCATCACTCCATCGCTGATGATCGTGACGCTGGTTTCTCCACTTGCCAGCGACCCGACAAGGTTGAGATCAAGCACTGTCAGGTCCACGTCGGGATCGACCGTGTCCGGCGTCCTGATGGTCAGGGAATCGGCTGTCACGGCGGCGATCTCTTCATCGGTCAGCATGAAGCCAGGGCCTTCTGTCGATCCGCCCAAAATATTGCGGTGCTGGGTGTCGAGCGAGATCAGCGCCACCGAGGTGCCACCGAAATTGACCTGCGGATCAATCACGATTTGCTGTGCGGCAAGTTGCAGGGACTGCGCCGCGAAGAAACGGTCCGCCGTGCTGTCGCCGATGATGACGATGGTGCCGTCTGCCAGCACATCGAAGGAAGCGGACAGGCTGTTTGGCGAGGCGCCGCCCAGGATTGTGCCGCCGTTGGCATATTCGAAGATCAGGTCGCCAACCATGTCGACGGTCAGCAAATCGTCGATGGTGATCGTGCCGCCGTCGGCGAAGAAGCTGGAGGCGAAGGGGGCGGGATTGTCGCCACCCACGAAGATATCCACGATCGGCAGAGCGATATCACCGTCCACGGCGATGATGCCGAAGGTGCCCGCCACGCTCTGCGCGCTTCCGGAACCGCTGACGTTGTATGTCTGCGCGTCAGTGGCGGAGAGGGTGCCCTGATTCACCTCGATCACCACCGTGCCGCCCACACCCGCGCCGTCATCGCCCGTCGTGCCTGTGCCGCCGATGCCCTCTGCGTTGAGGTTGGAGATGTTGAGGCTGAGCGTGCCGTCCAGGTCCACAAACAGGCCTGCCGCGCCGCCATAACCTGCGCCGCCCGTAACGCCATTGCCGCCGACACCGATGGCGCTCTGGCTGAAAAGGCCGGCAATGGACATCGCACTGCCGTTGGTAACATGTAGCAACAGCGATTCGGTGCTAGAGGCCCCGGTGCCGCCGGTGCCTCCGGAAGAAGCACCGCCGAAGGCTATGCCAGAGAAGAACAGGTCGCCGGCAAAGCTGGCAGTTGATCCGTCCACGAACACGAAGCCGTCACCGCCCAGCGCATCGCCGCCGGTGCCGCTGATCGCGCTGCCGCCGTAGGCATCGACGTTCAATTGCATCTCGCTGCCGTTCATCAGCAGTTGGCCACCCTGATTCACCAGAACTTGCGCCGTGCCGCCGAAGCCGGTGCCGCCGTTTCCGGCGTCGATGGCTGCGCCACCTTCGCCGATGGCATAGGACTGGCTCAGGCCGTTGATGGTAACGGTTGCACTCGAAGCATAGATCGAGTTGATGCCGCCGTGGCCTGTGCCGCCGTTCGCGCCATAGCCTCCCGAGGCATAGGTATCGAGGACCAGGGCGCCGTCGAACAGCATGTTTGACCCGGCGAAGATGTCGATCGTCCCGCCGATACCGCTCCCGCCGAAAACGTTGCCTACGACGTTGCCGCCGAAACCATTGGCATAGAGGTAAGTGTCACCGCCCACGGAAAAAACGTCACCCGGAGAAGAGACGAGGGTGATCGTTCCCCCGGTACCGGTAGCTCCGTCGCCATCGCTGGAGAAACCGTCGCCCACGATGCCGCTGGCATCTGCGACGATGAAGCCGTTGGTGATCGAGACAAGGCCACCGCCATCACCGGTTCCGATGTAAATGGTGCCGCCGGTACTGTCTCCCGGGATATAGGCATTCGCGCCTGTCAGATTGGGCGAAGCAGCAAATGCGGAGATATCAAGGCCACCATCAAGGGTCAGCGAACCGCCGTCGAGGGCCGTGAATTCTGCAAATCCACCCTGGTAGCCTCCGGCGGAATCATACGGTGCGGTCTCGTCTTCGACCTGGCCATTGGCAGAGACCGAGAGATCGTCGCCAAACTGGATTGTGCCGCCGATTGCCAGCACCTGCGCCTGTCCGCCCGTGGCGTTGCCTGCAAAAGTGCCACCGTCATCGATCTCGGCGTAGCCGTTGGCCGTTACCGTGCTGCGTCCGGCCACGATGATCTGGCCGTTCGTATCGGCGCTCACATAGGCAACCCCGCCTGTGACGGCGTTGGGGAAGGAATTGCTTTCTGCGCCAAAAAAGTTGTTGGCAGAAACAAACAGGTCTCCGCCAACGCTTATGGTGGTTCCGGTAGTGGCATTGACCTGCGCCTGGCTACGCCCGACGACAACCAGGTCGCCTGCAAAATCCGAACTGCCCAGGGAAGTTGTGACCTGCGCCAGATGCGTGCTGATGGCGGTGAGGTTGCTGGTCGTTGCCAAACCGTCGAGTGTGACCTCGGCGATGTCAAAAGGAATGAAACCACGCCCGTTGAAAAAGGAATCCGCCCCTTGCCCGGTTGATCCGCCGTCGATCTGTCTGCCTTCGACATCATAGTTTGCAGAAAGGATGATCTCGCCGTTGGCAACAGTGGCCGTGGCGGCCACATCGAAACCCAGGTTGCCGCTGAACAGCATCGAAGCGCCACCGGACTCTACGCTCGTCGCTCTGGCGACGCCGTAGATGATATGGTTGTCGCCAGCCCCGGTCGATGCTGGCCCGCCGGTGTTGCCGGTGTGGCTGATTGCCTGACCTTCGGTGCCGTTGGTGATGAAGATGTCGAACAGGCCGGAGCTGTGCGACATCTGCACGTCGAGGCCGGCAGCATAGACGCTGGAGCCGTTGAAATAGGCATCGCCCGCCATGTTGATGTTGGATGCGGAAACGATGAAGAAGCTGTCTTCCGGCGTCCCGGTGAGCGTGGCACCGGGCTGGATATCGACCAGTCCGAAGTTGCCCGAGAGCAGCAGCGGGCCGACGCCGGAAGCGAAATCGCTGAAGCTGGCATCGTCGGGTTCGTTGGTGGTCAGCAGCAGCTGCGGCACCTGGAACACCGCCGTGCCGCTGACGAGGATGCCAGTCGGCGAGTAGAAGGCGATGAAACCGCCCGGGCCGGTGATGTTGCCCGCGCCATCGGTAAGGAAGGCCTGCACTGTGCCGGCAAATTCGGTCGGCGTGAAAGTGGCGGTGGGAAGGATGCGGTTGAGGACGGCGAAATTGGTTTCGCCCGGCGCACCCTGGAAGACTGCCGTGTTGCCGTCGGGCAGGAAGGTCAGCGCCGCCCCGTTGACGTCGGTAGCTGGCGTCCAGTCGATGATCGCGTCCACCCCTTGCACGGTGACGGTTTCGACACCGGGCGTCGCCCGGTCGTAAGCTACCGTGCCCTGTATGGTGGAGGGGCTGCCCTGGAACGCCTGGGCCATGGCTGCATTCGGCAAGGCGGCGGCCGCCACGGCGAGCGCGGTCGGCGCACAGCTTCGCAGCAGGACGGAATGGGTGAGCGAAGCGGGCTTGGTCATGACGTCCTCCAGGGGAGCAGACGGGCTGAGATAGAGAACAGGACACGCACGTCGTTGCGGCTCGTCTGGAAATCGAGGGTCCGCAGCGGCACGGCCACGACAAGGTCGCCCTGTACGTTGGCGCCGCGGCGGAAGCGCACGCCCGCACCTGCCGACACCAGTTCATCGCTGTCGTTGAGGGCAAGGCTGGGGTCTTCGTTCCACACTCTGGCATAGTCGAGGAAGACGAAGGGCTGGGTGGCGATGTCATCCAGCGAGGTGGGGACCAGCGAGCCGTAACCGATCTCGAAACTGACGCCGACGCCTGAATCCCCGATCACCGCGCCGGCATCGTAGCCGCGCCCGATCGAATATTGCCCGCCGGAGAATTCCTCGAAGGCAGGCAGCGGGTTGCCGCTGACCTGTGCCCGCAGGTCGAAATCGAGCAGCAGCATCGGCACCGGCCGGTATTCCGCGGACACCTGGCCGCGCAGCAGGGTTGGCGTCGGGTCCTGTTCGATCCGGGCAGGTGGTGCCGCGTCGCCGGTAACGCAGGCGACAAGATTGGCGCGGCAATCATCGGTGGCGCTGAATACGCTCAGGCCCTGGCGCAGTTCGACTGAGCCTGCCAGGCGGCTGCGCGGCTCATGCGGGGTGTAGCCGCCACGGCGATGGATCGAATCTTCGTCCATGAACAGGAAGTCGCTGCGAACGTAGGCGGTGCGCACCCGGTCGCGGGCCAGCGGGGTGCCGGCAAATTCCACGTCCTGGTCGATCAGGTCGAAGCCGAGCGCGCCCCAGACAGAGGATTCCTGTGTGCGCAGGAGGGGATAGCTGGCCTCGATATTGGCGAGCACGGTTTCGGAGGTGATCTCGAAGCCGGGCAGGGCATCGGGCTCCGTCCAGCCCAGCGTCAGCGATCCGCCCAGTGTCAGCCCTTCGCCGCCCAGGCGCATGTCGTGCGCGATCTGCAGCGTCTGCTGTTCCTCGAAATCCAGCGTGGAGAAGAAGGTGATGGAGGTGCGGTCGCCCAGCCCGGTCAGGCCATAGGCTTCGGCGCGCACGAGGCCGGCATAGCGGCCGAGCGCCTTGCTGCCCCAATTCTGCACGTTGGCATCGAGCGCAAACTCATCACGCAGCACCGCCACTTCGCCGACCAGGTCCCCCGGCTCGCCACCTTCGGCAGCGCGCAGCGACAGACGCACTTCCATGCCCGGCACGTCGTTCGCCAGTAGCAGGTAACGCTCCGCCTCGTTGACGTTGAATACCGGCTGACCCACCAGCCTTTCGAGATAGCCCGACAGCACGGCTTCGGCGCCCCGCGTGTCGCCACGCGCGCGCACAGCCACCAGCCTGCCCAACACCACGCGCATTTCGGCGATGCCATCGCCCAGGCTCTGCGGCGGGATTTCCACCGCTGCCAGGTAGCCTGCGTCGTTCAGCAGTGCGGCAGCGCGATCGCGAATGTCGCACAGTGCGCGCACCGGCAGTTCGCGGCCCAGATAGCCTTCGTGCGCCTGCGCCAAGGCAACGTCGGTGGCGCGATCGGCGCCAGTGTAGGTCACCCCCTGCAGGGTAACGGTCAGGTCGGCATAGTCGGGATTGTCGAGCGCGCAAGCGCGGCGGGCCATGTCGCCGTCGATGGTCAGCGTCGTGCCTTGGCGCACCTCCGGCCGTTCCTGCGGCGCGGTCAGTTCCTCTCGCGTGGGCGGGCGCACATCCTGTGCCAGCGCCACGGGGGCGGCCAGCGCGATCGAACTGGTGGCAAGCACCAGCGCAGCGCTTCGCGAGCGCGAACATAGGGGCAGCGCACGCTGCCGCGGCGAATATTTTGTCATTCGGTCAGTTCCCTTCCCCCGAACGGGTGACGACCTGCATCTCCAAAAGACTATGCCGATATTACGACAATGAGTCTACGCGGCGGCACAATTTTGTTGAATTGCTATTCAATTCCCAATTGCCCGGCGAGGTCGGAAATTTGCCCGCGGGCGTCGGGATGGGCGGCGATTGCGGCATCGCGCGTGCGCCGGGCTTCCCCCAGGCGGCCCATCTGCTGGTAGCTGCGCATCAGCATCACCCATTCCTGCACGCTGCCGCCCTGCGCCTCGATCCGGTCTGCCAGTTGCTGCACCATGCCTTGCGCCATCTGCTGCTGCTGGTCGGGCGAGAGGCTGGCGGCCGCGGCCATCTGTTCCTGTGTCGGGCCCCTTGTCGGCGCCGCCAGCGCGTTGGACGGCAGCAGGTCGCGCGTACCCGCTGCCGCGGTAATGCGGTCCTCCACCTCGATCTGGTTGATCGCGGCGACTTGCCGGATGGTGCGCACCAGGTCGGTTTCCCACGGCGCGCCGGGCGGCGTATCGGCCAGCAGCGCCAGCCAGTCGGCAATCGCACCTTCGTGATCGCCGCCCAGGTCTTTCTCCACGGCCAGGAAATAGCGCGCCCGCGCATCGCTGCCGTCCAGTTCCAGCGCCCGGCGGAAGGCTGCGACGGCGGGTGCAGGCAGGGGCTCGTCCTCGCTCGCCATCACCCGCGCTTCGCCAAGGGCAGACCACAACTCGGCGGCGTCGTCATCGGCCTCGACCGCGCGTTCGAAGGCTTCGGCAGCTTCGGCAAAGCGGTTGGCGCCGAACAGCGCGATGCCCAGTTCGTGCCACGCCACCGCGTCGCCGGGGTCCGCCTCTGCCCGTTCGCGCAGTTCGTCGATCGATGGCGGGGTGGAGACGCCCGATTCGACCGGTTCGGCCTGTTCCGGCGTGCCGTCGTCGGTCGCCAGGAAGCGCCAGCCCCCCACGCCTGCCAGCACGACAAGCGCCGCTATCGCAGCGATATTGCCCTTGTTGAAACCACTCATTTTCTGCGCCGAACCCCCTTTTGTGCGAAGAATAGCGCAAGAAAATGTCGCCGCAACCGGGATCGGCTGTTTCCAATCGGGCCTGTTTTGGGCATAACCCGCAAATCCGGGGGGATAGACATGGCAGACCAGCCAGGACGCGTTCAGGTAGCGATTGTCGGATCGGGGCCAGCTGGCCTGAGCGCGGCTGCCCATGCCGCAGCCAAGGGCATGAGACATGTCCTGATCGAGAAGACCGACCACCTTTCCGACACCATCTTCAAGTACCAGAAGGGCAAGCACGTCATGGCGACGCCCAACAACCTGGTGCTGCGCAGCGATCTCGATTTCGACGCGGGCAAGCGCGAGGAAATCCTCGACACCTGGGACCGCCAGATCGAGGAGGGCAAGGTCGATGTCCTCTTTAATGCAGAAGTCACCGCGATCACCGGCGAAAGCGGCAACTTCACGGTAGAGATCAAGGGCAAGGACCCGATCCAGGCCGAATACGTGGTGCTGGCCATCGGTACGCAGGGCAACCCGAACCTGCTGCGGATTCCCGGTGCCGACCTGCCGATCGTGCAATACCAGCTGGACGATCCGGGCGAGTATTACGACGAGCACATTACCGTCATCGGATCGGGCGATGCGGGGATCGAAAACGCGCTGGGCCTGGCTGCCGACGAGGCGCAGGCCAATGTCGTCACCATCCTCAACCGCCGCGACAGCTTTGCCCGCGCCAAGGGTGCCAACGTCAAGTTGCTGGAAGAGGCCGAAGCCGATGGCCGCCTGATCGTGCGCCGCGAAACCGAACCCAACGCGCTGCGCATGGGCGAACACGGCGGCGAACTGGTGCTGGATACCCGCGACGGGCAGGAGACGATCCGCTGCGACCGCGTGATCGCGCGTACCGGCTCCAAACCACCGCGAGACTTCGTGGAAGCCATCGGGGTGGAATTCACCAGCGAGGAGCGCGACGCCTTCCCGGCGCTGACGCCCTCGTTCGAGACGACCAAGAACGGCGTCCACGTGATCGGCGCGCTGGCGGGCTATCCGCTGATCAAGCACTGCATGAACCAGGGCTACGACGTGATCGAGTTCCTGTCGGGGAACACCGATCTCAAGCCTGCCGACCAGCCGATCCTGGAAGAGAAATTCGCCGGCCTGCCGGGCAACCACCCGGTGGAATACTGGCTCGACCTGTTCGGCAGGAACGTGGTCATCTTCGAAGAGCTGTCGCCGCTGCAGCTGCGCGAGCTGATGCTGGATTCCACCGTCCATTCGCATGCGCCCGGCGAAGTGGTGTTCACCCGTAACGAGCCGGGATCATCGATGTTCGCCATCGCCCAGGGCAGCGTGCTGGTGGAAGTGAACCCGGACGATCCATCCGTCACCGTGCCGATCGAGGAAGGCTCGATCTTCGGCGAAGTCGGCCTGATCTCGGGGCGTCGCCGCGGCTCCACCATCCGCGCTGCCGAACAGCTGGTGACCATCGAACTGTCGCGCAACGCCGCGCTCAAGCTGATCGCCACCGTGCCCAGCGCGGGCCGTGCGGTGAACCGCATCTCCATCGAGCGGCAATTGCTGCAGATGTTCGGTTCCGGCCTGACGCGAGAGGACGTGGCCGAGATCGTCGAACAGGGCGAAGTGGTGGACGTGCGCGCGGGCCAGAAGATCGTGGAGGAAGGCGCCGACGACAAGGACGTGTTCGTCATTCGCCGCGGATCGATGATCGTGGAGAAGGAAATCGGCGGGCACCCCGTCTTCCTCTCCTACCTGCCGGCAGGCTCCTATTTCGGCGAGATGGCGGTGATCGACGGATCGAAGCGCACCGCGACGGTGAAGGCCGCGATCAAGAGCGAGGTGATCCGTTTTCCGGGCGAGGCCTTTACCCGCGTGCTCGACAAGAACGAGAAACTGCGCGGCAAGCTGCTGGAAGAGATGCGCGGACGGCGCGAGGTCAATGCCTTCGTCGAAGCGCGCAAGGACAGCTTCGGCTCTGCCGCCGACATGTATTCCGAAACCGCGCAGTTCCTGGTCGATAACGGCATCGGCGAAGCGACCGACGTGCTGCTGATCGACGAGACGCTGTGCGTGGCCTGCGACAACTGTGAAAAGGCCTGCGCCGACAGCCACGACGGCCTGAGCCGGCTGGACCGCGAGGCCGGGCGCACCTACGCGCACCTGCACGTGCCGACCAGCTGCCGCCACTGCGAACATCCGCACTGCATGGCCGACTGCCCGCCCAACGCCATCCAGCGCGGGCCCGATGGCGAAGTTTTCATCGACGATACCTGCATCGGCTGCGGCAACTGCCAGCGCAATTGCCCCTACGGCGTGATCCGCATGGACGCCAAGCCGCCGAAAAAGCCGGGCCTGCTGCAATGGCTGTTCTTCGGGCGCGGTCCGGGGCCGGGCGAGGCGAGCTACGCCTGGCGCAAGGAGCGCACCGATCCGGCCAAGCCCAAGCAGGCGATCAAATGCGACATGTGCGCCGGCATCGAGGGCGGCCCCGCCTGCGTCCGCGCCTGCCCCACGGGTGCCGCCATCCGCGTATCGCCCGACAAGTTCCTGACGGTCACCAAGCTGACCGAGGAGGTGGAGTAATGGCCACCGCCCCCGATAGCCGTTTCGGCGCCGACGAACAGCGCGGCGACGCCGACCACGTCAGCTTCCTGAAGCATCGCCGCTTTCGCTGGATGAAGATCGCCACAGTGCTCAGCCTGATAACGCTGGTCACCTACATGCTGATCGACGTGGAGCCGCGGCACAACGGCGGCAGCTGGTACGGCTATACGCTGGGCACCATCGGCGCCGGCCTGATCGTGTGGCTGGCGCTGCTGGGTATCCGCAAACGCAACATGACCGAAGGCCGCTGGAGCCTGAAGGCCTGGACCTCGGCACACGTCTACCTGGGGCTGGCGCTGGTCGTGATCGCCACCTTGCATACCGGGTTCCAGCTGGGTTGGAACGTGCATACCCTTGCATGGGCGCTGATGCTGCTGGTGATCGCCTCCGGCATCTACGGCATCGTGGTCTATGCCGTGTTGCCGGCCAAGGTGAGCGAGAACCGGCGCGAGATGACCAAGCGCGAGATGCTGGAGGCGCTGGCCGCGATCGACCGCCAGTTGCAGAGCGCCGCGCAGCCGCTGGGGCGCGAGCAGAGCGACCTGATCATCGCTGCGCTGGAGCAGGATCCGTTCGATTTCGGTGTGGTCACCCGGCTTTCGGGCAATTACCGCGGCTGCAAGACGATCCGCGCGCTGGAAGCTTTCGGCGTGGGCGCTACGCAGGACGAGGCGATCGAGAAGGTCGGCAAGCTGCTGCGACGCCGCAAGGCCCAGCTCGACCAGATCCGCCGCCAGATGAAGCTGCGCGCGCTGCTGGACATCTGGCTTTACGTGCACGTGCCGGTCACCATCGCGCTGATCGCCGCGCTGAGCGCGCACATCATTTCCGTGTTCTATTACTGGTGAGGGGGGACTTGCGATGGACATCCTGATCCGCAGCATCCAGCTTACCGCGACGGGCCGGGAAATCGTGCGCGAGCGCGAGGCGAGTGGGGACGAGGTTTCCGTTGGCCGCGCCAGCGAGAACACCATTGCCCTGCCCGACCTGGCGGTGGAGCAAAAACACCTCGTCATCACCGAAGCACCCAACGGCACGCTGCATGCAAAGGCCGTGGGCACGCTGGGCTTCACCCACGACGGCGTACACGCCATGGAAGCCGCCATCGATCCGGCGCGTGGCGGCGAACTGGGGCTGGGCACCTATCGGCTGGAGATCGGCAAGGCCGACGATGGCCGCACCTTGGTCACCATCCGCCAGGCCGACAAGGACGAAGGCGCAGCGAAGGACCGGCTGGACGGCTTTGCCCTGGGCGGCGCGCTGCCCAGCAAGCGCGCGATGGCATGGATCGGGCTTGCTACCATACTCGTGGTATTCCTTGCCGTGCCGATCTTCACCCATCTTACCCGCGATGTGGTGGCAGAGCCCGATATTGACGACGAAGGCGTGGTGGTGATGGACGCCAGCTGGTCCACCGGCGCGCTTTCGCTGGCCCACCACGGGCTGGAGGACAATTGCGAGGCCTGCCACGTCGAGCCGTTCGTGGCCGTGCGCGACGAGACCTGCCTGACCTGCCACGGCGGCCTTGGCGACCATGCCGATCCCGAGCGCCAGGTGGCGAGCCTGCCGGAATTTACCGGCGGAGAGGCCTTGCTGTGGGATGTCGCCCATACCTTCGGCAAGCCGGGGCCGGGCGCATGCTCCGACTGCCATACAGAGCACGAAGGCGAGACCCGGATGGAGCCGCCCCGCCAGCAGTTCTGCGCCGACTGCCACGAGACGATGGACGAGCGGCTGACCGATACCGCGCTGGGCAATGCCGCCGATTTCGGCACGGCCCACCCGCAGTTCCAGTCGCTGGTAACGCCCGAGCGCGGCGCCCCCGAAATTCGCCTGGCGGTGGACAATATCACCAGCGATTTCAACGGCGTGAAATTCCCGCACGACATGCACCTGTCGGATACCAACGGCGTGGCGCGCATGGCGCAGCGGCTGGGCATCAATGCCGGCGGCGCACCGCTGGAATGCGACGATTGCCACCAGACGACCGCGGACGGAGTGCGCTTCCTGCCGGTGGAAATGGAAGACAGTTGCGAGGAGTGCCACAGCCTCGTCTACGACCGCGTGGGCACCACTTTCCGTTCGCTCAGTCATGGCGATATCGAGGCCGCGCAGGCCGATCTTGCCGCGCAGGATCGCAGCCCGCGCCAGCCGGTCTCCACCGGCAGGCGTCGCCCCGGCCCGTTCGGACCCGGTGGCCTCTACTACGGCAACTTCGGCCGCGTGCTGCCACTGGCGATCAACCGCGCCAGTTTTGCCGACGATGGCCTTTGCGGGGAGTGCCACTATCCCGCGCTCGACGGATCGCTGGCAGTGGAACCGGTGGTGCAGCGCAGCCGCTTCTTCCAGCACGGCTGGTTCGATCACGACGCGCACGGCCCCAATGCCATGGGCACGCGCGATCCGCAGGAAGCCTGCGCCACCTGCCACGCCGCGGAGACCAGCGAATCCTCCAGCGACTTCCTGATCCCGGACCTGGAATCGTGCCGCGACTGCCATCTTGGAGAAGAGGCGCAGGAGGCCGAAGTGCCATCGAGCTGCGCCATGTGCCACTCGTATCATCCACCGGAAGGGGTTGATTCTGCACCCCGTCGTGTCGCAAGCTTGCTGGAATGATGCAAGCGGGGTCGATCGCGAATTCCGCCGTCATGCAGGGGGATGGGGCATGCTGATCGCGCAGATGACCGATATTCATATCGGTTTCGAGCCCGAAGCTCGGCCCGAGGAACTCAACCGCCAGCGCTTTCGCGCTGTGCTTGACCGGCTGAAGAAGCAGCCCAATCCGATCGACCTGCTGCTGTTGACCGGGGACATTACCGACCGCGGCGACCGCGAGAGTTTCGAGAAGACCGCCGAGCTGCTGGGTGGCCTCGACATGCCGGTCAAGGCGCTGGTGGGCAACCACGACACGCGCGAGGAACTGCTCAACGCATTTCCCGACACCGAGACGACCGCCGATGGCTTCATCCAGAGCGCCTTCGTCCAGGATGGCCTGCTGGTCGTCATGCTCGATACGCTGGAGCCGGGGCGGCACGGCGGCGCCTTCTGCGAGGCGCGGGCGACCTGGCTGGCGGATACGCTGGCTGCCAATCCGGACCTGCCGACGGTGATCTTCATGCACCACCCGCCGGTTATTTCCGGCATCGAGTGGATGGACCCGGACCCGGCGGACAAGTGGCTGAAGCGCCTGTGCGAGGCAGTGTCGGGTCACGAGGCTCGGATCATGGCGATCCATTGCGGGCACCTGCACCGCCAGCTGAGTGCGCGCTTCTGCGGCATACCCGTCAGCGTCACGCCGTCGGTCGCGCCGCTCGTATCCATGGACATGCGCCCGATCAGCAGCACCAAGCCCGATGCCCGCGCGCTGATCACCACCGAACCGCCCACCTATGCGCTGCACCGCTGGGAAGACGGCCAGTTCGCCAGCCATTACGAGCGCGTGTGCGACTGGGAGGTGATCGCCTATTACGGCCCGCACCTTCAGCCGATGATCAAGCACATGGAAGACGAGAAGGGGCAGGGTTAGGGCGCTCGCGCGCAGCCGAGCTCCGGTCGCGTCAGAAACTCTCCCTTGGTTCCGACTGGCACGATGACCAAACACGGATGATTGACCTGCGGCATCTCGGTCCAATCAGAATAGACATGCCGGGAAGGTTCATCACCGTATAGGTACAGCCCGATCACAACTCGGTCGTCTGATGGGATGAGGTCACCGAGGCCGAGGTAGGCATTGGCATCGTCGCCCTCGAGCAGCGCATAGTGCCGCCCGAAGTCCGCCAGCACGTAGCCATCCGGCATGGTCAGTTCGGCTTCAAGACGCAGCGCGGTAGAATCAAGGTCCGGGCTGTCGTTGCATGCCGCCAGGGCGGCGAGCAGCAGAGTGGCCGACAAGCGTTTCACTACTGCCCCGGTCGCCGCCGCGCTACCGGGCCTGCACCCGGCACCCAGTCGGCCATGTCCACTTCGTCAGACACGCGCCACGGGATGCCGGCATCGTTCAGGAACAGCCGTTCCATCTCCTCGCGGTTGAACGGGCGTGAGCCGAGGCGGCCGAACACCGCCATCTGGCCGCCGGTCTCGTCCACCGCGCGGTCGCGGTCGAGGCCCTTGGACATGGAGATCGCCGCCGACTGCGTGCGCGCCCAGGCGATCAGTTCGGGCACGGGGGCCGGGCTGAAGCCGTAGTAGTTGGGCTGGCTGTCGGGGCTGGTCAGCTGCAGCACCTTCATCCCGTTCACCCCGTCCGCGACATAGGCGAACAGGCTGGCATTGGTGCTGGCGACCACCACGTCCTCGACATCGTTCATCTGCCCGTCGAAAGTCTCGCGCAGGTGAATGCGCGGAGCCAGCGGGCGGGTGACGTCGGCGATGACGAGGCCGTCCTGCTTGCCGGCGATATAGAGATAGGTACGCGCGATATACATGCGCTGGGCATTGGCGAGGCGGATCGTGCCTTCGGGCCGGGCAACCGGGTGGCGCAGGTCCGTCACGTCGAACAGCTTCACCCCATCGGTATCCGAAACCCACAGGTAGCGGAACTGGATGGCAGAGGCGCGCGCATCGGTGAGCGGCATGACGGCGGTAAGCTGCGGACTGGCCGGGTCGCCAAGGTCCACCACCACCAGGCCGGCATCGGCGGTGATATAGGCGATCTCGCCAGCCAGCTGGATATGCCGCGCGCCGTCGAGCACGCCGTCCGGGTTCCAGGCGTCGCTACCATCGGCATAGATCGCGCGCTGCAGGTGGTTGTTGCGCAGCTCGCCATCGGCCAGCGTGTTGACGTTGACGAGGATCAGGCCCTCCTCGGCATCGGAAATGGCGGCGTAGGAGTAGATCGGCAGGAACGACTGCTCCTGGTTCATCTGCCGGATTTCCTCGGTGTTGCGCGTGGGTGCAATCGCCTGGTTCGTGGGCAGCGCCATGCAGGTGGCGTTCTCGGTATCCACGTGCGTATCGTGCCCCAGCGGGCTGAACGGGGCGGTGATGATGCGTTCGGAGAAGCCCTTGTTGGCGATGCTGGCGATATCGTAGACGCGGAAACCCCCGCGCCCTTCGGCCACGAACATGTATTCGCCGCGCATCTGCAGGCAGCCGACGCGGTCGGACGTTCCTTCGTGGACGTTGGCGAACTGTTCCACTGCGTGGGTCTCGCCCGACAGGTCTTCATCGAAGAACTGGCCGCGCGTCCAGTCGCGCAGCTCGTGGTTGCCGTCTTCCACGAACTGGCGGTAGTAATCCGGGTAGGCATAGCGGTGCAGGTAGGATCCCAGCACGGCCTGCGGTTCTTCCCATTCGGTCACGCGCACGGCCTCGAACCCGCCTTCAAGGCCGGTCCAGGCATTCATGCCGACGAAGTTTACGTAGTTGGTGCCCAGCAGCAGCAGCTGCGCCATGATCGCGTTGTTGTCCTCGTCCTCCGACAGGTGGCAGTCGGTGCACTGCTTGGTTTCCTCGCGCCGCACGGTGTGCGGGAAGTGCGGGGCGAAGGCCTGGCTGGAAAAGCCTGCCGCAGAGATCGGCGGCTGCTGGATGTAGATGCGTTCGCGGTTGATGTTGGTGGAACTGAGGACCAGCGCACTGGTGGAACGCACGGGCGCGATCTGGTTGCCCTTGGTGGTCTGGTGGATGCCCAGCTGGAACATCTCGTCGCGCGCCACCTGCGGGTTGTAGGTGGCAAAGTTGCGGGTGACGCCGCCGTCATAGCGGTGGATCTCGCTCTGCCAGTTGGCCTCGATCGGCAGGTGGCACCCGCCGCAGCTGGTGGTCCACGACAGGTGGCAGGTGAAGCAGGCCATTTCCTCGGTGCCGTGGGCGCGGTCTTCGGGCGCGATGCCGGGGCCGAAGGCGAAGACGCCGGTTTCCGAAGCGTCGGCGGTAACCAGCTTGGAGCGGGCAGAGAGCGCGTTGAAATCGGGCGAGGCAGGATCGACGCTGTCGCGCACCAGGCTGACTTCCCAGGATAGTTCCGGATCGACGATGGAGCGCTGGATCAGCGTGCGGCGGCCGGTGTCCGGGTCTTCCTGCCATTCGAAGCGGCGACGGCCATCCGGGTTGCGCAGCAAGGTCAGGTCATGCCCGCCCGGAGGGGCTGCCGGGCCGGACGTGCGCAGCGTGGGATAGTCGTCTGCCGTGCCGTGGCAATCGACGCAGCCGATCTCGATTGCATTGGCCACTTCGCCGTAGATCAGGCCGTTGCCGTGGCTGTCCTGCGCATAGTGGCAATCGGCGCATTGCATGCCGTTCTCGGCATGGATGCTCATCATGTGCACCGCCATGCCGGGGTTGTTGCTGCCGTTCTCCGCCGGGTCGTTCTCGACCTCGACGAACTGTCCTTCGCCATCGCGGCGGAAGCGCTGGCGCCAGCGTTCGTTGTGGTAGGCCAGCTCTTCAGGCGTGTCGGTTTCCGGGTTGCCGGGGCGCAGGATCTCGCCTTCTGCATCCAGCAGGTTGCCTTCGCGGTCGCGCCGGAAGATGGCGCGGAAGTTCCAGCCATGGCCGTGATAGTCGGCGAACTGGGTGTGCTCCAGGTCGTCGTTCAGGTCATAGACGTTGCGCAGGAAATCGATATCCGCCCACAGGCCGCGCGGGCTTGCGCCCTCGGGGTTGCGGTCCAGCACGGCACGCACTTCTTCGGCGGTGGGATAGCGCTGGGTAAGGTAGAATTCCTCGTATTCCTCGTCGCTCATCCCTTCGGGGCGCGGGGTGCGGTTTTCCGGTCCGGGCCACATGAACGGGGCATCGGTCTCGTAATCCCACATGGTGTAGCCGAGGTAGGAATTCAGGAAGATGTTGGGCTGGTGCATGTGGCAGTTCATGCACTGTGCGGTGGGAATGGCGCGCGTGAACACGTGCTGCAGCGGGTGGCCGCGCTCGCGCTCGTCCAGCGGGACTTCGCTGCCGTGGCTCTCGCCGTGGCTCTCGCCGTGGCCGTCACCATGGCCCTCGTCGCGCTGGCTGTTGATCGTCGGGTCTGCGGTGATCGTCTGCCCGTCGCGGCCATACTGCGCATAGGTCAGCGAGTGGCGATACTCGCGGTCATTGGCATAGACGACGTGGCAGCTGGAGCAGCCCGAGTGGCGATAGTCGCCCGGCTGGTCGTTGGTGCCCATGAACCAGGTGAAGGGATCGTTGAGGCGCGTCTTGTGGATGTTGAGCACCGGGATCGCGGCGCGAAGGCCCGTGCCGGGGCCGCGGTTGGACTGCCGCAGGTCGGGCCGGCCCGGTTCCTCCAGCCGCTGGATCTGGCCGGTGGGGTTGGGAATGCCGATTTCCGGGAACTGCGAGTTGATCGTGCGGCCGCCGCGCTCGAACACGCGGAACACGTCTGCGGGCGGCACCACCTGCCAGGTGGGCAGCGGATAGAGCGCCGCCAGCGCGCCGCGCTCTGCCTGTTCGGTGGTGACCGTGCCGAAGGGCTCGCCCGGGCTCTGGATCAGCGCGCCCTCGCCTTCGCGGGTATAGGCCTCGCCGATGACGTAGTTCTTGAAGGGCAGGATGCCGTTGTTGTACGCGGCGCCGCCCCACAGCATGGCGCCCGTCGCCATCAGCGAGCGCTCGGCCGCCTCGATCACCTGCACGTGGCAGGCTCCGCAAGCCTCGCGCGCGATGCGATAGTCGCTGGGGTTCACGAAGCGCACGAATTCGGGCGTCTCGCGGTTGAGCAGCGAATAGGAGCGTTCGGGATTGGCCGAGCTGGGATAGTGCCAGCTGTCGGGATAGCTGGGCAGCACGTGCGCGGCATCGCGCGCGGCGACATAGTCCGGGTGGTCGAAGCCCAGGTCCGGGTTGCCCATCACTGTCTCGTTGCCGCCGTGGCAATCGGTGCAGCCCAGCACCACGGCATCCGACACGTGCATCGTGGAAAGCTGCGGCACGTCCTCCAGACCCGTCATCACCGGGGCATCGGAGGTGGAGTGGCAGGTGAGGCAGCCTTCCGACTTGTCGACCGCTTCGCGCCAGGTCTGGTTCTGCGGCGCGGGATCGGCCAGCACGCCTGCCGCCTCGTAATCGCGGTAGACCGCGGTTTCGTATCCGCCCGCAGCCAGCAGCGAACCGGCGCCCAGCAGCGCGGCCCCCGCGGCGAACACGGCGGGGACGATGTGTCGAGGTGTCCGGACGATTTTGGCCAGCTTCAGCATCAGTAGGTCAGCACCGCATTGGCCAGCACCGAGTAATAGACCCGGTCCTGCCCCAGATTATCGAACAGGTCGCGAAAGCCGTCCCCGGCCACCAGCGCGGCGGCGGAAAGGCGGAAGACCAGGTTCTGGTTGGCATTGGGCCGCCAGATGGCAGCGGCGGAAACATCGAAACCGATATCGTCGGGGATCGAGCCTTCGACGCGCAGCGCCTCCAGCACCGAAGTATCCTCGAACCACAGGTGGTTGGCATTGGTCGACAGGCGAAACTCAGGCGTGATGTCGAAATCGGCGCCCACGCCGGCCAGGATCAGGCCGGGATTGTTGAAGTTCGACTGCCCCTGTTCCTTCGACGGGCGAAGGTTGTTGAGGATGCCGTTGCGCCCGTTCACCGCGATCGCGCGGCCGCCGCCGGCAAAGGGAATGGTCTGGCGAATCCAGTAACTTGTATCGGCACCTGCAAAGATCGGGTTCTCGAAAATCGCATCGTAGCCGCCTTCGACATTGTCGAACGGATCGGAATCGCCGCTGGCATAAAGGCCCGACAGGCGGAAGCGCATCCAGTCGCGGTCGTAGCTCAGCTCGGTCGCGCCGAAGAAGGCGCGGATATCGGCGGGCTGGTCGGTGAAGAAGTTGTTCCGGTCCTCGCCAAAGGCGCCGTAGAGGCTGGCCGTCAGGTTGATGCGGCCGATGCGCCCGTCGGCGTTGTAGCCGACGTAAAGCACGTCGTACTCGCGCCCGCGCAGCGTGCCCAGCAGCGCCGGGCGCACCGGGAAGCCGTTGCGATCGATCTCTACGTCGTTGGCCTCGCGGTTCATGTTGTAGGCCAGCGTGATCTGGCTGGTGAGCGCGGGGATCAGGAAATCCTGGCGATAGGCATTGGCGACGAACACCCAGTCGCGCCGCGGCGTCTGGGTGACGGCATTGAGCCCTGAATTGGTATCCTTCTCCAGCCGCCAAAACGCGCCGAGGTTGTACTGGAAGCGGTTGTTGTCGCGCGTGCCGAAGAAACGGATGCCCAGCTGGCTGTCGTTGAACAGGAAACCGCGGAAATCGGCCTGGAACGGCTGGATACCGATGCGGAAGCTGTCGAAGTCATACCGCTGGCTGGTGTTGCGGATGTGATAGTCGAAGAAGGCTTCCTGTACGCCCAGGAAGTGGTCGAGCCGGTGCGACGGGCGGCTGGGTTCCACCAGCAGCACGCGGCGTTCGGGCACGTCGACATAGTTGATGTTGTAGGCCAGCGTGACGCGGTATTCGACATCGGGCGGCTTGTAGGCGGTGGAGCCCTTGATCAGCGCCGCACCAAAGATAAAGGTCTGCGAGAAGACCGGCGAGAAATCGCTGCCGAACACGTCCAGCCGGTTTGGGTCTTCGGTGGTCTGCACGCCCACGGGAATGGGGAAGGTGCGCGGTTCGATCACCGTGTCGGAAATCGCGTTGACGACGAAGAACCAGTCGTTGCCTTCCAGCCCCAGGAAACGCGGCGTCCAGCATTCCGCGCTGCCGACCGGGTAATTCACCATCTCCGGATCGTAGGTGCGGCCTTCGGCAGCCGCGGTAGCGCGTTCCGCTTCCTCGGCGGCGGCGCGCATCCCGGCGCGGCGCACGCGCTCCTCCTCGCTGCCAACGCAGATCGGCCGATCGCCCTTGTAGGTGTTCTGGTGATAGGGATCGAGGACGCTGGAATTGATAACGCTGTCCACGCCCGGCCCCAGCACCGGGGCCAGCGTCTGCATCAGCCGCCAGCGATCGGGGATCGGCACCTGGTCGGTGGGGAAGGCCTGCGGCGGCGGTGCGCGCACGGCGCCTTCGTTGAACTGGGTGATCGGATCGGGCAGTTCGCCGGTGTAACCGGGACGGCGGCGGCCATCGATGATCTCCGGGTCGACGGGCTCTGCCGGATCGACCTGTGTGCCAAGGCCCCCGTCGGGACGGTCGCCTGTCGGCTCGGTGCTTTCGGGCTCCTGCGACTCTTCCGGTTGCTGCTGTGCCGGGGCAGCCTGCGGGATTGCAGGCATCGGGTTCATCGGCTGGCTGGCATTCAGCAGCAGCAGGAGGGGGAGCGTCGCCGACATCTACAGCCCCTCGCAAACGTTCTGCGCCGGATCGTCGAGGAACGGCGCGAAGGGGCAGTTGACATAGCGCAGGCGCGTGGTGGTGCCGCCGGTCTGCACTTCGATGGTGTCGGCGCGAATGGCCTTGGGCGCATTGGCGACGCCGGTGTTCAGCCGCACGCCTGCATTGTGCAGGCCAAGGAAGCTGACCATGTCGTCCTGGTCGATCCCGTCACCCGAGACGCCGATGCCGCCCACCAGTTCGTTGCCGCGATAGATCGGTACGGAGCCGGGGAAGATCTGGATGCCGTTGGCAATGCGCGGGCTGCCCGAAGGCGAATCCGGCACCATGGTGCAGCCGCGCCGGGTATCCGGATTGGCGTTGGGGTCTGCCGTGAAGAACACATGTTCGAAAATGTTGGCCACCACCAGCTGCGTTTGCAGGCCCACCATGAAGGGGCTGAAGGTAGCGCTCTCCTCTACCGATAGCGGGCCGGGTGGCATGTTCACCTGGCCATCGGGGAAGTAGGGGCGAGACAGGTTGCCGCCCGAACGGTCGGCAAAGGCATGGGTGCCGGTCAGCGCATTCGGATCGTTCAGGAAATCGCGCACGCGCTGCACGTGCGCGGCAACATCGCCGCCTGCGGCCAGCAATTGCTGCGCGGCCACCGCGTTGGAGAAGAAGGTGGCGGTGCGCGCCTTCTGCAGGCTCACGTCGATGCCGAACAGCGGGCCATCGGAGGAGCGGACGATGCCCAGCACTTCGCCATGCGTATCGACCACGCTGATGCTGGCCTGCATGGTGGAATCGAGCGGGCGGCGGATCTGTGCGCGGGCGCGGGAAAGGACGGTGAAGGCCTCTTCCATGATTGCGCGCACTTCGGCCTGGGTCAGTGGCTGGGCGACGCTGGCGGCATCGGTGCCGCCGCGAATGGGATAGCGCGGGTTGCCGTTGCCATCGTCGAGGATGAAGGCGCCGGGCAAGGCGAATTCCGCCGTCGTCGCCGCGCGCAGGCCCGATGCATTGGTGCCGTAAGCGGTGCCTGCCAGCACGGCGGTGCCATCGTAATAGCCGGGCACGGCGAACAGGTCGCCCGCCGTGCCGTTGATCGTGGCAAAGTTGCCGTCGGCAGAGCCCGGATCGGCAGGCACGTCGGTAAAGCGCAGGGAAGTGCCGTCCACGAAGATGCGATTGGCGCGAATGTCGGTCGGCGCCATGAAGCCCTGGGCCCCGGCGATGGCGATGGCTTCCTCGGCATCGTTTTCGACATCGAGGATATTGGCATCGAAGCCATAGTCCCCATCGCCCATCACGCCGATGCCGCCCACGACCACGCCGTTCTTGTACAGTGGGATGCCGCCCGGATCGGCGGCCAGGCCCAGCGGGCTGCGCTTGGGGCCGATCATGCCGTCGCCAAAGCGCGCCGAGAGGTCGGAACAGGGCAGCTGGCTGAACTGCACGCCGAACAGCGGCCCGCTTTCCAGGCCCACGGTGGTGGGCGAGGGCGGGAAGTGTTCCTGCACGATCTGGCTGGCGGTGCGGCTGGTGAAGGCATTGCCGCCGCTGGAGAGATAGGCGCCGGTCAGCGCCTTGGCTATGGCGGGCAGCTGGGCAGGAACCTCTGCGCCTTGCAGGCCGAAGATTTGTCCGGCGGGCAGGGCCGCGCCTATGCGTTCGCGGCTGACCACCGCAGTGGGGTTCGCCCCGTTCATGCGGAACACGGCGAGCACGTTGCCCACCCGGTCGGTCACGGCGATGAAGGATGGGAGGTTGCGTGCCTGCGCTTCGGCCACAGCCTGGGCGATGATCTGGCCGACCTCGGCAGCACTCAGCGATTCCTGCGCCGGCGGCACGAAGGGCGATCCGCTGGTGGGCGCAGGTGTCGGCGTTGCCGTCGCGACGGGTGTCGGCGTCGGCGTATTGTTGCCCGATCCGCCGCCTCCGCACGAGGCGAGCACCAACGCGCTGGCTGCCAGCAGTGATGTTGCCCCCCGCACGCGCATCAGCCCCGAGCCCCCATCAGCGCAGCCGCCCGATTGCGCCGACAGCCTCGCCCAGCGCCGCGCGGAAGGCAGCGGGGCGATAGCGTTCGGGCGTGGTCACGGCGTCATAGGCACGGTTGATATCGGCGCGGATTCCGGCAGCGGCGCCCACGGTCACCCGGCCATCGTTGACCATGGCGTTAAGCAGGGTGTCGATCGCCATCACTGCCTGCACGCTGCCGGCATAGTCGGTGAAGCGCGGCGCAGTGGCCTGGCTGCCGATACGCTCCACCACGGTGAAGGCGTCATTGTTGCCGAAGCCGCGCGAGGATAGCGCGCCGGAAAGGCCCAGCGCCTGTTCGCGCAGGGCGATGGCGGCCTGCTGCGCCTCGGCCCGGCCCTGGTTCATCGAGGCATGGAAGGCGCGCGAGGCATTGCGGAAGGCCTCTGCCCGGCCCGGCGCCAGCGTATCGGCCACGGCAGAGAGCATGATGATGTTCTCGTCGTTGAAAGGCGGCTGGCCAAAGGTGATCGGGCGACCGGGATTGGTCTCGAAGGTCAGGCGGCGTTCCTCGCCATCGGTGATCGGGCGGTGGCAGCTATGGCAATCGTAGAAATACAGCTGCGGGAACACCCCTTCGGTGCCGTAGCCGGGGCGGGCGAACAGGTCGGTCGCGCGGGCAACGGCTTCGGCCTGGCCCACGGCCCACAGCTGCACGCTGTCGGGGCGACCCTTGCGCTGGATATAGTCGTCGTCGACATCGTGGTGCTGCTGGAAGGCACTGAACAGGTCGAGCTCGAAGGTGATGCGCGGGTGGCCGGCGGCCATCATCGAATGGGTGACGAACTGGCCGCGATCGGTGCTGCCGTAGTGGCAATCGAGGCAGACGCGGGCGCGGGTGGAGGGATCCTCCAGTGCGGTCATGCCGTTGGCCACGTTGTTGCGGTGGTTGCCTTGCACTTCGTAGTGCGATTCCAGCCAGCCGATCGCCGCGCCATGGCAGCTTTCGCAGCCCACGCCATCATCCAGCTGGAACTTGGGTCCGCGCTGGCTGACAGGGGCGAAGGTTGCGTGGCAGCCGTAGCAATTCTCTGCCTCCTGCTGCGCGTTGTAGCCCAGCGAGGCGACGATCTGGCGGCCCCGGCGACCGTGCAGCACGTTGTAGGCGCGGCTGTGCGCGCCGCTGACGGCGCTAGGCGACTGCCAAGTGGCGATTTCGTCTTGCCGCACGATCGCGCCGTTGCCTTCGCTGCGACCGTGGCAGGTGGAGCCCGCGCAAGAGGCGACGCCGGTGAAGCTGTAGCTGGACTGGGCCTGCAATGGCTCCGATGCCGTGAGGCCCAGCGAAATCGCGGCAACTGTGCCGGTCGCGATGCCAAGTGCGGGCAACACGCGGCCAGCGTGACGCGAGGCGGCACGAATCATGCCGCCGAATGCGCTTCTCACGCGTGAAACCATAGCGTGTCCCCCCTATGCTACGTCTCCGGCAGCCCCCCGGCTGCCGTATCCCTCACCGCGCGGGACCCTAACCCATTGCGCGGCGCTGGTCGATATTCAGCTTTCTTCTTCTGCTGCCGAAACAATCTGTCCCAGCTGCAAGGTGCAGCCGTTGGAAATCAGCGCCTGGGCGATCGCTTCGGGATCATCCTCGGGCACGTCTGTCAGGATTTTGATGGTAACCCGGGCAGGCTCTTCATCGCCTTCCTGGCCGATCGTGTAGGTGGCGCCGTCGCGCAGCTGTAGCGCCGAATCCCAGCGCGCAAGCATCTCGTTGGAAGCGAAGGTGGCGGAAACGCCGCCGTCCGGATCGTCAGCCGGGGCGATCATGTAGACCGCCTCCTGGTCCGAAGGGGCGCGCCACAGGTTCACCCGGTCGACATTCGACAGGCACACGGTGCCCGATGCTTCCACGTCGACATACCACAGGTTGGGATTGGTGGCGGGCGTTGCCCCTTCCACACCGCGCACGGCACCCGTTCGCGCCCGGCTGCCGCCGCGCCGTGCCGTAAGTGCGGCCACGGCCGTGTTGCCCGCACTGGCGCCGCGGGTGGCGAGGATGAAGGTGCCGGGGCCGCGCAGCACACGGGTGCTGCCGCCGTCGAGCACGGTAAGCGAGTCCCCCTGCTGCAGGGTAATGCGCTGGGTGTCGCCGATCTGCGAGCCGACCGGATAGGTCCCCGCCGAGGGGCCGCTGGAGGCGACGACGGTTCCCGCTTCGGCGGCCTGCGGGCTCATGGCCAGCGCGGCGGCTCCGGCAACAAGGGCAAGGGCCAGCTTGTTTCCCAGGGACATCGTCTCACTCCTCCATCACATCTGCGCAAGGTTGTAACAAAAAGCCGATCGAATTGTCAGCCTTCTTGAAAATCTTTTCTTTCGGTTAGTCGCTGTCGCCTGAATTCGCGATTTCATCGTTGTTCAGCCGACCTCTATTTCGATCCCATGACGTATGCCCCGTCTTCGTTCAGTTCGCGGCTGCGCGCCAGCAGCGCCTGCAAGGCGGCATCGTCGGGATAGCGAGCAGCGATCTTTTCCAGCGATTCGATCCCCTTTGCGCGGTCGGTCTGCAGCAGCGCCACCGCTTCGGCCAGCGCCCGACGGTCGTCTGCCGGGAAATCGGGGGCGGGCTCGGCCAGCTCCAGCGCGCTGGCCCGGCCCGACAGCACCACGCTGCCCATGGGCCGCCACCAGTCGAGGCCCGAACGGCGCGCGAATTCGGCGCTGGCCATGATCGTGCTGGCGAACGCCTTGTTGCCCGATTCCAGCCGCGCGGCGGTGTTCATGGAATCGCCAAGGGCGGTGTACTGGATGCGGTTCTCGCCGCCGAAGTTGCCGACCACGGCTTCGCCCACGTGCAGGCCGACGCGGGTCTTGCCGATCTTCGGCAGGCTGGGGTCCATCTCCGCCACTTCCTTGCGGAATTGCTCGCCCGCCAGATAGATTGCGTAGCCAGCCCTGGCCGCGCGCTCGCCATCGTCGGGGCGACTGATCGGCGCGCCCCAGAAAGCAACCACCGCATCGCCGATGAACTTGTCGAGGATGCCGCCGTGCTCGAGGATCACCTCCGACAGCATCTCCAGGTAGCGGTTGAGCAGTTTGGCGACCATTTCCGGCGGGATCGCGTGGCTCATCTTGGTGAAGCCCTCGAGGTCGGAGAACAGCACGAAGATCTCGCGCTTCTCGCCGCCCAGGCTCAGCAGTTCGGGGTGCTCGATGATCTCGTCGGCAATGCTTTGCGGCAGGTATTTGCCCAGCGCGCCTTGCGCGAACTGGCGCTGCACGGCGGTGGATGCGCGCGCGGCGCTGGTAACGGCGGTGAAGGCCACCACCCAGCCCAGCGCCGGGCCGAAGGCGGGGAAGCCATAGGTATCGACCCCGCGCTCGTGAACGAAAAAGGGCAGGCCGATGAACAGCGCCACCTGCACCACCAGCAGCGGGACCAGCTTCCAGTTCTTCAGTTCCAGCAGCGCCGTCAGCGTGGCGGCGATCACGGTGAGGAAAGCCAGCGCCCACAGGAACCACGCAGTTGGCTGCACCAGCCGCGCGCCATCCAGCATCTGCGCGATGGTGGCAGCGTGGATCTGGATCCCCGGCGGGCGCACCTCGCGCGCGCCGGATTCCACGGCGGGATCGACATAACCCGAGAGCGGGGTGAGGGCGCGGTCGTAATCGATGATGTCGCCGCCGATCAGTACATAGGAATCGCGGATCGCTTCCTCGAAATCGGCGCGGGCTTCGGGCACTTCGAAGATCGCATCGATGCTGAAGGGGATGATCTGCAGCGTGCTGAACACCGGCTCTTCGATATAGAGCGGGCGGCGATAGCGGATCGCGCCTTCGTAGCCGTCGAAACGCTCCACCAGCGGCTCGCCCGCGTCGCGCAGCATGACCCGGCCCATCAGCTCGGGCGTGCCGTCGATGATTTCGGGCCACACGCGGGTGACGCCGTCGTTTTCCGCCAGGCGGATGCTGGCCGGGTGCGCGTTGGACCCTTCAAGCTGGGCAATGAAATCGTCGAGGAAGGCCTGCTGTTCGTATTCGATATCCAGCTGGTTGGTGACAAGGTCGGCATAGCCCACCGCCACCGGCGTCTGCATGGTCCGCAGCGTCTCGATCAGTTCGGCATCTTCGGCCTGTGGCTGGTCGAACAGGATATCGATGCCGATGGCCTTCGCGCCCAGGCCGTCGATATTGCGCAGGGCTGCGGCCAGCGTGTCGCGCGGAAGGGGAGAGCGCTTCTGCAACTGGATAAGCGACTGGTCGTCGAAGGCGATAATGACGATCCGTTGGTCGGGCTCCACCAGCGGCGAGAGGTAGTATTCGCGCGCGTCGTAAAGCGCGCGCTCGGCATCGTCGGTAACCGGCAGGTCCCAGCTGAAGCGCGACAGCAGCAGCGCGACCAGCAGGAACAGCCCGGTCATTACCAGTCGCCGCGGGCCGGCCTCGCGCACGCTGCGCCAGCCGGCGGTAAAAAGCTGCATCGAAGCGCGCTCTGCCAAGTCGAATGTCCCCCCTGAAGTGCTCTTGTCAAACAGGCGGGTGACAAATTCAAGTCGTCAGTCGGTTTGCGGATTCGCTAATGCTTCGCAAAACAGCCATAAGAGCATTACAGAGTCGCGCATTATTCAATCAGGGGGATGAGAGTTATGGCATCTGTTTACGATCGGCACGTTGACCTTAACGGGTTCATGGAAGGGGTGAAAAAGCGCAATCCGGGCCAGCCCGAATTCGTCCAGGCGGTGCAGGAAGTGGCGCAGGACATCTACGAATTCATCGAGGACAAGGAAGAATACCACCAGGCGCAGATCCTGCGCCGCATTGCCGAACCCGACCGGATCGTGTCGTTCCGCGTGTGCTGGGAAGACGACAACCACAACATCCGCGTGCAGCGCGGCTGGCGCGTGCAGTGCAACAACGCCATCGGTCCCTACAAGGGCGGCATCCGCTTCCACCCCAGCGTGACCGAAAGCGTGCTGAAGTTCCTGGCCTTCGAGCAGACCTTCAAGAACTCGCTGACCGGCCTGCCGATGGGCGGGGGCAAGGGCGGCGCCAACTTCAACCCCAAGGGCAAGAGCGATGCCGAGGTGATGCGCTTCTGCCAGGCCTTCATGACCGAGCTCTATCGGCATATCGGCCCCGATACAGACGTGCCCGCGGGCGACATCGGCGTGGGCGGGCGCGAGATCGGCTACATGTTCGGCCAGTACAAGCGCATCGTGAACCGCTGGGAAGGCGTGCTGACGGGCAAGGGGCAGGAATATGGCGGCAGCCAGATGCGGCCCGAAGCGACCGGCTATGGCGCGGTCTACTTCATGCAGAACATGCTGAAGCACAAGGGCATGGATATCGAAGGGCACACCGCCGTCATCTCCGGCTCCGGCAATGTCGCTACCCACGCGGCGGAAAAGATCGTGCAGCTGGGCGGCAAGGTGCTGACGCTGTCCGACAGCGGCGGCTTCATCTACGATCCCGACGGTATCGACCAGGAAAAGATCGACTGGGTCAAACACCACAAGACGCACACGCGCGGGCGCATCTCCGACTATGTCGACCACTTTACCAATGCCACCTACCACGGTGATGGTGCACGTCCGTGGGGCGTAAAGGCCGACCTGGCATTGCCGTGTGCCACGCAGAACGAGCTGAACGAGGAAGAGGCGAAGGAACTGGTGCAGAACGGCGTGAAAGCCGTGTCCGAAGGCGCCAACATGCCGACCACGCTGGAAGGCGTGCACGTGTTCCACGATGCCAAGATCATGTACGGCCCCGGCAAGGCTGCCAATGCCGGCGGCGTGGCGGTTTCGGGCCTGGAGATGAGCCAGAACTCCGAACGCATCAGCTGGAACCACGGCCGCCTGGGCGAAATGCTGACCGAGCTGATGCACGGCATCCACGACAAGTGCGTGGAATACGGCGACCAGGGCGATGGCTATGTCGACTACGTGAAGGGCGCGAATATTGCGGGCTTCAAGAAGGTAGCCGACGCCATGCTGGCCTTCGGGGTGGTGTAGTCGCTCCAGACGGAAACGGGAAATGCCGCGTTAGTTCGTACTGGCGCGGCATTTTTCTCGCTAGCTTCCGCTCGGCGCCGTCACCAGCGCCTTGCCTTCGGGTGCGAAGGTGACGCTGGCAAGGTCCGGCGCCAGTGCGCATTCGCCCGGCGCGACCACTTCGCCGGCCACCAGCACCTCGCCCTGCAAGGGCAGCACCAGCAGCGGCGCGGCGTAGCTGTAGAGCAGTCCCTCCTCGGGCACGCCGTCGACCCAGTCGAGCCGGAAATACGGGCCGTCGACCAGCGAGGCACTGCCGCTGCCGGGCAGGCGCTGCATCAGCGCGGCATCGTAGGGCGAGCCATCGGCAATGGCCATGCCTGCCTCCAGGTGCAGCTCCCGGTCGCGGCCATAATCGTACAGGCGATAGGTTATGTCGCTGTTCTGCTGCACTTCCACGATCGAGCAGCCCGGCCCGATCGCGTGGACCGTATTGGCGGGGATGTAGAAGAAGTCGCCCGCCTGCACTTCGTGCCAGCTGAGCAGGTCCTCGATCGATCCGTCCAGCGCGGCTGCGCGCATTTCGTCGGGTGCCAGCGCACGCTCGAAACCGATGCCCAGCTTCGCACCGGGTTCGGCAGCGATCACCAGCCAGCATTCTTCCTTGCCCTGGCGACCCAGTCCGGCAGCTTCGGCCTGGTCGCTGTTCGGGTGGCACTGTACCGACAGCTTGTCGCTGGTGAACAGGTATTTCACCAGCAATTCAGGCAGTTGTGCGGGCGGTTCGAACCAGATTTCGCCAATTCGCCGACCTTGCGGCACCGCGAAAGGCGCGGGCAGCACGTCGCGGCCCCAGACTTTTTCTATCGTGCGGATCGGCAGCAGCATCCTGTCTCGTCTAGGCGGCAAATATTGCAAAAACCAGTACCGACCAAAATTCCTCTCGCCCAATGCTGCGCTGCAACGTAGGTTGCCGATCCGTGACACTCGACGCATCTCTGCTGTGGCCCTTGCTCGCCCTGCTGGCGGCGGGTGCGGCTGCGGGTTTTGCCGGCGGGCTGTTCGGCATCGGTGGCGGCTTCGTGGTGGTGCCTGCCCTGGTGCTGATCCTGCCGTTGCTGGGCACGGCGCCCGACCAGCTGACGCACGTGGCCGTGGGCACCAGCCTTGCCACCATCATCTTCACCTCGCTGCGATCGGTGCGCAGCCATGCCCGGCGCGATGCGGTTGATACATCGGTGCTGAAAAGCTGGGCGCCGTGGGTGGTGGGCGGCACGCTGCTGGGCGCCTGGGTGGCGGACGTGGTCAGCTCGGCTACGCTGGCGCTGATCTTCGGCATAGGCGTGCTGGGCTTTGCCGTGCACTTCCTCAGCCCGCGCGTGCACGAACGACAACTGGCCAGCGCCATGCCGACCGGCGCGACGCGGGCAGGCCTGGCCGGCGGGCTTGGCCTGCTGTCCAGCCTGCTGGGTATCGGCGGCGGCACCATCACCACCATGACCATGACCATGTGCGGCACATCCATCCACCGCGCCATCGGCACCGCCAGCGGCATGGGCGCGATCATCGCCGTGCCTGCCAGCCTGGGCTTCATGGCGATCGGCATGGATGAGCCCGGCCTGCCGTGGGGCTCGCTGGGCTACGTCAACCTGCCAGCCGCGCTGGGCGTGGTGGTCACCAGCGTGCTGTTCGCGCCGCTGGGCGTGGCGCTGGCGCACCGGCTTTCACCCGCGCTGCTGCGCCGGGTTTTCGGGATTTACCTGCTGTTTGTCGGAGCAACGATGATCTTCAACTCGTGAGCGGAAAAAGGGGTTCGAACATGGATATTGCACGCAGGACGTTTCTGGGCGGCGGCGCTGCCGCAGCCGGTATGGCCGCAGCCTTTCCGGCGCTGGGGCAGGGCGGTCCAGTCCCTTCTGCCGCCAGCCATTTCGGCCCTGCCGATGGCGTCGCCATGCTTTCTCGCAACGAGAACCCCTATGGCCCGGCACCCAGCGCGCTGGCCGCTGCCGCCGATGCGGCGACGAAGGGCTGCTACTATGCCGACCGGGGCCTGCGACGCTTGCACGAGATGATTGCCGAGCGCCATTCGCTCAGCCCCTCGCAAGTCGTGATCGGTGCCGGCTCCACCGAAATCCTTTCCGCCATTGCCATCGCCTGGGGGCGCGACGGGGCGATCCTGTGTCCGGGCCTGTTCTGGGATACTACGGTGCAATACGGAGAGCGGCAGGGCGTGGCTGCGATCCGCGTGCCGCTGGCGGGCGACATGAATGTCGATCTGCCTGCGATGGAAGCCGCTTTCGGCGACCACGTGTCGCTGGTGCAGGTGTGCAATCCCAACAACCCCACCGGCATGATGGTGGATGCCGCCGGACTGCGGGCGCTGGCCGCACGTGTCACGCCCAGCGCCACGCTGCTGGTGGACGAGGCCTATAACGAGCTGGCCGACGATCCGGCAGGCAATTCGGTGGTGGACCTGGTGCGCGAAGGACGCGACGTGATCGTGTGCCGCACCTTCTCCAAGATCTATGGCATGGCCGGCATGCGCGTGGGCTATGCCCTGACCAGCGAGGAAAATGCCCAGCGTATCCGCAGCCACATGATGAGCTTTGGCGGCAACACCTGCGGGCTGGCCGCGGCCATCGCCAGCTACGACGATACCGGCTTCCTCGATGCCAGCCGCGCGGCGATCCTGGAAGGGCGCGAGATGATCCTCGATGCCGCCGCGCGCAGCGGCTGCAGTGCGCTGCCCAGCCAGACCAATTTCGTCTATATCGAAGTGCCCGATGCAGACGCCGTACAGGCGGCGATGGAACAGCGCGGCATCCTTATCCGCCCTGCCTATGGCCAGTGGACGCAATATTCGCGCGTGAGCACGGGAAAGATCGGGGACGTGGCGCGTTATGCCGCTGCCTTTCCCGAAGTGATCGAAGAGGTTGGATCCGCATGAGGGGGCACATGAGGGTTCGCATAAAGGTTAGACAGGGAGAATGACTGCATGCGTAGATTTGTAAGCTCGGCGGCCGTGGCGGCCACCCTTCTGGCAAGCGTACCCGCCATGGCGGACGCGCTGGTGGAGGTTGATGCCGAACACCTGAACGAAGACGTGCCCATGCCCATGTTCCAGGTGGATGCCAGCTGGCCACGCCTGCCCGACGACATGATCCTGGGCCAGGCCCCCGGCCTGGCGGTGGACAAGGACGACAACATCTGGGTGCTCAACCGCCCCAATTCGCTGGGCTTCACCGATATCGGCCTGGATAACGGGATGAGCCAGGCCTGCTGCGCCGCGCCGCCGCACGTGTTGCAGTTCGACCAGGACGGCAACCTGCTGCGCAGCTGGGGCGGGCCGGACCTTGCTCCGGGTGAAAGCACCTACGAAGGTGAGGGGCGCGATCGTACCGAGATCGGCGACGAGCAGTGGCCCGCCAATGTCCACGGCCTGTTCGTCGATGACGACATGAACGTGTGGATCGGCGGCAACGGCGGCGGCGACCACGTGGTGCTGAACTTCACCGCCGACGGTGAATTCATCCGCCAGATCGGCACCCGCCAGCAGACCGACGGCAACATGTCCGAGCAATTCCTCGGCAACCCGGCGGATATCCATTACGACGGTGAAAGCGTGCTGGTGGCCGATGGCTACATCAACAAGCGGATCATCGAATTCGGCGCCGAAGACCTGGGCTTCGAACACCTGTGGGGCGCCTATGGCGCGGAACCGGGCGGCGGCACGCGCGAAGGCGAGTTCGACCAGTCGCAGGCCTCGTCCACCGGCGATGGCGGACCCAATCCGGAAAGCACCAGTTTCGGCGATATCGTGCACTGCGTGACGCGCGGGCCGGACGACACGATCTATGTCTGCGACCGACGCAACAACCGCCTGCAGGTGTTCCGCGAAACCGATGACGGCGTGGAATTCGTACAGGACGTGGTGATCGCGCTGGAAACCGGCGGCACGCGCACCGCCAGCGACGTCGCCTTCAGCCCGGACGGCACCTATGTCTACGTGGCCGACATGATGAACGGGCGGGTGTGGATCCTGCTGCGCGAAACGCACGAGATCATCGGCTGGTTCGGCCGCAACGGGCGCTATCCGGGGCAGTTCATCTGGCTGCACAGCGTGGACGTGGACAGCGAGGGCAATGTCTACACCACCGAAGTCAGCACCGGGCGGCGCGTGCAGCGCTTCGTGATGACCGGCATGAGCGAATAAGGGTCAGGCGGCGAGCGCCGCCTGACCATTCCACAGTACATCCGACCTGACGATCGGCGTGCCGTAGAGCAGCCGCCGTTCGGCAGGATCGAACGCCTCGCGCCGGTGCGCGCAGGCGCGGTTGTCCCACACCAGGATATCGCCGGCCTGCCACTGGTGCAGGTAGGCGAATTCGGGCCGCGCAACGTGGTCGTAGATCGCATCGAGCAGGTCGGCGCTTTGCGCCTTGTCGAGCCCGGTGATGCGCGGGGCGGTGTCGATGTAGGACAGGATGCGCCGCGCGCCCAGGAACAGGAACTTTGCCCCCGTCACCGCGTGGCGCTGCACCAGCGGCACTGTGCGAAACAGGCTTTCGTCCTCCACGTCGGCCTCGTCAAGCGTGCCTTCGAAATCGTTCACCTGCAGCGGGAAGTGAATGTGCCGCCCCTCGATCCGTGCCAGCAGGTCGGGTGGCAGCGCATCGTAAGCGGCGGCGAGACTGGCAATGCCGGTGCGCCCGCCCGTGCGGGTTACCTCCACCCCGTGCAGCGCGGTGGCTGGCGGCGGGGCCGCGTCGGTCCACCGATCCTGGTGCCAGCCCATCTCGTCGGCGCCGAACTGGCCGATGGTCTTGCCGCCTTCCTCGATATTTGAGACCAGCCGCAGGCCCTTGAAGCCGTCGACATCGATCGGCTCGTGATAGCGCGAGGTGTCCGACGGGTCCGGCTCGCCCAGCTGGCGGATGAAGGCGACGTACTGGTGCGGGGTGAGCACGGGAGAACGGATCACCAGCGCGAGGTGGCGGTGGAACAGGTCTGCCAGCTCTGCCACCTCGCCTTGTGAAAGGGGCGAGGTGGTGTCCAGTCCGGTGACTTGCGCACCGACATGTTCGCTCAGCGGCTGTACCTGCATCGTTCTCTCCCTCTTGCCGGACAGGATGGCGCAGTCAGCCCTCGTCGCGCAAGAAGATCTCCTCGATCGTCAGGCCGAACACATCGGCGATCCTGAAAGCCAGCGGCAGGCTGGGGTCGTACTTGCCGGTCTCGATAGCGTTCACGCTCTGGCGACTCACCTCCAGCCGGTCGGCCAGGTCCTGCTGGCTCCATTTGCGTTCGGCGCGCAGCACGCGCAGGCGGTTGTTCATGCCCGCCACCTGACGATCGGGGCAGCAAGCCCGAAAAAGGCCAGCCAGATGGCGCCGACCCACATCGGCCCCTCCGTCACGACGTCGTAGACGGCGAGAAACTGCCAGAACGTCACCATCGTCAGGGTGGCTGCCGTGCCCAGCAGCACTTGCTTCACCAGCAGCAGGCGCTGGTATTCGTCATCGCATTCGGCCAGCAGCCGGAAAATCGTCCAGAACACGCCGCAGATCATGGCGGCCGTAAGCGCGGCCAGCGCCACGCGCATGCCCGTGGCAAGGCCGGATTTGGCAAGCAGCAGGCCGCCGACAAGCACTACCATGTATCCGGTCATGAAAGCGGTGAGGCGCGCGAAATAGCGTTTCATGTAGGCAGGGACGAGCATCGCTTCAGACTCCATCTTCTGCTGGCGCATTGTCGCCGCGCGCCAGCCACCAGCGGGTGAGACCCATGCCCAGCGCCCAGACCGGCACCGAGAACCATCCCGGCGCATGGGGCACCAGCGCGAATTCCTCGAAGAAGCCCCACAGCGAGGCAAGGCCCAGCACCAGTGCCAGCCCACCCATGTTCGACATGACGGCGAGGTGGCGCAGGTATTCGTCCTGCTCGTCCGCGATATAGCGCGCCATCACCCAGATCATGGCGAAGATCGGCAGGATCGGCAGGAAGGCGATCACCCACAGGACGGTGCCTTCCATGCCCAGGGCGTCGGTCAGCCAGACGGCAATGCCCATGCCCAGGATATAGGCGAGCGAGGCCGCCAGCATGCCGCGATTATAACGGCGCACGGCGGGGCTGGAGGTGCCGGAGCGCTCCTCGCAGCGTTCGCCCGAGCGCATCAGCGGGTACAGCAGGCCGCCGGTGCTGGCCATCAGGATGATGGCGGTGGGGCCGTTGATGGCGTCGCTGGCGGCCAGGCCGGCAATGGCGGCCATCAGGCCGATGATCGCGCCGATCCAGAAGCCGGGACCGCGGCGGGAAATCCAGGTGTCGCTCATGCCCGCTGCTCCGCCTTCGCGTTACAGCTGCGCGTGCTGCCCAGCGTGACGACGGCCAGCACGGGCAGCGCGAGGGTGAGCGTTTGCGCGGTGTCGCGATTGATCCATTCGAAATGGCCGGCCACGGCGACGGCAATGATGACAGCCGCCCAGAGCAGCGCCTTTGCGATGGTTCTCATGTCAAGCTCCTTTGAATTAATGTAAAGGAAGCTAGACATACTAGACAAAGGTGTCAAGCAACATTGACAAAAGGATTAGCTCGCTTGACTTGCTGTCGTCCAAACCTCTGAATTCTCCAATCAAAAAGCCCCGCCTGCACCATGCTGGCAGGCAGGGCTTTCCGGGGGGAGGCGGCGGCGCCCACTATGCGCCGGCCGCCCAAGGGAGCTGGTTGCGCGAATCAGAAGCGCTTGGTCACCCCCACGCGCAGCTGGCGCGGTTCGACAACGCGGCTGTTCACGCCTTCGAAGCCGCCCAGCGGCTCTCCGGGCAGGCGGGTGGCGTAGAAATAGTCGATATCGTCGTCCTGCGAATCGAGAATGTTGAGCAGTTCGGCATGGACTTCCCAGCCGCGCAGCAGGGCAATGTCCTGCGGCGTCCAGGCCACGCGCGCATTCACCAGCGTGGTGCTTGCGCCGCGTACCGAATTGTCTTCCACCAGCGCATGCGGACCGAGATAGCGCACGCGCATGGCGGCGTTCCAGTCGGGGAAGGCCGCGGAAATGCCCAGTTCGCCCGCACTGTCGAGCGCGCCGGGCACGTAGTTCTGGCCTTCCGGCAGGCCGGCAAAGCGCGAGGTCGTTCCCGTCCACACGGCATCGATGGCCAGCCAGTTGTTGGGATGCCAGAAGGCGGTGAGTTCGTATCCGTGGCGGCGGCCCGGATCGCTCGGCTCCACCGCGCCCGCGTCGCCGAGATAGATCAGCTCGCTGTCGATGCTGGACCACCAGTAGACGCCTGTCAGGATCAGCCCGCCGCGTTCGAACCGCACGCCCAGTTCCTCGAAGTCGCCTTCGACAAGGCCGGGCGCGGGGTCGGTGGGATTGGTCACGCCGCGCGCGTCGTTGGAATGGAAGCCTTCGCCGTAGTTTGCGTACAGCGCGATCCCGTCCGCCACTTCGTAGTTCACGCCGATCTTCGGCGCGAACGTGTTGTCGGATACCTCGCCCGACCAGCTGAGCGCGCCGCGAAGCGCGCGGGTTTCGAAGTCGTACCAGTCGCCGCGCAGGCCGCCGATCACCATCAGGCGATCGGTGGGCCGCCAGATCGCCTCTGCATAAAGCCCGAGCGAGGCCTGTTGCACGGCAAAGGCGCCCACGGTGAATTCGGTGACGCCGGCAATGGTCTCGTCCAGCCCGACTTCGCCGATATCGTCGTAGCGGCCTTCTGCGCCCATCCGCAGGCTGAAGGCATCGGAGAGGCGCGCGGTGTGTTCCACCCGTCCGCCGAAGGTCCACAGTTCGTCATACTGGCGCAGCTGGTCGCCGTTCACCGGGTCTTCCAGGAAGTAGGTGAAGTTGGACAGCAGGTCCCAATCGTAGCGTTGGGCATAGGCTGTCACGCGCCAGGAGTCGGAGAGGTAGTTGGCGGTAAAGATATGACGCTCGGTCTCGCCGCGCAGGGTGGGGTCGAGCGAGCAGAAGCGGTCGGCGCAAAGGGCAGTGCCCACGGCGCGTTCGGGGATCTGCTCGGTCGGTGCCCAGCTGGCATCGAACAGCGAATAGCTGAGCGAAAGATCGCCCGCGCCCAGCGGCTGGGAATATTTGACGAAGGCCGAATAGCCTTCGAAATCCTCGGGCAGTTCCCACGGGCCGTCGTTGAACTTGGCCTGGCCTGCTACCAGCAAGTCACCCTCACCCAGTCGCACCGATCCACCGGCCACGAAACGGCGATAGCCATAGCTGCCCAGGTCCACGCTGGCGAAAGGCTGCAGGCGATCGTGCGTGGTGATCTGCGAAGAGCCGACGAAGGAAAAGTCGCCCGCGTCCACGCGGTAGGGGCCCTTGCGATAGTCCACCCGCGCCACGGTTTCGGGGATCAGGCCGTTGACATCGAGATAGCCCTGACCATGCCCGTGGGTGCGCAGGTTCATCGGCATGTCGTCGATATAGACCGAGTAATCGGTTCCGTGGTCCAGGTTGTAGCCGCGCAGGAAGAACTGGTTGGCCTTGCCGCCGCCCGAATGCTGCGTGGCGATCAGGCCGGGCGTCGCCTCCAGCAGTTCGCCAGGGCGCAGCAGCGGGCGAATCTCGATATCGGCGCCGGCCACGCCGCCTTCGCTGGCGGCACCCGCCATGCCGATCCGTCGCTCGCCGCGGCCGTAGACGTAGATGATGTTTCCCGTTGCCACATCGCGCACGACGTTGGTGTCGTCAGGATTTACGCTGGCGGGCGAAGGGGTGCCGGCCGCGTCT